>Ga0209718_1000128_pt1 | contig 110222 bp, 99 predicted proteins | sample AD_JPNAS1_MetaG_FD_184420 | JGI IMG/M metagenome (GOLD analysis project Ga0209718, IMG submission 184420) | Active sludge microbial communities of municipal wastewater-treating anaerobic digesters from Japan - AD_JPNAS1_MetaG (SPAdes) (version 2) | ecosystem: Engineered > Bioreactor > Anaerobic...
TTCGCGTTTGGTTCGCGGACTCATCGTCACGGCTCCCAGAGAAGGTCTCTCTCCCGGTAACATGAATTATGAGTCAACGACCACTATGCATCGTCACCTCCGGTAACATTTATTGTGAGGCAATTCGCGGTCCGTGAAGGGGCTTGCAATCGGCCGTTTCCACGGGGTATAAACGGTCAGATGGGGTCCGTCCCGCACCGGCGCTCAACGAAACAGGACATGGAGGGGCCATGAAGATGTTTCTGATCGTCTATTGCGATGCCGCCGACGAGGCCGTCATCGACTTCTTCAAGAAGGGCGGCCTCAAGGCTTACACGAAGATGAGGGAGGTCCGCGGGGAGGGGGTGGACACGGAGCCGAAGCTCGGCACACACTGCTGGCCGGGCAAGAACAACGCCCTCTTCATCGCCGCCGAAGACGACGAGGTGAGCCGCATCAAGGAAGCCATCCTGGCCATCCGCAAGTCCCACCCCCGCTCGGGGGTCAAGGGCTTCGTCCTGCCCATGGACGAGAGCGTCTAGGCGGGCTCTTTCTCCACACAGGCGTAGGCGCTGTGGTTGTGGATGCTCTCGATGTTCTCGGCCTCCACGCTGTACCAGGTGAAATTGGCGTCGCGGTTGAGCTTCACCGCCACGGTCCGGACCACATCCTCGACGAACATGGGGTTGGCGTGGGCCGCCTCCGTCACGTGCTTCTCGTCCACCCGCTTGAGCAGGGAGTAGACCTCGCCGCTCGCGGAACTCTCCACGAGGCTGATCACGTCCTCAATCCAGAAGAACCTCCGAAAGCGGACCTGGACCCGCACGATGCTTCGCTGGTTATGCGCCCCGACACGGCTCATCTCCTTGGAGCAGGGGCAGACGGTCGTCACGGGGACGGAGACCCCGACGAGGAAGTCCGTCTTCTTGCCGTCGTTTTCCCCCGCGAACCAGCACCGGTAGTCCATCAGGCTCTTCGCCCCGGAGACCGGGGCCCTCTTTTCGATAAAGTAGGGGAACTCGATCTCCATGTGCGCGGATTCGGCGTTGAGCTTTTCGCGCATCTTGAGCAGGATCTTCTCGAAGCTGCGGATGCTGATCTGCCCCCGGTACTCGTTGAGGATCTCGATGAACCGGCTCATGTGGGTGCCCTTGAACTGGTGGGGCAGACTGACGTACATGTTGACGGCGGCATTGACGTGCTGGACCCCGTTGGCCCGGTCCTGGACGATGATGGGGTACTGGATGCCCTTGACGCCGACTTTTTTGATATCGATCTTCCGGCGGTCCCGGCGGCTCTGCACGTCGATCATCGGTCTTCCCCCGTATAGCTCACGCGGGCGCTGTCCGACTCCCAGACCGTCACGCAGGCGAGACGAGCGGCGTGCCCTTCCATGCGGGCGGCGACCCGGTCGAAGATGAAGCGCGCCACCCGCTCCGACGTCGCGCAGTCCCCCGAGAAGGCGGGAAGTTCGTTGAGGAACTTGTGGTCCAATTCGTCGAGCACCCCGACGGTCCATCGCTTGAGTTCGCGGAAATCGATCAACAGCCCGTCGGGGGCAAGCTCGCGCCCCTCGACGGTGACATCCACCTTGAAATTGTGCCCGTGCAGATCCTCGCACTTGCCGCCGATCTTCAGGGCGTGGGCCGCCGAAAAGCTCTTCGTGACCGTGACTCTGAACATGCCCGAACCCTTCCCCCTTGCGGTATGGTGCCCGCCTTATACCACACTTTGCGTTCCTGGTGCGCAAAAGTTGGCGGCCGGGGCCCGTATGGCAGGAGCCGCCGTTGACGACCGGTTGCGGCGAGTACGAAATGTTTCGTACGGGCGCTCATGAATCCGTCTTAGAGCAGGGTCCCGAAAAATCACCTTCCCGGCGTATTGCCATTTCCCGGGGCTGACGGTACGATCCGGGCAAGGGAGCGCCGCCGTGCGCGTGTTGCAGGGGGGAGGATTCCATGAAACCGCTCAAAACCATTGACGACCTGATCCGGGAGAAGGAATTGACGGCGGAAGAGCTGGAGCGGCACCGGGAGCTCATCGAGGAATGCCGCGCCAGGGAGAGCCAGCTGAAGGAATACTCCAGGGCCACCCGGGAAAGCATGGCGAGGATGACCGAAGAACTCGACCAGCTGAGCCGGACAGCTCAGGAGCTGTGGCGGGAGGCGCAGCGCCTCTCCCTGCGGGTCAACGGGATCCGTCTGCACGTCGCCCCGGCACCGGCCAGAAGACTCTACCACTGACCCGGGCGGCAGGCTGCAGGCATCGGGCACCGGATTCGTCAATCCAGGCATGCCGTGATGTCCGAGGCCCGCTCGAGGATCAGGTCCGCACCGGCCTCTTCAAGATCGGAGGCGGCGGCATGGCCCGTCAGGACCCCGACGGAAAGCGCGCCCGCCTCTTTCCCCACCCGAATGTCCATGGGGTGGTCGCCGACCATGGCGGCGTTTTCGGGCTTTTCGTCCAGAATCCTCAACACGGTCAACAGGTGGTCGGGGTGTGGCTTCACCCGCTCCGTGTCGTTCCGGGTCACGACGGCGTCGCTGTAGCCCCGGATGTCCGGGAAGATTGCCGTGACCGCCTCCGTGCAGTTGCGGGTGAGGATCCCCGTCCGGATGCCCCTGTGCCTCAGCGCCGAGAGCATCTCCCTGATGCCCGGGAACAGAGCGCTGTTCACGGCACCCGCCAGCTCGCGGTCGATCACCAGTTTCAGCGCCCGTTCGTAAAAGATGTCCTCCCGGCCGGGGGCTTTCCGGGCGATCCGTTCGCGTGTCTCCGCGATCATTTCGAGCACGAAGAGTCTCTCCATGCCGTCTTCGGGGATTCCGAAAGACGCCGCAAGGCCCAGAACGTCCCGGCGCATCTCCCGAAAGTCGATGTTCAGGAGGGCGAGCGTTCCGTCGAAGTCGAAGACGACGGCGCTGAGCTTCAGTCCGGGGTGTCTCATGGACAGGATTCCGCCTCACGGGGAGGGTGTTTTGTGGTTGCCCGTCACGTAGTCCGGCCTCAGGAACTTGCGGATCACGCGGTTCGAGTTCGCCGCGGGCAGAGGGAACCCGAAGACGATGTCCAGGAAGCTCAGGACGATGGACAGGGTGGCTCCCCAGAGGACCTCCTCCCGGCCCCCCGGCGGCGTGTACAGAAAGCAGGGAAAGTTTCTCACCGGTTCCACCTCGTGCCGGACGGGGAGGGCGGACTCGAGCTCGACGGTCAGCATGCCGTAATTGTCCTGCTCGAAGAGGGCCGCCAGGGGGATCTCGACGATTCGCTCCACTTCCCAGTTCGGTTGGAACCGCCAGGGCCGTTTGACGAGGCCGACGACGGGGAAGATGATCCGGGAAAAGACATAGAGCTCCCGAGAGGGCAGGGGGCCCAGGAACCGGATGTTGAACGGGTTGAGCCGCACTTCTTCCCAGGCCTCCCGTACGGCGTTGGTCAGAAACAGCGCGATCCGGTCGTACGTGGCCGCCCCGCGCGCTTTTGCCAGCAACCGGGCTTTCCCTCGGAGAATCGGCGTCGCACCCGACAGGAGGATACGCTTCAGGACGGGATCCGTCACGGGATGCAGCATCCCCCCGGGGCAGCTGATATCCCCGGGCTGGGGCACCTCGGAGGACCGCTTGATGAGCTGCAGCACGAAGCCGCTGTCGGCACCGGTTCCCTCGCGGTGGTGCAGCAGAAGGATCACGCCGGCGGCGAGCCACCGGTCGGGGGATCCGTTTCTCTTCCGGATGAAATCCGCCCGCTCCTCGTAGTCGATGGATACCCTGCCCAGGCGCTCGATGATCTGCTCGATGACCCCGCAGGGGTCCGAAAGGTCGGGTGCTGTCATTCCACGCTCCAATTGCCTGCTATTATACCGATTTCGGAAACGGCATCAAGCGCTCATGCGCCGGACTGCGCCCATCGCGCGCGCAGGGGCCTCAGATCTCCGCGGAGCCGCCGCGGATGGCGCGTTCCAGCAGATCCTCGAACCACACCCGTAGGCGGAGGTCCTGAAGGAAGCCGCAGTGCCCCCCGTATCGTTCGATGTACACCCGGAGTCGGCTGTTCCCCCGGAGACCGCGGAAATCGTCGACGGGGATGACCGGGTCGTCCTCGGAGGCAAGGACCGTTACGCCGACGGACAGGCGCGAGAAATCGGCGCCGGCGAGCCGGTAGGTCTGGAAATACTCGTGTACATCCCGGAACGGGGTGTAGAGGGGGATGACGCGCTCGGTGATGGCCATGCAGGTCTTGAGCCCCATCACGCCGCCGAAGTCGTACAGCCCGGGGAACAGGCGCTGTTTCAGGGCCAGCGATCGTTTCCACTTCTTGACGAAGTAATCCCGGTAGACGGGAAGGCCCCCGTCGATGGCCTGCGTCGCTTTCAGCGGATCCAGCACGGGACTGACGGCAATGATGGTCTTCAGGCGGCCGACGGACGACGTAGTCAGCCTCAGGGCGATCCGGAGAGCGAAGTTGCCGCCCAGCGAGAAACCGATCAGATGACAGGGCCGACCGTCTGCTTCGGAGGCGACGCGTTGGACGGCCGCGAAGACCTCCTCGATCCGGGCGCTGTGAAAGACCCCTTCGTTGAGGTGATGGCTCGGGCCGTGATCCCGCAGGTTGAGGCGGAAGACGTCATACCCGCAGCGGAAAAAGCGCCTGCCCGTCGTGAGCATGTACGTGGATCCGGAACTGCCCTCCCAGCCGTGAAGCAGGATGACGAGGCCGCGGCTGCCGCCGACAGGCTGGACCGTGCGGTAACCCAGGAGCCTCACCCCGCCGCCTGCATCGACGAGAACGGGCTCGGAGCGTTTGCGAAGGGGGTTTTTCCCCCACGCGCGGAACCTGAGGCTGGCCAGAATCGTCTGCAGGTGCGGGTTCCGCAGGGGCCGGATCGGCTCGAAGGGCCTGTGAAGGGTCGTGTCCATCGCGGTCGGCGTCATCATCGGAGGGTGACAGGTTCCCCGGCGGGGACGAGGCGAAGGGGGTTTTCGTCCCGTGCGGGACCGGGGACGCTGCTCAACTCGTCATCAGGAATAGCAAAAAAGAAGACCCTTTCAAATATCTTTTTCACCTGTGCTATAATCCCCGGCCACGATGAACCGAAACGGGCGGGACAACCCGGGAACGGGGAATCGGGGATGGGCCTTCGGGGCGCCGGAGTCCCTCCTGTACTGTAGAAAAGAGCCTTGAATCATTCAGGGTTCGATGTTAAAGAAACGTGGCCGGTGAACAGGCCGGCGAGGAGAACCGGTATGAAGAAGACAGCCATGATCGCCCTGGGTATCCTTCTGGGGATGGCGATGACCTGCGCCGCCGAGGCGCAGACCAGGAAGATCGCCATCCTGCCGTTCGCGGTGAACAGCAGCGAGAACATCAATTACATCCGTGACGGCATCTGGGATATGCTGATTTCCCGGGTGACGGTTGCAGGCAAGACGGAAGTGATCGGCAAGGCGAGCGTCACCGAGGCCATGAGCAAAGAGCCGGGCAAGGAGATGACGCAAGCGGATGTTTCCGCACTCGGGAAGCGGCTGAATGCGGAGTTCGTCGTCTGGGGAAGCATCACCAAGATCGGCGACAGCCTGAGCCTGGACGGCAAGCTGCTCGACGTGGCCTCGAGCCAGTCGCCCGTAACCCTCTACGATCAGTCCCGGGGCATGAACGAGGTGATTCCGAAGATCAGCGATTTTGCCCAGAGGATCCGGGCGCACGTCGCAGGGGAAGCGCCTCCTGCCGTAGCGGCAGCGCAGGCGCCGGCCGTCCCGGCTGCCGCTGCGACAGCGGGGGCAGCCACTGCGGCCGGCAGGAGCCAGGAGACGGACATCGTTTCGGGGATGCGATCGGGCAAGACGACCTATACGGGGATCATCAACCCGGAATTCATCACAGGAAGCTCGGCTCTTGACAGGAAGAATTTCTGGATGAGTCCGAAATACGGGACCGAGTTCAAGGGGATCGACATCGGCGACGTCAACGGCGACGGTCTCAACGAGACGGTGGTTATCGACAACAGTAACGTCTACATCTATCAGAAAAAGGACAAAGAGTTCAGATTATTGAAAAAAATTCAGGGTGAGAATCATGAGAACTACATCGGGGTGGATATTGCCGACGTCAACGGCAACGGGATCCCCGAGATCTTCGTGACGAGCATCAATCGTCAAACGGTCGATTCCTTCGTCATCGAGTACCGAAATGGGGCCTTTGAGGTCATCGCCAGAGGCCTTTCGTTCCTGATGCGGGGAATCCACACGACGGACACGACGAGGCTGCTCGGACAGACCCTGGCCACCGGAATGAACAAGCAGGAAAACCCCTTCATCAACCCGATCCATCTTGTCATCTGGGAAGACGGCAAGTACAGGCTCGGGGAGAAACTGATGATTCCCGCGGGCCTGTCGGTCTACGGGTTGACCCTGGACTCCGTGGACGGCAGGGGAGTTGAGCGGATCATCACCTTCGACGAGAACGACTACCTCCGGATCTACGAGAAGACCAGCAAGCTTCTGATTCACCTGCAAAGCTTCCGGACGGCCGACGAACTGATCTGGCGAAGCGACGAACAGTACGGCGGCAGCAACGTCTCATTTGCCACGGCATTCGCCGCCGGCACGCGGAGCATGGTGGATGCGCCGGACCATGTGTACTTCAAGCCCCGGATCCTCACCTACGACCTCAACAGGGACGGGAAGAAAGAGGTCATCGTGATAAAGAACCTATCGGCCATGGGCCGGGTGCTGAAGAACATGCCGCTATTCACCTCGGCCGAAATCTACAATCTTGAGTGGGACGGGCTGGGGCTTTCCGAGGTGTGGCGGACGAAGAAAATCAACGGCTACGTGGCCGACTACCAGATTCGGGACATCGACAACGACGGCCAGGACGAGATCGTTCTGGCCCTGGTGCTTTCCGTGGGGCCGACGATCAAGACGAACAGCTGCCTGGTGACCTACAAGCTCACCCCGCAGCCGCAGCCCCCGGCACAGGCCCCGGAGAAGTAGCGGCACTCTTGACAATTGAAGAAAAGTAAGGTAGATACGGCCTTCTTTTTCGAGGCGGCGTAGCTCAGTCGGTTAGAGCATGCGGCTCATATCCGCAGTGTCCGGGGTTCAAGTCCCTGCGCCGCCACCAGGACTTACGCAAAGCCCGGTTCCGATGCCGGGCTTTTTCTTTGCCTTTGAGAGGAGAACCATGGAACCCCGCCTGCATCGCCGGCTGATCGACACCGTGCTCTTCGACTTCGGGGGCGTCCTGGCCGAGGAGGGGTTCCGGGACGGCCTGGCCGCCATCGGAAGGCGGAGCGCCCTTGCCGAGGAGGAGGTCGTCCGCATGGGGCACGAACTGGTCCTCGCGACCGGATACGTGACCGGGCACGCCCGGGAGAGCCTCTGGTGGAACGCCCTGAGGACGAAAGCGGGGATCCGGGGTGAGGACGAGAGCCTGCGCCGGGAGATCCTCGAACGATTCATCATACGCCCGCGGATGCTCGAACTCAACGATCGTCTCAGGAGCGGGGGGATCGCCGTGGGCATCCTGAGCGACCAGACAAACTGGCTCGACGAGATCGACGAACGGTTCGGGCTCTACGGCCGGTTCGACTACATCTTCAACAGCTTCCACATGGGGAAGACCAAGAACGACCCGGCGCATTTCGATGACGTGCTGAGCCTGCTCAACCGGGAGGCCCCGCAGGTGCTGTTCGTGGACGACAACGCCGGCCATGTCGGCCGGGCCCGGAGCCGGGGCTGGAATGCCCTCCTGTTCCGGGACGAGGCGGGCGTGATGGCCGCGCTGACCGCGTTTTTGCGCGGCGTGCCGGCCGGGCCCGGAGCCGGGGCTGGAATGCCCTCCTGTTCCGGGACGAGGCGGGCGTGATGGCCGCGCTGACCGCGTTTTTGCGCGGCGTGCCGGCCGGGCCCGGGGATTGAGACGGAGAAAAATCTGGCTTCGGCCGGGCGGCGCGTGGTAGTATTCCCCACGTTTCCGACCGAACCACCCGACACAGAGGCGCCATGATCCCGAGATACTCGCGCAAGGAAATGGTGGCCATCTGGAGCCCCGAGAACCGGTTCCGGAAGTGGCTCGAGATCGAACTCCTCGTCTGTGAAGCCCTGGCCGCCAAGGGGGAAATCCCGCGCAGCGCGCTCAGGACGATCAGGGCCCGGGCGGGGTTCGACGTGGACCGCATCGACGAGATCGAGCGGACCGTCAAGCACGACGTCATCGCCTTCCTGACCAGCGTTGCCGAACACGTGGGGCCCGATTCCCGCTACATTCACATGGGGCTCACCTCGTCGGACATCCTCGACACGTCGCTCGCCCTGCTGCTGAAGGAGGCATCGGAGATCCTCCTGGCGGACATCGACAGCCTCCTGGCCGTCCTGAAGAAGAAGGCCCTGCGCTACCGGAAAACGCTCATGATCGGTCGCACCCACGGCATCCACGCGGAGCCCGTGACCTTCGGCCTGAAGATGGCGATGTGGCACCAGGAGATGCGCCGCAACCGCGAGCGCCTGGTCCGCGCCCGGGATGCCGTGGCCTGCGGAAAGATCTCAGGGGCCGTGGGGACCTTCGCCTTTATCGACCCATCCGTGGAGGAGCATGTCTGCCGGAAGCTGGGCCTGACGCCCGAGCCCGTGGCGACCCAGATCGTCCAGCGCGACCGCCACGCCGAATTCTTCGCTTCGCTGGCCCTCATAGCCTCGTCACTCGAAAAGTTCGCCACCGAGATCCGTCATCTTCAACGCACGGAAGTCCGGGAGGCGGAAGAGTTCTTTTCGCCCGGACAGAAAGGCTCCTCGGCCATGCCCCACAAGCGAAACCCGGTGCTCTCGGAAAATCTCTCCGGCCTGGCTCGGCTGGTGCGGGGCTATGCCCTGGCGGCCATGGAAAACGTCGCCCTTTGGCACGAACGCGACATCAGCCACTCTTCCGTTGAGCGGGTCATCGCGCCGGATGCGACGATCCTGCTGGACTTCATGCTGAAGCGATTTTCGGGACTCGTCGAGAACCTGGTCGTCTACCCCGGGCGCATGATGGAGAACATCGGACTGACCCGCGGGGTCATCTTCTCTCAGCAGGTCCTCCTGAAGCTGATCGAGAAGAGGATGAGCCGGGAGGAGGCCTACGCCGTGGTGCAGGACAACGCCATGCGGGCCTGGCAGGACGGGCTCGAGTTCAAGGACCTGCTCCTGGCCGACGAACGCGTCCGGGCCGTCATCGGACGGAAGGAGATCGAGGAGGTATTCCGCCTGGAGAATTTCCTGGAGAATGTGGACTACATCTTCGAGAGAACCTTCGGAGGAAAGCGGGGTCATAAAGAGCGGAAGAACATAGGGTAGGAAGAGCGGAGCACGTGGGAATCGTCCGCATCCGCTCTGGGTTGTCCATCCGCACGTCCTCGCTTCCGATCTTCCGCGGTTCCTTCCTTTCAGCGCCTGACGATCGTGTCCCTCTGCCAGTACCGGTCGTCCCGGTCGGGATAATCCAGATTGAAGTGCAGGCCGCGGCTTTCCTTGCGCATCATCGCGCAGGAGACGATGAGGTTGGCCACGACGGAGAGGTTGCGCAACTCGAGCAGGTCCCGGGTGATCTTGAAGCTCCAGTAGTAGTCCTGGATTTCCTGCTCGATGAGATCCATCCGTTTCCGGGCTCTCTCGAGCCGCTTGTTGGACCTCACGATGCCCACGTAATTCCACATGCAGCGGCGGATCTCGTCCCAGTTGTGCTCGATCACGATGGACTCGTCACTCTCGGTGGCGCTGCCGGACTGCCAGTCGGGTATCGGCAGCTCCTCCTCTGAGGCGCCGGGCAGGAGCTCCCGGATGCGCTCGCACACCCGGGCGGAGAACACGACGCATTCCAGCAGGGAATTGCTGGCCAGGCGGTTGGCCCCGTGGAGTCCCGTGCAGGCCACCTCGCCGGCGGCGAAGAGACGGTCGATGCTCGTCTCCCCGTGACCGTTCACTACGACCCCCCCGCAGAGGTAGTGGGCGGCGGGGACGACGGGGATCGGGTCTCTCGACATGTCGATCCCGTACCGCAGGCAGCGGTTGAAGATGGTGGGGAAACGCTCCATCAGGTAGCCCCGGTCGCGGTGGGTCATGTCAAGAAGCACGAAGTCGTCGCCGGACTTCTTCAGCTCGATGTCGATCGCCCTGGCCACGATGTCCCGGGGCGCCAGGCCCTTGAGGGGATGATATTTTTCCATAAAGGTCGCGCCGCTCTTGAGCCTCAGCACGGCGCCTTCGCCCCGGACGGCCTCGCTGATGAGAAACGATTTCGCCTCGGGGTGGTAAAGGCAGGTCGGGTGGAACTGGATGAATTCCATGTTGGCGATGAGCGCTCCGGCTCGCCATGCCATGGCGATGCCGTCGCCCGTTGCGATGTCCGGGTTCGTGGTGATGAGGTAGACCTTCCCGGCCCCGCCCGAGGCGAGGACCGTGAAGCGGGCCCGGTAGGTGTCAACACGATCATTTTCGATGTCGAAGACATAGGCACCGAGGCAGCGGTCGCGTTCCTCCCGGGACAGGACGGTGCGGCCCCGGACCCTGGACTCGCGGATGAGGTCTATGGCCAGGGAATTCTCGCAGATCCGCACGTTGCCGAGGGACCGCACCTTGTCGAGGAGGGCCCGCTCGATCTCACGACCCGTGGAGTCGGCCGCATGGAGGACCCTGCGGCGGGAATGTCCCCCTTCCTTTCCGAGATCGTAGGGGGATCGAGCCCCCGCCGTTCGCGAGAATTCGACGCCCCAGTCGATCAGCTCCGCGATGCGCGAGGGGGCCTCGCGGACGACGAAGCGGACGACCTCCTCGCGGCAGAGGCCCGCCCCGGCACGCAGGGTGTCGTCGATGTGAAGATCGAAGCTGTCGTCCGCGTCGGTGACGGCCGCGATCCCCCCCTGGGCGTAGTTCGTCGTCGACTCCGTGGCGCTCTTTTTCGTGATGACGGCGACGGAGCCGAACCGGGAGGCCTTGATCGCGAAGCTCAGGCCCGCCAGACCGCTGCCGATAACCAGGAAGTCCGTCTTGATCTCCATCTCTCATCACGCCTTCAGCCCCTCTTTATACGCGTTTCCCCCTTTAAAGAAAAGGGGAAATGTGCTAAAACCCTCAGCCATGCTGGTACTGGGAATCGAGTCCTCCTGCGACGAAACGGCGGCCGCCGTGCTGCAGGACGGACGGAAACTGCTTTCAAACGTCATCGCCTCGCAGATCCGCATTCACGAAAAGTACGGCGGTGTCGTTCCCGAGATCGCGTCACGGAAGCACGTGGAGGTCATCGTCCCCGTCATCCGGGAAGCCCTGGAGAAGGCGGGCGTCACGCTCGATGTGATAGACGGGGTCGCGGTCACGCGTGGTCCCGGACTGGTGGGCTCCCTGCTCGTCGGACTCTCCATGGCCAAGGCCCTCGCCCTGGCGCGGAACATCCCCTTTGTCGGTGTCAACCACCTGGAAGGGCACGTCGCCTCGGCATTTCTCGCCGAGGAGAAGCCCTCGTTCCCCTTCATCGCCCTCGTCGTCTCGGGCGGCCATACGAACATCTACGTCGTCCAGGACTTCGACCGGATGGGCCTCGTGGGCCAGACGCGCGACGATGCGGCGGGCGAGGCCTTCGACAAGGCGGCCAAGCTTCTCGACATCGGTTATCCCGGCGGCGTCGTCATCGACCGGCTGGCCAAGTCCGGGAACCCGGGAGCCCTGAGCTTTCCGCGATCGATGAAGGACAGCCTGGAATTCAGCTTCAGCGGGGTCAAGACGGCGCTGCTGACCTACATGAAGAAGCGCGAGAGCCCCCCTTCGGCGCGGGAGATGCCCGACATCGTCGCGAGCTACCAGGAGGCCATCGTGGACGTCCTGGTGGAAAAGACGCTGCGGGCTGCGGAGATCCATGCCATTCCCCAGGTGGCCGTCGTGGGCGGCGTGGCTGCAAACAGCCGGCTTCGTGCCCGCTTCCAGGAGGATGCCGGGAAGAAAGGGGTCCGGGTATGCATCCCGCCCCCGGTTTTCTGCACCGACAATGCGGCCATGATCGCCGTCGTGGGCCATCATGCCCTGACACGCGGGAGGAAGGACCCCTTCGACCTCAACGCGCTGTCACGCTGGCCGCTGGACACCCTTTGAATCCATGGCAATCCGGGACAGGCTCCGAGAGTTCTACAACCGGTTTCTGAGCCTGAGCGGCGAACCGCGGGACATCGCCCGCGCCATCGCCCTGGGAATCTTCATCGGCGTGACCCCCACGATCCCGTTCCACACGGCCCTCGTCATGGTGAGCTGTCTCCTGTTCCGCCAGAACATCACGGCGGCTGTCCTGGGTGCGACGATCGTCTCCAACCCCCTGACGATCCCCTTCCTTTACCTCGCCGCGTACGAGCTGGGCGTCATCGTGCTCGGCATGCCGGCGAACCCGTTTGCCGTCACTCAGTACGACATCCGGTCCATCCTCGAAATCGGGCTGCACATCCTCTATCCGCTGCAGGTCGGGGGGCTGATGCTGGCCGCCCTTTTCGCCGTCCCGTCCTATTTCCTTGCGAGGTGGGCCGTCGTCCGGATCAGGAGCCGCAATGCTGAGCCCGTTGAACCTTCTCCGTAAGCACGGGGTCCGGCCGCTGAAGCGTCTCGGCCAGAATTTCCTGTGCGATCCGAACATCCTGGAGAAGATCGTCCGGATCGCCGGGGTTTGCGACACGGACACCGTCGTCGAGATCGGCTCGGGCATCGGCGTCCTGACGGCGCTGCTCGCCGGATGCGCCCGGCGCGTGATCGCCATCGAGATCGACCGGCGTCTCGTCGAGGTGCTGAAGGCGGAGCTCGGGGGCGTGCCCAATGTCGAGATCGTCAGGGGAGATGTCCTGGCGTTCGACTTCGCGGCCGCGCGGCCCGAAGGCGGGCTCGGGCGCGTCCGGGTGGTCGGCAACGTCCCCTACAACCTGTCGGGCCCGATCGTGCTGAAGCTCCTCGATGCCCGCGAGTCCATTGACCGGGCCGTGCTGATGCTGCAGCGCGAGGTGGCCGAGAGGCTGGCGGCCGTCCCGGGGACGAAGAGCTACGGCCCCCTGTCCGTCTACGTGGCCCTCTACACGGAGGCCCGGCTCGAGGCGCGTGTCCCGGCCTCCTGCTTCGTCCCGCGTCCCGAGGTGGAGTCCCGCCTGATCCGGCTGGACGTGCGGCGGGAACCCCTGTGCGCCGTCGACGACCCGTCCCTGTTCCGCGATGTCGTCCGGGGCTGCTTCGCCAAGCGCCGCAAGACGCTCCTGAACAACCTCCGGCAGTCCGGACTGCCCCTCCGGCCCGAGGCGGTCCCCACCGTCCTGGAGGAACTCGGGATCGACGGGAAACGGCGTGCCGAGACGCTTTCCGTTCGGGAATTCGCATCCCTGAGCAACCGCATCGGTAGGGGACAAACTTCTTGACAGGATGCCGGTCTTCTGTTAGGAGAAGGCCGAACCGCTTGGATCCCCATCGCGGGACCGGGACGGAGGGGAAACGCCTGAGAAGTGCGCTGCTTTCGACAGCCTCCCGTCCCGCACGGCGAGGTTTTTTTCGTTCGGGGGCAGGGCCATGATCGTGATCGAGCAGGCCAGGGAAATGCAGCGCTACGCCGAAGCCCTGAGACGCAAGGGGAAGCGGATCGTCTTTGTCCCCACCATGGGGTTCCTCCATCGCGGGCACCTCAGCCTCATGGAAGACGGGAAACAACGCGGGGATTGCCTGGTGACGAGTATTTATGTCAACCCGACGCAGTTCGGTCCCGCGGAGGATCTGGACAAGTACCCCCGGGACTTTGACACGGACTGCCGGCTCTGCAGGGGGGTCGGGGTGGACGCGATCTTCTTTCCTTCCAACGGCGAGATGTACCCCGAGCACTACCAGACCTACGTGGATCTCGGGGGCGTCACGCAGAATCTCTGCGGCCTGTCGCGGCCCGGGCACTTCCGGGGCGTTGCCACCGTCTGCGCGAAGCTTTTCAACCTCGTGAAGCCCCACGTGGCGGTCTTCGGGAAGAAGGATTTCCAGCAGCTCGTCGTGATCAGAAGAATGGTTGCCGATCTGAACATGGATCTGGAGATCGTCGGTCTCGACACGGTGCGGGAGCCCGACGGACTGGCCATGAGCTCCCGAAACACCTACCTGAAGCCCGAAGAGCGGGAATCGGCCCTGAGCCTCAGCCGGGGTCTGAAACTGGCCCAGGAGATGTACGCCGCCGGCGAAAGGGATGCGGGCGTGATCATCGCCGCCGTCAGCCGCTTCATCGCGGGGCATCCCCATGCAAAGATCGATTACGTCAAGATCTGCGACACGACGACGATGAAGGACGCGGCCCGTCTGGACGGGGAGTGCGTGATGGCGCTGGCCGTGCGGGTTGGGGCGGCGCGCCTCATCGACAACTCCGTCTTCGGGGAGCCTTTGCTCGTCTGAACCTCCGGTGCGGGGAAACACCGGTTCTGGGAGGGAGAGAGACCATGCAGCGCATCCTGCTCAAGTCCAAGATTCATCGGGCGACGGTGACGGACGCAAACCTGAACTACGAGGGAAGCATCACGATCGACGAGGGGCTCATGCAGCGGGCCGATCTCGTTCCTTACGAGAAGGTGTCGATCTATAACGTCTCGAACGGCGAGCGCTTTTCGACGTACGTCATCAAGGGCAGAAAGGGCACCGGCGTGATCTGCCTGAACGGCGCCGCGGCGAGAAAGGTGTCCAAAGGGGATCTGATCATCATCGCGAGCTACGTCATGGTCGAGGACGCTGAGTCGAAGGGCTGGAGCCCCAAGTGCGTCCATGTGGACGGCCGGAACAGGGTCAAGCCATAGCGCAAACGGCGTTTCCGTCGCAAACCCGGGCAAAGCGTCTCGAACCTTTGCCTTTTTTTTATTCGAGGCTCTCCCGCCATGAAGCACAGGATCAAGAACGTTTTCCTGGCCGGCTTGGCCGTCACCGTGCCCATCGGGCTGACGATCTACATCCTGTTCTTCCTGATCGACCTGATGGACGGCCTGCTTCGGATCATCCCGATCTCCATCCACCCGGACACCCTGCTCGGGTTCCACATCCGCGGTCTTGGAGCCATTGCGACGGTCCTTCTGGTCCTCGTCGCGGGCCTGATCACGACCAGCTACGCCGGAAGACGGTTCTTCCGCTTTGCCGAAACGCTCGTCGAGAGGATCCCGCTCGTCCGGGGCATCTACCAGGCCATCAAGCAGATCGTCCAGACCATGGTCAGCAAGGAGGGGCAGAGCTTCAAAAGGGTGGTCCTCGTCGAGTTCCCGCGCCAGGGCCTCTACACGGTGGCGTTCGTGACCGGGCAAACCTCGGGCGAACTCAGGGAAAAGACCGGCGGTCGATGCATCAACATTTTCGTCCCCACGACCCCGAACCCGACCTCTGGCTACTACATGATCGTCCCGGAAGACCGCGTCACCGACCTCGAGATGTCCGTCGAGGAGGCCTTCAAACTCGTCATCTCGGGCGGCATGCTCTCGCCGTCGGAAAACAATAAGCAGTTGAGAAACGGGTGAAACTCTGCTACAAGACTCCGGATGACCACCCGCCGGCCGCGCGGGATCGGCTCGGAGGCCGGAAGAAAACCCCAACCACCATGGAGGACACATGCAGATCACATCGGAAAGCATCAAGGTCGGGCATCCGGATATCGTGGCCGACGCCATTGCCGCCAACATCATCGCCACGATTCTGGACGAGGAGAAGAAGCTCGGCCTGACGGTGAACAACATGCCGCACTGCGGCCTCGAGGTGTTCCTGGGCAAGGGATTCTGCGTCGTGGGCGGCGAGGTCTCCACGCGCTGCTACGTGGACGTGGAGAAGATCGTCCGCGACACGGTTCTCGGGATCGGGTACAACGACTTCTGTCTCGGTCTCGACGGCGGCTCCATGGGGGTGCTCAACGCCATCATTCCCCAGTCCCCCGACATCAACATCGGCACCCGGGCGGACCTCGGGAAATACAAGGAGATCGGGGCAGGGGACCAAGGGATCATGTACGGTTACGCCTGCTCAGACACCCCGGAGCTCCTGCCCCTTCCCTACGTCCTGTGCAACCGGATGATGCGGGCCTTCGAGCAGACGAAGCACCCCTACTTTGCACCGGACGGAAAGGGCCAGGTCAGCGTCGAGTACGACGACAAGACGGGCAGGCCTTTGCGCGTGGTCAAGGTCCTCATGTCCAACGCCGTGGACTACCGTCACGTCGGCAAGGGCAGGAGAAAGGATGTCGAGGCCACCGCGAAGAAAATGTGCTTCGATGTGCTCGGGGACTGGATCGACCGCAAGACGGAATTCCTCTTCAATCCCACGGGCGAGTGGCAGGCCATACACTCCTGCAGCGCTGCCGACTCCGGCGTCACGGGCCGCAAGCTCGTCGTTCAGTTCTACGGCGGCTTCCCCGGCGCGCAGCTCGGCGGTGGGAGCGTCATGAACAAGTCCCCCGAAAAGGTGGACTGCTCGGCCGCTTTCGGCGCCCGCTACGCGGCGAAAAACGTTGTCGCCTCTGGGCTCGCCGAAAAGTGCTCCATCCAGCTCTCCTACGCCATCGGGATGGCGAGGCCCTTCTCGATCTACGTGAACACCTTCGGCACGGGGAAGATCTCCGACCGGAAGCTGGAACAGATCGTCACGAAGGTCTTCGACTTCACGCCGGCGGGCATGATCCAGCGGTTCAACCTTCTCGACGGCGATGTCTACCGGAAGCTGCCCAAGACCTTCTTCATGGACAAATACGAGTGGGAGAAGACGGACCAGGTGAAGGAGCTGCGCCGGCAGATCAAGGCCTGATCCGCTCAACCTGGTGACGGCAGAAACTCCGGCCAACGCCGCGGCGCCGGGACAGGGAAGGGGACCGCATGGATTACGACGTCAAGGACATGACACTGGCGGAGCCGGGCAGGCTGGCCGTCGAGTGGGCCTACCGGAGCATGCCGGTGCTGGCGCTCATCCGCAAACGCTTCGCGAAGGAAAAGCCCCTCCGGGGGCTTCGCCTGGGGGCCTGCCTCCACGTCACGACGGAGACGGCAAGCCTGATGGAAACGCTCAAGGCGGGGGGGGCCGAGGTGCGGCTCTGCGCGTCGAACCCCCTGAGCACGCAGGACTACGTGGCCGCCTACCTCGTGAAATACCACTCCATTCCCGTCTACGCGATCAAGGGGGAGGACACCGAGACCTACTACCGGCACATCCACGCCGTCCTCGATATGAAGCCCCACCTGACCATGGACGACGGCGCCGATCTCGTCTCGATGATCCACTCGAAGCGAAAAGACCTCATCCGGGGCATCGTGGGAGGCACCGAGGAGACGACGACGGGGGTGATCCGGCTGCGGGCCATGGCCCGGAGGGGCGTGCTGCGGTTTCCCATCGTCGCCGTCAACGACGCTCAGACGAAATACCTGTTCGACAACCGTTACGGAACGGGCCAGAGCACGATCGACGGGATCATCCGGGCGACGAACCGCCTCGTGGCGGGTTCGGTCTTCGTCGTCTGCGGATACGGCTGGTGTTCCCGCGGGCTGGCGATGAGGGCCCACGGACTGGGGGCGAGCGTCGTGGTGACGGAGGTGGACCCCCTGAAGGCCCTGGAAGCCGTGATGGACGGCTACCGCGTCATGCCCATCGACGAGGCGGCGCAGATCGGGGATTTCTTCTGCACGCTCACGGGGAACATCAACGTGATCCGCAGGGAACATTTCCTCATGATGAAGGACGGCGCCATCGTCTCCAACTCGGGTCACTTCAACGTCGAGCTGGACCTTGACGGACTGGGGAGGATCACGAAGAAGAAGAGGAAGATCCGGGAGTTCGTCGAAGAGTACACCCTGAAGAACAACCGCCGGGTCTACGTGCTCGGCGAAGGCCGCCTCATCAACCTGGCTGCCGCCGAGGGCCACCCTTCGAGCGTCATGGACATGAGCTTTGCCAATCAGGCCCTCTCGGCCGAATACCTGGCGAAAAACGTCAAGATCCTGAAGAGGCAGGTCTATGCGGTCCCGGAGGACATCGACCATGAGATCGCGCGGCTCAAGCTGGCGGCCATGGGGGTCCGGATCGACGCGCTCACGCCGGAACAGCGCAAATACCTGGCCTCCTGGGAGATGGGCACGTGAAAGGGTCCCGCCGTACAGGGGCCCGGATACGGGTTGCGGAGAAAAGGATCGGCTCGCGTTCAGGCCGGTCCTTTTTCAGTTTCCCCGGCGCGAACGGCTGATTTTCCCTCCGCCCCGTGACCCTGGAGCCGACACCCCCATCAGCAGGGCCCCGGGGCCTACGTGTTGACCCGCCGGAACATGACCCCCGCCACGATCCCCAGGATGACGTTCGTCGCCCAGGCGGCGACAACGGGGGGGAGGGTGCCGGAGCGGCCCAGGGAGAGCATGAAGGCGAACACGATCCAGTAGGAAAACCCGATGATGACGCCGATCCCGATGCCCTGGGCGATCCCGCCGCTCCGCTCGGAGCGCATCGGGAAGGCGACGCCGATGAGGGCCAGGATCAGGCTCACGAAGACGAAGGCGATCTTGCCCTGCAGGTCCGTTTCGTAACGGGTGGCATCGTAGCCCTCCCCCCGGAGTTTCCGGACATAGTCCCGCAGCTCCCGGAAACCCATCTGGTCCGCGCTTTTCTGCACCACGTACAGGTCTTCCGGTTTTTCGATGTTTTCGATGGGGAGCGCTGCAAGGCGCTCGATGGCGGGGAAATCCCGGCCGTCGAAGGTCGTGCGCAGGACATCCCGAAGCTCCCAGCGCTCGCCCGTCCACACCGCCTCACGGGCGTCAAGCCTCGAGCGTAGGGCGAACCCCGCATCGAGATGGTGGATCGTGACGCCCCGGATCGTGTTTTCGGAAGGGGAAAACAGTTTGAAGTTGTAGATGGTGCTCTGGCTCTTGTACCAGATCTGGTTCTGCTTGAAAGTCCCCCATTCCTTCTTCTTCTGCACCTCCACATATTTGACGTATTCCGCCTTCCAATTGGACGCAGGCGTGACGAACTCGTTGAGCAGGAAGTTGAGGGCGCAGGCGGCGATGGAAAAGGCAACGACGGGCAGGGCGGCCCGGTAGAGGCTGATGCCGTTGGCCTTCATGGCCACGATCTCTTGATTTCTCGACAGGAGCCCGAAGGTGATCAGCGTCGCCAGCAGGACGCAGGCGGGCATCATCATGGCGACGATGGAAGGGACCGTGTAGAGGTGATAGGCCACGATCTGTCCCGGCGTTGCGCTGTTGCTGAGGAACATCCGGATCCGCTCGAAGAAGTCCACCAGCATGTACAGGCACAGGAAAGCGAGCAGGACGAACCCGAAGGTCATGAGGAACTCGCGGGAGACGTAGCGGTCCAGAACGGTCATGGGCTCACCCGTCCCCCTTTCGGGCGGGGGAACCACCGCGGGACAATCTCGCGTTCCCGGGCCCGGGCGAAATAGGCGAAGAGGCCCGCGGCCATGAACATCGCGTTGGGGGCCCAGACCCCGACAACGGGCGGGATCTTCCCCGTTTCCCCGAGGGCCTTCCCGTAGAGCAGGAAGACATAGTAGGCCATGACGAGCGCCAGCCCGATGGTAAAACCCCGCATCTTGCCCGACCGGCTCGACTGGACACCCAAGGGAATGCCCAGAAGGGCGAAGATCAGGCAGGTGAAGGGGCTGGCCAGCCTCTGGTTGAGCTCGATCAAGAGCTCCCGTCTCGAAGGGCCCTGGGGGTCGGGATGATCGAGACCGCCCCGGAGCTCCCAGAGGGTCATCTCGTCGAGCTTGCTGAACTTGACGCGGCGCTCGTCCGCGGCGGAGCCCGTGAAGTCGAGCCGCACGTCGTAGGCGCTGAAGTCGACCTTCCTGTAGTTCTTGAACTGGGCATCGACGGTGTGAATGCTGCCTCTCTCAAGCCGGAGGGTGACCGTCATGGATTGCGGATTCGAGACCAGCGTGCCCCTGGAGGCGATGATCGTGCTCGGCTCGTCGATGGTGCGCTCGTCGTAGAGGAGCACCCCCTCCATCGCCTCCCCGCCGACGGGGATCCGATCCGCGTAGATCACGATCCCCCGGAAGTCGTCGTTGAAAACCTTTTCCTTGATCCCTACGCTGGCCTTCTGCTTGACGATCGCAAACAGGAGGTTCTTCGCCTCGAGATTGCCCCTGGGGATGAGGAAGAAACTGGCCAGGGCCGCCAGGCAGGAGGCAATGAGAGCCGCCGCCATGACCGGGGCAGCGATCCGGTGGAGGCTCAGGCCGCAGGCCCTGAGGACCGTGAACTCGTTGTCCCGCGAAAGACGGCCGATCCCGATCAGGATGGCGATGATGAGGGCCAGGGGGATCGTGAACAGCATAAGCGCGGGCATCAGGTAGAGGATCAACCGAAGGATCTCCGAAAGGGAGACCCCCTTGTTGATCATAAGATCGACGAGGCTCAGGATGCGGCCCATGATGAGCACGAAGGTGAAAACAAAAAAGGTCATGAGGAAGGGGTAGAGGATTTCCCGGAAGATGTATCGATTCAGGATGCTGAACATGGCCGTGTGCCGTCCCAGCGCTTCAAGTATCAGTTTTTTCTTTATTAATCCATTCAAATCCTGTAAATCAACGATTACTTTCACCCCGTGAGAACCCCCCGGATCGCAGGACCGGAAGGAGGCAAGCCATGATCGATCTGCACATGCACTCGCTCTTCAGCGACGGGGCACTGATCCCGTCCGAGCTGGCCCGCAGGGCCTCCGTGGCCGGATACCGCGCCATGGCCATCACGGACCATGCGGACCACTCCAACTTCGATTTCATCCTCGGGCGGGTTTCCCTCGTCTGCGGGAAGATCTCCGAGGCCTACGGGATCTTCGTCCTGCCGGGCATCGAGATCACGCACGTGCCGCCCCGGTGGATCCGGCCGCTGGCGAAGGAAGCACGGAAGGCGGGGGCGAAAATCATCGTCGTGCACGGCGAAACCCCCGTGGAACCCGTCGCCGAAGGCACAAATCTCGCCGCCGTGCAATCCGACATCGACATCCTGGCCCATCCGGGTCTCATTGACGAGGACTCCGTGAAACTGGCGGCCAGGGCCGGCATCTGCCTCGAGATCTCCACGCGGAAGGGCCACAGCCTGGGCAACGGCCACGTGGCGGCGCTGGCCCGCAGGCACGGAGCGCCCCTCGTGCTCAACACGGACGCCCACGCCCCCGGAGACCTCGTGAGCGGTGAGTTCGCAAGGCGCGTTGCCCGATGCGCGGGGCTCACGGAGGCGGAGGCGACGCGGATGTTCCGGAACTCGGAGGAGATCGTCCGCAGGAAAGCGGCGGCCGACGCCGCGGTCAAGAGGACGCGGGCGAGGGGATGAGGGCCGCCTTTTTTTCCGACGTGCACGCGCGGGGGACGGCCGACGCCTCCATTCTCGACTTTTTGCGGGACATCGGGGCGGGCCTTGATCAGCTCTTTGTCGTGGGAGACCTGTTCGATTTCTGGTTCTCCCGGGACGGTGTTGTGTATCCCGGGTTCCAGCCCATCATCGACTGCCTGACGGCCATGCAGCGGCGGGGCGTGAGGATTCACCTCTTCGAGGGAAACCACGACTTCTTCCTGGCCGATTACTTCACCCGATGCCATCAAATCGAGGTATACACGGCGGAGGCGCAGATCCGGCTGGGTGGCAGGACGGTCTACATCGCCCATGGCGATCTCGTGGACGAGAGCGACCGGGGCTACCGGCTCCTCCGGAAGGTGCTGCGAAGCGCCGCATTTTACGGGCTCCAAAAACGGCTGCCGCTCGCGATGCTGTGGGGGCTTGCACGGAAGAGCTCCGACGCCAGCAAGGAGTATCTAGCCAAACCCCAGGAGGGGCTGGCCGCAAAGATGGAGGAATTCGCCCTCGCGAAGTTTTCCGTCGGTGCCGATGCGGTCATCCTCGGACACTGCCACCTGCCCCTGTACAAGACGCATGAGATGGCAGGCAGGACGCGCCACTTTGCCCTGCTGGGCGACTGGCTTTTTCACCGGTCCTACCTGATGTTGGACGGGGACCGGTTCGATCTCCGCTTCTGGGATGCGGGATCGGGAGGAAGCCGCCGAGGGCTCGTCGCCGGGGGGCCCCGGGGATGACGAAAAAAGTGGACAGCCGGGACGGAATGTGTTAGCAATTACGGCTTAAAAATTATCCGTGCAGGGTCCCATGAATTTCGGCGGAATCGAAGCAAAATACGAGGCCTTGGAAAACGCGCGGTTTGTCGTGGTTCCCGTTCCTTACGATCTCACGACGACCTACCAGGGAGGGGCTCGCAGGGGCCCCGCGGCCATTCTCGAGGCCTCCTGCCATATGGAGCTCTACGACGAGGAGATAGAAACGGAGACCTATCGGGCGGGCATCCACACGATGGAGCCGCTCGAGGCCGTCGCGTCGGGCCCCGCGGGAATGCTCGAACGCATCGAAGAGGCCATTGGCGGCGTCCTCGAACGGGGGAAGGTCCCCGTCATGCTCGGCGGCGAGCACAGCATCACGCTGGGTGCGATCCGGGCGGCGCGGAAACGCTGCCCGAGGCTTACCGTGCTTCACCTGGACGCCCACGCGGACATGCGGGTGTCCTACCAGGGGACGCCCTACAGCCATGCCTGCATCGGAAGGCGGATATCAGAGCTCTGCCCGGTCGTCCAGGCGGGGATCCGAAGCATGAGCGCCGAGGAGGCCCGGTACCTGCGCAGGCGGAAGCTGCCGATGATCCCGGCAGCGGACATCCGCCGAGATCGCGGCTGGATCGCAAAGGCGGTCCGGCACCTCTCGAGGGACGTCTACATTTCCGTCGATCTCGACGTCTTCGACCCCGCCATCATGCCGGCGACGGGGACGCCCGAGCCGGGGGGCATGCTGTGGAACGACGTGCTCGATCTGCTGCGCGAGGTATGCGGAAGGAAGAACGTGATCGGGTTCGACCTTGTCGAGCTCGCGCCCATTCCCGGCATGGTGGCTCCGGATTTCCTGGCGGCAAGGCTGACGTACCGGATAATGGGGTACGTGGCGCAAAAATCCAGATAAAGGAGAGTGGCCGTGAATCTCTGGGTACCGAAAAAGATCTTTTTCACCAAGGGCGTGGGGAATCACAAGGAGGAGTTGCACTCGTTCGAGCTGGCTCTCCGAAGCGCGGGCATCGAGAAGTCCAACCTCGTCTATGTGTCGAGCATCTTTCCCCCGGGATGCAAGATGATCTCCAAGGGCAAGGGGCTGCAAGCAAAGTATCCCGGCGAGATCACCTACTGCGTCATGAGCCGCTGCTCCAGCAATGAACCCTACCGGATGCTGGTCGCCTCCGTGGGATGCGCGATTCCGGCGGATACGACCCAGTACGGCTACATCAGCGAGCATCATGCCTACGGGCAGACGGAGAAACAGGCCGGAGACTACGCCGAGGATCTCGCCGCCGCGATGCTTGCCTCCACGCTGGGCATCGATTTCGACGTCGACAAGAGCTGGGACGAGAATAAGGAGATCTTCAAGATCAGCGGCAAGATCGTGCGCACGCGCAACGTGACCCAATCCGCCATCGTTCCCCGGAAGGGTGGTTGGACCACGGTCCTCGCGGCGGCGGTGTTTGCGTTCTAGGCGGCCCGAAACGCCCGCGCGCAGCGGGATTTCGGAAAAAGGGCTTGACTTCCCGAGACCGGGCCGGTATCGTAAACGAACTTGACGCGGGGTGGAGCAGTCAGGTAGCTCGTTGGGCTCATAACCCAAAGGTCGGTGGTTCGAATCCATCCCCCGCTACCAGTAACCCAAAGGGGCCGAACACCGTTCGGCCCCTTTTCTCGTCTCCCCCGGACGCCGATCAGCGGCGGGCCTTGTAGTACTGCATCGCCTCGGGCATCAGCGACTCGATGTTGCGGATCCTGGACTCCGGGGCAGGGTGGGTGGACAGAAACTCGGGCGGTCTCGCCCCGCCCCTGGCATTCATACGCTGCCACAGGCCGATTGCCGCCCGCGGATCGTATCCGGCCTTGGCCATCAGCACGAGCCCGATTCGGTCAGCCTCCGATTCGTGGATGCGGCTGTACGGCAGCAGGAACCCCACCTGGGCACCCACGCCGTATGCCTGCATGAAGATGTCCGATGTGACCCCGGGGCTTCTGGCGAGCGCCAGGGAAAGCCCGATGGCCCCGAACTGGGCCAGGAGACCCTGGCTCATCCTCTCGTTTCCATGCTTGGCGATGGCGTGGGCGACCTCGTGCCCCATGACGACGGCAAGCCCGCTTTCGTCCTGCGCCACGGGCAGCAGCCCCGTGTAGACGGCCACTTTGCCGCCGGGCATGCACCAGGCGTTGACCGTCTTGTCATCCTCGATGAGGTTGAACTCCCACTTGTAATTCCGGATGTCGCCCCCGCGTCCCGTTTCCTCCAGCAGCTCCTCCGATGCCGCGGCGATGCGCTGTCCCACCCGGCGCACCATGGCGACCTTCGTCGCGTCCGCAGAAAGCTTCGAGCTCTTCAGGACCTTGTTGTATTCCTGAAGGCTCATGGAGGTCAGCTCCGAATCGGGCACGAGATGAAGACCTCTGCGCTCCGTCACAGGTGCGGAGGCGCAGGACACGATCAGGAAAACGACGCAGGCTGAGAGGGCGACGAGTGCGGTTCGCCCCGTTCTTTTTCGGGACACGGCTTCTCTCATACACGCTTCCTCCTCGATGAATGGTCCTTTCTATTTCAGCCGATTATAGCGGACGGGTGCACAGGATGCAAACCATCTGCACTGGGACAGGGACCCGGGGTTGACGGAAGAGAGGGCAATCGGCCGTGTCACGAGAAACTGCGGATGGCGGACTGCGGAGGGGATTCGCGCTTCTCGGCCGTTTCCGCCGAAATGAAGATTCCCTTTGCAACGTAGCGGCCTTTGCGCTCGACGTACTTGACCGTCGCCCTCGTCCCCGGGGGGATCTCCTGCGGCTTCACGGCGTCCAGATCGATCTTGACGACGGTATGGTCGTCGAACCGCAGTTCGACGTCCACGTCGCGGGCACGCACAGTGATGGTCTTTGTCTTTGGATCAACGGAGAGGATTTCTCCGGCCAGGTGCTTGACGCGGATTGCCTTTGCCGGCCCGGCCGATGTCCTCTTCTCCGGTGCGGCAGGCCTAACTGCGGCTTTGTCCGCGGGTTGCCCGCAGGCTACGCAAAGCAGGCCGAACGACAGGAACGTTGAAATCATCATCAGGCGGGCACGCACGGGTTTCACACCTTTGCGGGGTTTTCGGTAACGTTGACGGCTCACAGGGACTGCGGATGCTAGCGCGCCAAAGGCGCCCGAGGGGCATCGATTGCTCGATGCCCAAGCGGGCCCAGGCAGTCTTGAGACGGTCGATAGGGAGTCTTACTTCTTCTCGGGAGCCTTCTTCTCCTCAGGCTTCTTGGGTTCTTCCTTCTTGGCCTCCTTTTTCTCCGTCTTCACGGATTTCTTCTCGGCCTTTTTCTCGGGCTTTGCGTCCTTCTTGGATTCAGCCTTCTTATCGGCAGCCTTGTCCGCAGGCGCCGCCGCCCTCTCCTGGTCCGGCTTTGCGGCGGGGGCGGCCTGGGCGAAGCACATACCTGTGGTTGCCATCACCAACAGCAGGGCAAAAAGAAGCGAGAGAAGCTTCTTCATTGCTTTGGCACCTCCTTTTCTCTGGCCCGAAACCATGCAATTTCAAGGAACATGCCAGCGCCAATCAAAATATATATTGAATATTATCGTATGGTTACAATTCGATTATGGAATCTCGAAGATGGGGATTTACGAAATTTGAAAGAACCCTTCCAAATTTGGAAAGGGCTCACAGATTTCGGATGGAATGACCGTGACCGCGGGATTTGAGATGACCTTTTCCCGTCGATCAGGACCTCTTCCTCGACAAGAAAAGAAAGGAGAGAAACCGGTCCGGTCGGAAACCGAACCGTCTCGCTGATCAAAAAAGAAGGGCGCCGGCTTACCGGTGCCCTTCTTCCTGACTGGCCTGCTACAGAAAGCCAGTGATTTACTTCTTCTCGGGAGCCTTCTTCTCCTCGGCCTTCGGAGCCGGAGCAGCTTCCTTCTTGGGAGCCTCCTTCTTCTCGGCCTTCTTGGCCTCCTTCTTCTTGGGCTCGGCCTTCTTCTTCTCCGCCTTCTTGGCGTCCTTCTTGGGCTCGGGCTTCTTATCCTCGGCCTTCTTCTCGGGAGCCGGAGCGGCCTTCTCTGCCGGCTTTGCGGCCGGGGCAGCCTGGGCGAAGCACAGACCCGTCGTCGCCACCACGAACATCATGGCAAACAGGATTGCGAGAACCTTCTTCATTGAGATGTCACCTCCTTTCGATTTGTTTTGAGACAGCGTTTTACAAGGAGCGTGCCACAACTTTTATTTCGTGAATCATGAACAATAATGCATAGTTACAATATGATGGCCTGCTGCATGGGAAGGGATCTTTACATTTCCGGGAATTGTCTTACCGATTCAGGAAAGGCCGGACAAAATCAGGAAGAATGTTTCATTATTGCGAATCGGGATTACAATATTCGGAACGATCCGGCAAGGCTCATCGTGCGCAGAGACTCAAAGTATGGATATGCATCGTGAATTCAAGTACATGACAGGCGGCCGGTCCGGAGTCGCGGACGGCCGGGGAGCATCAGGCTTGCGGGGGCCTGTTCAGGCCATACTTGTCCCATCGGTACGCAAAGGACCGGTAGCTCATGTTCAGGAGCTTTGCGGCCTTGGAGCCCACGTTGCCCGCCTTCTCCATGGCCTTCTGCAGCAGGTCTTTCTCGAGCTCCTCGTAACTGATTCCGGCGTCGGGTATCTCCACGGGAAGGATGCATTTGACGCCGCTCTGGTTTTCGGCTGAGTCGAGTGCATGCTTCTTCCAGCTGTACCAGAACGCGTCGTAATTCATGTCGAGCAGCCGCGCAGCCCTGGCAAGCACGTTGTTGGATTTGGCCATCGCCTTGACGAGGAGTTCCTTCTCCAGTTCCTCCAGATCGATCCCGCCGTCGGGAATCTCGATCCCCAGGGCAGGCCGGGGTATCGGTCTCAGTTCTCCGCGGATGTCGCCCAATCCGATCGTGTCCGACTCGCACATCAGGACCGCCTTCTCCATCACCGACTGGAGCTCGCGGACATTGCCCGGCCAGGAATACCCGATGACGGCTTTCATCGCGGCATCGTCGATCTTCAGGATGTTCTTGCCGAAGCTGTGGTTGAACTTCTGCAGGAAGAATTTCGCCAGATCGGGGATATCCTCCCTTCGTTCGCGCAGCGGGGGCATGAGGATCGTCACGACCTTGAGGCGGTAGAACAGGTCCTCGCGGAACCGGTTGTGCTTCATCTCTTCGTGCAGGTCCTTGTTGGTGGCCGAGACGATCCTCACGTCGACCTTGATCGGCTCGCGGCCCCCGACCCTCATGATCTCGCGCTCCTGCAGAACCCGGAGGATCTTGGACTGGGTCATCATGGGAAGGTCCCCGATTTCGTCCAGGAAGACCGTCCCCCCGCCTGCGGCCTCGAAGAGGCCCTTCTTGCGCTGCGTGGCGCCCGTGAAGGCGCCCGGTTCGTATCCGAACAGTTCGCTCTCCAGGAGGGTTTCGGGGATGGCGGCGCAGTTGACGGCCATGAAGGCCTTCTCCCGCCGGCCGCTGTTGTAGTGGATGGCCTTTGCGATCAGTTCTTTCCCGGTCCCGCTCTCGCCGAGGATCAGCACCGTGGCGGGGCTGTCGGAGACCTTCCGGACGATGTGGATGATGTCCCGGATGGCCTTCGAGTGCCCGATGATCCCCTGGATGCTGAACAGGTCGTTCAGGGCCTTGCGCAGCTCGAGATTGCGCTGCATCAGTTCCTTGCGCTCGAGGGCCCGGCGGATCGCCAGAAGGACGACCTCCTTGTCCAGGGGCTTCGTCAGGTAGTCGAAGGCGCCCTTCTTCATGGCGTCGACAGCCGAGTCGACGGTGCCGAATGCCGTCATGAGGATTACCGTCGGGGGCTGCTTGAGGCCCTTGAGTTTCTCGAGAAGCTCGATGCCGTCCATTTTCCCCATCTTGAGATCGGTGAGCACGATGTCCGGCTCGGTGGCCTTCGCGAGCTTCAGGGCTTCTTCGCCGGATGCGGCCGAGCAGGTCTCATATCCCTCGTCGGACAGAATGGTCGTGAGGATGTCGCGCTGGAGGGTCTCGTCGTCAACGATCAGGATGACCGCCATGGTTATGCTCCCTGGGAAACGTCGGGTTGCCTTGTCCCGTCAGCTCCGGCAAGCGGCAGGGAAATCGTCACCTCGCTGCCCCGTCCCTCGACGCTCGTGAACTCGATCCTGCCCCCGTGCTCCTCGATGACCCGTTTCGTCATGGCCAGCCCCAGCCCGAGCCCCTCTCCCTTCGTCGTGAAGAAGGGCTCGAAGATGCGCGCCATGTGTTCCTCCGACATGCCGGTTCCCGTGTCTGCGATGCGAAGCACGAAGCGCCCGTCCCGCTCCCCCGAATGGAGCGTCAGGGTGCCGCCCTCCGGCATGGCCTGAAACGCGTTGGTCACCACGTTGAAGATGCAGCTTTTCATGAGCTCGGCATCCAGCCTGAGCTCCGGAACGGCGTCGTACCGTTCGTCAATCCGGATACGGTCGGAAGCCGCCTTGGCCTTCACGATCTCGACGACATCGGCCAGCAGCTCCTGCGTGCGGCATGGCTGGCGGTCGAGTTTGAGCGGTTTGCCGTAGTCCAGGAAATCACGGACGAGGCGGTCGAGGCGGTGGATTTCCTGCTTCATGCTTTCTACCAGCTTCTCGAACCCCTCGAGACCGGAACCGTCGGCCGGGCGGTATTTCGTCCTGATGTGGTCGATGGAGAGGCTGATGAAATTGAGCGGGTTTCGGATCTCGTGGGCGATTCCCCGGGAAAGCTGACCCATCGCCGAGAGGTGCTCCGCTTCCCGCAGCCTCTCCTCGAGCCTTCGCTGCTCCCGAAGGCGCTGGACCATGAAGTTGAAGCTCCGGGTCAGGTCGCCGATCTCGTCCTTGCGGTCCACCGGAAGATTCTGGTTGAGATCTCCCGCTGCCACCCTTCGGGCGGCCGCGACGACGTTGTGGATGGGGTCGGTGTACCACATGGAGAGGAACGTGGAGAGGAGGATGCCGATGGCAAAGACGGACAGGGCGGCAATGATGCGCTTGGTCGTGTTGCGCCGCATCGTCTCCTGGAGGTTTTCGACGTTGATCTGGAGATGAATGTAGCCGTAATGGGCCTGTCCGGCGATGACGGGGATGATGACGTTGTAGGCTTTTCCCTCCTGGTCGACGGCGGGCTCCCCGAGCTCGGCCTTGATGATGAGCTCCTTCTTCCGCTGGCTGACCGGGGTGCCGACCTTGGTGGGGTTGGTGCTGGCGATGATCTCGTCGGCATTGCTGATGATGGAGATCTCCTTGATCCCCTTGGTCTTGAGCGAAGACAGGTACTTTTCCAGGCGCGTCTCGCTCGAGGCGCCCCCCGTCACTTCCTCGACACCCACCTGGACCGCCTGCGCCAGCTCGGCCGTCTGGCTCTCGAGCTGGGCCAACAGGTTTTTCTCGGACTGCCAGTAGATCGTGATCAGGGTGACCAGGAGGACCGCGGTCATGACCAGCATCATGAGGATGAGTTTCTTATTGAGCGAAAGGTTCAGAAAGAAGGTTTTGATCATGCCGCCGGGTCCTTCGCCCTCCCGCCTGTCCTGTCTGCCTGCAGGGATCAGGGGCCCGTGCCCCCCGCAGGCTCCACCCTTTAGCACCAAAACCCGGCGCCTGTCAACGACGCCCGACGGGGCATTCCGTCCGGCTCCGCCGTTGATTTTCAGAGGATGCGGCCCTATAATCAAGCCCTGTTTTGCCCAATCGTTCCCTCCCCAGGAGCCGCCTTGACTTCACATGCGACAGGCCGTACGTCCCGGTACCGCGACCGCTGGATCACCCCCGCAGTGGTGCTGCGGTTTTCCGTCCTGTCGTTCATGAGAAACCGCGATCTCCAGACGGCTGCCACGCTTGCCTTTTACGGCGTGCTCGCATGGATCCCCCTGTGCCTCGCCGTGCTCGTGGTGCTCAGCCAGGTCTTCGTCTCCTCCCGGCAGGTCAGCCGGGCCATCGAGGCCGTCATCATCCAGATCGTTCCCGAATATTACGAAATTATCCTCCGCGAGGTCTTTTCCATTGCGGAGCAACGGGCCCTCGGCCTGATCGGCCTTTTCCCGCTTCTCTGGTCTGTCGTTCCTCTGGTCACCGCGATCCGCTCGGCGTTCATCGGCATCTTCAAAACGGAGCGGCCCGCAGGGTTTCTCCGCGACAAACTCGTCGATTTTACGGCGGTCCTGTGCTTTCTGCTCCTGTTTATCGGGCTCGTGGCGCTCCAGGCGCTCTACGCCACGGCCACGGGAGGCCCCCTGTCCCCGCGCGGGCCCTGGTGGGGGGAGATCGCCAGGACGTTCCCCCTCCTGGCGGGGATCCTGTTCCTCGTCCTTTTCTTCCTGGTCTTTTCCCCGGTGCGTCTCGAGTGGTGGAATGTCCTCGCGAGCGCCCTGTTCACGGCCGCCCTCTGGTCGATCGTACGCCCGCTGTTCACGGCCTTCCTCCGGTTCAATCCCGACTACGGCCTCGCCTTCGGGTCTCTCAAGGCCGTCTTCGTGCTGGTGGTGTGGATCTACTATACCTTCGCGGTGCTCCTGCTCGGGACGGAGCTGCTGGCCAATACCCGGAGACGAGAGGCCCTGCTCCTGTCGAGGCTCCTGGAACGGGGAAGGCCGGGCCATGCATCGCCCCCGCCGGTTCCTTCCCGCTTCATCCGGTCCTTCGAGCCCGGGGAGATCATTTTCGAGGAAGACAGCGCGGGCCGGGACATGTTCTACATCCTGGCCGGGTCGGTCCGGATTCTAAGGAAAGGGCAGCCGCTGCGCGATATGACGGCCGGCGACTACTTCGGGGAGATGGCCATGCTGATCCAGGCCCGGAGAACGGCGACGGCCGTTGCCGCATCCCCGGACACGAGGCTCGTGGTCATCTCGGAGTCCAACTTCGACACGATCCTGAGGGAGAACCCCCGGATCGTCCTTGCCTTCCTCAGGGAGATCTCCGAGCGTCTGCGGGCACTCAACGAAAAGGTGAACGACGTTTCCGGCAACTGCAGGGCTGCGGCGATGGAGACGGAAGGGGAACGGAGCGCGGCGAAGGATCCGAAGGGCGGGTCGTCGCCGGACCGAACGAGACAAGACGGGAAAGGTGACAGGACATGAGGATCTGCATCTCCTCAACGGGGACCGGGCTCAACGACCTGGTGGATCCCCGGTTCGGCCGGTGCCGTTACTTCATTCTCTTCGATGAGGTCAGCGGCCTGTACGAGGCGGTGGAAAACTCGGCCGGCGTGCATTGAATCACGAGGGGAACGGCTGCCGGGAACCAAGTAGCCGGGAAAAACGTCGATGCCGTGATCACCGGGCACATCGGCCGGAAGGCCGCGGACATCCTGATCCATGCAGGCGTCCGGATCTTCCTGGGCGCCTCGGGGACGGTCCAATCCGCCCTCGATGCATTCAGGGCCGGGCAGCTCGAAGAAAAAACGGCTCAGGGCGGATGGCTGTTGGACCGATAGGGGATCTTCGTCTTTGCCCCAAGCCTTGAGCCCTGCGCCCCCAGTCTTCCCTAAAACGAGTGCTCCGGTCCCGGGAACGCCCCCTTCTTCACCTCGTCGACATACTGGGCGACGGCTTCCTTGATCTGTACGTTCAGGGATGCGTACTTCTTGACGAACTTCGGGGTGAAGCGTTCGAAGAGTCCCAGCATGTCGTGAACGACAAGGACCTGGCCGTCGCAGTGGATCCCGCCGCCGATCCCGATCGTGGAGATGGACAGCGAAGCTGTGATCTTTTCGGCCAAGGCGGCCGGGACGCATTCCAGGACGACGGAAAAGGCGCCCGCCTCCTCGAGGATCTTCGCGTCGTCGAGCAGCCTCGTCGCCGAGGGGTGATCCTTGCCCTGCACCCTGTACCCGCCGAGCTGGTGCACGGACTGCGGCGTCAGTCCGATGTGGGCCATGACGGGAATGCCCGCCTGCACGATCCGGCGCGTCACGTCGGCGACCTCCCGGCCCCCCTCGAGTTTGACTCCATGGGCCCCGGCCTCCTGCATGAAGCGGCCGGCATTGCGAACGGCCTCCTCGACGGACGCCTGGTAGGACATGAACGGCATGTCGCCGATGACCATGGCGCGCTTCGCGGCCCGCGAGACCGCCTTCGTGTGGTGGATCATGTCCTCCATCGTCACGGGCAGCGTGCTGTCGTAGCCGAGGACCACCATCCCGAGGGAATCCCCCACGAGGATGATATCGATCCCGGCCTCGTCCATGGCCGCCGCCGTGGGGTAATCGTAGGCGGTGAGCATGGAGACCCTCTCGCCCTTCCTCTTCATCTCCCGCACCGTTGCCGTGGTGACCCGCGTAATCCTGATCTGCGTGCTCATTTCCTTCTGCCTCCCTTCAGCGTGTCCCGTATGTCCGCCAGCTTGTCCTGTTCCACGTGACCCCCGAGGCGTGCAACCTCGGCCGTGAAAAGACCCATCTCCCGGTACAGTTTCGTCATCTCCGGGAATCGTCTCCGGAATCCCCGGAGGTGTTTCCGGACGGTTCCCCCGTCCCCTCGGGCAATCGGACCCGTCAGCGACGGGAGGGTCCCCCTGGTCTCCAGGTTGGCGACGGTCCCTCTGACGAGCGGCCAGAACGCTTCGTGCGCCTCCCTGCGGGAAAGCCCTATCCGTCCGTAGACCTCCTCGACGAGAAACATGAGCGTCACGAGGTAATTCGAGGCCATGCAGGCGGCCGCGTGGTAAAGCGGCTTGTCCTCCTCCGGGACGTGGAAGGGCCGTCCCCCGAGATCCGTCACCATCCGGTCGGCCCAGGGAACAATGTCCGCATCGGCCGTGATGCCGAAGGTGCTTCCGGGGATCTTCACGACGGCGCTCTCCACGTCGGCAAAGGTCTGGAGGGGATGGATGCAGCCGACGCGGCATCCCCGCCGGCGGGCCGCCCGGAGCAGCCCAAGGCCGCCGGCGCCGCTGACGTGCGCCACCTTCATGCCCTTCCGGAACCCCCCGCCCGCCGCGACGGTGTTGCACACGGTCTCGATGGCATCGTCACTGGTGGTGATGAAGACGCAGTCGGCCCCGCGTGCGGCCTCCGCAAAGTCCGTCGTCGCCGCCCCTCCCGTGAGGGCGGCGGCGAGACGGGCCGCCTCCAGACGGCGCCCGGCAACAGCGGTGATCTCGTGGCCGGCCTTTGCCAGGAGGTGCCCCACGGCCGTGCCTGCCTTCCCGGGCCCGAGGATTGCGATGCGTTCCCTTGCTGCCATGAAACCCCTCCGCCGCAAAACAAAAAGGCCCTCCCGATTGCGCAGGGAAGGCCTTTAGGCCCTTCAGTCGTAACCAATGGCTGTCCTTCGCCGTCCCAGTCCTGCAATCGGATCCAAGCGGTCGCCCCCTGTTAGCACGGCCGTGATGCCCTGTCAAGCATAGTGTCCCGCTCCCCGTTCCGCGTGACCAGATGCGCCTCTAATTTGCTTGTCAAGGGGACGACGATTCCCTATAGTGAACCGATGAAGCAGCTCTCCGGCAAGGTGTTCATCAAACTCATGGTCTTCGACCTGGACGGCACGCTCGCCGACACGGGGGCGGATCTCGCGTTCTCCGTGAACCGGACCCTATTGTCCATGGGACTTCCCGGACGGCCCGATGCCGAGATCCTGGGATTCGTCGGGGACGGGGTGAGGAAACTCCTGGAGCGCTCCCTGGGCGGGGGGCATCGGGAGCGCCTCGAGGAGGCGCTGGCCCGGTTCGCGGAGATCTACGCCGCGCACCTGCTCGACCGGACGGTCCTGTACACCGGCGTGACGGAGATCCTGAACCGCTTTGCCGGCAAGCCGAAGGTCCTCATCACGAACAAGGGCATGGAATTCACCCTTGCCCTGTGCAGGGGACTGGGCATCGGTCCGCACTTCCGGGAGATCATCGGCGGCGATTCGCAGGCGTTCATGAAACCGGATGCACGCCTTCTTCGCCCTCTCTTCGCACGCTACGGGGCGGGCCCGGAAGAGACCCTCGTGGTGGGAGACGGGGTAAACGATATCCTGCTGGCGCGCAACGCGGGGGCGCGATCCTGCGCCTTTCTCAACGGACTCGGGCGGCGGGACGACCTGCTGGATCTCAGGCCGGATTTCACTATCGAGAGGATGATCGAACTTGCGGAGATTGTCTGCTGACGGCGGTGCGGGGATGCTCGCGAAGGTGCGCAAGACAATCGGGGCCTTCCGCATGCTCGGGCCGGGCGAGCGCGTCCTAGTCGGGGTATCGGGGGGAGCGGACTCGGTGGCCCTGCTGGCGGCGCTTCACCGTCTCGCCCCGGCCCTCGGCGTGACCCTCTCGGCAGCCCACTTCAACCACGGGACCCGGGCTGGCGAGTCTGACCGCGACGAGTCGTTTGTGCGGCGCCTGTGCGGGTCGCTCGGGATCGGGCTTCTCACGGGATCGATGGCGACCGACAAGCGGAGGGCGGGGCTGTCCCTCGAGGACTTCCTGCGGCGGAAACGGTACGCCTTCTTCGAGTCCGCCCGCCGGCAGGCGGGCGCCGACCGCATCGCGCTGGGCCACCACCGCGGCGACCAGGCGGAAACGGTCCTCCTGCATCTCATCCGGGGCTCCGGCCTGAGCGGGCTTGCGGGCATCCCGCCCGTGAGGGACGGCGGACGGATCATCCGCCCCCTCATCAACTGCTCGCCGGGCGAGATTATCGCCTACTGCCGCCGGGAGGGGCTGTCCTTCGTCACGGACAGTTCGAACGCCGACGAACGGTTCCTGAGGAACCGAATTCGGAGAGTGCTATTGCCGGATCTCGAAAGGCGCTTCAACCCGGCCATCGTCGACTCCCTGTGCCGGCTGGCCGACGTGGTCCGGCAGGAGGACGATTACATGCGCGAAGAGGCCCGGGCCGCCCTGGAGACCCTGGCATCCGGACCGTCGACGTCCGTCATCCCCATCGACAAGCTTGACGCACTGCACCCGGCGATCAAGCGCAGGATCATCCGCGAAATCGTGCGCGGGTTTGCGGGGCCGGACGCCGCCGTCGGCCTGGACCACGTGCAGGCCGTCCTGGAACTTGCCGCAGGAGAAGGTCCCTCCGGCACTCGGGATCTGCCCGGCGGAACCCGTGCCCGCAGGGTCTACGGCCGCCTGGAATTCCAGAGCGGCGCGGGCAGAGGCGGGACTGCACGGGAAGGGGCGCCGCTGACCTTCTGCCAGGCCGTCCCCATCCCGGGCACCGTCGGGGTCGAGATGCTGGGGCTGCGAGTGCGGTTCCGCGAGCTTCGCCGCCCTCCCTCGAGGCCGGAGACGACGCCGCGCAGGGCATACCTGGACCTCGAGCGGATCGACGGCCCGCTCGTCCTCCGCAGCCCGAGGCCGGGGGACCGGATCCAGCCCCTGGGCATGAAGGGAACCCGGAAGCTCAGCCGGCTGCTGATCGACGAGAAGGTCCCGCGGGATCGACGAAGCCGGATCCCGGTACTCGCCGACGATCTCTCCGTGCTCTGGGTTCCCGGCCTTCGGCTCTCGGAGCGCGCCCGTGTCACGGGAGGGACTCGACGCGTCCTGAAGGCAGAAATCATTTGAAATTTTCAAGCTGCTGGGGTAAGGATCAACATCTAGACTCAAGCGCCGCGGCCCTCCCCCCTGAGGGGCGGCGGTACGGACCATGGAGGAAAGCGGGGATTGAATCCTTTACAGAAAAATATTGCACTGTGGCTGATCATCAGCCTGATCTTCGTGCTGCTCTACAACCTGTTCAACCAGCCCAAAAACTCCCAGGACAGCATCATCTTCAGCGACTTCGTGGCCGCCGTGGAAAAGGGGCAGGTCGTCGAAGTGAGCATCCAGGGGGAGAACATCTCGGGCAAGTTCGTCAACGGCAAGAGTTTCAAGACCTACGCGCCCAAGGAGGCCGGGGTGGTCTCCCTGCTGAAGGAGAAGGGGGTCCGGATCGCCGCCAAGCCCGTGGAGGACTCGCCCTGGTACATGACGGTCCTGGTCTCATGGTTTCCGACGATCCTGCTGATCGCCATCTGGATCTTCTTCATGCGGCAGATGCAGGCCGGCGGCGGGAAGGCCATGTCCTTCGGGAAGAGTCGGGCGCGTCTCATGACGGACCGCTCCAAGAAGGTAACCTTCAACGACGTGGCCGGAATCGACGAGGCCAAGGCCGAGCTCCAGGAGATCATCGATTTCCTGCGTGACCCGAAGAAGTTCACCCGCCTCGGCGGCCGCATCCCCAAGGGTGTCCTGCTCGTCGGCCCCCCGGGGACCGGCAAGACGCTCTTGGCAAGGGCCATCGCGGGGGAGGCCGACGTGCCGTTCTTCACGATCAGCGGCTCCGATTTCGTCGAGATGTTCGTCGGCGTCGGGGCCTCCCGCGTGCGGGACCTTTTCACGCAGGGCAAGAAGAACGCCCCCTGCATCATCTTCATCGACGAGATCGACGCCGTCGGACGCCACCGGGGCGCGGGCCTCGGGGGAGGACACGACGAGCGCGAGCAGACCCTGAATGCCCTGCTCGTCGAAATGGACGGCTTCGAGTCCAACGAGGGGGTCATTCTCGTCTCCGCGACGAACCGTCCCGACGTCCTCGATCCGGCCCTGCTGCGGCCCGGGCGGTTCGACCGCCAGGTCGTCGTGCCGCTTCCCGACGTCAAGGGGCGGGAAAAGATCCTCGAGGTGCACATGCGCAAGACGATCGTCGCCGAGGATGTCCAGGGCGCCGTGATCGCGCGGGGGACGCCGGGATTCTCCGGGGCCGACATCGAGAACCTCGTCAACGAGGCGGCCCTGCATGCCGCGCGTCTCGGCAAGGAAAAGGTCTCCATGATGGACTTCGAGTACGCAAAGGACAAGGTCATGATGGGGGCCGAGCGCAAGAGCATGGTGATCAGCGAGAAAGAGAAGAGGATCACGGCCTATCACGAAGCGGGCCACGCCCTGGTGGCCAAGATGCTGCCCGGGACGGACCCGATCCACAAGATCACGATCATCCCGAGGGGCCGGGCGCTGGGTATCACGCAGCAACTCCCCATGGATGAGAAGCACACCTACCCGAGGCGCTACCTGCTCAACAGCATCGCGATCCTGCTGGGGGGCCGTGCGGCCGAGGAACTCGTCCTGGACGACTTCACGACGGGAGCCGGAAACGACATCGAGAGGGCCACCGACCTCGCGAGGCACATGGTCTGCGACTGGGGCATGAGCCCCATGGGGCCCCTGAGCTTCGGGAAGAAGGAAGAGCAGATCTTCCTGGGCCGCGAACTGGCCATGCACAAGGACTACAGCGAAGAGACGGCCAGGAAGATCGACGAGGAGATCGCCCGGATCGTCTCCGAGGGATACGCGACGGCGAAAAACGCCCTGTCGGAGAACCTCCAGACCCTGCACGATCTCGCCGAGGAATTGATCAAGCGGGAAGTGCTCAATGCGGAAGACCTCGATGCCATCATCAGCGGGCGCGGTCTATCCGGCCAGGACGCGGCAGCCCCCGGGTCCGCGAACTGACGGGACCGGGACTCCCCCGCGGCAGGAACAACCGGGTGCGTTTCCAAGGGAACGCACCCTTTTTTGAAGGCAGCCCGTGAAGAACCGCATTCGTCTCCTCCACGTCCCGTCGGAATCGGAGGCCGCTCAGCTCCTGAAGTCGATCGGCGTCGAGCCTTACGGCATTGTTTCGATGGCCCCCAAGATGCGCCACCTCAACATCCTCGTCGAGGGCCTGACGCCAAAGGTGGCCAACATCATCAAGCAGGAGATGCTCTCGCAGGGCGGCGATGCCGCGGTCTCCCGCGGCTGCGTCGACTGCAGCGTGAGCAGGACGGACGCGCTCATCATGGGCACCGTCAAGCAGGTCCTGCGGTTCGCCGAAAAGCTCAGCCTGCAGCCCTTCGGCCTGAAGGACGTCTCGTCGGATCTCCGCGAGCTGCTCGACCGCATTTCCCGGCGAAGGTTTCTGCTCAGGACGCCGAGGCGCGAGATCGGGATGGCCGGGCGCACCCTCGTCATGGGGGTGATCAACATGACCCCGGACTCCTTCTCCGACGGCGGGATGATCGCGGACGCGGAGTCGGGCCTGCGGCAGGCCGAGAGGCTGATCGCCGAGGGCGCGGACATCCTGGACGTGGGAGGGGAGTCGTCCCGGCCCGGCGCCGGGCCTGTCCCCCTGAAAGAAGAGCTCCGGCGGGTGATCCCCCTGATCCGCCGGATCAGCCGGGAAGCCGACGTTCCGGTCTCCGTCGACACGGCCAAGGCCGAGGTCGCCCGTCAGGCCATCGACGCGGGGGCCGAGATCGTCAACGACGTCACGGCGCTCCGGGGCGACCGGAAGATGGCCAGGATCGTGGCCGAGGCGGGCGTCCCGGTCATCCTGATGCACATGCGGGGGACCCCGCGGACCATGCAAAAGGGGGATCTCGTCTACCGCTCGCTGCTGGGCGAGATCCTCCGATTCCTGTCCGAACGGGTCGGACACGCCGTCGAGGCAGGCATCCCGCCGGACCGGATCATGGTCGATCCCGGGATCGGCTTCGGCAAGAGCGTGGAGGACAACCTGCGCCTGATCCGGCACCTCGGGGAGCTTGCCTCTCTCGGCCTGCCGCTCTGTGTCGGCGTGTCCCGCAAGCACTTCACGGGAAAGATCACCGGGGTGGTCCGGCCGGGGGAGCGCATCGAAGGGACGGCCGCAGCCGTGACGGCGGCCATCCTGAACGGGGCCGACGTGGTGCGGGTTCACGACGTGGGTGCCATGAAACGGGTGGCCGCCATGGCGGACGCCGTCCGGGGGAAACGATGATCGAGGCCGTCGGGATTGACATTGCCGATGCGGAACGGATCCGAAAGGCCCTCGAACGCTGGGGTGACCGATTCGTCGCAAGAACCTTTTCAGAGAGGGAGGCCGCCTACTGCAGGAAACACCGGGACGCGGCGTTACGCTATGCTGCGCGGTTCGCCGCCAAGGAGGCCTTCCTCAAGTGCATGGGATCGGCCCGGGGGATCCCGTGGAGCGAGATCGAACTGCTCAACGACCGCGCCGGGAAACCGCGGATCGAGGTTTCCGAGAGGATCCGCTCCAGGCTGGAGACGCGGAAGATCCGGCAGGTGCACGTCAGCGTCTCCCACACGGGGCCCTACGCCGTGGCGGTCGTCGTGTTCGAAACCTGAGCGGCAGAGCCGGAAAAACCGCCAGAGGGGAATTGATTTTGAAACTGATTTCTGATAGTCGGGAGCAGACCCTCGAGATCGGCCGCAGGATCGGCAACGCTCTCGCCCCTGGGGATATCGTCGCGCTCATCGGGGAACTCGGTTCCGGCAAGACCTGCCTCACCCAGGGGATGGCCAAAGGCCTCGGGGTGGCCGAGAACGTTCCGGTCGTGAGCCCCACCTTCACGCTGGTCAACGAGTACCCCGGCCGGGTGCCGCTCGTGCATCTCGACGTCTACAGGCTGTCGGGCCCCCGGGACCTGGAAGACATGGGCTACGAGGAGTACTTCTACGGCGGGGGGGTCGTCGTCATCGAGTGGGCCGAGAAGATCCGCCGGATCCTGCCCGAAAGGACACTCGTCATCCGCATGGCCTATCTCGACGAGAACACCCGGGAGCTCATCATCGAGGGTCCCCCGGGGACGATGGCGGAGCTGGAGAAACGACTGGAATCCGGAGGAAGCAATTCATGGCGCTGATCGTGCAGAAATACGGCGGGACGTCCGTCGCCAACCTGGAGAAGATCCGGAACGTGGCCGAACGGATCGCCCGCGTCAAGGAGGGGGGCAACAGCCTCGTCGTCGTACTCTCGGCCATGGCAGGTGAAACGGACCGCCTCATCGGCCTGGCGAACCAGGCCTCGGAAAACCGGCCCGATGAGCGGGAATACGACGCCCTGGTCGCGACGGGCGAACAGGTCACGGTGACGCTGCTGGCGCTCACCCTGAACCGGATGGGCCACAAGGCGAGGTCGTTCCTGGCTCACCAGGTGAAGATCCACACCGACCGGGCACACACCAAGGCCCGGATTCTCAAGGTCGACACCCGGGAAATCGAAAAAGAACTCAAGAGGGGACACGTCATCGTCGTGGCAGGCTTCCAGGGTGTTGACTCGGAGAATCACATCACGACACTGGGCCGCGGGGGATCCGACACGAGCGCCGTGGCGCTGGCGGCTGCCCTGAAGGCCGATGTCTGCGAGATCTTTACGGATGTCGACGGGGTCTACACATCGGATCCGAATCTCTGCCGTTCGGCCCGCAAGCTGGCCAAGGTCTCCTACGACGAGATGCTCGAGATGGCAAGCGCCGGGGCCAAGGTGCTTCATCCGCGGTCGGTGGAACTGGCGAAAAAATACGCTGTGCCCGTGTACGTGAAGTCGTCGTCCACGGATAATGAAGGCACGCTGGTCACGAAGGAGGACGAGGAAATGGAAGCAGTCGTTGTGTCGGGAGTCACCTATGACAGGGATCAGGCCAAGGTCACCGTCGTGCGCGTCCCGGACCGGCCCGGCATCGCGGCGAGGCTCTTCACGACCCTGTCGGACCGCAAGATCCCCGTCGACATGATCATTCAGAACGCCAGCATCGACGCCTACACGGACCTCTCCTTCACCGTCTCCAGGAAGGACATGAAGGAGGTCGAGCGGCTGATCGGTCCTGTGGTGCAGGAGATCGGGGCCCAGGGCGTCCAGTACGACCAGAACATCTCCAAGGTCTCCATTGTCGGGGTGGGCATGCGGAGTCACGCCGGGGTCGCCTCCCGGATGTTCGCAGCCCTCGCCAAGGAGGGGATCAACATCCTCATGATCAGCACCTCGGAGATCAAGATCTCCTGCGTCATCGAGTCGAAGTACACGGAACTGGCCGTGATGGTGCTCCATGAAACGTTCGGCCTCGACAGGAGGTAGCGAATCGCCGCACCGTAACGACCGGCCGGGCACGATCCCCCCCCCCCGGGGGCCGGCCCGGCTTTTTTCAGCCTGGAGCACCTCATGAAAATCGACAGAGAAGCGGCGACGGGCGCCCTTGCCCTGCTGGCGTTGACGGCCCTCATCGCCCTGTTCCCGGCTCTGGGGTTCACCCCGCACGGCCCGTTTCCCAGCGGGATTCCCCATGCCTACCATGACGCGGGGACCGTTCCCGTGGAGCTTCTGGGAGACTCGGGACGAAACGGCGTCTATTTCGTCCCGAGGGGGACACCCGTCCCGGCATTTCTCGCCGGGATCGGGATCCGCCGGGAGGATGCGCGGCAGAGCCTGCCGGGCCCTTCGGTCCTGGACCAGGCGGCGACGGTGAGCGTCCTTCGGTCGGAGGAAAAGGTGGACATCCGCCCGATGGCCGCGGCAAAGCGGCTCGCCCTCGGCATCCCGATCGACCTGAACCGCTGCGGGCCGGAAGAGCTCATTCTTGTCCCGGGGATCGGGGAGGCGACCGCGGAGCGGATCCTCGAGCTGCGCGGCCGCGCCGGACGGTTCCGGGACCTCGACGATCTCACGCGGATCAGGGGCATCAAGGAGAAGAGGCTCGAAAGGCTCAGGCCCTATCTCTGCATCGGCTGCTGACCGTCATGCCCTCCTGGCAACCGCAGGATATCCTTTTCGTCTTTGCACATTACGGACATTCTGAGTTTTGCCTTGACTAACCCGGGGTTCTCCCCTATAGTGCCTGCGCCTGAATGCCAAGTATTCAAAGAACTTAGGGCAGCCTGCACTGCCTTTCCATCCGACATTTCGAGGGGATTCCGACATGCCGAAGCGAAGCGACATCAAGAAGGTCATGATCATCGGCTCGGGGCCGATCGTCATCGGTCAGGCCTGCGAATTCGACTACTCGGGCACACAGGCCTGCAAGGCCCTGAGGAATCTCGGCTATGAAATCGTGCTCGTGAACTCGAACCCGGCGACGATCATGACGGACCCCGGCATGGCCGACATCACCTACATCGAGCCCCTGAACGTGCAGAGCATGATCGAGATCATCGAGAACGAGCGGCCCGACGCCATCCTGCCGAATCTGGGCGGGCAGACGGGCCTCAACCTGACCTCCGAACTCCACAGGAAGGGGATCCTGGAGAAGTACGGCGTGGAGGTCATCGGCGTCCAGGTCGACGCCATCGAGCGCGGCGAGGACCGCATGGCCTTCAAGGAGACGATGAGCCGGCTGGGCATTGAGACGCCGAGGAGCGAGATCGCCTACACCGTCGAGGAAGCCGAGGCGATTGCCTCCAGGCTGGGCTACCCCACCGTGATCCGTCCGGCCTACACCATGGGCGGCACGGGCGGCGGCCACGTGTACAACCCCGAGGAACTCCGCGTCGTGGCGGCCCGGGGTCTTGCCGCGAGCCCCGTGGGACAGATCCTCGTCGAGGAGTCCGTCCTGGGATGGGAGGAGCTGGAACTGGAGGTCGTCCGCGACGCCAAGAACCAGATGATCACCGTGTGCTTCATCGAGAACGTGGATGCCATGGGTGTCCACACGGGCGACTCCTTCTGCACGGCGCCCATGCTCACGATCCCCGAGGAGCTGCAGAAGAGACTCCAGAAGTACTCCTACGATATCGTCGAGGCGATCCAGGTGATCGGCGGCACGAACGTCCAGTTCGCCCACGATCCGAAGACCGACCGCGTCGTCGTCATCGAGATCAACCCTCGCACCTCGCGCTCGTCGGCCCTGGCCTCCAAGGCAACCGGGTTCCCCATCGCCCTGATCTCGGCCATGCTGGCCGTCGGGCTCACCCTGGAGGAAATCCCTTACTGGAGGGAAGGGACCCTGGAGAAGTACACCCCCTGGGGCGACTACGTAGTCGTGAAGTTTGCCCGCTGGGATTTCGAGAAATTCCCGGGTGCCGAGGACAGGCTCGGCACGCAGATGCGCGCCGTGGGCGAGGTGATGAGCATCGGGAAGACCTACAAGGAAGCGCTCCAGAAGGCGATCCGCTCCCTCGAGAAGGGGCGTTACGGACTCGGGTTCGCGAAGGATTACAATGAGAAGACGCTCGGGGAGTTGATGGACCTGCTCGTCGAGCCCTCAAGCGACCGGCAGTTCATCCTGTACGAGGCCCTGCGCAAGGGCGCCGACGTGGACGAGCTCCGCCGGAAAACGCACATCAAGCAGTGGTTCATCGAACAGATGAAGGAACTGGTGGAACTCGAGGAAACCATTCTGCAAACGAAGGGAAAGGAGCTCCCCGATAAGCTCCTCGTCCAGGCCAAGAAGGACGGGTTTGCGGACCGTTACCTGGCCGGGATCCTGGGCGTGCCTGAGGAGACCGTGCGAAAGAGACGGATCGCCCTGGGTGTCGTTGCGTGCTGGAACGCCGTTCCCGTCTCGGGCGTCGAGAATGCGGCCTACTACTATTCCACCTACAACGCGCCGGACCAGGTCTCCGTAACGCCCGGCCGCAAGGTGATGGTCCTCGGGGGCGGCCCGAACCGGATCGGGCAGGGGATCGAGTTCGACTACTGTTGCGTCCATGCCGCCTTCGCGCTGCGCGATGCGGGCGTGGAGTCCATCATGGTCAACTGCAACCCCGAGACGGTCTCCACGGATTACGACACGGCCGACAAGCTCTACTTCGAACCCCTCACGGTGGAGGACGTCCTGGCGATCTACGAGAAGGAGAGACCCGAGGGCATCATCGTCCAGTTCGGAGGCCAGACGCCGCTCAACATCGCGGGCGAGCTGGCCGAGAGGGGGGTGAAGGTCCTGGGCACCTCGGTCGACACGATCGACCTGGCCGAGGACCGCGACCGGTTCCGGCAGATGATGGAGCGACTCGAGATCCCCATGCCGGCCTCCGGGATGGCCATTGACATCGACGAGGCCCTCGCCATTGCGAAGAAGCTGGACTTTCCTCTCATGGTCCGTCCGTCCTACGTCCTGGGAGGCCGCGGCATGGAGGTGGTGCATGACGAGGAGATGCTCAGCCGCTACGTGAGGAACGCCGTGGGCGTGACCCCGGACCGGCCGATCCTGATCGACAAGTTTCTCGACAACGCCATCGAGTGCGAGGCCGACGCGATCTCCGACGGGGAGGACACCTTCGTGCCCGCCGTCATGGAACACATCGAACTGGCCGGCGTGCACTCGGGCGACTCGGCCTGCGTCATCCCGCCGATCAGCATCCCGGCACGCCACATCGACACGATCGTGGAGTATACGAGCAAGATCGCCCGTGAGTTGAAAGTCGTGGGGCTCATGAACATGCAGTACGCCATCGCGAACGACGTCGTCTACGTCCTTGAGGCGAACCCCCGCGCCTCTCGCACGGTGCCGCTTGTCTCGAAAGTCTGCAACATCTCCATGGCCCGGATCGCCACCCAGCTCATGATGGGGAGCAGGCTCAAGGACCTCAACCTCAGGCACCGGGCGGTCCCGCATTTCGGCGTGAAGGAAGCGGTCTTTCCCTTCAGGATGTACCCCGAGGTGGACCCGCTGCTCGGCCCCGAGATGCGATCCACGGGCGAGGTCCTGGGCCTTGCGGACTCCTTCGGGCTGGCCTTTTACAAGGCCGAGGAGGCCGCCGACGCGGTCCTCCCCGCGGAGGGGACGGTGCTGATGACGATCGCCGAGCGCGACAAGCACGCCGCCCTGGAAACGGCCCGCGAGCTGCGGGCGCTCGGGTTCAGGATCAGGGCCACGAAGGGGACGCATCGATTCCTGACGGCCAACGGCATCGAGGCCGAGCCGATCCTCAAGATGCACGAAGGGCGGCCCCACATCGTTGACGCCATCAAGAACAAGGAGATCGACCTCATCATCAACACGCCGAGCGGCAAGCTCAGCAAGCACGACGACTCCTACATCCGCAAGGCGGCGATCCGGTACCGGATTCCCTACATCACGACGACGGCCGCATCGGCGGCCACCGCCAAGGGGATCGCCGCCTTCCGCAGGGGCCACGGCAGGGCCCGCTCCCTGCAGAGCTACCACGGGGATTTGAAATAGAACGGCGCTGGGCGTAAGGGAAAATCAGCCGCGGCTAGGAGGATTGCCCTTTAATCGCGCACCCCCTCGTTTCTGGACAGAAATTTGCAATGTCATGAAAGACGAGACGACGCCCTCTTCCGGTCCCGGGCCCGGGAGAAGAAAAGCCGCTGCTTGGACCCTGGACGAGGCCTGGGGAAATTGCCAGGGGCAGTGCGGGGCGGACCCCTGGTGCCAGGTCTGCCTGAGGGAAAAGCAGCGTCTCCATGAAGAGGCCCTAAACCGTAAGAGGCAAGCGGACGATAGGGAATAGCAGAAAGACTTTTCGGGGCGCGGAAAACGATGAAGATCCAACGGACGGACAACCTGCAATCCCCCCGGCCAGGCGCGCCGCGGGCGACCCCGGGGCCCGCCGGGAGTTCCTTCCTGGAGGTCCTGCGCGACGCCGTCTCCGCAGCCCCCGGTATCCCGAAGTCGGCGATCGCCCAGGGCCTGCCGCCCGCAGCGACAGGCATGGGGCCCAGGGTCACAGGGGAGAGGGAAGCGCTCCTGTCGCGGGCCGAGGAACTTCTCCGTCTCCTGGAGTCGCTTCATGGGGGAATGGCAGGCGCCGGCCTGCCGTTGGGAGAAGCCTGCGCCTTCGTGAGGGCCATCGAGGACCGCGCCGACGAGATTGCGGCCCTCATCGAAAATCTGCCGGAAGGCTCGGCGATCCGCGATTTCCTGAACCGTATCGCCATTACCGCCTCTGTGGAAGCCATCAAGTTCCGCCGCGGGGATTCCCTGTAGCGAAGACGCGCGCGCAAGTGCGCCACGTCCCCCCGTTCCCCGTCCCTCCGGCCCAGCCGCTGTGGAGAAGCAGTACGATCGCAGCACGGAACGCCGGACCGCCGCGAGAAACGATAACGCTTGACAGGTCATAGATAGGATGGTAGAAATCCTCACCTGAACCGAGTGTCGGGGCGTGGCGCAGTCTGGTAGCGTATCTGAATGGGGTTCAGAGGGTCGGAGGTTCAAATCCTCTCGCCCCGACCATGAAAAAAAAGCTCCCGCGACCCGCGGGGACGAAGGGAGTGGGGAAAACGGATGCCGCGGCGTCCCGTTTTCGCTGTCGTAAGCGGGCGGTCAGTCAGCAGGAACGATTGACCGCCCTCTTTATTCCATGGTGTTGACAATCGAAAAGGCAACGAATATATAAGGGTACCGTTTTTCAGGGATGCGAGAGTGGCGGAACTGGAAGACGCACTGGACTTAGGATCCAGCCCGCACTGCGGATAGGGGTTCGACTCCCCTCTCTCGCACCATTTCAACCGTGCAAAGGAGCTCGAGCGTGACTAGCGGAACCGGTGCAACCATCAAGATCGAGGAGATCAATCCCGTCAAGAAGAAGATTTCCGTCGAGATCCCCTGGGAAGAGGTAAAGAGGGAACTCGACGCCGCCTACCGGACGGTAGGAAAGAAAGCGCGGGTCAAGGGGTTCAGGCCCGGGAAGACTCCGCGTCACATCCTGGAGACCTACTTCAGGGAAGATGCCGAGGGGGAGGCCGTCTCGAACCTCGTGCAGCGCTCCTTTGAGGAGGCCGTGCAGGCCAACAGCCTCCAGCCCGTTGCAAGGCCCGAGATCGACCAGAGCGGCATCCAGCCGGAGAAGAGCTTTACCTACAGTGCAACGCTCGAGGTGGAGCCCGTCGTGGAACCCCGAGGATACATCGGAATGGAACTCAGGCGCGAGGACGCCTCCGTGACGGACCGGGATGTCGAGGAGCGGCTCGAGGAGCTCCGCCACATGTACAGCAGCCTGGAGGACGTGGAGGGCGACCGCCCTGTCCAGAACGGGGATTTCCTCCTCATCGACTTCGAGGGAAAACTGGGGAGTGAGCCACGGAAGGAGCTTACGGAGACGGGATTCCGGATCGAGGTGGGCTCGAAACGCCTGGTTCCCGGCTTCGAGGATGCCCTGGTGGGCATGCGGAAGGGCGAATCGAAGGAATTCACCGTGCGATTCCCCGAGGATTACCACATCAGGGACTTCGCCTCGCAGGACATCACGTTCCACGCGACCGTCAGGGACGTCAGGGTGAAGGTACTGCCGGCCCTGGACGATCAATTCATCAAGAACTTCGAGCGCTACGAAAGCCTCGAGGCGCTCAGGGCAGACCTTCGAAAATCCCTGGAAGAGGAAAAGAGCGTCCGGGCCAGGGATGCTCTCCGGAAGGCCGTCAACGACCGGCTCCTCGAAGCCAACCCCTTCGAGGTCCCCGAGGCCTTCATCGAGCGGCAGATCCTGGGGATGATGATCGAATACCAGCGTCGCATGGTGATCAACGGGATGGATCCCGACAATGCGGCGAAGGTGGCCGCGAATTTGCACGACCAGTTCCGGGACGAAGCCGCCCGCCTCGTCCGGGCGGGCATCCTCCTGCGGAAGATCGCGGAAAAGGAAGCCATCGCCGTCGACGACGTGGATGTCGACGCGCGGCTGCGCGAAATTGCAGGGCGTCACGGGCGGGACTTCGGGACCGTGAAGGCGTCGCACGAGACCGATAATTTGAAAGAACACTTGAAAGATCAAATACTTGAAGAAAAAACACTTGATTTTATCGAGTCGCGGGCTAATATTACATAAAAGAACGGCGGACGTTCAAAAAGGATTGAACATGGCGTTGATCCCGATCGTCATTGAACAGGATGGAAGGGGCGAAAGGGCCTTCGACATCTATTCGAGGCTCCTGAAAGACCGGATTGTCTTTCTAGGAGTCGGCATCGATGATGACGTGGCCAATCTCGTCATCGCCCAGCTTCTTTACCTGGAGTCGGAGGACCCCGACAAGGAGATCCACTTCTACATCAACTCACCCGGGGGGCTCGTGAGCGCGGGGCTCGCCATCTACGACACGATGCAGTACATCAAGGCGCCCGTGTCCACCTACTGCATGGGGCAGGCGGCCAGCATGGCGGCCATCCTGCTGGCGGCCGGGGAGAAAGGCAAGCGCCATGCGCTTCCCCATTCTCGGATCCTGATCCACCAGCCCATGGGAGGGTTCTCCGGACAGGCCACGGACGTGGAGATCCAGGCCCGGGAGATCCTGCGGCTGAAAGAGGAGCTCAACCAGATCCTGGCCCGGCACACCGGGCAGCCGATCGAGCGGATCGAACGCGACACCGATCGTGATTACTACATGTCCGGGGGACAGGCGCACGAGTACGGGCTCATCGACGCCGTGATCCAGAAGCGGCCGGCTGCCATCAAGAAATAAGAGGGAGACATGCCGAGGAAACAGCGTGAAAACGAGGGTGGCGGGGGCATTCTGTTCTGCTCCTTCTGCGGGAAGACCCAGAACGAGGTGAAAAAGCTCGTGGCCGGGCCTTCCGCATACATCTGCGACGAGTGCATCGAGCTGTGCCGCTGCATCATCCAGGAGGAGGCGGAAGTCCAGAGCATCGACGAGAGCCGCAGAAAGATCCCCGAACCCAAGGATATCAAGAAGTTTCTGGACTCCTACGTCATCGGCCAGGAGCGCCCGAAGAAGATCCTCTCCGTGGCCGTGTACAATCATTACAAGCGGCTCTTCACCGAGGCGGACCTGGGCGGAGTGGAGCTGCAGAAGAGCAACATCCTGCTCATCGGGCCCACGGGCTCCGGCAAGACGCTCCTGGCTCGCACGCTGGCCAAGATGCTCAACGTGCCTTTCGCCATCGCGGATGCCACGTCGCTCACCGAGGCGGGCTACGTGGGCGAGGACGTGGAAAACATCATCCTGAGCCTTCTGCAGAATGCCGACTACGACGTGGAGCGCGCCACCAAGGGCATCGTCTACATCGACGAGATCGACAAGATCTCCCGCAAGTCGGGCAGCCCCTCCATCACCCGGGACGTCTCGGGCGAAGGGGTACAGCAGGCCCTGCTCAAGATCATCGAGGGCACCCTGGCGAACATTCCGCCCAAGGGCGGCCGCAAGCATCCTCAGCAGGAGTTCATCCAGGTCGACACGACGAACATCCTCTTCATCTGCGGCGGGGCCTTCGTGGGCCTCGAGGATATCATCCAGAAGCGCATCGGCGCGAGCTCCGTCGGGTTCGGGGCGGATATCAAGGGCAGGAAGGAGCGCAGGCTCGGCGAGCTGCTCGCCGCGGTGCAGCCCGAGGACCTGCTCAAGTACGGCCTGATCCCCGAGTTCATCGGGCGTCTGCCCGTCATCGCCACGCTCGAGGAACTCGACGAGAACGACCTCATGCGGGTGCTCGTGGAGCCCAAGGACTCCATCAGCAAGCAGTACCAGAAGATCCTGGAACTCGAGAACGTGAAGCTCAAATTCACCGACGGGGCCCTGCGGGCCGTTTCCCGGCTTGCCGTGAACCGCAAGGCGGGCGCCCGGGGCCTCAGGGCCATCCTCGAGAACACCATGCTGGATATCATGTACGACATCCCGTCGCGACGCGACGTGAAGGAAGTCGTCATCAACGAAGACGTCGTCAAGAAGGGCGAGAAGCCCATCCTGCTCTTCGAGTCGAAGACGGAGACGGCGTAAGGAGACGTCATCCCAGAATGGCCATGTTTGATTTCTCGAAAAAGGAAGACAAGAAGATCATCGTCCCGCTGCTTCCCCTGCGGGACGTGGTGGTCTTCCCCTATATGATCGTGCCGCTCTTCGTGGGGCGCGAAAAGTCGATCAACGCCCTTGAGTCGGCCATGAAGCAGGACAACGAGATCTTTCTCGTGGCCCAGAAGAGCGCGCAGAAGGACGAGCCCTCCGAAGAGGACATCTACAACCTCGGCACGCTGGGGGTCATCATCCAACTGCTTCGCCTTCCCGACGGCACCGTGAAGGCCCTCGTGGAGGGCAAGAAGCGGGCCACCGTGCGGGACTACATCCCGAACCCGGATCACTTCGTCGTCGAGATCGAGGAGGTACCCGAGACGGGCACCGAGACCGCCGGGGCCGTGCAGGCCGTCGGCCGCGTGCTCGTGGAGGCCTTCAAGAACTACGCGAAGCTGTCGCGAAAGATCCAGCCGGAGTTGGTCGACACCATCGCGGCGATCGACAACGCGGCGAAGCTCTCCGACGTGATCGCCTCGCACCTGAGCGTAAAGCTCGAGAAAAAGCAGGCCCTCCTGGAGATCACGGACGCCGGCGAGAGACTGGAGAAACTCTACTCCATGATCATCGGCGAAATTGAGATCCTCGAGCTCGAGGAGAAGATCAAGCGCCGGGTCAAGAAGCAGATGGAGAAGACCCAGAAGGACTACTACCTCAACGAGCAGATGCGCGCCATCCAGAAGGAGATGGGCGAAAAGGACGACTTCTCGAGCGAGATCGAGGAGCTTGAAAAACGCCTGAAGGCCAAGAAACTCTCCGAGGAGGCCCAGAAGAAGGTCAAGCACGAAATCAAGAAGCTCAAGATGATGTCGCCCATGTCGGCGGAGGCCACCGTCGTGCGCAACTACATCGACTGGCTGCTCGACATGCCCTGGCAGGAGAAGACGGAGAACAAGCACACCCTGAAGGAGTCCGAGGCGATTCTCGAAGAGGATCATTACGGGCTCAAGAAGGTCAAGGAGCGCATCCTCGAATACCTCGCCGTGCAGTCCCTCGTGAAGAAGAACAAGGGCTCGATCCTCTGCCTCGTGGGACCTCCCGGGGTCGGGAAGACCTCCATCGCAAAATCGATCGCGCGGGCGACGAACCGGAAGTTCGTGCGCCTCTCGCTGGGCGGGCTGCGTGACGAGGCGGAGATCCGGGGGCACCGGCGGACCTACATCGGGGCGCTTCCCGGAAAGATCATCCAGCTGATCAAGAAGGCCGGGGCGAACAACCCCGTGCTGTGCCTCGACGAGATCGACAAGCTGAGCTCCGACTTCCGCGGCGACCCGAGCTCGGCGCTGCTCGAGGTGCTGGACCCGGAGCAGAACGGGGCCTTCAACGACAACTACCTCGAAGTAGACTACGACCTCTCGGACGTGATGTTCATCACGACGGCAAACATCCTGCAGACGATCCCGGGGCCCCTCCAGGACCGGATGGAGGTGATCCGCATCGCCGGGTACACGGAGCCGGAGAAGCTCAACATCGCGAAACGCTTCCTCGTGAAAAAAGAGATCGAGGCCAACGGGCTCACGGACAAGGACATCCTGTTCACGGACGGGGCGATCCTGGACATCATCCGGCGCTATACCCGCGAGGCCGGCGTTCGGAACCTGGAGCGCGAAATCGCCTCCATCTGCCGCAAGGTGGCCCGCGAGATCGTGACCAACGGCCACAAGAAGCAGATCCGGATCAATTCGAAGTCGATCGAAAAGTATCTCGGCATCCCGAAGTATCGCTTCGGGGAGTCCGAGGGCAAGGAAGCCGTTGGCCTGACACAGGGGCTGGCGTGGACAGAGGTGGGCGGCGAGCTGCTGATTGTCGAGGCAACGATCCTGCAGGGGACTGGGAAGACCATCCTGACGGGCAAGCTCGGCGACGTGATGCAGGAGTCGGCCCAGGCGGCGCTGACCATCGTTCGCTCCAAGGCAGACTCCCTGGGTCTGGACAAGAACTTCTATAAGGACACGGACATCCACGTCCACGTTCCCGAGGGCGCCATCCCGAAGGACGGGCCTTCGGCGGGGATCGCCATGGTGACCTCCATCGCCTCGGCCTTCACGAAGCGGCCGGTCCGCGGGGATCTGGCCATGACCGGCGAGATCACCCTGCGGGGCAGGGTGCTGCCCATCGGAGGGCTGAAGGAGAAGCTCCTGGCGGCCCACCGGGGGGGGATCAAGACGGTCATCATCCCCAGGGAGAACGAGAAGGACTTTGTGGACATCCCCTCGAACGTCCTCAAGGATCTGGAACTGAAAAAGGTGGAGCGCATCGACGAGGTGCTCGAGGTCGCCCTTGCCCCCAGGCAGGGGCAGGAGACCACCGCGGAGCCGGATGACGGGATCCCGGCGAGGGAGAGCCCGCCCATCGAGCCGGGGAGGCAGCTCAACGCCTGAAGAGCCCGGAAGAGCACAATATCACGGGAAAAACGTGATTTTCGCCCTTGACAACGATGGGTCGTTGTCGTACAGTATCGGCCCGACGGAACGGGCGGATAGCTCAGTCGGGAGAGCGCCACGCTTACACCGTGGATGTCACAGGTTCAAGTCCTGTTCCGCCTACCATAGCGGTCACAATGCGGGGTCGTAGTTAAGCTTGGTTATAACGCCGGCCTGTCACGTCGGAGGGCGTGGGTTCAAATCCCATCGGCCCCGCCAGTAAACGAAGGGGCTAACCGAAACGGTTAGCCCCTTTTTTCACCCGCCGCGACGCTCCGCAGCGGCGGCCATTCGTGTTCCTGCCATGGAACCGCGCAGCCGCGCCCTCCGGACGTTTCGCAATCGGGGCGCTCATGGAGGAAGGGATGACGATGATGAAGGAATGGCGGCGTCTGCCGGCCCTCGCGGCCCTCGGGATTTTCGTCACCCTCCTGGTTTTCTGGGGATGTGCGCAAACAAGGCAGGTGCTCACACGCGACCCGGCCCCGGAGCCCCCGGCCCTGGAAGGGCGATGGGATCTGGCTGAATACGGACCGGTGGGTACCCCTGTCCCCGTCCTGCCCGACACCCGCGTCTACGTGGAGTTCATGCCGGAGGGCAAGGTCAGCGGCTCCGGCGGGTGCAACCGGTATTCAGGCGGCTGGGGCTTCGTGGAAGGGGAGCCGGGTGTCCTGCGCATCTGGCGCACGGGATCCACGAAGATGGCTTGCCCAGTCCCGGTGATGATCCAGGAGCACCGCTTCCTGGAAGAACTCAGCCGTGTCTCGCGCCATGAAGCGGACGGCAGAGAGCTCCGGCTGTTCTACGACGGGGGAAGGGGTGTACTGAGGTTTACCCGGGGAGCCAACCCTCAATAAGAGGTTGAGAGCACAGGCAGGGAAGAGGCCTGGAGAGTCTTCACGCCGCCCTTTGCCCTGTGTTTCTCCCACCTTCTTACCTTCTTTCCTTCTCCCCTTCTGCATCAATTTTTCCGAGGGCCTTTACGTAGATCACCTTGTGATCCCCCGGGGAGTAGAACTCCCGGAGGGTGGCCTCCGCCCGGTACCCGCGGCGTTCGTAGAAACGGCGGGTATCCCGGTAGCTTGCCTTCGACGAGGTTTCAATGTAGACACGCAGGCCGCCGAGCCCGGAGATGGCCGCCTCGGACCGTTCCAGAAGCATCCTGCCGATCCCCGCCCCGTGGCGCTCTTTACGGACGGCGATCCAGTACAGATCGTAGCTCTGAAGGGTGAGGGGAATGGGCCCGTAGCAGCTGTAACCAAGAACGCGGCCGTCCTGCTCGGCGAAGATGAAATGATACCCGCTTGCCGGCCCGACCCGGAGCCGCTCCTCGACGAGTTCCACGGCGATCCCGATCTCCTCGGGCCTGAAAAGCCCCGTCGAGGCCACGATGTCCCGGACGGCGATTCGGTCCCCCTGCACGACGTCCGTCCGGAGAGTCAGGGACGGCGGCTCTCCCCGATCGACGGTCCGTGTTTTCCCCGCTGTCCCCTTCATTCATCCCTCTCCCGGCGCGTCGCCGATGATCCGGCCGATCACGTCCCCGTAGCGGAGACCGGCCCGTTCGGCGGCAGCCGTGAAGCCACTGTCGGGGGACAGGCACGGATTCGAATTGATCTCCAGGATCCACGGGGTCCCGTCGCGCCCCACCCGGTAATCGACACGCGCGTAACCGCGCAGGCCGAAGAGATCCCAGCACCGCAGGGCCGTTCTCTCCAGGGACCGCAGCAGTTCGCGGTCGCCCGGTCCGAAATCGAAGCGGCGGGGGGTGTGATGGTACTCGTAGGCCTTTTCGTCCCACTTGGCCCGATACCCGACGATGCGCAAGCGGCCGTCCCCGTAGCCCACGAACTCGATCTCCGCGGGCGGAAGGACCTCGGGCCCGCGGCGGCCGGCCAGGACGGACAGGTTGAACTCGCGTCCGTCGACATAGCGCTCTGCATAGGCCGAGCCGCCGAGCGCGTCGAGGCGTCCCCGGATTTCTCCTCGAAGCTCCTCCCGATTGCGGGGCGAGACCACGGAACCTTCTTCGAGCCCGACCGAGGCGTGCTCCCAGACGGATTTGACGATGAACCGGGAACCGGCAGGGAAGGGGCCTTTCACGCTTCCCCCCGCCAGGTCGACCCAGTCCGGCGTACGGAGCCGGTTCGCGCGCAGGATCCTCTTTGCGACCAGCTTGTTGGAGCTCAGGAACGTCGCCTCCGTTCCGGCCCCCGTGTACGGAATCCCCAGGAAATCGAGCAGCGCCGGGGCCATGTGGATCAGGCGGCCCTGCCCGCCGCAGGTCTCGACGAGGTTGAAGACGACATCGCAGGACGCCCGCCTCAGCCGGCTGGCCATGGAGACGAGATCGAGGCAGAAGGGAAGTGCCTGCACTTCGTGGCCCAGGGCGAGCAGGGCTCCCTTCACGGCATCGACCTGCACGAGCACGTCCTGCTCGTCCACCGAGGCGCAGTCTCCGATTTCGCTGTGGAGAATGACCACCTTCATGACTCGCTCACCGCCCGCGAACGAGCCGCTCCTCCGCGGATGTCATGATCATGCGGAGAAGGTCGCGGTAGGAGATCCCTGCAAGGGTCGACAGGATCGGAAGATCCGAGTGCGTGGGATGCAGCCCCGCCAGGGGGTTGACCTCGAGGAAGTGGGGCCTTCCCGCGGCATCGGCCCGGATGTCGAGACGGCCCCCGTCCCGGCATTCCAGGCCTCTCCAGGCCGCCAGGGCGACCGCCGAGACCTGTTCGGCTTCCGCTCCCTTGACGAGCGTGTAGCGCACGTGCTCCTCGCAGTATTCCTTGTTGAACAGGGAGTAGACGCCCTTCTCCGCCGATTCCCGCAGCAGAACCTCCATGACGGCGATGACGCGAGCCCTGCGTCCTGTCCCGACAACCCCCACGGTGAATTCCCGTCCGGAAAGATAGGTCTCCACGAGAACGGGCTGCGCAAAGGACGCGAGCAGCGACCGGCACTGCCGATCGAGTTCGGCCCTGTCGCGGACGATCGACCTTCCGTCGATGCCCTTGCCCGTTCCCTCCGAGACGGGCTTGACAAAGAGGGGAAAGGGGAGAACGACCGCGGCGATGTCGTCGGCATCCTCCACCACGGCAAAGTCGGGCGTGAGGATCCCCAGGTCGCGGACGACGCGCTTGGCCATCGCCTTGTGGAGCGTCAGCGAGAGCGACAGAGGGTCCGAAAAAACGTAGGGGACCCCGTAGGCGTCGAGCAGGCAGGGAACCTGGGCTTCGCGCCCGAAGCCCTTCAACCCTTCGGCGATGTTGAAGACGAGATCCCAGCGCTCGCCCGCCACGAGGCGCCTGGCCAGGGCCCGCACGTGACCGATGCGGTCCGTCCGGTACCCGAGGGACTGCAGGGTCTCCTCGATGGCGTCGATGGTCGCGGGCTGGTCGAACTCGGCGGTTTCCTCCTCCGAGTACCCTTCCCGGATGTAATCGGTGCGCAGGTCATAGGTCATCCCGACGAGCGTCATGGGCGTCACCTTCTTTGTCTTCATTCAAAGAACCCCGCCGATTGGGCGGCGGGGTTTCTCTTCGGTTCTTCCGTCGGCTTGACGACAGGGTCAGACCCGTGCCTCGCTGTCGGTGACGGCAGCCAGGTCCGGGTACCGGAACGTCCGGCCCTGGTAGTTGCGGAGCCTGATGTACTGGTCGTCGTGGCCGAGGACATACCCGGGCAGCAGGGGAATCTTCCCGCCGCCTCCGGGGGCGTCGATCACGTAGGTGGGTACGGCGTATCCTGTCGTGTGCCCCCGGAGACCTTCAATGATCTCGATTCCCTTCGCGACGGGGGTGCGGAAATGCGCCGAGCCGGTGATGGGGTCGCACTGGTAGAGATAGTAGGGTCGCACGCGGTTCATCACGAGGGCATGGACCAGGCGTTTCATCGTCTCGACGCTGTCGTTGACGCCGGCAAGGAGCACCGTCTGGCTGCCCAGCGGGATTCCCGCGTCCGCAAGCCGGTTGCAGGCCTGGCTCACCTCGAAGGTCAACTCGTCCGGATGGGCGAAATGGATACTCATCCAGAGGGGGTGATGACGCTTCAGGGTGTGGCACAGGCCCGATGTGATCCGCTGGGGAAGCACGACGGGGACCTTCGTCCCGATCCGGATCAGCTCGACATGAGGGATGGCCCGAAGTCTCGAGAGCAGCCAGTCGAGGGCTTCGTCGGGCAGGGTCAGCGGGTCACCCCCGGAAAGCAGAACGTCTCGGACGGCCGGCGTGTTTTCGATGTAGGCGATCGCACGCTCCCAGCGATCGCGGTCGGCAAGGGTTTCCTCATGTTTTCCGACCATCCGGGAACGGGTGCAGTAGCGGCAGTGGGTGGAACAGAACCCGGTGACCAGGAAGAGCGCGCGGTCCGGATACCGATGGACCAGGCCCGGTACGGGACTGTCGTGGTCCTCGCCGAGAGGATCATCCGATTCATCGCGGGAGCGTTCGAATTCGGCGCTCACCGGGACGACCATCCTGCGCAGGGACTGATCGGGGTCCATCGGGTCGAGCAGACTGGTGTAATACGGCGTGATGTTGAGCGGAATGGCGCCTCCCCGGGCCTGGATAGCCGTCTCCTCCCCGGCCGACAGCCAGAGCATGCGCGAGAGCATCCCGGCGCCCGTGATCCGATTGCGGATCTGCCAGCGCCAGTCGTTCCAGTCGGCTGCGGAGGCGTCGGGGAAGTACTGTTTCCGGAAGGATTGGGACCGGGGGCTCGGCTTGCAGGCGGCAGCCCCCCGCGAGGGCATGATGAACACGCGACTCGCGATCGCTTTCGTGACGGGTGTCACGGCGGGTACGGCAAGGGAGTTTTGAAATAGCTCATCCAGAGCTAAACCGGTCAGACCGGCATGCTGACCCGGAGGCTCCGCCTCCTGGCTCAGACAGACGTTTTCTTCCATCCGCTGCCCTCCTGCTGTCTGTTCCTGACGATGTGCCGTCCGCTGTCGCGCTTTCAAGTGTCGTTCCTGTCGCGATCGTCTCTTCCGCCGGCCGCGGGCGTGGCGCATTCAAAAAAACGGCCCTGAAAACGAGATCGTGCCTGGTTCCTTTGTACGGAAGAATATTTTAATGTCAAGTGTTTTTTGCAAAAAAAGCGCTTTTTCCGCAAAATTATTCCGATGGAAATCCGCGCACATCAGTCGGTACTGCAAAATGCTTGCCACGACTTGCTTTCAGGACACCCCCCTCGCGTCGCGCCCTCTTCGCCTGCCGTACTGGAGGAGGATGTCCCGAGAGGCGCTCTGCCAGGGTGTTTCACGACGTGCCCACGTCAACGACGCCGGACATCCCGTCGGGGCTGAAGGCTTGCCTTTTTGTGTCTCATCGGCTACAGTAGCGCCTACGTTTGACCATCGAGGAAATCATTTCCCATGATCGTCACCGACGGCAAGGAGTTCTGTCAGGTCTGCCGGGAAAAAAAGTCCGTCGTCCTCTGCGACGGCTGCGCCATCCACCTCTGCACGGACTGCCGGCGCTGGGACCTCTGGGGGTACGGCTGCGGCCATGTCGATACCAAGTCCTTCTGCGCCGCCTGTCATGCAAACCCCGTCATCAATCCCTACGGCGGGGATCACGGAGAGTGATGAAGTACGAGGGCGACATCATCAGGCCTCCCAGCGAGGCCTTCAGCCTGTTGCTGCAGGTGACCGTCGGCTGCTCGCACAACCGCTGCACCTTCTGCCCCAGCTTCAAGGGCAAGCGCTTCCGCATCAAGGGAATCGACGAGATCGTGGAAGACCTGGAGTACGCCGCCCGCCGGTTCCGGCAGGCGGAGCGTCTCTTTCTGTGTGACGGTGACGCCCTCATCATCCCCCAGCCCCGCCTGGTCGAAATCCTGGAGGCGGTCCGCGCCCATCTGCCCGGCGTGAGGCGCATCGGGACCTACGCAAACGCGAAGAGCATCCGGAAGAAGACCGCCGCGGAGCTCCGCGAACTCAGGGAACGGGGTCTCGGGATCGTCTACCTCGGCATCGAGTCCGGCAACGAAGAGATCCTCAGGAGAATCCGGAAGGGCGCCACCTATGAGCGGATCGTGGAGGCGGCCCGGAAGGTCAAGGATGCGGGGATCACCCTCTCCGTGACGGTGATGCTCGGTATCGGCGGCGCGCAGAACAGCACGGAACACGCCCGGGACACGGCACGCATCCTCACCGACGTCGACCCGGACTTCGCCGGGGTGCTGACCGTGATGGTCGTGCCGGGTACACCCCTGTACGAGGAAGCCCGGACGGGGGCGTTCGTTCTGCCCGGCAACTTCGAACTGCTCGGGGAACTGGGCATTATCGTGTCGCAGGCACGCTTCAGCAACTGCTTTTTCACGGCCAACCACGCCTCGAATTATCTTCCCATCCGTGCCAGGATGCCTCAGGATCGCGAAAAGGTCCTCCGCCTCATCGGCCAGGTCGTTCAGTCGAACGACCCCTCCCTGCTGCGGCCCGAATCCATGCGGGGTCTGTAAATGAGCCGTCCCTCCGCCATCCAGCACGTTTGGACGCGGCTGAAGGCCCTTCTCGGCGCCGGAAAGGAGGAGGAGCAGTCCCGTCTCGAGGAGGAAATCCAGTCCATCATCGACGAGGGGGAGGAGAGGGGCCTCATCGACGAAAAGTCGGGCGAGATGATCCAGAGCATCCTGGAATTCCGTGACACGGTGGCCCGCGAGGTGATGGTGCCGCGCACGGAGATCGTCGCCGTGCCGAGCGATGCCCCGGTTGCGGAGATCATCGACCAGGTCAACCGGCACGGCTACACCCGGATGCCCGTCTACGAGGGCAGCGTGGACAACATCATCGGTGTCCTCAATGTCAAGGACCTGATCCGCCTGTGGTCCAAGCCGATCGGGGAGGCCGACATCCGGCCGCTGCTGAGGAAACCCTATTTCATCCCCGAGACAAAGAACATCCACATGCTGCTTCACGAACTCAAGGACCTCAGGCAGCACATGGCCGTCGTGATCGACGAGTATGGCGGAACGGCGGGCCTGGTCACCCTCGAGGATCTCGTCGAGGAGATCGTCGGCGAGATCCACGACGAGCGGGACGTCGAGGAGGCGGATTTCACCGAACTCCCCGACGGGTCCATCCTCGTGGACAGCCGCGTCGAAATCGAAAAGATCGAGGACCGTTTCGGCATCACGATCCCGGAAGGGAAGTACGAAACCCTGGCCGGCTTCATTCTGCACCTGATCCGGAAGATCCCCCTCACGGGCGACACGATCCGCCACGGGGAGCTGGACATGGTCATCGCCTCGGCCGACGAGCGAAGCATCAAGAAGGTCAAAATCCGGAAATCGGGAGAGACGCCGTCATCAACACGCTAACGAACCCTCGCCCGGGACTCCGCGCCGCACGGGCCACGGGACTTCCCGCGGTCCCCGCCGGACTGGCCGCCCTTTCGGGGATCCTCCTCGTGCTGTCCTTCCCGAAATTCGGGCACGGGGCTGTCGCCTGGGCCGCCCTCGTTCCGCTGCTGTGCGCCCTGCGCGCTCTCCCCGTCCTGCCGGCGGTTCTCGCGGGCATCCTCGCCGGGTTCATCCAGCACGTGGGCCTGCTGTACTGGGTGACCCACGTGGTCGTCCACTACGGGAAGCTCCCCCTGGTTGTCGGGGTCCCCGTCATGATGCTGCTTGCCCTCTACCTGAGCCTCTACACGGGGCTTTTCGCGGGAGGGACCGTCTTGTTCCGGATGCGGGGCATCCCGGCCGTTGCTTCCGCCCCGCTTCTCTGGACGGCTCTGGAGTACGCCAAATCGATGCTGCTCACGGGGTTCCCCTGGGAAAACCTCGCCCATTCCCAGTACCTCAACCTGCCCATCATCCAGATGGCTGACGTCACGGGCAGCTACGGGGTGAGCTTTCTCCTCGTGCTCGTCAACGCCGCGCTGGCCGCCTTCATCGGGGCAAACCGGGAGGGGATGCGGAAGGCACTTGCCGGTGCTGCCGCCGCGGCGCTGCTCGTCAGCCTCGCCACGGGCTACGGCCTCTGGCGCCTGTCGGATGTGACGGCCCGCTTCGAGCCGGCGCCCGAGCAGTACGTGGCGCTCATCCAGGGCAATATCGACCAGAGCATCAAGTGGGACCCGTCGTACCAGAGAGAGACGCTGCGGATCTACCGCGACCTTTCCTTCGAGGCCGTCCGCGGCGGCGCCCGCGTCCTCATCTGGCCCGAGACGGCAACGCCCTTCATGTTCCAGAACCGCGACGAGCTCCATGACGCCGTCGTCGGCGTCGCGAAGGCGACCGGGGCCTGGCTGCTTTTCGGGACTCCGAGCTATACGCGCCACGAGGGAACCCTCCGTTTCCAGAACAGCGCCGTCGTACTGTCCCCCGCGGGCGAGATCGCCGGCGCGTACAGCAAGGTCCACCTCGTCCCTTACGGGGAATACGTGCCGCTCAGGCCCCTGTTTCCCTTCATCGAAAAGCTCGCCGTCGGTGTAGGCGACTTCCTGCCCGGCTCGGGATTCGAGCCCGTCGAGGCGGCAGGGGCCCGGGTCGGTTTCCTGATCTGCTATGAGGGGATCTTTGCCGAGATCGGCAGGGCTTACGGGCGCAGCGGGGCCTCGCTGCTCGTCAACCTCACGAACGACGCCTGGTTTGGCATGACCTCTGCACCGTTCCAGCACCTGTCGATGACGGTGTTCAGGGCCGTGGAAAATCGGCTCTACGTGGCGAGGGCGGCCAACACGGGTGTGAGCGCCGTGATCGACGCGACGGGCCGGATCACGGCCCGGACGGGCCTCTTTGAGCGGACGCAGCTGACGGCTCCCCTGAAGATGCAGCGGATCGGGACCTTTTACACGGCCTACGGCGACACGTTTGTCTTCGCATGCGTGATCGCCCTGCTCGCGCTATTCTACAGACCGGGAGGAAGGAGACCATGGTTGAAGAAATCCAGGAAATGATGGCTGATCTCCGGAAACGGGCGGAAACCCTCCGAGGTCGCCTTTGACATCGACGGACTGGGCAGGAAACTGGTCGAGATCGAAAAGGAGGCCGGCAAGGCGACTCTCTGGGACGACCCGGAACGGGCGAAGCTCGTCCTGAGAGAAAAGAACCGGCTCGAGTCCATCGTGAAAACCTGGTCGGGAATCGACGGGGAGCTGAAGGACCTCGATGTGCTCTTCGAGCTGGCCCGCGAGGCGCAGGACGAAGCGACATTCGGGGAGGTCAGGGCAGGGCTGGAACGCCTGGAAGCGGCCGTTCGGGGAGAGGAGGTCCGCCGCATGCTGGGCAGGGATGAGGACCGGCTGAACGCGATTCTCACGATTCATGCCGGGGCCGGAGGAACGGAGGCGCAGGACTGGGCAGAGATCCTCCTGCGCATGTACCTGCGGTGGGCGGAGAAGAGGGCCTTCAGGACCCAGATCCTGGACTTTCAGCCCGGTGAGGAGGCGGGACTCAAGAGCGCCACGGTGGAAATCGAGGGGGACTACGCCTTCGGGTACACCAAGGCGGAATCGGGGATCCACCGGCTCGTCCGGATTTCGCCTTTTGATGCCGCCGCCAGGCGCCACACCTCATTCGCCTCGGTCTTCGTCTATCCCGAGGTGGGCGACGAGATCGTCATTGACATCGACGAAAAGGACCTGAAGGTCGACACGTACCGATCCTCCGGAAAGGGAGGCCAGCACGTCAACAAGACAGACTCCGCCGTCCGGATCACTCACCTGCCCACGGGAATCGTCGTGCAGTGCCAGAACGAGCGCTCACAGCACAAGAACAGGGCGATGGCCCTGAAGGTCCTCCGGTCGCGCCTCTACGAGATCAAGCTTGAGGAGCAGAGCGCCAGGATGGAAGAACTCCACAAGAGCAAGAAGGAGATCGCCTGGGGAAGCCAGATCCGCTCCTACGTGCTCCATCCCTACAAACTGATCAAGGATCACCGGACCAATCTCGAAACCGGCAACGTCCAGAAGATTCTCGACGGGGACCTCGACGAGTTCATCGAGGCCTACCTGATCGCCGTCGCGCAGCCGTCATCATGAGAAATGACCCGGAAATTGCAAGGGAATCGCATTGACGGGCTGCAGGGGGATTTCCCCGTTGACAGCCGGAAAGAATGTCTGTTAGAAGCCGTAAGGACTGCCTCCGCGCACGGGCAGCCGTGAAAGGATCAAGCCTATGCCGTCATTCAAATGGGGCTGCGGCCTCCTCGTCCTTTTTTTCATCTGTGCCTGCTCGACGACGGCGCAGCTCCAGACCGATCCACAGGGGAGGATCTCCCCGTCGGACCGGCCGCCGGTCGGGAAGAATGCGAAGAACGGCAGAGCTGACGGCGCGCCGGCATCGCTGCCGCGGGGAACGGAGACGAAGCCCCAGGGACTCGGGCCGGGTTTTTCCGGCGTGGACCCCTCCGTCAGGCCGCCGGCAGACTGCCCGCCCGGGACGGAGCCCGGAACGCTCGCCGCAGGACAGACCGCCAGGGCTGCTGGCGCCAACGGGTCGGAAAACGGGGACCCCGACATCGACGAGGAAATCGACGAAATCGTGGAGCTGCTCAGGCTGGCGCAGGCCTACCGGGACAAGGGGGACATGGACAGCGCCCTGAAGTCCCTGGACAAGGCCTACGGGATCCTGCTCGGAGAGGAGGAGAGCAACTCCACCGTCATCCGCCAGAAGGACGACCTGAGACTCCTGATCGCGCGCAAGATCCTCGACATCTACACCGGCAAGCGGGTATCCACCGTCGGCCGGCAGAGCGAGATCCCGCTCATCATGAACGCCGATGTGGAAAAAGAGATCCGGAGCTTCCAGACGGTGGAGAGAAATTTCTTCGAGCGATCCTACGAGAGGGCAGGCTACTATCTCCCCATCATGAAGCAGCACCTGCGGCAGGCGGGCATCCCCGAGGAACTGGCCTGGCTTCCCCTTGTGGAGAGCGGCTTCCAGGTTCACGCCCTCTCCAAGGCCCGCGCGCTCGGGCCCTGGCAGTTCATCCCGTCGACGGGATACAAGTACGGCCTCAACCGGGACCTCTACATCGACGAGCGCATGAACGTCGAGAAGTCGACGCAGGCCGCCATCGCCTACCTGACCGACCTTCACAGCCTCTTCGGCGATTGGCTGACCGCCCTGGCAGCCTACAACTGCGGGGAGGGCCGCGTCCTGAAAGTCATCTCTCGCCAGCAGAGCGACTACCTCGACCACTTCTGGGATCTCTACCGCCAGCTCCCCTACGAGACGGCCCGGTACGTGCCAAGGTTCCTCGCCACGCTGCATATCGTCAAAAACCCGAAAAAATTCGGGATGAACCTCCCCGATCCCTACGCCAAACCCATCGCCTTCGAGACGGTCAGGACGTTCCGTAGCATGAAGCTCTTCGATATCGCCTGCCAGATGGGCATATCGACGGACACCCTCGTCATGCTCAACCCCGAGCTCCGTCACCAGATCACGCCGGACCGCCCCTACGAGCTCAAAATTCCACAGGGGCTGGGGCCGCAGTATGCCCTGGTCGCGGACCAGATCAGGGAGTCGAAGCCGCCGGCGCCGCCGGAACGGGAGCGGAAGGCAAAGATCGTCAAGTACAGGGTGAAGCAGGGGGACTCCGTCGCCTCGGTCTCGAAGAAGTTCGGCCTTTCCTCCAGGTCGCTCATGGCTGCCAACGGGATGAAAAACGAGGGGCCGCTGACGACGGGCAGGATCCTGAAAATCCCGGTCAAGCCGAAGGACAGGGGAACGGCGGTCGCAGCGGGCAAGAAGGGAAAGTCCAAGAAGGCAGCCGCGACGGCCGTGGTCAGGCACACGGTGAAGAAGGGGGAAACGCTGACCCAGATCGCGAAACGCTACGGGATGACGCCTGCCGAGATCCAGAGGATGAACGAGCTCCAGACTACCCGGCTCAAGAGCGGGCAGGTGCTCAAGATCCGCGGCCCCCACCCCCAGGCCGGCGGTTGAGAACCGGACCGGGTGCGGACAAGCGCTTCCAGCAGCCCGACTAGAGGCTGAAATCAAGCCGGTAGCCCCGGATTTCGGAAAACACGGTTTCCTGCACGGCGGACATCAGGCGGGCCCGGGCCCGGTTCCCGGGCCCTTCGTGCTCGTAACCCGCCAGGTGGAGGACCCCGTGCAGCACGAGATAGAAAAGGGCGTCCTCGAGGGGAATCCCCGCGGCCTGAGCCTCGCGGCGAGCCGCCTCCACGGAGACCGCCACGTCGCCCAGCAGAGAGGGGTTGAGCCCTCCGTAATCGCCCACGGACTGTGGGAAGGCGATGACGTTGGTTACTCGGTCGCGCCGCAGCCAGTCGCGGTTGAGCGCCCGGATCCCCGGGTCGTCCACGAACAGGAGGCTCAGCTCCCGGTCCGGAATGCCCAGAATGGCCAGGAGCCTGTGCGCATCGCGGCGGATGGCCGCCCGGTCCAGCCTAACCTGCCTCTGGCGGTTTTCGATCAGGACCCTGCACCCTCCTGACTTCGATCCGGTTTTCATGTCGTCTTCTTCGTCTCCTGAACCCCGCCTGAATCGGCCCTGTCGTCCGTCTTTTTCCGGGCCAGGTGGTTGTAGGCCTTGATGATCTCCGAGACGAGGGGATGCCGCACCACGTCGATCTCGGAGAAAAGGACGAAGCGGATGCCCTCGATGCCGTCCAGGGTCTGCCCTGCCTCCACAAGGCCGGATGTCTTGCCCGCAGGCAGATCGATCTGGGTCACATCCCCCGTGACCACCGCCCGTGATCCCCACCCGAGGCGGGTGACGAACATCTTCATCTGCTCCGGCGTCGTGTTTTGCGCCTCGTCGAGGATGATGAAGGAGTCATTGAGCGTTCGCCCGCGCATGAAGGCCAGCGGCGCCACCTCGATGATGCCCTTCTCGATCAGGGCCTGCGCCTTGTCGAATTCCATCATGTCGTAGAGGGCGTCGTAGACGGGGCGGAGGTAGGGGTTGACCTTTTCCGCCAGGTCACCGGGAAGGAACCCGAGCTTTTCCCCCGCCTCGACGGCCGGCCGGGTCAGCACGATCCGGTTGACACGGCGGTCCATGAGGTACGAAACGGCCATGGCCATGGCCAGATAGGTCTTCCCCGTGCCCGCCGGGCCGATGCCGAAGACCATGTCGTTTCTGCGGATCGCGTCGATGTACTGCTTCTGCGCGATACTCTTGGGCGTGATCACCCTCTTCTTCGAGGTGATGTAGACCTTGTCGAGGAAGATCTCCTCGAGTCGGACGGAGCGGCTCTCGGAGAGAATGCGGTGGGCGAAACCGACATCGGTGGAGTAAACGGGAAACCCCTTCTGGATCAGCTGGTAGAGCTGGCCCAGGAGGGTTTCCACGAGATCGACGGAGCCGGGTTCGCCGGCCAGCGTGATCCTGTCGCCCCGGGCCGTGATGCGGACCGGCTCCAGCTTCTCGAGGAGCCGAAGGTTCCGGTCCTCGCCCCCGAGAAGGGTCCTGAAGGCGCCGGCGTCGTGGAAGATGAGCTGCTTGCTGGTTTCGTTCTTCTCCATCCGACCGTCTCGCCTTCTCGCGGTCTTGCCCTCTTCATTTCTGCAGGAACAGGTGCGCGTAGACCTTCGCGTTGCCGACCATGTTCTCGACGAGGCAGTACTCGTTGGGCTGGTGGGCCATATGACAGTACCGCGACCACACGGCGGCCGGATAGCCGTATTTGCGGAAGACGGCGGCCACGGTTCCCCCGCCGACCCCCCGGGGCTGGGCGCGGACTCCATAGACGTCCCGGACCGCCTCCTCAAGGGCCCGCACGACCGGGGCGTCGTGTGCCGTGGCTGGCGGGGCATCGTACTTCTGGACCGGCGAGAGATCGACGGCCACGCCGAAGGTCCTGGCGATTTCGTCGGCTATGCCGCTGATCGTCTTCAGGACGTCATCGACGGGGTAGAGCGGCAGGATCCGGCAGTCCAGAAAAAACACGTCTTCGCCGGGGATCGTGTTCACGTTGGGGACGTTGGCCTCCTTTTTCGTCGGCTCGAAGGTGCTCTCGGGGGGATCGTAGAGGGGATCCCGGGCATCGAAGACCCCGGCCAGGCCGTCCAGACGGACCACGAGATGCGAAGCCGCGCGGAAGGCGTTTTTCCCCAGCGCGGGGCGGCTGGCGTGGCACTGTTTGCCCGAGACCTGGACCCGCAGCCACAGGACGCTCTTCTCCGCCACCTCGATCATGGATCCCTCCTCGTTGCCCGCGTCGGGCACCACGATGAGGTCGTCCCTGCGGAACCAGTCACGCCGGTTCTCGAGGACATAATCGAGGCCGTACCCGCTCCCGGTCTCCTCGTCGGCGGCCAGGAGGATCCCCGCTGTCGACTCGGGCACGATCCCCTCGTCGAGGAAGGCCTTGAGCGCAAAGACCGAGGCCACGAGGTCCTGCTGGTTGTCCTCGGTGCCGCGTCCGTAGACCCTGCCGTCACGGACCCGGCACTCGTAGGGGTCGTGCTCCCAGAGTCTCATTTCGCCGGGCGGCACGACGTCCGTGTGCGTCATGACCCAGACCGTCCGGTCGGCCCTCCGGCCCGGAACCCGCACGGCGACGTTGGGCCTCGCGCCGTCTGAGACCCTGTCGTCGGGCGCGTTACAGAACTCCGGCGCGGGGAAGCCCATCTCCCGGAGCGCCTCGACGAGAAAGGCCGCTTTCTTCATCTCGCCGTCTCCCCCGTTTTCCGGGGCCAGCGCCGGGATGGCCGTGAGGCCGGCCTGCAGCCGGATCATGTCGGGCTCATACCCCTCGATCCGCTTCCGAATCCGTTCGAACACCTTGCCGTCGATCATCTCATGCCGTCACTTTACCCGCTTCACGGTCCCGAAGGACTTGAGCGGCTCGTCGAACTTGCCCTCGTCGCCGAGGACAAAGACGGTCCTGCGTTCCGGGTCCAGGTACTTCTCGGCCGCCTTCAGCACGTCTTCCCGGGTCACCGCGTCGATCTTCGCGGGGTACTCCGTCAGGAATTTCACGGGCAGCCCCTGGAACTCGAGCGCCATGTGCTGGAAGGCGATCATGTGGGACGACGTGAAGGAGAAGATGTAGCTGTTCACGAGGGAGCGCTTCGCCAGGTGAACGTCCTGGGCCGGCACCCGGGCTTCCCGGACGTCCTTGAGAATGCCCTGCATGAGGGAGAGGACCTGTCCGGTGGATTCCGTCTTCGTCATGGCATAGGCCCCAAACGTCCCATAGCCCTGCCGGCCCTCGTAGAAGCTCCCCGCGCTGTACGCCAGGCCCCGGTTGCTCCGGACCTCCTGGAAGATCCTGGAGCGGAACCCCCCGCTGCCGAGGATGTGGTCGAGAACCGTGAAGGGGTAGAAATCGGGATTTTCCTTCCCGGGCCCGATCGTGCCGATGATCACCGTCGACTGGGGGGCCTTCTTCTCGTAATAGACGATCGGCGACTGTTCCTGCGCCCTGGGAAGCGGCACGCTGCCGAAATCCCCCTCGTCCTCCCAGTCGCCGAAGTGGGCGCCGACCAGTTCCAGGGTCTCCTGCTTCGAAAGGTCACCCGTGACCGCGATCCTCAGGTTGCGCGGGAAGAAGTGCGCCCTGTGAAACCCGGCTACGTCCTCCCGCCCGATGGCCTCGATCGTTTTGATCTCCGGCAGCCTCCCGCGGGGGTTGCCCGCGTAAAGCGCGCGCCGGTATTCCCGGAACGCCAGCCTCTGGGGCTTGTCGAAGACACGGCGGAGCTCCTCGATCTTGAGGTTCTTCACCTGCTCGATCTTCGCCTCCTCGAAGGCGGGCCTGCGGAGGATGTCGGCAAAAATCGCAAAGGCCCTGCCCAGGTCCTTTTTCAGGACCGAGAGGCTCCCCGTCCCGTACTCCATGCCGATGGCGACGGAGATCGACGCCGCCAGGTATTCGAGCTGTTCGTCGACCAGGTCCCCGGCGAGCTTCCCGGCGCCGCCGGTCCGCATCGCGTCGCCCGTCAGCTCCGCGAGGCCCGCCTTGCCGTCCGGCTCGAACACGGCACCCGCCCCGACGATGAAGGAGACCTGCACCAGAGGAAGCTCCCGGTCCTCCAGATAGTAGACCGTGAGACCGTTTTCGAGCACGACCCGCTCGGGCTTGGGCGGGGAGAACCGCATTTCACCGTGGGGGATCCGGTCGGGGTCGGGCCATGCCGGGGCCGGGCTCACTCCGGTCTCGGCGGGACAGGCACCGGCTGAAAAAAGGACAAAAACGAGGCTGAGGGCGAGGGATCGTTTCACGGCATTACCTTCTTCCGGAGAACGGCCACGGTACGGTTTTCCTCGATCAGATATTTCTTTGCCGCCTCCATGATGTCCTTCGGGGTGACCTTCTCGATCATCTCGATATAGCGGGTCATGTACCGGTAGTCGCCGGCGATGATCTCGTAGTAGGAGAGCCGGCTGGCAAGGCCGGCATTCGAGTTGAGCTCGCGTATGAACTCAGCCCGGAGCTGGTTGACGATCTTCTCGAGTTCCTGCTTCTTCACGGGTTCCTTCTTGAGCTTTTCCAGCTCCCCGTAAACGGCTTCTTCCAGTTCATCCGCGCCATGGGGGTGGCGGGGCGTCCCCGTGATCATGAAGAGGTTGGCGTATCGCGCGCCGGGCATGCCGTTGACGGCACTGACCTCCTCGGCGATCTGCTTGCCCTGGACGACGGCCCGGTGTAGCCGGGAGGTGCGACCCTTCGACAGCAAGGCCTCGATGACGTCGAAGACGTAATCCTCGAAGGAGGGCAGGGTGGGCTTGTGCCAGCCGATGATCAGGCTGGGGCTGGCGTCGGCGACGAGTTCGATCCGTTTCTGGCCGTTCTGGGGCGGCTCTTCCGTCACTCGGCGCACCTTCGGGGGATGGGCGGGGATCCTCCCGAAATACGTCTTCACCAGCTCAAGCGTCTTGCCCGCATGGATATCCCCCACGATGGCGATAACCGTGTTAGCCGGGGAATGGTACTGCTTGAAAAAGGCCTCGAGGGTATCCGGCGACAGGTAGGCGATGTCCGACGGCCAGCCGATGACGGGCCGGCGGTAGGGGCTCGCCGTGAAGGCCGTCGCGAGGAAGAGCTCCGAGAGCTTGCGGGCGGGAACGGACTCGTAGGTCTGCCGGCGCTCCTCCATGACGACATCCCGCTCCGTGTAGAATTCCCGCAGGACGGGGTTCGTCATCCGGTCGGCCTCGATCCGGGCCCAGAGTTCGATACGGTTCGAGGGCAGGCTCACCTTGTAGGTGGTCACGTCCTGCCCCGTCGAGGCGTTGAGGTCCACCGATCCGTTTTCCGTGTAGAGCCGGTCGATCTCGTTCTCGACCGCCCATTCCTTGGCCTCGTTCTGCAGCTCCTTCAGGTCCTGCGCAAGGCGCCTGAGCTCCGCCTCGTCTGCCCGGGCCCCCTTCATCCGCTCACGGTCAAGCGCCGCGCCGGAGGCCCGGACCCGTTTCAGCACACGCGCCTCCTCCTTGAAATTCTTCGTGCCGATCGTGCGGGTGCCCTTGAAGAGCATGTGCTCGAGGAGATGGGCCGTCCCGGTCTGCCCCTCGGCCTCGTCGACGGCACCCACGAGGTGACGGATGTAGAACGAGACGGTCGGACTCGTGTGCCTCTCCACGAGCAGGACTCTCAGGCCGTTCTCCAGGACGACCCGCTGGACACGGTCTTCCAGGCTGTAGGCCGGGGTCGTGACGGGCGCCAGCGCGACGAGGACTGCCGCCAGGGCTGCAGCGGCGACGGCCTGCGCGGCGATGCGTTTCTGCCGCTTTCCGGATGGTCTCATGACGGGCGATAGGTCTCCTTCCAAATTCTCCAGAAGCGAAAAGCCGCAAAAAGAATGCCGGCGCCGCTGATCAGGACGATGAAATTGGACGCGAAAAAAACCATGACGAACTCCGCGGGGTTATTCATGCTGTAGGCGCCAATGAGGAGGGAGATCCCCCAGCAGAGGAAAAAAGCCGACAGCAGGCCGATGAGGATTTCTCTGAAACACAGCAGCAGGTTCATGGACCGTCGCGCCGGGAAAACGGTTTCTCTGCGCCTCCCCGCAGGTGCGGGGATCGGCAGTGCGGACATTATGACGAATCAAACGGGATAATTCAATCCTTTTCAGCGGTTCCCCTCGTCCTCGACGGCAAGCCTGGCCCGGTTCTTCAAGGCCTGGAAGTCGCCGGGAGACAGCCGGCGGTCCAGGCAGGGCAGCAGGGAATTATTGTGAAAGAGAGGCTCGTCGGCAAGGTCGTAGCGGGAATGCCGCAGGGCCTCCTGCCACTGGGCCGTGCCGGGAATCGGGGAGTATTCGGCCAGGATCGGACGCGCCCCCGTCGCCGCGACCAGGTCGATGCCGTCCGCCATCTCCCGAGCGTCCTGCCCGGGGAGCCCGCAGAGAAGGTAGACCCCGATGTCCCGGGCCCGGTACCCCGCCTCGCGCAGGTAGGCGACGGCCTGCCGCAGTTCGTCCGTCGTGACCTTGCCGCCGGTGGCATCCTGCCTTTCGACAGAGGCTGTTTCGAAGCCGAAGCGGATCGTGCGAAACCCTGCCCGGTGCATGAGCCTCGCCAGCCGGGGCGAGATCTCCCGCAGGTGCAGCCCGTTTGGGCAGTGGAACCGGCACTCGAGGCCGCGCCGCAGGATCTCCTCGAGCATCGGGATGGCCCGACGGGTCGGATCGACCAGCAGGGCATCGTCATAGAACGCCATGTCGAGGACCCCGCGGCGGCGGTGCCAGTGCTCGATCTCGTCAACGACGCGGATCGGGTCTCTTGCCAGGAAGCGCGGATTCAAAAGGCCAGACGCACAGTAGGTGCACTGGAACGGGCAGCCCCGGGACGTGCGGATCGGCGCCGATTCCATCCGAACCGCAAGCTCCAGGGCGGGATAGGGGTAGCTGTCAAGGTCTCCCGTGTCGATGCCGAAATCGACCCTCTCGCCCAGAAGGCCTTCGAGGACGGGCGGCAGGGCCGTCTCGCCGTCGCCGGTCAGCACGAAATCGGCGCCGGATACGGCCTGCGCGTGGCGTTCGCACAGGGTCGCGTAGTTGCCGCCCAGGATCACCGGCACGCCCGGCCATGCGGACCGGATGTCCCGGATGGCTTCGACGACCCCGGGGTACCAGTAGGTCATCATGGAACCGACCAGGACGGCATCGGGCCTCGGCGATGCCGCAAGCATCTCCCGGAACAGAACCGGCGGCATCCCGTAGCGCCGGAAACGCCTCAGGACGTGCCGGAGGGCGTCGGGCTTCGGGATCCCTTCGCTGAAGAACTTTCCCTGCCCCCACTCGCCCCGCCTCGGTGCCTGCCGCACGGCATCCCCTCCGTAGTCGAGGCAGTCGATCAGGCGGACCCCGCAGCCGGACTCTCTCAAGAGGGACGCCAGGACAAGGAGACCCAGCGGCCTCACCCAGAAATCATAGGCGGCAAAATCATGAATCCATGGGTTTACGAGGAGCAGCGTCCTGCGGGCCATTCGTCGACTCCGTCCCGGCGGCGCGAGTATAGCAGGCGCCGCCCAGACGGGCAAGGACTGCCGGATTTTCCAGAAAAGGCTTGAAGGGGGAACGGATAATTGCTACCATGCCACAACGACCGACAGGGGGTCCCGAACGGCCGAAGCCTTCCGCCGTGCGGTCTTATGAAAGCCGTCATCCAGCGAGTCGACAGCGCCTCGGTGAGCGTCGACGGACACGAAATGTCCCGCATCGGCGCGGGGTTGCTCGTCCTGCTCGGGGTCGAACGGGGCGACGACGAAAGGGATGCGGATTTTCTACTCGACAAGATCATCCACCTGCGCATCTTTGAGGACAGCGACGGGAAAATGAACCGTTCCCTGGCCGACATCGCAGGCGAACTTCTCGTCGTGTCGCAGTTTACGCTGCTGGCGGACTGCCGCAAAGGACGGAGGCCCTCCTTCGCGGATGCCGCGGAGCCGTCGGAGGCCGAGAGGCTGTACGGCTACGTGCTGGCCAGGGCAAGGGAGAAGCTGCCCCGGGTCGGCGAGGGTCGGTTCCGGGCTATGATGAAGGTGAGTCTGGTCAACGACGGACCCGTGACAATCCTCCTCGACAGCCGGCGATGAGAGACGGATATCGATGATAATCAAGGCGGAAGATCTACCCCCCAGCTTCATCCGGATCGACAAGGAAGGGACCTGGTACTACAAGGGCAACGAGATGTTCCGAAAGGACATCGTGAAGCTCTTCTACGAGGGACTGAGACGTGACGAGTCGGGCCGGTACTACATCGAGCTAGACAATGACAGGGCCTCCCTCGAGGTGGAAGACACGGCCTACGTGGTGAGGGCCGTTTACCGGTTCGGCACGCGCGAGGAAGGCAACGAGCGGATCGCCGTTCTGCTCAACGACGAAACGCTCGAGGAAATCGACTGCGGCACCCTCTGCATCGGCAGGGAAAACATCCTGTATTGCAGGGTCAAACCCGGCGGTCACCCGGCGCGGTTCCTCCGGCCAAGCTACTATCAGATGGCCGCTCATTTCGACTACGACGAGTCGCTGGATTCCTACTACCTTCCGCTCAACGGCCAGCGGTATTATATCGCCGAGCGCGACGTGAACTGATTTGCCGGGGCCTCGCCGGTATCCCGGGGGATCCGGTCAACCCATTGGAGGCAACCATGCTCGAGACGGACATCAAGATAGCCCTGACCTTCGACGACCTGCTGCTCGTGCCGGCGGAATCGACGATCCTACCCAAGGACGTGGATACGAAGACGAACCTGACCAACGGCATCGTTATGAACATCCCCATCGTCAGCGCCGCCATGGATACCGTGACGGAATCGCAGACCGCAATCTGCATGGCGCGCGAGGGAGGCATCGGGATCATCCACCGCAATATGAGCATCGAGCGCCAGGCCCTCGAGGTCGACAAGGTAAAGAAATCGGAAAGCGGCATGATCGTGGACCCCATCACGATCGGGCCCGAGCAGAAGGTGAAGGACGCCCTCGAGCTCATGAGCCGCTACAAGATTTCCGGCGTTCCCGTGGTGAAAGGGCGTAAGCTGGTGGGGATCCTGACCAACCGGGACCTCCGCTTCGAGACCAACCTCGAACAGCCCGTCTCCAGCGTCATGACCAAGGACAAGCTCGTCACGGTGTCGCAGACCATCAGCCTCGAGGACTCGAAGAGGCTTCTTCACAAGCACCGGATCGAGAAGCTGCTCGTCGTCGACGATGACTTCAGCCTCAAGGGTCTGATCACGATCAAGGACATCGAGAAGATCCAGAAGTACCCCAACGCCTGCAAGGACCATCTCGGGCGCCTGCGGGTCGGCGGGGCCGTGGGCATCACCGACCGCGAGGCCCGGGTCCAGGCTCTCCTGACGGCCGGATGCGACGTGATCTGCATCGACACCTCCCACGGCCACTCGAAGGGCGTCCTCGACGCCGTGCGGGACACGAAACGCAACTTCCCGGACTGTGAGCTGATCGCCGGCAACGTGGCGACCGCCGAGGGGGCCGAGGCCCTCATCCGGGCGGGCGTGGACGCCGTCAAGATCGGCGTGGGACCGGGCTCAATCTGCACGACCCGGATCGTGGCCGGCATTGGCGTGCCGCAGATGACCGCCATCCTGGAGTGCGCAAAGGCCTCCACGAGATACGGGGTCCCCATCATCGCCGACGGCGGCATCAAGTACTCCGGGGACATCACAAAGGCCCTCGGGGCCGGGGCGCACTCCGTTATGATCGGCGGCCTCTTTGCCGGAACCGAGGAGAGCCCCGGCGAGACCGTCCTCTTCCAGGGCCGCAGCTACAAGGTCTACCGCGGGATGGGCTCGCTCGAGGCAATGAAAGAGGGAAGCCGCGACCGCTACATGCAGGACGACATCGAGAGCGCCCTGAAGCTCGTGCCCGAAGGCATCGAGGGCAGGGTGCCCTTCCGTGGGTCTCTCTCGAACAGCATCTACCAGATCATGGGCGGCCTGAAGGCCGGCATGGGTTACGTGGGCTGCCGCAGCATCGCGGAGCTGCGGGAAAAGGCCCGATTCGTCCGCATCACCCCGTCGGGCCTGCGGGAAAGCCACGTCCACGACGTGATCATCACGAAAGAGGCGCCGAACTACAGGATCGACTGATCGACGGCCCGTCACATGCGGCCGTCGGACTTTTTGACGATACCCCATTGAAACCGTCACGCATGATTTCATGAAGCACGTCGATTTCGTTCATCTCCATCTTCACACCCAGTACAGCCTCCTTGACGGCACGATCCGCCTCGGCGACCTGTTCAAGAAGGCCAGGGAATACCGGATGCCCGCCGTGGCCATCACCGACCACGGAAACATGTACGGCGCCGTCGATTTCTACCAGCAGGCCTACAAGGCGGGAATCAAGCCCATCATCGGCTGCGAACTCTACGTGGCCCCGAAAAGCCGGTTCGACAAGACATCGGAAGGGCCGGGAGAGACGGCGCACCATCTCATCGTCCTGGTCAAGAATCTCCAGGGCTACCGGAATCTGATGAAGCTCACCTCAGCGGGCTTCCTCGAGGGCTTCTACTACCGCCCCCGGATCGACAAGGAGTACCTGGCCGCCCACAGCGAAGGCCTGATCGCCACGAGCGCATGCCTGCACGGCGAGTTGGCCCACTGGATCCTCAGGGGAGACATGGAAAGGGCCAGAGCCTCGGCCCGGGAATACCGGGAGATCTTCGGGGAGGGAAACTACTATCTCGAGATGATGGAAAACGGTATCCCCGAACAGAGGACGGTCAACGGGGAACTAATGGAAATCTCCAAGGAATTGTCCATACCGCTCGTGGCGACCAACGACTGCCATTATCTCGAACGGGCCGACCATGAGGCCCACGAAGTCCTGCTGTGCATCCAGACGGGAAAGACCATGGAAGATCCCGGGCGAATGAAGTTCGCCACAGATGCCTTCTACGTCAAGTCGCCCGACGAGATGAAACAGCTCTTCTCGTACTGCCCCGAAGCGGTCTCCAACACGATGGTCATCGCGGAGAAGTGCAACCTCGCTCTCGACTTCAAGCGGGTCTACCTGCCGCATTTCGAGATCGGCCAGGGCAAGTCCCTGGACGAACACCTCGAGGGGATGGCCATCGCGGGGCTTGAGCGGCTCATGCCGAAGATCCTGAAGGACCGGGATCCGGCCCTGCGGCAGGCGTATCAGAAGCGCCTGGCCCGGGAGCTCGACATCATCCGCTCCATGGGGTTTGCGGGTTACTTCCTGATCGTCTCGGATTTCATCAACTATGCGAAAAGCCGGAACATTCCAGTGGGACCCGGACGCGGCTCCGCGGCGGGCAGCCTCGTGGCCTACTCCATCGGGATCACCGAGATCGACCCGATCCGCTACGGCCTGTTCTTCGAACGATTTCTGAACCCCGATCGCAAGAGCATGCCCGACATCGACACCGATTTCTGCATGGAAGGCCGCGACGAGGTCATCCGCTACGTCTCGGCGAAATACGGCAGCGACCGCGTGGCGCAGATCATCACCTTCGGGAAGATGCAGGCGAAGGCCGTCATCCGTGACGTGGGGCGCGCCCTGAACATGCCCTACGGGGAAGTCGACCGGATCGCGAAGCTCGTCCCCAACGTTCTCAACATCACGCTCGAGGAAGCCGTCAAGCAGGAGCCGCGGCTCCAGGAGGAGCAGAAGAAGAGCGAGAAAGTCCGCCGCCTGCTGGCCCTGTCGCGCTCGCTGGAAGGGCTCAACCGCCACTCGTCGACACACGCCGCGGGGGTCGTTATCTCCGACAAGCCGCTCGTCGAGCGCGTCCCCCTCTGCAGGGGCCCGAACGAGGACGTGGTGACCCAGTTTTCGATGAACGACATCTCGGCGGCGGGACTCACCAAGTTCGACTTCCTCGGTCTCAAGACGCTGACCGTCATCCGAGATACCCTGAAATTCATCGAGAAGGGAAGGGGCCTCCACGTGGACATCTCCGATATCCCGCTGGAGGACCGGAAGACCTTCCAGCTTCTGTCGAAAGGGGAAACGGACGGCGTCTTCCAACTGGAAAGCCGGGGGATGAAGGAAATCCTCGTGGGCATGAAGCCCGACTGCTTCGAGGACATCATCGCCCTCATCGCCCTGTATCGCCCGGGCCCTCTCAAAAGCGGAATGGTACAGGAATTCATCGCCCGAAAACAGGGCAAGACGAAGAGTACCTATGAGGTCCCTGCGCTCGAGCCCATCCTCAAGGAGACCTACGGGGTCATCCTCTACCAGGAGCAGGTGATGCAGATCGCCAGCGCCCTGGCGAGCTACACCATGGGCGAGGCGGACACCTTCCGCAAGGCCATGAGCAAGAAGAACTCCGCCGAAATGGAGAAGGAAAAGCCGAAGTTCATGGCAGGCGCCCTGAAGAACAGGATCCCGGAGGCCAAGGCGAAGAAGATCTTCGATCAGATGGAGACCTTCGCCGGATACGGGTTCAACAAGTCGCACAGCGCTGCCTACGCGATGATCTCCTACCAGACGGCCTATCTGAAGACCCACTACCCGGTGGAGTTCATGGCGGCCCTGCTGACGAGCGAAAAGGGCAACCGCGACAAGGTCATCAAGCACATCAGCGTCTGCAAGGAAATGGGGATCCATGTCCTTCCACCGGACATCAATCAGTCGGCGCTCGATTTCAGCGTCGATGGCGGCAACATCCGATTCGGTCTTGCCGCCGTGAAGAACGTCGGTGAAAGCGCCATCGAATCCATCGTTGAATCAAGAGATCGCGAAGGACCTTTCAAGTCGTTTCTCGACTTTTGTACGCGAGTGGATCTCCGCAAGATCAACAAGCGCGTCGTGGAGAGCCTTATAAAATGCGGCGCCTTCGACTCCTTGAAATACGGCAGACGGCAATTGATGGAAGGCTTCGAGCGGGTCATGGATGCCGGGCAGAGGCTCCAGGACCAGAAGCGGAGTGACCAGGCCGGCCTCTTCGACGGCCCGGAACACGATGAGGCAGGGCCCATGCTCTCCGAAAAAGACCTCCTTCCTCCGCTCGAGGAGTGGGACCACGGCGACGTGCTCCTCCACGAAAAGGAGACCCTCGGGTTCTACATCACGGGGCATCCGCTGCTTCGGTTCGCGGACAGGTTGGCACTCATCACGGATGCGGACTCCGAGCGGATGTCCGAACTGAGGGACAAGGATACCGTGACCGTGGCGGGAATCGTCAGCCACAAGCGTGAAGTCCCTACGAAGAGAAAGGATCTGATGGCCTACGTGACCATCGAGGATCTGAAGGGCTCTTACACGGGCATCGTTTTTTCCGACGTGTACAGGAATTATAGGGAATTGCTGGATTCCGACGAGCCTCTCCTCTTCAAGGGCTCCCTGGATGTCACCGAGGAGAGTATTCGCCTGATCGTCTCCGATGTGCACCGGTTGACGGAGTACAACGGGGTGAGTTTCACCTCGATCCACGTCTCGTTTGATGCGGGACGAATGGACAACGACCACCTGGAGCAGCTCCGCGACATTTGCCGCAGACACCCGGGAAAGCATAACTGCTTCCTGCACATCCTGCTTCCCAACCAGAGTGAAACGGTCGTCTACCTCGGCCATTCGTCGAGAGTCAGCATCTCGCAGCCCTTGAAAGTTGATGTGGAGCGTCTTCTCGGTCCCGGATCGACCCGTTTCCAATAGACGAATCCTATGCGGAACGGGTTCTTCCTGCCAAGAGGCCGCCGCGACGCCGACCGGGTGAGTCCTTGTCCAGTTACGTCCAAAGAACCTACCGGGATATTTCATCATCCCGTAGTTTCTCGCGATTTTCCGTGAAGATCAGCGAAACGGACCTCTATGTCCTGGCCGACTCCGACTTGAAAACGCTCGCCCTGGAATCGGCTCACCAGTTTCGCTCCCAGATCGAGGAATACATCCGGATACATCCCGAATTCCGCACCTCTCTCGTCCCTCTGCTCAACGACCCCCTGGCGCCACCGGTTGTCAGGGAGATGATCGCCGCCTCCGGTGCGGCCGGTGTGGGACCCATGGCTACCGTGGCGGGAGCGATCGCCGAGCAGGTCGGTCGGGCCCTCCTGCCGCACACTTCCAATGTAGTGGTTGAAAATGGGGGCGATATCTATCTGAATACAAAAGAGAATATTACCGTTGGCATATTTGCCGGCCCGTCTTCGCTCAGCGGCAGGATCGCCCTGCGCATCTCGGCTGCAGAGACGCCTGTCGGCGTCTGTACGTCATCCGGCACGGTAGGCCATTCACTGAGCTTCGGGACCGCCGATGCCGTCTGCATCAAGTCGAAGTCCACGGCCCTTGCCGATGCGGCTGCTACCGCCGTCGGCAACCTGATCAGGACCAGGGCGGACGTGGGAAAGGGGATTGCGCGCGCCATGTCCATTGAGGGCGTCCTGGGTGTTTTGATCGTCGCGGGAGACACCCTGGCCGTGCAGGGAGCCATGGAACTGGCGGAGACCCGATGACACTCGCAGGGATAAGGGCGGTCCGTGAGACATGCATTCAGGACCAGGCAACACAGGAAAAGGGAAGGATGATGCAGATATCCGGCTGATTTACGAGTAAGTGTTTGTATGGCTCAGAGAGTTTACATAACATTTCTTATCAGACATTTACTTTTTTCTGGCCAAAAGTCCCGTGGTCACCTGAGCGTTTCCTCACTTTCTCGCGTGCTTCTCCGGCCTGGCCAGGGGGCCGGCATGATCGCTTATCTATTATTTTATGTTTCTCTTGTAACGGATTAATTATCTGAAATAATTTCGTCTACGTGTCCACATAGAACAGCGCTTCTTTCTAACCGGTTCAACATATATGGAGTCTATCAATAGGTTCAATATCCGATGCTTACCCATGAATTACAGAATCGAGTTTATAGAATTTTAGAATTCATATTATGAATCGTGCGTAACTGTTTGTATTGATTTATACGATGCTTACAATCTATGATACAGACGGGAAAAACTCAGGGCGGACGGCGACTCTTCATAGACCTTCGTCGGAGAGTCGCCGGACCAGGTCCGCCTGCCGGGCGTTGAGCTTCTTCGGCACATCGACAAAGATACGGACGTACTGATCGCCTCGTCCATCACCCTTCAGATGAGGCACGCCAAAGCCCTTCATGCGGATTTTTGTGTTGCTCTGCGTCCCGGGGGGAACCTTCATGCGCTTGGAAGGGCCTCCGAGTGTGGGGACATCGATCGTGGCACCGAGACAGGCCTGGGAAAAACTGACGACCCTCTCCACGTAGAGGTCATCCCCGTCCCTGGTGAACAGGGGATGCGGCAGCACCTGTATATTGAGGTACAGATCCCCCGCCGGTCCGCCGAATATCCCTCCGAGCCCTTTTCCAGCTAGCCGCAGCTTTTTACCCGAGGAGATCCCGGCCGGGATCTTCACATTGACCTCCTCGGCGACGTCGCCCTTCTTAAGGGAAAGTTTCTTTTCCGCGCCGAGAACTGATTCTTCCAACGTAATCGATAGGTTGTATTCGATATCCTGCTCTCTGGCCTGGACCTGTTCCCGCTGTCCGTAGACCTGCTCCCCGAAGATGTCACCATAAGGATCCATTCGCCGCTGCGTATAGGCCCTTCTCTTGCCCCCGCCACTGCCGGCACCGCCGTACCAGGTGAATCCCCCGCCTAGATTGCCGAACCCGAAGCCCCGCAGGATATCGTTGATGTCGAAATTACGGAAGATATCTTCCTGTGTGTACTTCTGCCGGAAGGCATCGGTTCCGAACTCGTCGTATTGCTTACGCTTTTCAGGGTCGCTGAGGACCGCGTAAGCTTCGCTGATTTTCTTGAATTTCTCTTCGGACCGCTTCTTGTCGGTGGGGTTGCGGTCGGGGTGGTACTTCAGGGCAAGCTTGCGGTATGCCTTCTTGATCTCGTCCAGATCGGCCCCCTTTTCGAGGCCCAGCACCTTGTAATAATCTTCGGCCATGAGCAGTCGCCAAGCAAAGCAGGATCTTTTCGGTCCCTAAGATAACGATCGGACGCCGTTCCGTCAATCACCCCCGCCCGTTTTTCTCAGGCCGCACGCCCCAGGTCGAAGGCTTTGAGGTTCGCCTCGATGATCTTTTCGGGCAGCGACGCGGCGAGGACGTTCTTCCACTCATCGACGCCGATCCCGGGAATGTACCGGGAGATGGCCCCCAGCATGACCGTGTTGACGGCCCGCCGGTTTCCGGCCCTCGCGGCAAGTTCCGGACCGGTGACCACCTTGACGTTCTCCGCCCCGATCCGGGAGCGGAGGCTCTCGTAGATCCCCACCGGATAATCGGCCTCTCCCAGGTTCACGGAAGGCGGGTAGATCTCCTCGTCGTTGACGAGCACCATCCCGCCCGGCTTGAGATAATCCAGGTAGCGCAGCGACTCGAGCTTCTCGAAGGAGACGATGATGTCGACGTCCCCTTTCCGGGCCAGCGGCGAGTAAACCTTTCGGCCGAAGCGAACGTGGCTTGTCACGCAGCCGCCGCGCTGGGCCATGCCGTGGACCTCGCTCTTCTTCACGTCGTAGCCCTTCCCCATCATGACCTTGCAGATAATGTCGCTCGCGAGCAGGATTCCCTGGCCCCCGACGCCGGCAAGCAGCAGGCTCTTTACCCTGTCTTCCATGTCCCTGTCATCCCTCCCGCATGATGGCTTCCTGTCGGCAGAGCTGCGCGCAAAGCGTGCAGCCCGTGCAGAGCGAGGCGTCGATGACGGCGATCCCCTTCTGCTTCTTCCTGTCCGGTCTCGGGGGCATGCCCGCCTTCTCGAAGTCCTTCCACGAAATGGCCGGGCAGCCGCAGCTCAGGCAGACCTTGCAGCCGATGCACTTGTCCGGATCCGCATAAAAGTGGCCGGCATGGGCGGCCTTCCGGCTCATCAGCAGCACGCAGGGCGACCGGGAGATGATCAGCGACGGGCCTTCCTTCCCGAGTTCCCTCTTCAGGACCTCCGCCGTGTTCTTGAACTGCAGCGGGTCGATGACCTCGACGCGCTCGACGCCCAGGACCTTCCCCAGGGCCGCGAAGTCGAGCTCCTTCGTCTTCTCTCCCTGGAGGGTCTGCCCCGTCGCCGGGTGTTCCTGCATCCCCGTCATGGCCGTTGTCCGGTTGTCGGCGATGATGAAGACGGCGTTACTGCGGTTGTAGGCCGCGTTGAGCAGAGGCGTGATTCCCGAGTGAATGAACGTGGAATCGCCGATGACGCCAACGACCTTCCCCTTCCCTTTCGGGCCCAGCGCCTTGCTCATGCCGTGGGCGATCCCGATGCTCGCGCCCATGCAGACGCAACTGTCCATCCCCGAGAGGGGCTTCATGTAGGACAGCGTGTAGCAGCCGATGTCGCCCGACACGAAGGCCTTCGTCTTGTTCAGCGCATAGAACAGGGCGCGGTGCGGGCACCCCGGGCAGAGGTTCGGCGGCCGGGGCGGGATGGTCGGCAGTTCGACGATCGGTGCCGACGATTTCCCGGTGACGGCCTTCTCGACGACGCCGGGATCGAACTCGTTGGTGTAGGGAAAGACGGCCTTTCCCGTCACCTCGATGCCCATGGCCTTGACCTGCTCCTCGATGAAGGGGTCCAGCTCCTCGACGACGTAGAGTTTCTTCACCTTCGAGGCGAAGTCCCGGATCAGCCTCTCCGGCAACGGGTGGACCATTCCCAGCTTCAGGCAGGAGTAGCCCGGGAAGGCGTCTTTTGCGTAGTTGTAGGGCATGCCCGCCGTGATGATGCCTGCCTCGGCCGAGTTCAGCTCCACGCGGTTACCCGGGAAGGTTTCCGCCCACTCCTGGAGGGCCTGCATGCGCTTTTCCACCTCGAGGCGCCGCGCCCTCGCGTTGACGGGCACCATGACGTACTTCAGGGGAAGGTGCCTGATGTCCGTCCGGTCCTCGATGGTTGCCTTCGGTTCGAGTCGCACGACGCTCTTGGAGTGGGACACGCGCGTCGTCGTCCTCAGGAAGACGGGCGTGTCGAACTTCTCGGACAGATCGAAGGCGAGCTTGATGAAGTCCTTCGCCTCCTGACTGTCGGACGGCTCCAGCATGGGGATCTTGGCGAACTTGGCGTAGTTGCGGTTGTCCTGCTCGTTCTGCGAGCTGTGCAGCGAGGGGTCGTCGGCCGTGATGATCACGAGCGCCCCGTTGGTGCCCGTGTAGCTGACGGTGAACAGCGGGTCGGCCGCCACGTTGACCCCCACGTGCTTCATCACGGCCATGGCCCGGGCCCCTGCAAAGGCGGCTCCGATCGCCACCTCGAGCCCGACCTTCTCGTTGGGGGACCACTCGGCGTAGACGCCCTCGTACTGGGCGAAGGACTCCAGGATTTCCGTGCTCGGCGTCCCGGGGTATCCCGCGCCGAAGGCGGCGCCGCACTCCCAGGCTCCGCGGGCAATGGCCTCGTTTCCCGACATGAGTTCCTGCATGGCTCTTCTCCGTACTCCTTTACCCGAGCTGTGCGATCTTGCGCTTGAGGATCGTCGACGCCGAGGGATCCTTCGTCTTCTCGAGGGCCTTCCTGTAGTACTCCAGCGCCTTGCCGCGGTCGTTCATTTCCTCGTGGATGCGGGCGATGTTCCGGTAGCCGATGCCTTCGTGCACGTCCCCCGGCTGCATCGCGGCGACCCGGTTGAAGGCCTCCAGGGCCTTCTCGTACTCCTTCTTGGCCTCGTAGGCGTACCCGATCCCGAACCAGGCGTAGATCGTCCGGATGTCCTTCCCGCCCGCTTTGTCGATGAACTCCCGGTATAGCTGGATCGACCGGTCGTAGTCCCCTGCGTTGAAGGTAAGACTCCCCAGCTGGTAGCGGGCGCTCTGGGCCGCATCGCTCGAGGGATACCTCTCCACGACCTCGGCAAAGGCCCCGGCGATTTCCGGAGCGGCCGAGCCCGTCCCCATGGGGTCGGCCTTCAGGGCCCTGACCCGGGCGTCGAAGTAGAGCCGATCCGCGTCCTTCTCCCGGGATGCGGAGTAGAAGAAGTACCCCCCCGTCAGGGCGATCACGATAACGAGCGCACCCGCCGCGGCGTAAAGCTTCTGCCTGTTCTCCGCGGCAAACGCCACGGCCTTGCCCATCGCCTCCTGGAAGGCGTCGGGCCGCTCCAGGTCCCTCTTGTCCATTTTTGCTGCGGCCATGATCCTGTTCTCCGGAACCGATAAAAAATGTTCGGGCCTCCGCCCGAATCCTTCTTCCCCGAACCCGTCGTAAAGGGGACGGGATCACCCGCCGACGACCGGCTGCCCGCCCTGCAGGGCCTTGAAGACCTCTGCCGCGGCGACCGGTGCGCGAACGATCCTGCCTTCCCGATTCAGGAAGGCGTGGAGCGTGGAGCCTTCGACGAGCAGTTTTTCCCTCTTCTCGTCCCAGATCTCGTAGGCGAACTTCACGCTGGCCCGCCGGAAATACTCGACGCGGGTCTCGACAAGCACGATCTCATCGTAGCGCGCCGGGTAGAGATAGTGGCACGCGAGCTCCGTCAGGGGGAGGAAGAATCCTTCCTTCTCCATCTCGTCGTACACGACGCCCGCCTCCCGCATCAGTTCCGTGCGGCCGATCTCGAACCAGCGGATGTAGTTCGTGTGGTAGACGATCCCCATCGCGTCCGTGTCGGCGTAGATGACACGGATCCTAACGACGCCTGTCTTCAATGAACCTTCTCCAGTCGCCGATGAACCCCTCCATGAGCTGCCAGCCCGGTGACACGACGATGCGGCCCGCAACGGCCTCTTCCTCGCTGAAGGCGGCGGCGCCCTTCACGTTGTCCCCCGGTCTCGAGCTCAGGACCGCGAAGGGGCTCGGCTCGGCCGTGTGCGTCTTCTTCGCGACCGGTGTCGGGTGATCGCTCAAGACGAGGACCCTGTGCTCGCCGTAGCGCGCGATCCCCTCCAATACCGGCCCTACGACCTTCCCATCGAAATCCTCGATGGCCTTCACCTTCCCCGGGGCGTTCCCCTCGTGGCCCATCTCGTCGGGCGCCTCCACGTGCACGAAGACGAAGTCCTTGCGCTCGAGCGCCTCGAGGGCCTTCTCGGCCTTTCCGGCGAAGTTCGTGTCGATGTATCCCGTGGCCCCCTCCACCCTGAGGATCTCGAGACCCGCGTAGACCGCGAGGCCGTTGAGGAGATCCACCGCGGAGATCATGCCCCCGCGCAGACCGTATTTCTCCGACAGCGGCTCCATGGCGGGCTTGCCTCCCTGTCCCCAGAGCCACACGGAGGTGGCCTCTTTTTTCCCGGCTCCGGCCCTCCGGCGATTGACGGGGTGGCCCCTGAGCACCTCCCGGGAGCGCAGCATGACGTCGATCACGTCCTGCGCCCCTTTGCCCTTCGGCAGGTATCCCGTCGTGGGCTGTCCGGTGATGTCATGGGGGGGGGTGGTCTCCACGTCGGGACCGCCTCCCTTCCAGACGAGCAGATGGCGGTACCCCACGCCCGGGTAGAACTTCAGGGTGGATGTCCCCAGCCTGCGGTCGAGCTCCAGGAGGATCTCCCGCGCCTCGTCCGAGGAGATGTGATCCGCCGTGAAGTCGGCCATGACGAGGTCCGGCCCGTCGTCCAGGGTGACGAGGTTGCATCGGAAGGCCAGGTCCCCGGGGTCGAGCTGAACCCCCATGCTGGCCGCCTCGAGGGGCCCGCGCCCCGTATAGCAGCTCAGGGGGTCGTAGCCGAGAACGGAGAGGATGGCCACGTCGCTTCCGGGCTTCAGGCCCCTGGGGACCGTGTCGATGAGCCCGAGGGTCCCCTCGCGCGCGATCCGGTCCATGTTGGGGATCCTCGCGCTGGCCAGCGGGGTTTTCCCGCCCAGGCTGTCGACGGCCCAGTCGGCCATGCCGTCGCCGAGCAGCACTGCGTATTTCATTTCAGTCTGTCGTCCTCGATGCGGATCCTCACCGTTTTGCCCTTCAGGACGGCGAGGCGGTCGATTTCCTTCAGGGCCGCCCGGACGTCCTTCTCGCGCGACTCGTGCGTCGTCATGACGACAGGCACGGAGCCCGCCTTGTCCGGCGCCCTTCCCTTCTGGATGACGGAGGCAATGCTGATGTTGTATTTGCCGAGGATCCCGGAGATTCTCGACAGCACGCCCGGCCGGTCAAGGGCGGAGAACCGGAAGTAGTAGTTCGTCGCGATCTCGTCCATGGGCATCAGGTCGATCTCCTCGATGCCGTCCTCCGTGAGCGAGCGCGACGGGACGCGCCGGGAGATGCCTTTCTGGAGATCCCTCGCGATATCGATCAGGTCGGCCGCAACGGCGCTCGCCGTGGGCATCATGCCGGAGCCCTGCCCGTAGAGGAACACGGGACCCGAGGCGTCGCCGCGGATGTGCAGGGCGTTGTAGTTGCCGTTCACGCTGGCCAGAAGGTGATCGAAAGGAATCAGGGTAGGATGAATCCTCGCCTCGACGGCGTCGCCGCGCTGGATGGCGATGGCCAGCAGTTTGATCTTGTACCCCAGCTCCTTGCCGAACTCGATGTCCTGCTGGCTGACCCCGGTGATGCCCTCCCGATAGATCTCGTCCAGGCTGACCCGCTTGCCGTAGGAGAGCGACAGCATGATCCCGAGCTTGTGCGCCGTGTCGATCCCCTCGACGTCGAAGGTGGGGTCGGCCTCGGCGAACCCGAGCGCCTGCGCCTCCCGGAGCACGGTCTTGTAATTTTTCCCCTCGTCGCTCATCTTGGAGAGGATGTAGTTCGTCGTCCCGTTGAGGATGCTGAAGATGGAACGGATCCGGTTCGCGGCGAGGCTCTCCCGGAGCGTCTTGATGACGGGAATGGTACCGCCGACGCTCGCCTCGAATCCGATGTCGACCCCCCCGCGTTCGGCGGCCCTGAAGATTTCGTCGCCGTGGGTGGCCAGCAGCGCCTTGTTGGCCGTCACCACGTGCTTGCCCTGCCGGATCGCCTCGAGGATAAAGCTTCTGGCCGGTTCGCAGCCGCCCATCAGCTCGATGACGATCGAGATCTCGGGGTCGTTCAGGATGGCCTTTGCATCCCGGGTGAGCAGCTTCCGGTCCACGGCGACCGGGCGGGGGGTCTTCAGGTCGAGATCGGCGATCCGCGAGATGACGATCTTCGCCCCGATGCGCTTCTCGATGAGGCCGCCGCTTTCCATGAGCAGCTTCACGGTGCCCGAGCCGATATTGCCGAACCCGATCAGTCCGGCCTTGATGATTTTCATCGGCCACGCTCCTGTTTCCATGGGCCTGCGGCACGGTCCGCAGGCCGGGGGTTGACGACGTTCGAAGGTGTTGATTATAGTGAAAACCGCTGCTTTGTCAAAAGAAATCCAAGCGCGTCAGCCGGTCCGGGCCAGGTCGAGGCGCCCTTGCCACTTCCACAGCAGGACCTCCCTCAGCACCGCGTGCTCCGGCTTTTCGAGACGGGGGTCTTTCCTGGCCAGGGCGAACGCCTCCGTACGCGCCTGCCCCAGCAGCCTGCCGTCGCGCAGGATGTCCGACACCCGGAAATCGGGAATCCCCGACTGGCGCGTACCCATCAACTCGCCGGGGCCGCGGATCTCGAGGTCCGCCTCGGCGATCCGGAATCCGTCACCGGTCTGCTCCATGATGCCCAGCCTCTTGCGGGCGTTCACGGAGCCCCCGGATCCCGCCATCAGGACGCAGTAGGACGGGATGTCGCCTCGGCCCACGCGCCCCCGCAGCTGGTGAAGCTGGGCAAGCCCGAACCGCTCGGCGTGCTCGATCACCATGAGCGAGGCCTGCGGGATGTCGATCCCCACCTCGATGACCGTTGTGGCCACGAGGATATCGAGGTCCCGGCGGTTGAAGGCCTTCATGATCTCCTCCTTCTCGGGCCCCCTCATGCGGCCGTGGATCAGCCCGAGGCGCAGCTCCGGGAACACGTCCCGCTGCAGGTGCTCGGCCATGCGCGTGGCATCCTTGAGATCGAGGGCCTCGGATTCCGTGACGAGGGGATAGACGATGAAGACCTGGTTCGACCTGGCGGTTTCCCTGCGGATGATCTCGTAGACGCGGGGGCGCTCCCGCTCGTAGAAGACCTTCGTCCTGACCGGCTTCTTGCCGGGGGGCCTTTCGTCGATGACCGAGATGTCCAGATCCCCGTAGACGGTCATAGCGAGCGTCCTCGGGATGGGGGTGGCCGTCATCACCAGGACGTCCGGGTTGGTTCCCTTCGCGCGCAGCGTTGCGCGCTGCACGACGCCGAAGCGGTGTTGCTCGTCGACGACGACGAGTCCCAACCTGTGAAAATCCACCCCTTCCTGGATGAGCGCGTGGGTGCCCACGACCATCTGGACCTCGCCGGTCTCGATCCGGTGGGCCATCTCCCTCTTCTCCGGGCTGCGCATGCCCCCCAGCAGCAGGGCCGTCCGGAGTCCCAGGGCCTCGGCCCACCGCTCGATGTTGCGGTGGTGCTGCTCCGCGAGAATTTCCGTCGGCGCCATGAGGGCCGCCTGGTAGCCGTTCTCGCAGGCTGTCAGCATGGCCGCCATGCAGACCACCGTCTTGCCGCTTCCCACGTCGCCCTGCAGCAGGCGGTGCATGGGGGAAGGTCTTGCCATGTCCGCGCGGATCTCACCGATCACGCGTTCCTGGGCCGCCGTGAGCGTGAAGGGCAGGATGGCCGGAAACCGGCCCGAGAGCTCCCCGCCGGTCCGAAAGGCGATCCCCTCGTCGAGGACGTTGCCCGCGTGCTTCAGGGCCATGGCGAGCTCGAAGTAGAACAGCTCGTCGAAGATGAGGCGCCGGTGGGCCTCGGACCGCATGCCGTTGAGGAGCTCCATGTCCCCGGAGGGCCCGGGAAAATGCACGCCGCGCACCGCCTCGATGATATCCATCAGCCCCAGGCGTTCGCAGATGTCCCGGGGGATGGGCCCCGGGACGCAGCGCGCGTAATCCTCGACGGCTCGCAGGAGAATGCGGCGGAGGTGCCTCTGGCCCAGCCCCTCCGTCTCGGAGTAGATCGGCACGATCCGCCGGAAGTGCAGTCCGCTGTCCTCTCCCTCCTCGAGGATTTCGAAGTCCGGGTGGACCATTTCCGGATGAAGCTGGAAGATCTTCACCTCCCCCGTGAGGATGACCCGGCAACCCGGCTTGAACGCGTTTCGCATGTAGGCGAAACTGCCCTTGAACCACTTGGCTTCCAGGGTCGCCGTGTCATCGCGGATCAGCGCCTCGAAGACCCTCCTCTTCTTGTACGGGTGAATCTCCGCCCGGACGACCTTGCCCACGACGGTCTCCCTGCGGCCTGCCTCGATGCGGGCAATGGGTTTGACGACGCGTCGGTCCTCGTATTTCCGGGGGAGGAAAAACAGGAGGTCCTCCACGGTTTTCAAGCCCTTCCGGGCAAGCAACTGCCCCACCTTGGGGCCCACCCCCTTGACGAACTGGACGGGCTGCGCCAGCTTCTCAACGGCTTCCTCGAGCGACAGGAGGGCCTCCCGGGGAAGGCCCTTCGGAACCGGCCGCTCACCGGGGCCGCCCTCCCGGAAGAACTCGGCCCGGATGGCCTCCACCCTGGCCAGTCCCTCCGAGACCCGCCTCTTCCTCTCTTCCGGGGATGCCCGGTCGAAGCCGGCGGCAAGGGCGTCCAGCTCCGCCAGGAGGCGGTCGATGCGGCCCGACAGCCCGGCGTCTCTCACCCTCAGAAGGACCATCTCCCGCAGCGCCGTGATTTTCTTCCGGAAAGGCTCTTCGAGGTCGCGCAGGAGGGCCAGGTTCCTGAATTCATTCCCCGAGGAAAAGCGCAGGGGCGCTTCCAGTTTCCCCAGGGCTTCTCTAAGTGTCTCCATGGCCCCCTTTTCCTGCCCGTCGCCGCGGTTCTTTACCGTTCTTCTGTCCGCGGAAGCTGTCGATATGGTTATCAAAATTCCTTTCTTTTCTCAAGGCCTGGTTGGCACGACGGCACAGGAACGAATTGACAATTCCGTAACTTTCGGATATGGTGCCCTCGACTGTCCGCCGAATGGGATCATTCCATACGTTCTGCCATTTTTCCAGACATCCGAGGGGTGCATATGGGGGGGGATATCTCGTACAAAGACTCCGGGGTCGACATCGACAAGGGCAACCGGTTCGTCGATGTGATCAAGCCGTTGGTGAAGACCACCTTCCGCAAGGAGGTCATGGGGGGCATCGGCGCGTTCGGCGGGCTTTTTCACCTCGACAAGGTGAAGTACAAGGACCCCATCCTCGTGGCATCCACCGACGGCGTGGGCACCAAGCTCAATGTCGCCCGCATGATGAACCGCTACAATACGATCGGCATCGACCTGGTTGCCATGTCCGTAAACGACGTGCTCGTGCAGGGCGCCGAACCCCTGTTTTTCCTCGACTACATTGCCTCGGGCTCCATCGACATCGAAGTCGGCAGGCAGCTGATCGAGGGAGTCGTGAAGGGATGCAAGGACGCGGGATGCGCCCTTCTCGGGGGCGAGACGGCCGAGATGCCCGGGTTCTACGGAAAGGGGGATTACGAGCTCGTGGGGTTCTGCGTCGGGATCGTCGAGGCGGACAAGCTCATCGACGGCTCCCGGGTCGGCATCGGGGACAAGATCATCGGCCTGGCTTCCAGCGGCATCCACAGCAACGGGCTTTCACTGGCCCGAAAGGTCTTCTTCGACCGCTGCGGCCTGCAGGCAAAGGATCCGGTCGAGGGCCTGCTCCTGCCCGTGGGCGAGGAGCTGCTCACCCCCACCCGGATCTACGTCAAGAGCGTCCTGAACCTGCTCAAGAACTTCAACCTCAAGGGGCTCGTCCACATCACCGGCGGCGGCTTCTACGACAATATTCCGAGAATCCTCCCCGAGCGCTGCTCGGCCCTGATCCACCGGGGGAGCTGGCCCGAGCTACCCGTCTTTCAGACCATCCGGAAACAGGGCGGTGTCGATGATGCCGAGATGTTCCGAGTCTTCAACATGGGGATCGGGATGATGATCATCGCGGATAGCGAAACGACCCCGGAATTGATCGAGCGGCTCGGGGCCCTGGGGGAAAAGGCGTACCTGATCGGCTCGATCGAGAAGAGACGGCAGGACGCGCCATCCGTCATCATTGCCTGAATCGGGAGGGCCTGAGTCCATCCATGACGAGAATCGTGAACCTGGGCGTCCTCGCGTCGGGGAGCGGCTCCAATTTACAGTCCCTCATCGACAACATCGAGAAAGGGGCCCTGCCCGCGGCAATCCGCGTCCTCGTCAGCAACAACCCCTCCGCCTTCGCCCTGGAGCGGGCGAAGAAGCACGGGATCCCGACGGCCGTGATCGAGCACGGCGGCTTCGCCCGCCGGGAGGACTACGACCGGAGGATCGTCGACGCCTTGAACGACCGCGGTGTGGAGCTGGTGGTGCTGGCCGGATTCATGCGGGTTCTCTCGGCCTACTTCCTGCGTTCCTTCCCGATGCGCGTCATGAACATCCACCCGGCCCTGCTTCCCTCGTTTCCCGGCACGCACGGCCAGAAAAAGGCCTTCGACTACGGGGTGAAGTTCTCCGGTTGCACGGTCCACTTCGTCGACGAGGGGGTGGACACGGGCCCCATCATCATCCAGGCCGTCGTCCCCGTTTGCGACACGGACACCGAGGAAACCCTCTCCCGGCGTATCCTCAAGGAGGAGCACAGGATCTACCCGGAAGCGATCAAGCTCTACGCCGAGGGGAAACTGCTCGTCGAGGGGCGGAAGGTCCGCATCCTGGACCACCCGCTGCCGGAAGACAGTCCACGGCACAACCCCCCCGTCACGGATTTCTGAGAAACTGATCCGGCGCGGCGCCCGACCTTGCCCGACCCCCGGCCGCGGCCGGGCAAGGCCCGCATTTGACAGGGGAAGCCGCTTTTCGGAAAATCAATTGTCACCGGCAGGGTTCCCGGAGGGTGCCCGAGGATGGCTCATCATGTTCGATGTGATCGTTATCGGCAGTGATCTCAGCTCCCTCATCGCCGCGCTGCTGGCCTCCCGTTACGGCCGGAAGGTCCTGCTCCTGGCCGAGAGCGGACTCGATGACGGCCTTGCCCGATCCGGCTACACCTTCAACGTCGACCCCTTCCCCTGGAGCGGCTTCGGCGTGGGACAGGTGTTCTCGAGACTGCTCTCCGAGGTCAACATCCCCCTGCCGGAGACCTCGCGTGTCTCGCCGCTCAATCCGGCCCTGCAGGTCATCCTCCCGGGGCACCGCATCGATTTTTTCATTGACCGGGACGCCACCGTCCGCGACCTCGTCCGCGAGTACCCCGACGAGCAAAGCCTGATCCACTCCCTGTATCAGGCCGTCGTCACGGCGGGCGAGACCCTCGACCGTACCGTCCGCGATACTCTCGAGTCGCGTGATCGGTCCATCGCGGACATCCTGAAGAGCTGCCTTGACACGCCCTTTTTCCTGGGCGGGATCTGGAGGTTCGAGCAGAGGCTCCGGTCCGCCGGGAAGCGGGCATCCTTGGGCGCGGTCTTCGATTCAGAGCTCACCCTTCTGTCGAATCTCCACGTCAACCACGCCAAGCCCCTCTCCTCGGCCTACCTGCTGTCGCTTCCCTGGCGGGGACTGTACTACCACTTCGGCGGCAAGCACCTCCTGCTCGGACAGCTCCGCAGGCGCTTCGAAGACCTTCGCGGCGAGACGATGACGGATGCCGCCGTCGAAGCCGTCCGGGCAGGAAACCGCATCGAGGTAGACGTCCGGGTGGGCGACAAGACGATCCGCCCCATGGGGCAGCGACTCGTGATCAGCGCCAAGGCACCGGCCCTGGGAAAGCTCCTGTCGTCGGAGAGGAAGCTCTCGAGGCTGGCCCGAAGGCTCCGCCGGGTCGAGACACTCGGCTACCCGTTCACGCTTCACCTCGGCGTGGACAACCGCGGGCTTCCCGAACGCATGGGCGAGCACGTCATCCACGCTCCGGGACCGGAAGGCAACGCGCCGGCGCCGCTGGGCTCCTTTCTCTACCTTGAATCGAGCGTGTCCGAGGACGCGGACGCGGCACCCCGCGGAAGGAGGACGCTCGCCCTCACGGCCCTGCTTCCCCGGTCCCCGGTCCAACTGGCGGACAACGAGCTCGAAATCGCCGCGGACGGCATGATGCGGTCCCTGGAAGGGTTCCTGCCCTTTCTCAGGGAGAACATCGATTTCATGGATCTTGCCTTCTCCATGGACGTGTCCCGCCGCTACCAGCAGGTCCTGAATCCGCGGTACCGGTTCCCGGGACACCGCCTGCCCGGCTTGATGACCCTCCCGATCCGCACGCCCCTTGCGAATGTCCTGCTGACCGGGGGAATAAACTTTGCAAGCCTGGGCTTCGAGGGAGAGGTGCTGTCGGGCATGAAGGCGGGGTTCCTCGCAGCGGGAGATGTGGTACGATGAAAAAGAAGCAGCGCGACTTCGCGATCAGAAGCCTCGGCACGTGCAAGATCCCCTCGCCGCTCACGGTGGGCTATTTCAAGCGCGATGACGAGCGGATCCTGTCCGACATCAGCATCGATGTCCGCAAGCCCTTTCCCGCAGACCGCCTGCGGTCCGTGTCCCTGGAGGTGGCAGGGCCCCGTGAGAGGATCTACTTCGAACCCCGGAAGGTCAAGGCCGCCGTGGTCTCCTGCGGAGGCCTCTGTCCCGGCATCAACGATGTGATCCGCGCCCTGGTCATGGAGCTTCATTTCCGCTACGGCGTCCGGAACATCATCGGGGTCAAGTACGGCTTCCAGGGTCTGATCCCGCGATACGGGCACGAGTTCTTTGAACTGGCCCCCGAAGGCGTCAAGGACATCCAGGGGCTCGGGGGCAGCATCCTGTCCTCCTCACGGGGCAGCCAGGATATCGGGGAAATGGTCGACGCCCTGGAGCGGATGAACATCAACCTCTTCTTCGTCATCGGCGGGGACGGCACGATGAAGGCCGCCCAGCTGATCACGGAGGAAACCGCGCACCGGAAGCTCAAGATCGGCGTCATCGGGATCCCCAAGACGATCGACAACGACCTTGTCCTGATCCAGAAGAGCTTCGGATTCGACACGGCGATCTCCGAGGCCGTCAAGACGATCCAGTGCGCCCACGTCGAAGCGAAAGGGGGTCCCATGGGGATCGGCCTCGTGAAGCTCATGGGGCGCCAGTCCGGCCACATCGCCGCGTCGGCGGCCCTGGCGCAGGGTGATGCGAATTTTGTCCTCATCCCCGAGGAGCCCTTCGACCTCGGCGGGGAGAGGGGGTTCCTCCGGCAACTCGAAAAGCGGATGATGGCCAGGCATCACGCCGTCATCATCGTGGCCGAGGGAGCGGGGCAGAACCTCTTCGCCCGGAAAGGCCCGATCAGGCGAGACGCGTCGGGCAACATCCGGCTCAACGACATCGGGGTCTTTCTGAAGGACCGGATCGAGGAGTACTTCCGGAAGAAAAAGATCGACATCAACCTGAAATACATCGACCCGAGCTACACCATCCGCAGCGTGCCCGCCAACGCCAGCGACAGCATCCTCTGCGGGGTGCTTGCCCAGTATGCGGTCCACGCGGGCATGTCGGGAAAGACGGGCATGCTCGTGGGCCTTGTCAACGACACTTACGTCCACCTGCCCTTCCAGGCCGTCGCCGCCCAGCGAAAGACGATCGACCCGAAGGGCAACATCTGGATGCTCGTCCTCGAATCGACGGGTCAGCCCCTTTCGATGAAGAACTGAAAAAACACTTGCATTATTCCCGCCGTTGGTTTAGAAAAACGAATTGATTTCTTTCCGAGAGGTGTCCGTCATGGCAAGAGTCTGCGACGTGTGCGGCAAGGGCCCGGTCGTGGGTCACAACGTCAGCCACGCCAACAACAAAACGAAGAGGGTCTGGTATCCCAATCTCCAGAAGCTCCAGGTCGTGGACAGCAGAGGGTCCGTAAAGCGGATGAAGGTCTGCACGCGCTGCCTGCGATCGGGCTCCGTGCGCAAGGCGCTATAGGCCGCCCTCGAACCCCGACGCCGAGATCTCCCGGAGCGTTGTCTGCAGGAAGTCTTCGTGGTCGGCAACGCTTTCGATCCCTTGCTCCACGAGAGCCCGCACACCCCTCCGTTCCGGGTCCCCGGCAAGCCCCCCGAAAAACTTCCTGAGGAACAGTTCGACTCGACCCTCGAGGCTCACCGACCGCCGCAGGATCTCGTCACGGTAGGCGGCCATCCCCTGCATGACCGCATCCCGCACCAGCCACTCCGGCATCGCATAGGCCCAGCCGAGCGTGCTGACAAGCCCGTCGACACGCTCCCCGAGAGTCGCTTCAACGGCCCTCGAGAACAGGTCGACGACCCCCGGCTGACGCCTGTGAATCACCAGATCCACGGCCATTTCAACGATGAGGTGGGATCGGTAGAGCGCCTCGCCGGCATCGATCGCCAAGCCGAGCCGGCCGTGCAGGCTCCCCATTTCCCCGGAAAGCGCCTCTGCCTTCCGGAAGGCGTAGCCCCCCGTTTCGTTCTCCGAACGATCATGACCTCGACGGGTGATGCGACCGTAGTGGGACAGGTCGTCGACGAGCAGGTGAAACTGGATGAACCGGGCCTTCTCGCGCCCCGGCGGCACGCTGCGGAGCCGCTCCAGGCGGTGGGTCATCTCGGGCGTGATATCCGGGTGGATGGGCAGAATGTCCGGCATCACGTTGTAGATCAGGACGTCGAGGTTGTCCTGCCCTAGGCGGCCGCCGGCATATTCCCTGAGCAGCAGGGTGTGCGTGTTGAGCAGCATCTCCCCATGGGCCGGGGCGCCTCGCGTCTCCACGGCCCCGGTCCCTCCGAGCGGATTTTCCTCAATATCCGTAACATCGGCCTCATCAAAGATCAACGGGAATAATTCTTCTCTTGACAGGGAGCCCGACGCTGCTAATATAGGCGGAGTCAACACGCCGGTCTCCTCCCACTCAGGCCTGCGATCAGGTCACGCGGATGAATACGGTTCTATGCTGCCGATTACACGATGGAAACTCTCTGAAGCGAATGCGGACGTCCAGTCCCTTTTCGTGGAAGAATTCAAGCTCGACCCCATCGTTTCCCAGATTCTCGTCAACCGCGGCATCACCGATCTCCCGACCGCCCGGAGATTCCTGAACCCCTCGCTGCACGACCTGCACAGCCCTTTCCTCATGAAGGACATGAAGGAGGGCGTTGCGCGCATGATCCGCGCGATCCAGGGGAAGGAAACGATTGCGATCTACGGCGATTACGATGCCGACGGAATCACCGCCCTGGCGATCCTGTACCGGTTTCTGCGCGGGATCCACGATCGCGTGATGTACTACATTCCCGACAGGGTGGACGAGGGATACAGCCTGAACCGCGCGGCCATCGACCGGCTCAAGGCCGGGGAGGTCGGGCTGATCGTCACGGTCGACTGCGGGGTGTCGGACCGGGAGGAAATCGAATACGCCCGCACACAGGGCATCGACACGATCGTCCTGGACCATCACGAGGTGCCGTCGGCGCTGCCCGCTGCGGCGGCCGTCATCAACCCCAATCGCAGCGACTGCCCCTTCCCCTTCAAGCATCTTGCCGGCGTCGGAATCGTCTTCAACTTCCTGATCGCCCTGAGAGGCGGGTTGCGCAACATCGGCTTCTGGGCAAACCGCGCCTATCCGAACCTTCGCGACTACCTCGATCTCGTGGCCCTCGGGACGATCGGCGACCTGTCCCCCCTGGTGGACGAAAACCGGATCTTCGCCCGCATCGGCCTCGAGCTTCTCAACGAGGACCGGCGCGTGGGCCTGAAGGCCCTGCGCGACACGGCGGGCCTCGGCAACACGGTCATCGACTCCGGCGTTGCCTCCTTCGCCCTCATCCCCCGGATCAACGCAGCCGGCCGGATCGGCACCCCCGACGATGCCGTGAGACTGCTCCTGACGGAAGACCCGGCCGAGGCGCAGAAGATCGCGGGCCGGCTGGATTCGTGCAACCGGGAGCGGCAGCGCCTGGAAAAGGCGATCTTCGACGAGATCATCGCCCGTATCCATTCCATGGGCGACGCGAAGGAAAAGGGCGCCCTCGTCCTGGCCTCACCGGAGTGGCACCCCGGCGTGATCGGGATCGTCGCCTCTAGGGTCGTCGACCGCTTCTACCGGCCCACGATCCTCATCAGCCTCAAGGACGGCATCGGAAAGGGTTCCGGAAGGAGCATCGCGGAGTTCAACCTTTACGAGGGGCTCAAGCTCTGCGACCCGCTGCTTCTCTCCTACGGGGGGCACCGCTATGCGGCCGGGATCTCGGTGAAGGAAAGTGACATCGAGACGTTGAGCGAGGTGCTCGGGGACATCGTCAAGGAGGGACTGGTCATCCAGGAACTCATCCAGGAAACGCACATCGACGCCCAGTGCGCCCTCAACCGGATCACCCACGATCTCGTTTCGCAGTTCGACCGGCTTGCCCCCTTCGGGACCCGCAACCCCGAACCGATCATCTGCACCCGCAACGTTCAGGTCTCCTACCCCACCGTCGTGGGCAACCGGCACCTGAAGATGAGGGTCCACGGCGACGGGGTCTCCTGCAGTTCCATATGGTTCAACCGCGGCGATTACGCGCAGGATATCGGCGGAGTGCGCCTGGACATCGCCTTCACCCCCCAGATCAACTACTGGAACGGCTCTTCGAACATCCAGCTGAAGGTGCGCGACATCGCCGCCACCTCGCCGCAGGACCGCTAGGAATCGTCCTGCCTTTCGCCTTTCGCCCTTTGCCTTTAGCCTCTTTCTCTTGTCAGGAACTCCACGACGGAAACCATGCCGCGGACGATCTGCGACATCCTGTCGAACCGGAGCGTCCCGATCGTGTCCCTGGCCGTGTGGTAATTGGGGTTGCGGTAGAACGCCGTGTCCGTGACCATGACGGCACGGTACCCGAACTTCCAGAACGGCCCGTGATCGGAGAGGCCGACCCCGGAGATAAAGGGAAGGGCCACGAGGTGCTCCACGGGAATTTCCGATCCGGCCTTGAGCGCTTCGGCAACCGACAGCGTGAGTTCCCTCGAATGCACGTTGCCGATGACCCCGATGAAGTTGCCCCGATCGGGATACAGCCAGTGCATCCCGGGAAGGGGGAACGTCTGGCTGCCGTCGGCGTCGCTGAAGTATCCCAGCATCTCCAGGGCGATCATGCCCGTGATGTTCTCCCCGCGCTCCTTCGCCTGCGAGGCGAAGAAATAGCTCCCCATGGCGGGAGTCATGAAGGCCGGGGGCTCTTCGAGCACGAAAAAGACCATCTTCAGCGTCCGGTCGGGCCTGTAATCCCTGAGCTCGCGGCACATTTCGAGCAGCACCGCCACGGCGCTGGCGTTGTCGTCGGCGCCGGGTGTGCCCTGCACCGAATCGTAATGCGCCCCGACGATGAGCGACTCATCGGGGAAACAGGTTCCCTTCCTGGTCACGACGATATTGTTGAGGTGCATCTTCTCGTAATCGTACCCCTGCAGTTCGAAGGGGATCCCCTGGCTCTCGAGAAACAGCCGGATATAGCGTTCCGCTTCCCGGAGGTTATCCGGCTCCCGGATGCTGCGCGAGCCGATGACGACGCTGAGGGCATGAACGTGGCTCCTGAGCGCCTCCTCGTTCGAGGCGGGGAGGAATCGCGTCTCGGGGTGGATCACCGGGGCGGATAGTCTGATCTTGGCGACCGGGTACAGGAGGACGGCGGCAAGGCCGAACAGAAGGATGAGCAGGGTGTAGATCATTTTTTTTCTCATGGGCTGATCCGTTTCCCCGATTCAGCCTCGCCATTTTTGCACAGCGGTCGGTCGATTTCAAGCGAGACGACGTCCGCCAGCGGAAAACCCCGGAAGCCGAAATAATCCGTTTTCGTCACCCGGGCGATCTGCTATAATCTCACTCGAGGCACATCATCCCCGTCAAGGAGTGTATCAATGAAGAAGGAAGACCGCCTGAATGCCCTCGAAATTGCCCTCAGCAACGAAGCGAGGGAGCGAGAATTCTACCTCAAGAACGCCGAGCGCTGCCGCAATCCGCTGGGCAAATCCATGTTCAGGCAGATCGCCGACGACGAGCTGGAGCATTACGAACGGCTCAAGGAGATCCACGCCCGCTGGACGAAAGAGCAGAAGTGGCCGGAGTCGCTGCCCGTGAAGGTCAAGGGGACCCTCGTGAAGGACATCCTCAAGGATTTCCTCCTGAAGGCTGAAGCCGCCGCCCCCGGCGACAACGATGACCTTGAGGCCGTGCGGACAGCCCTGGATTTCGAGGCCAAGGGGGAAAAATTTTATGCCCAGCTGCGCGACGCCTCATCCGACCCGAAGGAAAAGGCCTTCTTCGAGCTTCTCTCGAGGATGGAGCGCCAGCACTACCTGTCTCTCAAGGACACCGAAGACTACTTCTCGGACCCCGAAGGGTGGTTCCGTAAGAAGGAGCACCACGGCATCGACGGGGCCTGAGGCCCCGCAAGACGGCATAACGCTTCATCACCGGTGTAATCGTTTTCAGGAAGGAGGAAACCATGGCAGTATCGCTTGCGGCAGGGAAGAGGGTCAAGGACTTTACGCTCAAGGACCAGAACGGGCAGGACTTCACCCTCTCGGCGTTCAAGGGTAAGAAAGTGCTCCTCTCCTTTCACCCCCTGGCCTGGACCTCGATCTGCGCAAAGCAGATGCAGGCCCTGGAGAAAAACGTGAAGGTCTTCGAGAAGGCGGGGGCTGTCGCCGTCGGCCTGAGCGTGGACAGCGTCCCCTGCAAGACCGCCTGGGCGAAATCCCTGAAGATCAGGAAGACACGGCTTCTGGCCGACTTCTGGCCCCACGGGAAGGTGGCCGCCTCCCTGGGGCTGTTCCGCAAGGAGGGCTTCTCGGAGCGCGCCAACATCCTCCTCGACGAGAAGGGCAAGGTTGCCTGGATCAAGGTCTACCCGGTCCGCGAGCTCCCGGATATCCGGGAAGTGCTGGCGGCCGTGAAGAAGTAACCCGCTACGTCCAGCTGCGCCCGTCCACGATCGGCTTGCCGCCCTCGGGGAGAGTCCCCGGCGGGACTTCCTCGAAACGGTCGATTCGCACCGTGCAGATCTCCGCAAAATGTTCTTGGAACGGGGCAAGGGCTTCCTTGCCCCGTTCCGCATCCTGCGTTTCGATGCGGACCGTGAGGCAATCCCGGTTGTCGACCCGGGTGACGACGGCCTGGAACTTCAGCCCCGGGAAGCTCTCGGCGATCTTTCGGAGCTGGCTGGGGGCGACGAAGAGGCCGCGCACCTTGACGGCCTCCCCGACCCGGCCCGCGATCCCCGCGAGCCTCGGCGTTGTCCTTCCGCAGGGGCAGCGCCCGGTGATCAGTCTCGAGAGGTCTCCCGTCCCGAACCGGAAAAGGAAAAGGATCGTGTTGATGCGCGTGACCACCACCTCGCCCAACTCACCGGGCTTGACCTCGCGTCCCGTCTCGGGGTCCACGATCTCCACGATGACCTCCTCGCCAAGGTGCCATCCGTTTTTCTCCCGGCACTCGTAGGCCACGTCGCCCACCTCGGTGGCACCGTACATCTGGTAGGTGTCGATCCCGTAGGTTCCCTCGAACTCGGCCCGCAGCGAGGGAAGAAGCGGCTCGGCCGCGAAGGACGCCCTGCGAAGCCTGAAGTCCTTCCGAAAATCGTGCCCCTCCTCTTCGGCCCTCCCGATGACGGCCTTGAGAAAGCTCGGCGTGCCCGTGTACCCGGTCACCTTCAGGTCGCGAATGAGCTGCACCTGGACGGCGGTGCTCGACGCGCCCGAGGGGACGACGGTTGCGCCGACACGGCGAAGCCCGCTGTGAAAGGTCAGGCCCGCCGCGACCAGATGGTAGGAAAAGGCGTTGAGGACCACGTCACCGGGTCCGAATCCCGCGGCGCGGTAGGCCCTCGCCCAGATCGGCTCCGCCTCGGAGAGGTGGGGCTCGTAGACCGGTCCCGGAGACGTGAAAATGCGGTCCACCATGGCATCGGGGTTGCCCAGCCCCGCGTAGGGCGGGTCTTCGATTTCCATCTGGACGAGTCTCTCGCGCGAGATCACGGGGAGCCCCTTGAGCAGCTCGAAGGCATTGCGCCTGGTGGGCGCAATCCCGAAGGGCTCGATCAGCCTGCGGACGGCCGGCGACTTCCTCACGGCGAGCCGCATCATCGCGGCCAGCTCTCCCGCCTGATCCGCCCGCCGCTGCTCCTGGCTCCGCCTCTCCTTCCCGTCGAAATACCGGCTCGTCTTCTTCACCGCCATCTTCTCCCTCCCGTAACCTGATCATCGTTTCCTTCCCGGGATACCCGATCCCCGGAATCCGCCCTCATGAAAGGATCCTCTTCCACCCCTGTGCCCGGGATCCCGCGTCAGAGCCACCTCTTCCTTCGCTTGTACGCCTTCACGTCCCTGTATGACTTGGCCGTACCGGCGGCCCCCATGCCGAGGTAGAACTCCTTGACGTCGGGATTCTCCCGCAGATCTCCGGCGCCGCCCTCCATGACGATCTTTCCGTTCTCCATGACGTAACCGTAGGTCGCGATCTGGAGGGCCATGTTGGCGTTCTGCTCCACGAGTACGATCGTCGTGCCGTCCTCGCGGTTGATGCGCTCGATGATCTGGAAGATCTCCTTTACGATGAGAGGCGCCAGCCCCAGCGACGGCTCGTCCAGCAGAAGCAGCCTCGGGTGGGCCATGAGCGCGCGCCCGATGACGAGCATCTGCATCTCGCCCCCGCTGCAGTATCCGGCGAGCGTCTTCCGGCGCTTTGTCAGCGCCGGAAAATAATGGTAGACCTTGTCGAGGTCCTGCCGGTAGGGCTTTCCCCAGCGAGTGGCCGTGCCGACGCGGAGGTTTTCCTCGATGGTGAGGTACTTGAACGGCTGGCGGCCCTCGAGGACCTGGATGATCCCGGCCCGCGTGATCGTCTCGGGCGATTGATTGTGAATCGGCAACCCGTCGAACAGGATGCTCCCCTCGGTGACCTCCCCGTTCTCGGGTTTCAGGAGCCCCGAGACGGCTTTGAGGGTCGTCGTCTTGCCGGCGCCGTTGCTGCCGAGCAGCGAGACGATCTGCCCCTGCTCCACAGAGAGCGAGACCCCCTTGAGGACCTGGATCACGTCGGAATAGACGACGCTGATATTGTTGATGACGAGCTGCTTGCTCTCCATGTTCTTCCCTTTAGCCTTTGCCTTACGCCATTCGCCTTTCCTTAATACGAGAACGGCCACAGCTTGAAGCTCGACTTGATGATTCTCCACACTTCCGCCAGGCCTCTCGGTTCGAACAGAATGAAGAGCACAATGGCCAGGCCGAAGACAAACTCCCGAAGGGGGGCAAGCGTCAGCTCCACGCCGGCGACCCCGCCCATGTTCATGATCGTGTCCGTGACCCAGCGCAGCCCCTCGTTGAGCAGCGTGATGAACACGGTGCCGAAGATCGCCCCGGAAATACTCCCGAGCCCCCCGATGATCACCATGGCGATGTATTCCACGGAAAGTCCCAGATTGAAGGGCTCCGCCGTGATGCTGATCATGTAGTAGGCCCAGAGGGCGCCTGCCACGCCGGCATAGAAGGAACTCACCGCGAAGGAGAGCAGCTTGTACGGAAAGATCGGGATCCCCATGCCCTCTGCGGCCCGGTCGTTGTCCCGGATGGCCACGAAGGCTCGCCCGAAGCGCGTCCGCATGAGATTTACCGCGGCAAAGACCATGAGGACCGCCGTGCTGTAGATCGCGTAGAAAAACATTGTGTCTCCCGCCAGGGGAATCCCGAAGAGCACGGGCGCGGGCAGTGTCATCCCCATGGTCCCTCCCGTTACGCTCTCCCAGTGAACGAGAACGTACTCGATGATGAACTGGCCCGCCAGCGTCGCGATCGTCAGGTAAAGCCCCTTCAGCCTTCCAGAGGGGATCCCGAAGACCATCCCGACGACGGCTGTCGCCAGCCCGGCCAGGGGAACGACCACGAGGAACGGCACCCCGTACGTGACGGACAGGATACCCGCCGCGTAGGCCCCCACCCCGAAGAAGGCGCCGTGACCCAGGGAAATGAGGCCCGTGTATCCCACGAGGATGTTGAGCCCCAGGGCCGCAATCGCCGATATCCCGATGAGATTCACCACGTAGAGCAGGTAGGGGGTGGTGACCCAGGGCGTGAGGACGAAGAGCGCTGCAAGACCCGCAGCGGCCCACAGCCTCCCGAAGTCCGTCTCGAAGACGGCCAGTTCCTCCCGGTACCGGGTCTTGAAGTTTCCGCAGGGGCGGAAGCGAAGGGTCCTCATGCTCGTCGTCCCTCCCTGTTACACCCGCTCGATCTCGACCAGGCCGAAGAGGCCGTAGGGTTTCACGAGCAGGATGAACACCAGTGCGATGTAGGGCACGATGTCCCGCAGCGACGGCGAGAGGTAGCCGCCCGTGAAGGTCTCCAGCAGCCCGATGATCAGTCCGCCGATGATGGCCCCCCCGATCGAGTCGAGTCCCCCCAGGATGACAACGGGAAAGACCTTCAGGCCGATCGAGGAGAGCTCGTGGACGTTGATACCGTTGATGATGCCGAGCACGATCCCGCTGATGCCCGCCACCATGGCCGCAATGGCCCAGGACAGGGCGAAGACCCGCCGGACGTGAACGCCCAGGGAGAGCGCCGCCGGTTGATTGTCCGCCACGGAACGCATGTAGATGCCCTGGGAGGAAAACTTGAAGAACAGGCCGAACATCAGCAGGAAGAGACTGCCGATGAGAACGGCCGCCACGTAGACGGGGGGAACCTGGACGATGCCCCAATGGATCCCCAGCCCCTCGGGAAGGAACTCGGGGTAGGTGTAGAGATTGCCTCCCCAGAGAAGCAGCATCCCACCCTTGAACATGGCGGCAAGCCCCACGGTGAGCATGATGACCTGGATGAGGGGCTCGCCGATCAGGGGACGGAGGAAGATCCGCTCGATGACGAATCCCAGGACAAAGGCCCCGGCCAGCGTCACGACGAAGGCGAGCGCGATGGGCAGCTGCGCCCAGGTCGCGAGCGCCAGGAACAGGAAGGCGCCGAATGCCAGGATCTCGCCGTGGGCGAAATTGAGCACGCTGGAGGACTTGAAGATCATGACGAAGCCCATGGCGGACAGCCCGTAGAGGAACCCGATGCTCACGCCGTTGATCAGCAGCTGCACAAAGAAGTCCATCTGAATCTCCTTATGGAACGTCGTGTATTTTCACCGTCGTCTCGATCTTCCCCACCTGGCCGTCGCGGTAACGAACCTGGCTCTTCACCTCCAGCTCCTTGAGGTTCTTATACACGGCCTCGATGAGATTCAGGTACAGACCGTAGACAAAGCGGCGCCGAACCTTGCCCGTCCGGGTCAGCTCCTCGTCGTCGGCATCGAGCAGCTTGTACAGCAGGAGAAACTTCCTGATCTTCATGTAGTCGGGGAGCCGTTCGTTGACGGCCCGAATTTCCCCGAAGATCAGCTCCTCCACCTTCGGCTGCTGGGAGAGGTCCGTGTAGGTCGTGTAGGGGATCATCCGCTCCTCGGCCCAGTTGCCCACGTTGCCCATGTCGATGTTGATGAAAGCCGAGATGTAAGGTCTGCCCTCGCCGAAGACGACGGCCTCCTTGATGTAGGGGCTGAACTTGAGCCGTGTCTCGATGAAGTCGGGGGAAAAGGCGGCGCCGGACTTGTTGCGGATGATCTCCTCCTTGCGCCCGATGATGACGAGGTGCCCGTCGGCATCGAGGTATCCCGCGTCACCCGTGCGAAGCCAGCCGTCCCGGAAGGCGTTCTCGGTAGACTTGAAGTCCTTGTAGTAGCCCGCGAAGTTGGCGATGCTCTTGACGAGGATTTCCTGATCCTCGGCAATCCGCACCTCCGTCCCGGGCAGGGCCTTGCCCACCGTCTCGGGCTTCACCTCGCCGTCCGGCTGAACCTGGAAGATGCCTCCCGCCTCGGTGAGGCCGTAGCACTGCTTGAGGTTGAGACCACAGGCCCGGAAGAACCGGATGACCTCGGGACTGATGGGATGCCCGCCCGTGTAGGCGGTCGTCAGGCCGAGGCAGCCCACACGGTCCATGAGCGGCCGGAAGACAAGCGACGAGGCGATCCGGCGCATCCAGCGCATCGAGGCCGTCAGGGGCGCCTTCTCGGCCTCGGCATCCACAACCCTCCTGCCGATCTTCTCGGCCGTCTGGAAGAGTCTGCGTTTCAGGACGCTGGCGTCCGCCATCTTCACGCGGATCTTCGAGGCGAGGTCCTCCCAGAACCTCGACGAGGACACGATCACGTCGGGCCCGATCTCCCGGAAGTCCGTCTCGATCGTCTCGGCCGTCTCGGGGAAGTTCATCGTCAGGCCTCCCGTGAGCGCGATGCCCACGCCCCAGATCTGGTCGACGATCCAGGCGGGCGGAGTGATGGAAAGCCAGTTCGACCCGATGCCGATGGGGGTCGCCTCGATCCACTTGCGCGCCATGGCGGTGAAATTCCGGTGCGTGAGCATGGCGAGCTTCGGCAGGCCCGTCGTCCCCGAAGTCTGGATCATGACGGCCACGTCGTCGGGCTTTCCCCGCCAGAGCTCCGACTGGAAAAGCTGCGGATTCTCCTTCTCGATCTCGTCTCCCCTTTCGAGAAGTTCCCGGAAGCTCATGAGCCAGGGGTTGTCGCGGTAGGTGCGCATTCCCGTGGGATCCACGTAGACCACGGTCTTGATGAAGCCGAGCCTCGGGCGGGTTTCAAGGAGCTTGTCGACCTGCTCCTGGTCCTGCACGACGGCCACCGTCGGCTGGAACCTCTTGAGCGCCTCGGCCAGTTCGTCGGCGATCGACGAGGTGAAGAGATTCACCGTCACGCAGCCCACGGCTTGCGCCCCGAGCTCGCTGTAGAGCCATTCGGGGTGGTTGTTCGTCACGATGGCCACATTGTCCCTCCGACGCACGCCGATGCCCATCAGACCGAGAGCCGTCCGCCGCACGTAGCTGAAGTACTCCTCCCAGTTGACCGTCTGCCAGATGCCGTAGGCTTTTTCCCGTATCGCAACGTCGCTCGCTTTCAGGCGCCTGGCCTGTTCGCTCAGGATCTGCGGAAGCGTGTGCCTGCCGTAGGCCTCGAGCGTCTCCGCATCGAGCCTCGTCCGGCCGTTGCCGTTGACCAGCCCCTTGCGTTCCGTCACGCTCATCCGCCACCCTCCGCCTTCGATGCGTCGTCTCCCGCACCGTCGCGGTCCCCGAGGTAGGCCCGGATGACTTCGGGGTCGGCCTGGATCTCATCCGGGGTCCCCTCGGCGAGTTTCTCGCCGAAGTTGAGCACCATGATCCGCTTCGAGATGCTCATGACGATCGACATGTCGTGCTCCACGAGGATCATGGTCTGCCCCCACGACTCGGAGAGCTCCAGGAGAAACCGGACCATGTCCTCTTTTTCCTCCAGGTTCATCCCGGCGAAGGGCTCATCCAGGACGAGGAGCCGCGGCTCCAGGGCAAGCGCGCGCCCCAGCTCCACGCGCTTGCGCATCCCGTAGGGAAGAGACCCCACGAGCTTCTTGCGGATCGCCTGGATCTCGAGGAAATCGATGATCTCCTCGATGAGCCGCCGCTGCCGGATCTCCTCGTTTCTCGCCTTCGGGGAGAAACAGGCGGCCGAGGCAAGGCCGTAGCGGCAGTGCAGGTGGCGTGCAAGCAGGAGATTCGCCAGGACCGTCATCCCCGGAAACAGCTCGATGTTCTGGAAGGTCCTTCCGATCCCGTGCCGGATATGCCGATGGGTGTGGAGGTTCGAGATATCCTTGCCGTTGAAGAGGATCCGCCCTTCCTGAGCCTTGTAGTAGCCCGTGATGCAGTTCAGCAGGCTCGTCTTCCCGGCCCCGTTGGGTCCGATGACGGAAACCAGCTCGCCCGTCGAGACCTTCAGGTCCACGCGGTGGACGGCCGTGATGCCGCCGAAGCGCAGGGTGAGGCGCTCGACGACGAGCTCCGCCTGCCGCTCCTGCGGAGGTCTAGAGGCGAAGATGGAGGGTTCCCCCCGGTAAGTCTTCATGCCCCTCTCCTACTTGAGGTGCCGGATCTTCTCTTTGCCGGGCGTGTAGAAATCGGTCAGCGGCCTGAAGGAGCCGTCCTCGCGCACCTGGACGATCCGCCCCCGGAAGGACGCCTCGTGGCTGGTCTTCGTGTACGTCACGGGAGGGAGGATTCCGCCGAAATCCTCGTTCGCGAACGTCTCCATCGCCCTGTTGATCGTGTCGCGGTCCACCTTCCCGTGCTTCTGTTGAGCCCGCAGGGCGGCGCGCTCCACGATCATGCCCACCACGACGCCTTCCCAGTAGGCGGTGTCGAAGCGGGTGACCGTCTTATAGCGCTTCCAGAGTTCCTTGAGCGTTTCGACGCCGGCTCCCTTGTCGCCCGGCAGGCCGCCGGGGAACTGCATCTTCAGGCGGTCGCGGATGAGCCCCTTGCCCAGCTTGAAGAAGTCCGGGTCTGTCGAGGTCCAGGTGCCGAAAAACTGGGGGCTGTACTGGATGCGGTCTGCGCTCTTGAAGGTCGTCACGATCGTGGCCGGCAGCATCTGCATGAAGACGTACTCGGCGCCGTTCTTCTTGAGGCGGAGAAGCTCCGTCGTCAGGTCTACGGTCCTGGGCGGGAACTCCTCGATGGATACGATGTTGATCCCGTTTGCCTTTGCGTATTCCTGGCTCGGCTTGTGGATGGAGCGCCCGTAGGCGTTGTTGTAGGTCAGGAGGCCCACCTTCGGCGGATCGCTTCCTTTGTGGATGGACTTGATGTATTCGAGGATGGCGGCGCAGTCGAGTCGGTAGCTCCCGAAGGGAAGGTACATGTAGTCGACGGGTTTCTCCAGAAGCTCCCAGCTGGTCGAGTAGTTGATCGTGGGGATCTTGTAGCCCTGGACGAGCGGTTTGGCTGCCAGCCCCTCCCCCGCACCCCAGGTGAGAATCATGTCGACCCTGTCCTGGATGGCAAACTTTTTGACGGCCGCCACGGCTTCGGGTACCTTGTAGCCCGTATCCACGAGGATCAGATCGACGGTGCGCCCTCCGACTCCTCCCTTGACCTCGTTGACGTATCGCAGGTAATCCTGCGTGCCCTTCGCGTGGTACTGGCCCCAGGTGGATGCCGGGCCGGTGAGGTTGATGGCCGCACCCACCTTCACGGGCGCTGCCGCCGGGGACGTTGCGGGCATCGCCAGCAGCGCCGCCGCCAGGAGCCCCGTCATGGTTTTCGAGATCGAACCCTTCATCGTGCTCTCCTCCCCTTGAAATGAAAAAAGGCCGTGTCGATCACGGCCCGGTTCAAAAAAAGGCCGTGGGCAGCTTTGGTCTGCCCACGGCCCGGTTGTTCATCTGCAGTCAGGCGCTATGGGCAGACCTCCCGAAAGAAGCCGAAAAAGCTAAAAAAAGCGAAAAAGCTGCCCGCGTCGATGTGCCTGTACATCATAAACCCCTTGTTCAAGCCTTCTACCCGATGGCGGCAGGGCCTGTCAACACTTTTTTTCCCCTTACCGCACCGCGTTCCTGCCGAGAGGTTTTTCGGCGCCGTATCCCGCCGCAGTGATTGTCTGGATCCCCAATCTGTGATAGACATTATCCCTCGTTCGGAGGTGATCATGAACCGCTCCATCTTCAGGGAATATGACGTCAGGGGGCTGGTCGAACAGGACCTGAAGCCAGACCTCGTCGTGAAGCTCGGCCGCGCCGTCGGCACCTACGCCTCGGATAGGGGGGTCGGGACGATGACCCTCGGCCGGGACTGCCGCCTCAGCTCCCCCGCCCTTTCGGCCAGCCTGAAGGAAGGTCTCCTCGCCTCTGGTATCGACGTCATCGACATCGGAACCTGCGCCACGCCGATCCTGTACTTCTCCATCCGGCACCTGAAGACGGGAGGAGGCGTCATGGTCACGGGAAGCCACAACCCGCCCGACTTCAACGGGTTCAAGATCTGCGTCGGTCCCGACACGATTTACGGCGACGAGATCCAGTCCCTGCGGGAGATCATCGAAATGGAGGCCTTTCGCGCCGGCAGCGGCAAGGGCTCGAACCTGGACATCTCGCAGGCCTACCTCGACTGGATCCACGGAAATGTGACGGTGCGTCCCGGTCTGCGGGTCGTCCTTGACGGTGGAAACGGTGTGGGCGGGCACTTCGCCGTCCCCCTTTTCGAGCGGTTCGGCTGTGAGCTGCACGGTCTCAACCTGGAAATGGACGGCCGCTTTCCGAACCATCACCCGGACCCGACGGTGCCCGAAAATCTGCGCGACCTCATCGTGCAGGTCCGGCAGAGAAAGGCCGACGTGGGGTTCGCCTTCGACGGGGACGCCGACCGCATCGGGGTGGTCACCGACCAGGGGGAAATTCTCTGGGGGGATGAATTGCTGCTGCTCTTCGCTCGCTTCATCCTGAAGGACAGGCCCGGCGCGACGGTTATCGGCGAGGTGAAGTGCTCACAGCGGCTCTACGACGACATTGCGGCCCGTGGCGGCAGGCCCATCATGTGGAAGGCGGGCCACTCGCTGATCAAGGGCAAGATGAAGGAGGAAAAGGCCGTGCTCGCCGGGGAGATGAGCGGGCATCTCTTCTTCGCGGACCGCTACTTCGGCTATGACGACGCCATCTATGCGGCGGCTCGCCTCCTGGAGATCCTCTCCCGGACGGACGAGAAGCTCAGCGGCATCCTCGCCGATGTCCCGAGGACGGTCACGACGCCCGAGATCCGTGTCGACTGTCCCGACGAGATCAAGTTCGACGTCGTGCGGGACGTGACCGAGGCGTTCCGGAAGCAGTATCGCATCATCGACACCGACGGCGTGAGGATCCTCTTTCCCGACGGCTGGGGTCTCATCCGGGCCTCGAACACCCAGCCCGTCCTCGTGCTGCGCTTTGAATCGTCGACGGCGGAAACCCTCAGCCGGATCCGTGCCCTCACGGAGGCGGAGTTGGAAAAGGTCGTTTCACGCTACCGCGGGAGACCATGAAGAACGTGCGAGTCACGAGCGCGCTACTCGACAGGCGAACCCCCGTTCTCCTCGTCGTGACCCTGATCGCGGCCTCCTTGGCGTTCGCGCAGGGAATTGCCTGGTCCAGGGACCTTAAAACGCCCGGGCTCAAGAAGATCCTCGTGGGCAAGACGCCCCTGTGGGTCGAGGTGGCCGACACCCTCGAGAAGCAGGAGCGGGGCCTCATGTTCCGCCGCTCCCTGCCGGAAAACGAGGGGATGCTCTTCGTCTACAGGGAACCCGTCGAGATGAGCTTCTGGATGCGCAACACCCTCATCCCCCTTGACATCGTCTTCGTCGGGGCCGATGGCGTGATCCTCAACATCCACCAGGCGCGCCCCCTCGACGAGAGCATCCTATACCGTTCGGCCGGGGCAGCCAGGTATGTCATCGAGACCAACCAGGGCTGGTTCGCCCGCCACGGGATCGCGCCCGGCGACAGGGTCAACCTGCTGCAGCACCGCAGCGGCAATCCGGTCAAATGAAAGAGGCGCAGACCGTGCGCCTCTTTTTCATATCACCATCCGTCCGGCCGACTGTCGTCCCGCCGGGCCTATGCCTTCTTCGGCCGCTTCGGTTCCGTCTTCTCGTCCGGCAGCCGGGAGCGCCACAGGGAAAAGAACGCCTGGGCCTGGTCCGTGACGAAGGCGGCCCACTGCTGCATGAACTTGTCCGAGATCTCCGTGAAGGCTCCCATGGCGGCATCGGGGTTCTCGCCTTCCGACACGGCGGCCTTGCAGGCCTCGCCCATCGTCTGCATACTTTCCATCCAGGCCTGCCAGACCTTCGAATAGCCCTCGAACCAGTGTTTCGAGAAGTTCATGAACTCGTCGCCGGACGTCGGCGTCGACCCGGAAGGCATCGCGGTGAACATCTTCTGCCATTTCGAGAAGGCATCCTGCCAGGCTTCCTTCCCGGGAATTTCACCGGCTGCGCCGAACATCTTGAAGGGCTGCGTGTACATCTCGAAGAGATCCTTGTAGGAGCCGCCGAAGGCATCCGCCCACTTCTTGATCGTATCCTCGGGTTGCTCGGCCTGCGCCTGCCCGCCGACTTCCGTCCAGGCGCGGATCATCTTGTCGTACATCCCCAACCCCTTGGACATCATCTCGAGAGCATCCTTGGACCACTTCGCGTAGAACTCGGTCAGGGGCTTCATCTGGTCGGCCATCTCGCTCGCCATCACGCACCTCCCTTTGAACGACGCACTCCCCGCCATTCACGTCCGGTCTTCGTCGCGAAGTGCTGGCAGGCCAGTTCGCTCTCAGTTTGCAGGCATGGAAGTTAATTGAGACGTTTCGGGTGGACGCGCCGACCACTTCTGTTTCAGAAGCTCGGGATCCCGCAGCAGACGGACCCTATGACATGCCGCATCTCCGTCACAGTGCAAAACTACACGGAATTCATGGGTTCGTCAACCAAAAAGGACCCTGCGAATTGCCTCACAATAAATGTTACCGGAGGTGACGATGCATAGTGGTCGTTGACTCATAATTCATGTTACCGGGAGAGAGACCTTCTCTGGGAGCCGTGACGATGAGTCCGCGAACCAAACGCGAA
>Ga0209718_1000129_pt1 | contig 110062 bp, 97 predicted proteins | sample AD_JPNAS1_MetaG_FD_184420 | JGI IMG/M metagenome (GOLD analysis project Ga0209718, IMG submission 184420) | Active sludge microbial communities of municipal wastewater-treating anaerobic digesters from Japan - AD_JPNAS1_MetaG (SPAdes) (version 2) | ecosystem: Engineered > Bioreactor > Anaerobic...
GTATCTCAATATGACCGATTCTGTTTCTGCAAGATTAAAGGAGATCGGAATGAGTGCGTTATTCAAAGAGGAGACTCGACTCGTCGGCTAACGAGAGATGTAGGGAGGAAGTCATCGCTGATCAGGTATCTATCCCCTCCTCCAGAATTTCCACCAGCCTTTCTTCTTGATCTCCTCTTCTCCGGGCTTCAGGGATAGCTGGCAGATGAGCTGTGCGAGGTGGCCGCAATTCATGACTTCATTCTTCCCTATATCCCAGCTCTTTTGCCTTGGCAAAGGCGGAATCTGACTCTTCTGTTCGATTAAGTGCCTTCAGGGTTTCACCTTTGAAATGCCAAATAAGTGCCTCTTGCGGATCAATTTCAATAGCCTTGTTGAAGGCTTCAAGGGCCTCTTCGTACCTGCTAAGGCCATAAAAGGCAGCGCCCTTGTTATTCCAGAGTATCGCATCTTTTGGATCTAGCTCAATGGCTCTTCCATATGCCTTGACCGCTTCGTCATGCTTTCCAAGATCCGCCAGTGCATTTCCTTTGCAATTCCAGGAGCTTGGATCTTTAGAATTTATCGATATTGCTTTATTATAAGCCTGGATAGCTTCCTCTTTCTTGCCTAGGCCAGATAAAGCCCATCCCTTATTATTCCATGCAATAGCGAACTTAGGTCTTATTGCTATGGCCCGATCATAGGCTTGAATGGCTTCATCATGCTTTCCCGAATTGTCTAGAGCTATTCCCTTGCCATTCCAAGCATCAGCGGATCTGGGATTTATATCGATGGCATTATTAAAAGCGATTATGGCTTCATCAAACCTATCCAATCTATTTAGAGCATATCCTTTTTCATTCCATGCTTCAGCGGATTTGGGATATAGCTCTGTGGCTTTATCAAAGCAGGAGATGGCCTCATCAGACTTCATCAGCTCTAATAAGGCAGCTCCTTTATTCACCCATGCCAATTTGTTCTTGGGATCTTTTCCTATGGCATTATCATAGCATGAAATGGCTTCATCAAATTTTCCTTGATCATATAGATCATCCCCTTTCTTGAGCCATTTACTTGCTTCGCGAGATTTCGGGATTCTCATTCTTGGTTCATCGGAATCCTTGAAATCAACAACACTCTGCGCTTTCTCTGAAGGGGCAACTGAGAATCCAAGCTCCTCTACATTAATGTGGCTTATTCTATCCGTTATCTTGAGAGCAGACTCAAATCGAGTATCATAGCCTCTGCTTATCACAAGCCCTTTGACGGGAACACTCTTGGCAATCCTTTCTTGCACCCACCCCATATAATTCGAGATTTGCCCGAATGTATTTTGGCTAGCTCTGACATTTTTTAGCTCTATCACTGTAAATCGTTTTTTTATCCGGTTATAACAGAGAAGATCAATTCGCCCGCCATTCCCTTTGCATATAAATTGCCTTCCGGTTTGATTTGAGATCGGGTCATTATATAATTCTAGATTATATTCAAACCTTTTTAGAATATCCAAATTAGCTACCAATGCATCTTCCAGATCTTTTTCCAATCCTATACTTTCCGCTATAGGCAGTCGTTGAGTATTCTCGATGAAATCTTTATATCCTGGATTATTTAAAGCAAGCAAATTATTAAGCTTGTTCCAGTATTCTAGCGATATTTTAAAATTGCTTCCTTGAAAACTGCATCGGAGAGGCCCCCACTCATCAAAATACGGATTCTGTCGCAGGTCCTTTGCATGAAGGGATTGCTCGAACTTATAGAGGACTTCGTAATCGCAGCCATAATCCCATCCCTTATCATTGTCATCTGCAATAGAATATGCATCGCTCTCTGCTTGAATCAAATAGCGGATGTCTTTTTTGGGTGATGTTCTCCATAAAAGAACAAGGTCACCCTCTTTGGTTGCTTTATTGCAGGTCCACCAGCCATCTGAGTCAGCCCCCAATGTGGGATCAAGATCTTCCCGATCGCAACCATCTTCATCCAGATAGTAATCAGGACGAGTCACCCAAAGCCAGTATTGGCGCTCGTTAGATTCTGAAATGTCTAACACCCCTAAGATCCGAATTTCCTGATTGGAAGTTGCTTCATTCGATCGACCCTGATATCTGTATTAGTCCCTTTATCCAATCATCAATGGCCTCTTTTGCGGTATTCATGTCATCCAGCTCTTTTTCCTGATGGGCAATATACTCATTTCTGAAGGAATAAATTTTATCGATAGTATCCAATATATCCTTCTTCTCTGCACCCGCAAATTTGCTTTTGATCGCAGAGAAGATCCCACCGGGCGGAACCCGAGGGCTTTTTGCATACTCCAGACACCATTTCAATAGCCCTATGGGCATTATCCCATCGTTCTCCAGAAGAGTCCGGCGCAAGTTGAACGCTTGCCTCTTATGAAAGCTCTCGTCTCTTGGATGCAGGACGCTCAAATCAGGCTCAAAGAACCTCTGCCTCTTATTGGGATCATCGGGAATGGCACCTTTTAGAGTTGAGATAATGTATCCTTTGGCGGCTTCATCCACTGCTCCCAGAAGCGGAGCGAAGACCGGAGAATAGGAGACTCCTGTCTTGTTCTCCAAGAATTTGAAGAGGGCTATCGCCTCCTGAACGCCCTTTCTCGCTTTCAAGGGCAGGCGATCGAAATCCTCATCGCTAATGAATTCATCCAGTGCTATCTTCTCCAGGTTGCCCTTCTCCAGGCTCAAGGGAGCTTCTATCTTCTCCCGGATGAGGTTCTGCTTGGCTGGTTCGCATAAGGAAAACAGTATCTCAACCTTATTATCATCGATCTGGGAGAAGGTCTCCTGGGGAACATAGAGGTACTCCCATTTGATTCCGCTATCTGAGGCGGCCTGACACCAGGCCATCGCCGCCCGGATCTTGAGGGGAACGTCTATGTCCACCCTTCCCTTGGTCTCAAGCATGACATAGCTGCCTCTATCGTTCAGGATTATGAAATCAGGAGTATAATGAGCCAGCCTGCCGGTATGGGTCTGATAATCGATCCTGATCGCCTCCGGCCCGGCATTTCTGAAGAAGGCCTTGACATCGGGAGCCCGGTCTAAGAACAGGGCCATATCCCTCTCGAAGGCGTTGGTACATGGAACCAGGTTGAAGACGGTCTTGGTGGCCTCAATGGTGGGATGGCGCTCGGAGTGGTTGGCCTGGTAGGGCTTCCATTGAACCACCGATCTGCCGCTGCCAATTGCTCTCTCCTCCAGTTTGATGGTGCTCTTGCTCAGGATGAGTGGCACGAATACGCCCCGAATATGCTCCCTGACATCGTGATCCGCCAGGCGGTTGATCAGGCGCTGGTCGAAGAGGGACACTCTCTCCCCAAAGAGCATGTCAGTCAGGAATATCTCCAGCAGGGGGGCGAGAGAGGAGTGAAGACCATGCAGGCCGGTGATATGCTCCAGCTCGCTGCGGTAGAAGGATATGGCTCCCACTCCGCTCTCCAGCAGGGGGAGCTTGATGTTCATCTCCTCCACGATTTCATTGGTGATGAGCGTTCTTCCTTCGTAGTGGATCTCGTCGGAGGACTGCTCTTTGAGCTTTAAATGTTTAAGGGCTGAGAACTGCTTCTTCACATCCTCAATGGTCAGCCCTTCCAGCTTGGGAATGCGGGTGTAGGCGGGGGAGATGGAAGGGACGAGCATATCCAGTTGATTTAGGTCCTTGTGCTCACCATCGGGAAAGATGCTCACAGTGATCTTGGGAATTTTATCAGGACCTACAATCGTTGGATAAACGCCTTCTTCGCCCAACTGGTCTTGATACAATTCAACGAATTTCCAATGTTCTATGACGGTTAAGATCTCATGAGGGCCGCCGGGGTAGGTCATGCGCCGCAGACCCCGGCCCAGGGTCTGCTCAGGAAGGATGTTGGCATCAGAAGTAAATGGTCGGAGGGGAACAATGGTGGTAACGTTTCGGACGTCCCAGCCCTCCCTGAGCATCAGGACGGATACGATGCATTGATAGGGGCTGGTTCCCTGGTCAAGTTCGCGGGAGAGTTTTCTTAATTCCCTCAGATCCTCATCTTTGATATCCTTCTCGCTCTCCTCGAATACCGGTATACCGCTCTTCTTTCCGCCCATCCATTTGATCTTGCCTTTGAGGCGGGTGTGGAGGTTTATGGTCCGGCCATTAAGCTCTGAATACAATGAGGAGCTATTCAATTCCCGGGCGATCTGATCTGCGGCCTCGGTATTCTCAGCCATGATGAAGAGCAACGCCTTCTTGCCGCTCTTCTCCCATTCCTCTCTGGAGAGAAGCCAGCGCTTGTATCCGATCATCAGGTGCTGCTGGAATCGGTCTGCCGCATTCTCGCTGGGGCGCTCCACCAGCCCCTCGCCCCGCCCTATAACCGGGATCTTGACTATGCCCGCGTCCACTGCTTCGCCCAGGGGGGTATCGCAGATCACATGCTGGAAGATTCTGCCGTGGTTGTCCTTGGGAGTGGCGGAGAAGTCCAGCTGGGAGACGATCTCTCCTCCGGTTCGATCATGGATGGTCTGGTGGACATATTCAATGGCATCATTCCAGGCACTGTCCGGGTCCCAGAGATGATGGGCCTCATCGTTCAGGACCATAATTTTACGGTGGGAGGTCACCCGCTCCCTCAATGCCTCTCCGGTATCAAGGGCTCTGGACCTGGAGACGGCAGGGCCTAGCCAGTCGTGGCTTTCCACCAGGCTCTTTGACCTGCGTTTTGAGGTGTCATAGAGGCGGTGAATGTTGGTCAGGTAGATCCTGCCCCCGGTGGCAGCTCCGCTGGCCTCGTCCTGGAGGACAACGGAGATGTTCCAGTCTCCTCTCCAGGCTTCGGGGATGAGTGGGTCTGCTTCGAAGACCTTGCCGTCCCCGAAGTCCTCCTTGAGTCGCTCGAAGACGGTGATATTGGGGGCGATGATGAGAAAGTCCCTGGCCAGAATAGAGTCCTCCTCTCGCAGGGAGTGAAAGTAGCTCCAGACTATGGCCAGGCTCATCACTTTGGTCTTGCCCGAGCCGGTGGCCATCTTGAAGGCGTATTTGGGCCAGCGGTCGTCGTCGGGATTCACACCCAGGGCGGTGTCGTAGGAGTCTTCCCCCAGAAATTCGGCGGTGATGGTGGAGAGGGTGCGAATGCCCCGCACTTCGTGCAGGTAGATGAATGTCTCTATGGCTTCTCTTTGGCAGAAGTAGTAGCGGAATGGGATCTGCTGCCCATCATTCTCTTTTAGGTGCTCTTCGCCAAACCAGAAATGGAGCAGGTCTCTGGTGGTCTGGGATGCGCCGGGATAGTCGCTATCTCGCCAGTCTTTAACGAAGCGGCGCAGGTTCTGAGCTATGGGGATATATGAGGGACGGCGGCCTGATATGATCTGGGCGGGATCGCCCTTCCCTTCGCCTGGGGCGCGATATCTGCAGGGCTCTTCAAATGTCTGGTAGAGAGGTTCCAGGGCGGCCAGATTGACCACCGGGCTGGCACCGTTGCTCCGGGCGGTGCCTCTGCTCTCATCGGCTTCAGTCATAGCGGACCTCCACTACGGTGCTGGTATCGCAGCCGAAGATGTCGACCACCTTGATGCAGGCTTTGTAGACACCTTTGCCCGGATAGCCATCAAAGAAGGCATCGCTTGTGGTCTTGAGGCTGCGATCCCTGCGGGTGCGGTAATCCTGCCACTGGTGCTCGAAGGGCTTGCCCTCCTGCCAGTTGAAGTCCACCGCCCAGAAGTCGATGAAGTCGAAGCCGTCCTTTGCCGCCCGATCCTTGAGAGCAGCCAGCTCCTTGCTGGGGACCTCCGCCAGGGAGGGAATGAACTTCTTGAGAATGATATCCACCTTCTTCTTCCCGGAGACCTTTTTGATTACCGGCTCGGCCTCCAGCACTGCCACCTCAAAGAAGGGTGGTGGAGCGGTCCGGTTCTTCTCCATGATCTCCCGGGGAATAGTGATCAGCCTGATCCTGACCTCTTCTGAGGCCTCGATCTCCTGGCAGACCATGCGCAGATCCATCTCGAACTCCCAGGCCAGGCAGTGGACCTCCTTGCCACCGGCCTCGCGGGCGGCGCGAGCTACGGCCCTGACCTCTTCCCTGGTCAAGAGGGAGTCGATGCTGTCCACATAGACGAAGGCCCCGCCCTTTCTGCCGTGCAGCCATGCTGTCGGATTCGCCAGTGGATCGGCGCGGTAGAATCCTAAAACAACGCGGCGGTGGTCACGGTCGAAGCCCTGCAGGCGCTCTCTCTGCCACCATTGCCGTTCATATCGGCCCAGGTTGTAGACATCGAAGGCCCGGTAGGGCTGGCCATCCGCCTGGAGCTTTCTCTGCAGGTCGATCAGCCGCTTTCTGCTGGTGTGGATGGCGAAGCGGCCCAGGTCGCACATGATCCAGCACCGGCCCAGCCGCTCCGCAACGGCACCGGTGGTGCCGGAGCCGCAGAAGAAGTCGGCGACCAGGTCGCCCTCGTTGGAAGAAGCTTTGATGATGCGTTCCAGGAGGGCTTCGGGCTTTTGGGTTGCATAGTCAGTACGCTCTAGGCCCTGGGATGCAATTGATGAAATATCTGTCCAAATATCCGGAACTTCAGCACCTGGCATCTCATCGAGATAACGCTTGTATGCTGGTACTCGCCCTGGCTTGGTTTGAATAACTCGCCCTTCTTCGTATAGTCGCTGCATCTTTTCTTTATTATAGCGCCAGTATCGTGTTACGCCTAGAAATTCATACTGTGGATTTCCTTTAGGTCCGCCATTAGTAACTGTAAGATTGTCCAGACGATATCGTCTTCCAGTATCCGCTTCCACATATCTATACATTTGTTCAATGTACTCTTCGCGGTGCGGAACATAGAGTTGCATCCATGTTCTGTCTTCTCGTTTCGAATAGAAGTGAATGCAATCTGTGACTTTGCCAAAATGACTTGTTCCCTGAGCTGCATGGCTGTGTGCACCTGCTCTTTTCCAAGTCAGCGTATTAACCTTATTTTCTACTCCAAATAATTCATCCATCATCAGTCCGAGATGATGGCCAACTCGCCAATCGCTATGCACATAAATGCTTCCCTTTTCAGACAACAACTCTTTCATCAATAACAGGCGCTCAAACATCATGTGCAGATACGAATCCGTCCCTTTACCCCACATATCTCTATAGGCCACCATCTCTAGAATAGACTGATCCTTTCCCGCGGTATCCTTTTCTTCGCCAATCGGTACCTGCATCGTGAAATCCGCCCCCACATCGAAGGGCGGATCGATGTAGATCAGGTCGATCTTGCCCCGGAAGTCCTTCAGGAGCGAGGCCATCACCAGCTTGTTATCGCCCCAGATGAGCATGTTTCGAAAGTCATACTGCCGGGTGGTCTTCAGCTCTCCCAGGGTGGTCTGACCCCCGGCCAGGGCCTCGCTCCTGGGCATGTCCACGGTCTCAATCTTCTGCATGGGCATGGCACTGCCTGCAACGTCCACCGGGCGGCGAAGACCGTACTCATCATACTTGCCGTCCCAGACCAGCTCGGTCTTCATCTTCGAGAGCGGATGGGGATTGTCCGGCCCCCAGCGAACGGGCTCAGTCAAGGCAGAAGGCCTCCCGGGGGGGAGCGATGACGGGAAATAACTGTGCAGCAGGCTTTGCAGACGTGGGGCAGATCGTCAATTATTATAATCCTCCTGGCGACGGCTTTGCCCTGGCGGACGAAAAAGCTTTTGCATGAACGATATTCTGTACGAAAAGCATTTATGCCCGAAGGGTATTATTTAATTAGTTACCCATTGGGATGTGCGCTTTGCGCATAGATGACCGATGGGAGTGATCTTTATACTTTTCCGAAGAGATAATCTCTAGCGATGATGAAATTGGGCTTGATTACGTCATAATACCTGCTATCGTTCTTCTCGAATTTCCTATATACGCTGCCACAGATGGAATCTGCACACTGTATGCCTCTGCTGTTATGCGACCGCTCCCATTTAACGTAAAGCCTTCTGTCCTTGAGCAACGGATTGACTTTCATGGGAAGGTACCTGGCCAAATCCCGCTTTATTGCCCTATCAGTTGAGCGCTGATCAACATAAACAGTGATATGCTCCGCTGAGTATCCGCTCTTAACAAGATTTTCGATCAAATAAAATAACATTAAGTTATATATTAAATTATTATCAGGATGGTTTTGGAATTCCTTATCGATTTTTTCCTTCTGAACATGGATATATCCAAACCTTCCTTTCAGCTCAGCCAGGCAAGTTAAGAACTCCATTTTTATTTCAGGACTCATATCATGAAAATGCAACTCTCTAGGTTCTTTTCCTTTAAGCCCTTTTATCTCAGACTTCATATTATCTACACAAAGTTTATAATTTTTGTTTGAGAAAAATGCAAAGCCGATAACGAAGTTTTGGGTGGTGCCAGCAACACCAGCTTCATCAATAAAAATGTGTAGCATGCGCCTTTTGCCCCCAATTATGAATGCAGGCTAAATAGGCATCCGCTCAAACTGGAGAAAGCCTGGAGGATAAATCTGCATCTATATCCTGAATATCGTTCTGCATGATGCTTTGCAGCTCCCCCAGGTGGTCTGGCCTCCGGCCAGGGCCTCGCTCCTGGGGATATTCACGGTCTCGATCTTCTGCATGGGCATGGCGCTGCCTGCAACGTCCACCGGGCGGCGAAGACCGTACTCATCATACTTGCCGTCCCAGACCAGCTCGGTCTTCCTCCCACAGAGCGGATGGGGGTTGTCAGGCCCCAAGCGGACGGGCTCAGTCAAGGCAGAAGGCCTCCCGGAGGGGAGCGATGACGGGAGATAACTGTGCAGCAGGCTTTGCATGCGTGGGGCAGATCGTCAATTATTGTAATCCTCCTGGTGACGGCTTTGCCCTGGAGACGAAAAAGCTTTTGCATGAAGTAATGGTTTGTATTCCTGGGTATCACACGAAGCCTGGGTGAGATGAGTATTTGAGTCGGCAAAATAGGAGAGATGATCAATTCTTTTTTCGGAAGGATTTCAAGAAGGCTGCATATTCTTCGGGGGTAATTCCTGCATTGGTAAGCGCTTCTATGGTCCGGGGATCGTTTAGCAGAGCAACTATGATTTTTGAAGTCTCTTCATAGACTTTATCATGATGGTCAAAGTTAATTAATAAAATTTTGTCTTTAATAACCAAATAAGCCACAACAAAGGGATCAATATGCACGCTTCGAAGGCCTCGGAGGCCATGACGCTTTGGCTCTCCGATGGCGGGATTACTGATGATATCCTGAAGCTTCCTAATCACTCGTTCTTTTAATAATCCATCTTTTTTAGTTAATTTTTTAAATCTTTTCTCGAAATAGTATGTAGTGATTGGCTGATAAGCCATAATTATCTACAGATTTCGCAGGTAATCGGCCAACTCCTCATCATTCTTGAAGCGTGTGATCCGACCATCTTTGAAATCCCTAAGACCTTTTATTATTCCTTCCGCAAAGCTCTCCTCTTCCCGTTGTGGGCTGGCGCGATCAGTCTTGCGCATTGGAGTTTTCACAGCAGCAGGCATGTTAGTTAATCCTGACGGGAATGGATATATCTCTTTCTGCTTTCCCTTCCTGGCTGCATTTCAGGTAGCATGACAATTTTAATGCAAATCAGATCCATGCCCGCCCCTATGAACGCACTGGCAAGAGAAAGGCGAATAGGAATGAAGCAAGACCGCGAAAGCACAAGACCATATGTAATGGCGAATCGAAAATGCAATATTGAGAAGACAGCAAGATGGATTCGTAGGAAGGCCCGCCGGCTGGAAGGCGGCAGGTAGCTACATCTTGGATAGCTTCTTTAGTACCCGGCGATTGTGGTGCGTGCTCTCTCTGAAGTGCTCACGCTGCTCAGGAGAAAATGACTTAAGCCTTTCGTCCACTAAATCCCGGGCGGCTTGTGGATGTCTCATCATCATGGCCATAATATGCACCCATCTAGTAGGAGAGATATGGGTTTCGATGTGGCCTGCATCACATGATCAAGCTTTAAATCCTTTAAGAGCGCATAGGAAAAGTGCTATGTTCGCTGAGTATATCCGGGCGGCTTTATCAAAGGCAACTTATGAGATCATCGAAGACCAAGAGCCTTTCTACGGCGAGATCCCCGAACTTCGAGGAGTGTGGGCTATAGGAAAAACCCTAGAAGAATGTCGTGAGAACTTGAAGGGCGTTATCGAAGGCTGGATAGCCTTAAGACTGCGATTGGGTTTAGCCATACCACCTATTAATGGCATGCGATAGAGATCCCCCGGGCTGAAGCAGTTGTCTAGACTCACAAGCATCTCATGGAGCCTTTCTCTTATAAGACCGGATCAACCCATTTTGCAGATAATGCTTTTGTCATGACCACTTGACCTTGCGACTCCTCGAATACTTCCTATCTCTGAAATCTCTGCTAGAGTCCTCATAATCTCTTTCCAGGATGTGGTCAATCCGAAAAACGGCGTCCTTATCGAAAGAGCGAATAGAAAGATGCTTTACTAGAAAATCATGCTCCGGTTGGGATTTGAACCCAAGTCGAAGGAGTGAGAGTCCTACATGATTGGCCGAGCTACACTACCGGAGCGCGGATGGGGGGTGGTTGTTACTATCATTTAAGGCTTTTGGCCCTGTAGAAAGCAGTCGCAACACTCCTTCAGTGCGCACTCCTCATGCTTCGGCCCACGGGCTCGACAGATCTGCCTCCCGTGGCGGATCAGGTTCAGGTGAAAGGAGTGGTAGCACTCCTGGGGCACAATCCTCTCCAGGGCTTTTTGCGCCTTCTCCGGCGATAGGTTTTCAGTAACCAGGCCCAGCCGCCGCGAGACCCGGAATACGTGGGTGTCCACGGGCATGAACGGCATGCCAAAGGCAAAGAGCAGGACGATCGACGCCGTCTTCGGCCCAACGCCGGGCAAGTCCAGGAGGTAGCTCATGGCCTCGTCCTTATCCATCCCCTCCAGAAAGCCGATATCCATCGCCCCCCGGTCCCTCTTTATACTGAGGAGGACCTCCTGTATCCGCAGGGCCTTGATATTCGCCAGACCCCCCTCCCGGATGCAGTCCGCTACCTCTTCCGTTGGGGCCAAAAGGAGCGACTCATAATTCCCGTAGTCCCTCTTCAGATTGGCGAACGCCCGCAGGCTGTTGATATCGCTGGTATTCTGTGAGAGTATGGTCATCACCAAAAGGTCCAGAGGATCGATATGATCCTGCAGGGGAACGCCATACTCCTCCTCCAGAATACGAATGCAAGCTAGAACCTTATCGCCGACCTTCTGCTTTGCCATCCCTGCGGAGACTGGCTCCTTTTGCCTTAAAGCTTATTGCGAACAACCAGTCAGCAAAAATTTATCAACCTGTGAATTAAATAGAGAGCAAATGGATTTTGTGGACATCTACCCCTTTCTAGTGGCCATGCTAATTGGAGCTCTCATCGGCACTGAGCGCCAGCGCCGTCTGGCGGAGGAGAAGGTCCGGGGCGTAGCAGGCCTGAGGACCTTCATCCTGATCTCCCTGTTAGGCGCCCTGTCCGCCACCCTGGCCGCCCAGTATGGATCCCTCTTTGCCGTCGGCGCTCTCTCCTCATTTATCATTCTGGTGGCGGTGGGCTACGCCTCCGCCGTCAGCTCCCTGGGAAGGATAGATCTCACAGCCGCCGTGGCCGCAGTGGTTGCATTCGTCCTGGGAATGCTCAGCAGCAATCCTGATAAGATCGCCCTGGCCGTCTCCCTGGCAATCATCACCACCTGGATCCTGGCCACCCGGACGGTCACACACCGCTACGTCGAGGCCTTGAACGAGGCGGACCTGCTCGACACCCTCAAGATGGGAATAATCGCCCTGGTGATCTATCCCATACTGCCCCTGGAGGCCGTCGACCCCTGGAGGGTGATCAACCTCCGCCAGATCTGGCTCTTCGTGATCCTGGTCAGCCTGATAGGCTACACCGGCTACATCCTCATCCGCATCCTGGGGGCGGAGAGAGGCCTTACACTGACCGGCATCCTGGGAGGCCTGGCCTCGAGCATCGCCGTCACCTCCTCCCTGGCGGAGGAGTCGAAGATCAATCCCCAGCTACTATCCTCCGCCGTCTTCGCCACGGCCATCGCCAGCAGCACTGTCTTTCCCCGAGTCTTTTTCATCGCCGCAATAGTAAACAAGGAAGTTTTGCCAGACCTTTTCATACCCCTCCTGACCATGACCGCTGTAGGCGTTGCCCTTGCCTACATATCTCACCGCAAAAGCCCGCCCCAGGGGGGCGAGGTGAAGGTCTCCGATCCCTTCCGCATCCTCCCCGCCCTCAAGCTGGGCTCGCTCTTCGCCCTGGTCCTGATCATCTCCCGCCTTGCCGGCCTGTACTTTGGGGATACGGGAATCTATGCAGCCAGCATACTCTCAGGTCTCGTGGATGTCGATGCCATCACCCTGAGCATGGCCACCTTAGCCCGGTCGACCCTTACTCCCAGCATGGCTGCCACCTCCATCACCCTGGCGGTGATCGCCAACACCCTGGTGAAACTGGGAATGGCTTATCTCCTGGGGAGCAGAGAATTCGGCAACCGGACAGCGGCAATCCTTCTGCCCATGGCCCTGGCTGGAATCCTCTCAATGCTCCTGATCTAAAGAGATCTTGATATAATATAGGAAAAAGAAAAGATGGGCCCGACGCGGTTCGAACGCGTGATCCCCGCCGTGTAAGGGCGATGTCATAACCAGCTAGACCACGGGCCCTGCCCCTTTACTATCTGCTCGTCATATTAGATCTTATCGCTTAGCCCGGGCGAACAAGCCCGGCCGGCTGCCGGGCTGCTCGCGACCTTTTGGGCTATTCTGAGGTTTCTCAACCGCCTTATTCAGGACCTGGTTTTTCGCTCCTCCTCTCCGCGGATGAACATTCCCGTCCGGGTCTCATCCAGCAGCTTTTTCGAGGGCTTGGCCGTGGCCAGGCTGACCACGATCATCGCTGCCACTGAGATGACAAATCCGTACATGCTGGGGTGCATGGGCATGGGGGCGATGAACTTGGCATAATAGCTGAAGGCGAACGTCCCCACCAGTCCCAGGATCATCGAGGCCAGAGCCCCCTCCCGAGTGGCCCGCCGCCAGTACAGCCCGGCGAACAGCGGTGTTACAAAGCAGGCCAGCATCACTCCGATGGCCATCCAGATCAGCCAGGCCAATAGCTCCGGGGGATTGGACCAGGCCAGGTACAGAGTGATAACCGTAGAGGCGACTATCGCCGCCCGGCTGAGCAGGGTGATCGACTTCTCCGAGGCCTCCTTGTTGATGAACTGCCGGTATATGTCCCAGCTGACATAGCTTCCTATGGTCAGCATCAAGCGGTCGGTTGTGGACATCACAGCGGATAGGACTATCACCGCCACCAGAGGGGCGAATATCCCCGGAAAGACATACTCCGAGGCCACAATGAAAGAGTAGTCTGCAGGATTGGAGACCCCGGTAGGCATGGCAATCATCCCCTCCTCGGCCATCGATCGGGCAGCAAACCCGGTGATCTTGCAAATGTACATGATCACCGCATAGATGACGAAAGCGGCAAGGGGGGCCCACTTGAAGTACCGGTCCTCTCTTGCGGCCAGCACATTGTTTACCACATGAGGAGCTGCTGCCAGGCCGAAGGTGAGCAGGAAGAAGAAGGAGACCAGGTACATGGGGGTCATGAAGGCATAGCCGGCATAGGGCGGGTGGACCTGGGGATACCACAGGTGGGTCATATTGACATCCATCTCCGCTAAGACGGTATTAACATGGGTCAATCCGCCGGCAGCATCGATCACCGCCGGACCGACGAGCAGCACCCCCAAGAGAATCATCATCCCCTGGATCAATGAGGCCATGCCGATGGCATACAGCCCTCCCAGGATGGTGTAGCCCATGACGATGACCGCACCGATCACCAGAGCCCACTGATAGGGTATCTTGAAAAGCCATGACAAGACCATGCTGATGGAGATGTACTGGCCCACCAGATAGATGATGGAGATGAAAACCCCGATTATGGCGGATGTTCCTCTGATCCCCCGGGGGCTGTAGAAGCGGTGGGCAAAATAATCCTGCATGGTCACATAACCGGTCTTGGCGGCGACCGCGTGAAGCTTCGAGCCGAAGAACAGTATGCACACCGCAGCGCAGAGGGGGACGAATATCTGCTCCCAGATGCTCGGCCAGCCGGTGGCATATCCCAGACCCGCCACCCCCAGGATGGTCATGCCGCTGCAGATGCTGGATACCACGAGAAGAGTGAAGGTCCAGAATCCCAGGTTCCTTCCCGCCACCAAGAAGTCCTCGGAGTTTTTAATCTTCTTGGAAGCGAAAGCTCCAATGGCGATGAGCCCTATGAAATAGACAGCAACAACAACCAACGTGGTAATATCCATATCCATCACCACCTCAAAGCCCATATCAGGAGCAGAATCGAGATGAATACTGGTACAATGATGATTCCTATGAACGTCTCTGTCGGTAGTCCTAAGATCAGATTAATCCCTCCATAGTGTTACGTGTGAGCATGGTTCAGATTGAGGATCTAATAAAGCTAACCGTTCTGAACTGAGGGTGTTCAACTTCATAGCAGCGCGGAGTCCCCATCGTTCACGGTGGGGAGGAGCGCGTGCGAATATCCTCACCTACAATAACTTTATATGGCATTGAGTGAAACATACCTGATAATGCAGCTCATAAAGACCATTGTCCTGAAGCTAGATGTGCCAGATAATGATCTAGCCGAGCTGCTAGCAACTTTCTCTCGCGGCATGAATTATGCCTCACAAATTGCGTTCGACATCGGTAAGCCCATTGGAAGTGGACAGCTCCAAAAAGCGACTTACAAGCATCTACGGAACAATCTTAACCTGAAATCGCAAATGGCTTGCAACGTGGCCCGCCAGGTATCAGGAGCTTACAAGACACTTCAGAGTCAGATCGACAAAAAGGAGTCTGAATGGCAACTCCTGGATTTCGATCCAACATCCGCAACATTCTCGTTTGAACGCGATTTCGGCATATCTGGAGATACATTGAGCATAACCACACTGGCAGGGCGCAGGAGATACAAACTCCTGAACTATCGATATGCTCAGAGATACTTCGACGGGTCCTGGAAATATCTAGCATCCAAGCTTTGTTTACACAAAAACGGAGCTTACTTTTTCCATTTGGCCTGTGCGAAGGATATTCCAGACAGGAATATAGTCGATGCATCCACTTTCATGGGGGTAGATGTTGGCATTAATTGCCTGGCGGTTGCATCTACCACAGACAAGCAATGCAAGTTCTTCGCAGGTGGTGAGATCAAGAACCACAGGAACATCCGATCCAAGGAACGCCGGAGATTACAGAAGGCAGGTGGTCGTTATTTGGGCACTCGGTCCTCTATGAGAACTCTCAAAAAAATAGCGGGCCGAGAGACACGGTTCATGACCGCCGTTAATCATAAGGTATCCAAGGACCTGGTGAAATTCGCTACAGATAACGGTGTTTCGGCAATCGGTATGGAAGATCTGACGGATATCAGAAAGAGAACGGAAAACAAGGTCTCTACAGAATTCAGGTACGAGCATAGCAGTTGGGCATTCAGGCAACTACAGGCTTTTGTGGAATATAAAGCCAAAGAAGCCGGGATAGCTGTAATTTACATAAATCCTGAATATACTTCCCAAACCTGCCCCAGATGTAACCACATCAGCCGAAATAACCGCCGTGGTGTAGCCTTCCGATGCGAAAAATGCGGTTACGAGACCCATGCCGATAGAGTTGGTGCTATGAACATCGAGCACCGAACACGAGATTTGAGGTATATCCTTGAGTCTCAGGGTGGTTTAGTCAGCCCACCAGACGCGACACGACTTTTTGCGTAGTCGCAAGCCGCGCCCTTCAGGACGCGGTAGTTGACCTGAGAGCTTTTATAGTGATCTCGCCACATCTTGAGGGATGAGCGAGCTACTTTCCACCTCCGGCAACAGACTTCTGGGGCTTTGCGATGACGCCTCTAGAGCTGTGGCCTCCTCTATCCGGGATATGATCGGCACCGCGTCCGGCGGGCAGATGGTGAACATGGGTGCAGACGGCACTCCCACCAAGGTGATCGACCGCGCAGCAGAGAATGCGGTCCTGGATGTGTTGCAGTCGTCGGGCATGGGCTTTTTGGTGCTGAGCGAGGAGAGGGGAGAGGTGAGGATAGGCGAAAATCCCGACCATTTCCTTCATCTCGATCCCCTGGATGGGACATTCAACGCCATTTCTGGCATACCATTCTACGCCCTGTCAATCTACATCAGCGGGGATGATTGCCGGCTGGGATACATTTATGATCTCGCCCGAGGGCAGAGATTCTATGCTGAAGCGGGCAGAGGGGCTTATGCCGGATCGGGAGAGAGGATATGCGTATCCCGGAATGAGGACTTCAAGAATTTCAGCATCTCTGCCTATACCATCAGGCCTAACACCGGCCGCATAACTGGAATAGGAAACAGGGTTAGGAGGATTCGAACCTTGGGGAGCGCTTCCCTGGAGATGGCGCTGGTCGCCAGGGGAATGCTGGATGCATTTGTCGATTTGCGGGGGATGATGAGGGTGGTGGATGTGGCTGCTGGTATCCTGATCATCGAGGAGGCGGGTGGAAGGGTATCCGATTCAGATGGAAACCAGCTCCATATGGCAGGAGACATGTGGCAGAAGAGGTGTCTCGTCGGCTCCAATGGCCTGCGGCATGAGGATCTGCTTAAGCTAATAGACGGTGGTTGCGATTAGGATCGGATTTGTCTCCCGCAGGGAGGAGGAGTCTGTCTTGCTGGCAGAGAGGCTCATGGATGAGATCGAGTCCTGGAATAGCGGTGTACAGATCCTGGCAGACGGGGATCTCGCCCTAACGATTGGAAGGCCGCCCTCATCCGTTCAGGAGATGGAACGGCTGAAAGTGGATTTTATTGTCTCCATAGGAGGAGACGGCACCATACTCAGGACTATTCATAAGATGGCAGATCCGGTGCCAATACTGGGGATAAACATGGGCACCCTGGGCTTTCTAGTGGATGTGGAGCCTGCGGATGCTCTGGAGACTATAAAGCGCCTGCTTTCGGGATTCGTGGTGGACGAGCGTTCCCGGCTGAAGCTGCTTTTGAACGGGGTCTGCATGCCCCGTGCCACCAATGAGATCGCCTTTTTAACCGCCAGCCCGGCCAAGATGATCGAGTTCGAGATCCTGGTTGACGGCTCCCTGATGGAGGACTTCCGGGCGGATGGGGTGATCATAGCCACTGCCACCGGCTCCACCGCTTATGCCATGTCCGCCGGAGGGCCCATCGTCGACCCCCGGGTGGATGCCATCGTCCTGGTTCCCATGGCCCCCTTCAAGCTCTCCAGCCGCCCCTGGGTGATGCCCGGAAACAGCGTCATTGAGGTCCGGCTCAAGCTGCCTGAGAAGGAGGCGCTGGTGGTGGTTGACGGCCAGAGTTCGACGAACATATCCACCAAGGATTCAATAGTGATAAGCAAAGCCAAAACACCGGCCAGGTTTGTGAAGGCTGCAAAGGACGGCTTTTATGCCAAGGTGAAAAGCAAGCTGGCCTAGGCAATCAGGCAATCGAGCTGGCTCTCAATTCGCCATATCATGCTAATGCCGCCAGCCTTCAGCCCACCTCTCTTTTAAGCATCAGCGTGGCCGCGATGAACATCAGCATGAAGAAGGATCCCAAAAAGATGAGATCCGGCAAGATCTGATACAACGATGCTCCCTTGAGCATTATCGCCCTCAGGGCGTCGCTGGCATAGGTCAGGGGCAGAATGTTGGAGATGGGGCGGAGGAAACCCGGAACGGACTGAACCGGCCAGAACACCCCGCACAGCACTATCTGGGGAATGATTACAATGGGGATGAACTGCACCACCTGAAACTCGCTTCTAGCGAAGTTGGATACGAACGAGCCCAGAGCAAGTGCGCCTGCGCCCAGCAAGAGGATTATGGCAAAAGCATCCAGAGGGCTTCCCTTCATTGGCACGCCGAATAAATAGATCACGATCAAAAGAGTGGTTGCCGACTGGATGATGGCCACCAGGCTGAAGCCCATGATGTAGCCGGAGACGATCTCCACCCGGCTCAGAGGCGAGACCATGAACTTCTCCAGCGTCCCCAAGGTCCTCTCCCGGAGAAAGGATATGGCGGCGATGATGAATGCGAAGAAGAATGCCACCAGGCCTAAAATCGCCGGGCCGATGGTATCGATCATCTCCAGGTCGTAGCCGAAGATGTAGCGAGTGATGATGGACGGATAAGAATCGGTCCGGATCGACACCTCCCTGCTCACTCCGGTCTGCACCGCAGCCATAACCCTCTCCGCGATCTGCAGGCTGCTGGAGTCAAGCAAAACCCTCACCTCTTCTGGCTGGATGACCACCGCACCATCCAGTCTGCCCTCAGAGATGAGCTTCTCTGCGTCCGACTGCGAGCCAAGATAGAGGATATCGAAGTCGTTAAGGGATGCGATGTAATTTCGCAACTGGTCATGGCCTCCGTCGTCCACCAGACCGAGCTTGACCCCGGTCATCTCTCCGGAGAGGGCATAGCCGAAGAGGATCATCAGGACGACAGGAGCGAATAAGATCAGGGCGATGGTGCGCCGGTCTCTTTTAAGCTGACGGACGACCCTGAGGGCCACAACGCCCACACGCTCTGGTTTTGGCCTTTTCATGCCCCCTCCGAGAGGCGCAAGAAAGCCTCCTCCAGCCTGGGCTCAGATAGCCTGATATCCTGGGGAGATATCTGGGCCAAGACATCTTTGATCTGGGCATGGCTCTTGAGGGTGACCGTCACCACCCCACCATCGATCTCTGCCTCAAATCCCAGCGACTGCAGCAGAATAGCATCATCCTCCGGCTGGGCCAGCCAGAGACGGAGCCTGGGCCCCAGGCCCGCCTGGTTCAAAATCTCCTCCGGGCTGCCCTGGGCGGCCATCCTTCCCGCCCGCATGTAGCCCACCATCTGGCACCGTTCCGCCTCATCCATGAGGTGGGTGGTGATGATCACCGTCTTTCCCGCCTCGGCCATGCTCTGGAAATACTCCCAGAAGGTCTTCCTCAGGCGGGGGTCTATCCCTACAGTGGGCTCGTCAAGCAAGAGCAGCTCAGGCTGATGGATGAGGGTACAGGCCAGTGAGAGCCTCTGGTACATCCCGCCGGAGAGGGCTCCTGCCAGGCGTTTACGGTGTTCGGAGAGGTCGACCATTCTCAGCAGCTCTTCAATCCTGACCTCTCGATCCTGCCCCTTTATGCCATAGAGCCCGGAATAAAACTCCATGTTCTCCTCCGCCGTCAGGTCGGGATAAAGGGCCTTATGCTGGGTCATATAACCGATCCGGGAGTAGATCTCCTCCACACGAGAGACAGGCTGGTCCAGGACCCTCAGCTCTCCAGCATCCAGGCGGAGCAGCCGGACTATGGCCCGGATGAATGTGGTCTTGCCTGAGCCGTTGGGCCCCAAGAGGCAGTATGTCACCCCACGGGGAATGTTCACATCCAGCCCGTCCAATACCCGCAGCTGCCCGAAGCTCTTGGTCACGCCACGAGCCGATACTGCCGGACCTGCACCGACTGCCATGGGCCTCAGGCCTTCTTGCTTCTGCGAACGGCTAAAATCAGCACCGCAGCCAGCAGGGCGAGAAAAAGTAGAATGGCCAATGCCCATTCCCGTCCTCCCTCCTCAATTCTCAGATAGGCGTTCTCCCAGTCGGTCAGGTCGTCCCGGCGGCTGTCGGAAAACTGGAAGAGAATCCTTAGCTGGTAGTTCTTGCCGGGAAGGGCGTCCTTGGAGACGTCCAGCTTATAGAGAAGCTCTGCCTCCTCCTGGGGTTCCAGGGAAGAGATGGGAGACTCGTCAACGCTTACATACAGGCCGCTTTCCGGACGAAGACGGGCGACGAGGTCAGTTGCCCGGTCGTCCCCCACATTCTTCACCCTTATCCTGACCACATTCCCCTCCGAGCCCGGCCGCAGGGTGGCGGGAGTGACATTTAAGACCTCAAACCGGGCACCGCTCCACCTCTCCACAATCAGCTCGATGGGAATGGTCTGGCTGAGGGAATCGTACCAGTAGTATACGTCCGGGTTCTCCGGCCGGTCATCGTCCTCTTTCACCGCCACGTCCTTCTGATAGGTGTAGTTGACAAGAGCGGCCAATTGGTAGCTGCCGGGGAGGGCGTTCTCAAAAGCCTCCAGGGGGAACTCCAGCCGGGGGGAGGTCTGGCCCTCGCGGATGTTGCCTGGAAAGGCCACCGAACGTTTGATATCTATTGCGCTCTCGTTCTCCGGCCGGAGAAGAACGGAGACATCCTGGGCCACAGTCCTCTGCTTTTCCAGCTCCAGCTCCCTCTGAGCTGCCAGGATCTCCTCCCTTTTGTTGGCTGCCGGCTCCTCGTTTATCTCAAAAGAGGTTATGCGGCCCCGGTTGGTCAGGGTCATGGTGAGGACGGTTGCTTCCCCCTGATAGATGCGAGACATGTCCAGGGATGCGGTCAGATTCGGGGTGCCGTAGACCTTGTAGTAGTCGGCTGAGAAACTCTCTGGCGGGATGGGGGCCCCGATCTCCGCCCCCGTGACGGGCAGGATGGAGAAGAGAATCAAAAGGGCAGCGAATATCAATGCTGCGGGGTGCAGGGCGGCATGTTGGGTGACGTTCCTCCCCCAGCGGTCAATTGATCTATTGCCAATCATGGGATCATTCCTCTTCTTTATTTTTAAACGTAATACCCCGCAGCTCGCTGCGGCTGGGATAAAGGGCATGCGTATTCAATTTAGGCTCAGATCTGCTTGGCCTGGCTCCAACTTCATGCGGCAGCGCCTCGGATGCCCCGCCGCTTGCGGCGTGGGTGCGCTGCCGCCGTTTCACTTGGAGATTGTTATCTGTCTATTGGCCGCTTATCCCGGCAGCGAATCCGTGGCAGGAACATGGGCACCCTCTGCCGATACTCCTCGTATGCCTCTCCGAACTTTTCTTTCAGTGACCTCTCCTCGTGAAGCGCACCGAGATAAAAATAGATCGTGGCCATGATATTAAATGTCAGGAGACTCGCGGTCATGATCGGGCTCGACCAGAGAAATAAAATGGCGAACAAAAAAAAGGGATTTCTTAAGTGGCAATAGAAGCCATCGGTCACCAGCACCACCATTTCCGGGCGGACCGGCCCTGTCAGCCCCAGGAAATGAAGTACCCCCGTCTGGAGGAGAGCTATCAGCAGCATAGCAGCGGCCAGGGCCTCGATGGCAGCCATCAGAGCAAATGCTGGCCAGGAAGCCACATAGAGGATCCTGTCTGGCAGAAAGGCCAGGATGTAAAGGAATGGTAGCACCATGATCAGGGCGAGGAGGGTGAAGGCCAGTCGGTGCCAGCGGTCTAAGGCGCTGCCAATCCTCCTGCTTGCCCATCTTCTAAACCCCGGATCGGCCAGGAAACTGTGAACTGCAGCGAAAAAGGGAAAATAGGCCAATATGGCCACTGCGCCCGATATCATTTGAATGGCCTCTTCACAGCATCATTATTCAGGGGGAGGTAGAATAAGACATCCTCATCCGGGATGCAGGCAACAGACAGACCGCGCCTCTGCAAGAGAATAAAGACCGCCTCCATCAGCTCCAGGATGCACTGGTTGTGTCTTTCCACGCATATGCCCTTGAAGTCCTCAAAGCCTCCGGTGACCAGGTCCTCACCGAACTCCATCTGGGGGAGGTTCACCTCCAGCTCCGTCTGCTCCTCAATGCACAGGCCGCTCTTGGTGGCCACCTGATCCAGCATCTGCAAGTACTGATCGTAATCCATGGCATAGACTACTCCCCGCACCCGGCCGGATGGGTCCTCCTTCGACCGGGCCATATAGAGGGGCAGGCCCGATATTTCTATATCCTCAGGCGGCTTTCCGCTAGCGATCTCTTCTGCAGCTCTCTGCATCACCCTGAGGATACCATCCAGGCCTTCCAGCACCTTCGAGGCCACTTTATCCAGCTCTTCTCTGCCTTTATCAGAAGTCATTTGGCCCACTCCATCCACTCTTGTCAGGATCTGCCCTGGGCCCCAGACCCAGGAATTGCCCCGCAGATCCTTTTGATATGCTGGCTGCAACAAGATTCCTATCTGAGAGTTAATAGGATTTACGTTTATTGAGAGGCACCGGTCGGGCTGTCCTGCCCGTAATTCGATCAATTGGAAAAGCATTATAACCATGGATTAGACATGCATTGCAAACAAAGTCTGGAAAGCATATGGAGGCCCCGAGGATGATCAAGCATATTGTCATGTTCAAGTTCAAGGACATCTCTTCCGGCAGGAACAAGGAGGAGAACATCCAGCTGGTCAAGGAATCATTGCAGTCCCTTCCCCCCAAGATCAAGGAGATAAGGTCCTTCGAGCTGGGAGTCAACATCATTCCCGCCAGCAATGCCTATGACCTGGTGCTGCTCTCGGAGTTCACGAGTATCGAGGAGCTGGTAAGATATCAGAAGCATCCAGAGCACCTAAAGGTGGCAGAGGTGGTGGGCCAGGTCTGCCAGTCCAGGATCGTGGTTGATTATAACCTCTGAGGCGGCAAAGACCGGCCGATGAGATGAGATCAGGCCTTTTAGGGCTTAGCGATTTCATCCTTCAGCCCTTTTATGAAGTGGCCGTAGGTGATTGCTCCCAGAGCAAGAGGCCTGATTCTCTCTTTTAATTCCTGCAGATCCTCCTTTAAAGGACCATCCCCTTTCGGCAGACCGGCAGCGGTCACATCTACGGCCCTCAGATAGGCCTCTGTCATCTCCCGGGCATACTTTTCCGTCCTGCCCCGAGCGTCCACTGCTATGCTGTCCAGTCCTATCCGGAATATATTGGACATGAGGTCTATGAGGCAGGTCTCGGCGGAGTTGAAGATGTGGGTCCTGCCCCAGTCATCCAGGCGGAGGGGGAAGATATGCTTGAAATCCTGCAGGCCCCAGAAGCGCTCCCGGTCTGTTTTTTCCTGGGCGAGAGGGGGGATGCAGTCCTCGGCCACCATCACCTCCAGGCTGCCCTGGACAACCAGTTCCAGCTGCGGGGTGCTGTCCCGGCCGGGCAGAGCCCGGAGGGCGGAGGCGGTATGGGCAAGCTGGCGGCTGGACAGCTCCGGGGAGAGGGTGAGCCAGCAGAACTGGGGTGCAAGGGCCTGGGCCGTCAGGTGGTTCCATACGTTCAGACCAGATCCGCCATAAATGGGCATTTCCGGCATCTTCTCTTTGATCGCCCAGGCAGGGCCAACGTTCTCCACCATGATCCCGTTCACCTGGACCTGGGAGAGCAGGGGCAGGGCAAGGTCAATGAAATCATCCCGAGTGATTCGCGGCCACTTCCAGATCAGCTCTGCCTTGCCGCATAGCTCTTTTGCCTCCAGAAGCTGGGCCAGGATCGTCTCTTTTCTATCCTTATATCCTCGCCCTTTTTCCATCAGGGGCTCGAAGTATATCCGACGAGATCCGCCGTCTACTGCACCCTTCAATATATCCAGGCGGTCGGCATAGACGGACAATTTAGGCCTGCTCCATTCCTCCCCAGCCCTTCTCGCCGGAAGCTCGAGCTTCTGGAGGCGATCCTTCGCCTCCCTGATCCGGTCCGATGGTGGCCGGCGTCTCTCCAGCAATGCCTTCTCCAGCCCGGCCAGAAGATCGCGGCGCAGCTGGTTTAAGGCTCTCGGAGGGGAGAAGAGCCCTCCAGGATAGTCCATCTCTACCCTCCTGGCCACAAAGGGGGTGCCACCCGTCTTTCTCATCTGGGACTCGATCTGCTCACGGGTCAAGGGCCTATTTACAGCCTCTTCCATTCCGGACTCACCCCGGGCCACCGCCAGCTCGCCGCTATCCAGCCGGCCTTCGGCCACTGGAATTCCGTCCTCCCAGGTGAGGCGGATGTTCACGGGAATAGAAGCCCTCTCCCTGGCTGCGATCTCCTCTGCCCTCCGGGACAGGGCAATGCTGCCGGTGAGAAATACTCTGGCCCCGGGACGGACTCTATCCGGGGTCCTGAGTCGTACCAGGCCGTCCTTTTCGATGGCTTTCTGCACTACCAGGCCCATCTCCTGGCCCGGAGACTGGAATACCAGGCCGTCCCCTTTTTCTGGCACAAGTGAAGCGCATAGACGGACTGCTGCCTCGCCTCTCTGGGGATCATAGGAGGCCACGCTTCCTATGAGGACCCCCTGATTGTCCGACATCCCTCTGCCCATGACATCCTTTGCCCCCAGCAGGTGGCCTATGGTGAAGTCGCGGTTGAATGCCAGGGCGAGGTCTCTCTCGTCCTCTTTCGAGGGCGACCAGCTGCCGCGGGCGATGGCATCCAGTGCCCTCCGGTAGATGCTGGTGACGATGGCCACATACTGGGGGGACTTCATCCTCCCTTCGATCTTCAGTGACTGCACGGGCGAGCGGACAATCTTATCCAGATGCCTGTAGACGCAAAGGTCGCGAGTGGATATGATATAGCTCTCCTTCTGGGCCACTGCCTGCAGGCCCTCTGGCCGGCCGTATTCGTCCTTTCTGCCATGCATCAGGACATACGGTTTCCTGCAGGGCTGGGCGCACATCCCCCTGTTGCCGCTCCGCCCGCCGATGGCCGAGGAGAGAAGGCACTGGCCAGAGTAAGAGTAGCAGAGGGCACCGTGCACGAATGCCTCCAGGCCCAGTCCCGCCTTTTCCATCTTCTGTCCCCATCTTTTTATCTCCTCTATGGTGACCTCTCTGGCCAGGACGACCCTATTGAAGCTACCCTGGGCAGCATAGAGAGCACCAGGGAGATTGTGAATGGTCATCTGAGTGGAGGCATGCCTCTCCAGATCTGGAACAAGCCGGCGGGCCAGTGAGGCTGCGCCCAGGTCCTGGAGAAGAATGGCATCTGCACCCAGATCGTACAGCTGGACGAGGTACTCGGCTAAATCGAGCAGCTCATCCTCCCTGATCAGGGTATTGACGGTAACGTAAACTTTCACCCCACGCAGGTGAGCGTAGTCTATGGCCTCCGTCATGGCCTTGTGGTCGAAGTTAGCAGCGAACTTCCTCGCTCCAAACCTTTTGCCGCTCAGGTACACCGCATCCGCACCTGCCGCTATGGCAGAGTGCAGGGCCTGGGGCGATCCAGCTGGGGCGAGGAGTTCAGGCAGTCTTATCAATGTCAGTCAGAATGACTGTTGCCCCTGAGTTGATAAGCCCTATCCTTACCGTAAAAGAGGAGCCTCAATGATCATCTGGATTTTTATTCATCTGCCTGAAGATGACGATGTCTTAAGCGGGTTATTTATCTGATGAATTGCATTTACATAGTTCTGGTGGATGTGATGAATCATTCCAGTGCAGTAATAGTTCTGATGGCCCTTTTATTCCTCTCCACCAGTGGGGAGGCATTGAGGACCTTTTCTGGCGATACGATATCCATAGTCAATCCCGTAGAGGATGATATCTTTGCCGCAGGAAACATAGTGAATATCAACGCTCCAGTTGATTCGGCTGTAGTCGCCGGAGGCACAGTGAACATCAACGCGCCAGTAAAGGGAGACGTCATTGCTGCTGGCGGCCAGGTCTATGTGAACTCCGATGTGGGTGGAAAGGTGGTGGCTGTCGGGGGTACCATCGATTTGAGAGGAGATGTCGGCACCAATCTGGTGGCAGCAGGAGGCCAGGTGAGCATACTTCCGGGCAGGACAGTGGGCAGAGATGCCCTCATCAGCGCCGGCAATGCGGTGAACTCCGGCCGGATCAATGGCACAATGACCGTTTATGCGAGCGACTTCAACAACACCGGCTCGGCAGGCAAGGTCGACTTCTATCAGACGGAGAGGACAGAGGATAAGGCCCCGCCAAGAGAGGATAAATGGGGCGGCTTTGATCTCTTCAGCCTGATAAGCATCATCGGATACTTCATCCTGGGACTGATCCTGGTAAAGCATATTCCCGTCATCTTCCGGACTGTGGACGAGGAGATTCGCACCTCCACCCTGCTCAGGACCGTACTGGGATTCATCATCATCATCGCCTCATTCATCGCTCTCTTGCTGGTGGCCATCACCGTGGTGGGCCTGCCGATAGCAGTGGTATCTACGTTCCTCGTGATCGTCGGCCTGATGCTCAGCGGGACATTTGTGGCCTATAGCCTGGGCCGGTGGATCTGCCTGCAGGGCAAGCTGAAACAGGGGGATCTGGTATGCTTTACCATTGGATTTGTCATCCTCAATCTTCTATTCCTCATCCCCTACCTGGGCGGCCTGGTGTCCATTGTATCCATGAGCCTGGGCTTCGCTGCCCTTCTGTATGCCGCCCGGCGCCTGATTATGGCAAGCAACAATAAGGCGGAGGCGTTGGAATAAAAAAAAAGGAGAGATCAACTTTTTTTCTGGCAACCTTTTTTCAGCCGGCCAGAATTATTTTTTTCAATCTCGATCTGAGCCCTTCTGGCCATGGCTTATCCTCCAGCGGATCCTTTTTATGATCCCCAGAAGCGCTCGAGCCTCTCTCTCCGTCAGCTCCGCCCGACCGAAGATCCGCCGCAGCATAAGCAGGGTATAGTCCTCCTTATGCTCGGGATATGCGATATCCGCAAGAAGATCTCCCGCCCTCTCCTGCAACAGATTCAACGTCTCTTTTCTGGCCATCTGGACACTGCTCGAGCTATTGCTTCCAATCCCGGAGAGCTCATAGAACAGAATCGCTGCCGAGTGGGAGAGGTTCATCACCGGGTACTCCTCGGAGGTGGGAATGGAGACGATCATATCGCACAGGGAGATCTCATCGCTGTTCAGGCCGCAGTCCTCTCTCCCCAGGAGCAGGGCTACCATCCCCTCCTTATCCCGGAGCTTTTCCGCCAGACCGGCTGGGGTCAGGCAGGGCACCCTTAGGTGCAGCCGCAGGTGGTGCTGCTCATGCTCCAGCCTCTTGCCGGTTGTGCCTACCACCAGGTTCGCCCCCTCCAGGGCCTCGGCCAGAGTTGAGAAACTCCGGGACATCTGCAGGATATCCCGGGCGTGAGAGGCCATGGCACAGCCGTAGTCCTCTATCCTGCAGGGGTTGACCAGGGCCAGGTCATGAAAGCCGAAGTTCTTCATCGCCCGGGCCACAGAGCCCACATTGCCCTCATAGAGGGGCTCGACCAAAACCACTCTCAGGTTCATGGGAGCTATCCTTTTGAGACCCCCAGGGGAACCAGCCTGGCCACCCTGGTGGCTATGCCCAGGTTGTGCACCACATCCACCACGTCGCCAGAGGGCTTGTAGACCTGGGGAGCTTCCTCGGCCAGCATTCCAGGGGAAGTGGAGCGAACGGCGATTCCGTCCCGGTTTAGGGCGGCCTTCACCTCTTTGCCTGTGAACTGCCTCAGGGCCTGGCTTCTGCTCATCACCCGGCCAGAGCCGTGGCAGGCGGAGCCGAAGGTCAGATCAAGGGCCTTGTCCTGGCCGCAGAGAACGTATGAGGCCGTGCCCATGCTCCCCGGTATCAGCACCGGCTGGCCCAGGCCCTCATAAGCAGCGGGAATCTCCGTTCTTGAGGGACCGAAGGCCCTGGTGGCTCCTTTGCGGTGGACATAGAGCCTCTCCTTCTTGCCCTCCACCCGATGCTCCTCGATCTTGGCCACGTTATGGGCTACATCGTAGAGCAGCTGCAGCTGGGAGCCGGGGAAGTAGCGGTCGAAGACCTCTCTCGTCCAGTGGGCGATGATATGCCGGTTGGCCCAGGCATAGTTGGCGGCGCAGACCATGGCCCCGAAATAGTGATCTGCCTCGGGAGTGCCCAGAGGAGCGCAGGCCAGCTGCTTATCAGGGATGTCGATATTGTACTTTCTCACCGCTTTGGACAGGACGTCCAGGTGATCGGTGCAGATCTGGTGGCCCGCCCCCCGTGAGCCGCAGTGGATCATCACTGTGATCTGGCCCTTGAAAAGGCCGAACCTTTTTGCAATCTCCGGGTTATAGATCTCCTCAACCCTCTGAATCTCCAGGAAGTGGTTGCCGCTGCCCAGGGTCCCCAGCTGGGGGCGGCCCCGTTTTCTCGCTTTGACCCCCACCTGGGAGGGGTCCGCTCCAGGCATGGAGCCATTCTCCTCGCAGAAGTCCAGGTCCGCTTCCACTCCATAACCCTCTCCCACCGCCCACTCCGCTCCCCGTAGGAAGGATTCGGTCAGCTGCTGGTCGGTGGCATGCAGCCTGCCTGTAGATCCCAGGCCAGAGGGCACTGCCTGAAAGAGGGCATCGAGGAGGGTGTTGATGAGCGGCTGCACCGCATCAGCTTCCAGGTCCGAGCGGAGGAGGCGAACCCCGCAGTTGATGTCAAAGCCCACCCCGCCGGGACTGATGATCCCACCCTGCTCCCGGAAGGCAGCCACTCCGCCGATGGGAAAGCCGTAGCCCAGGTGGGCATCGGGCATGGCCATGGAGTGTCCGACGATTCCGGGAAGGGTGGCGACATTGGCCACCTGGTCGACCGTCCCCGGCTCGACCATCTCCCGCAGGGCGGCTGAGACGAATATCCTGCCCGGCACCCGCATTCCAGGCCGGTAGCCGACGGGCACCTCGTAGATGTTATCATCGATCTTCTCAATTTCCATATCTCACACGTCCACAATCATCACACATAGAGCATCATCACACATAGAACCATCATATAGCGAATCATCAGACATCAAGCACCACCTGAATGCACCACCGCTCGTTCTTTTTGATGGCGAACTTGTGCCTGGTGACCGCTTTCACCTCAGCGAGGAACGAGTGCCTTTCTGGATCCATCCTCTCCCCGCCGATCTCCGCCCAGAGCTTCCATCCCTTGCCATCTTCGATCTCTTCCAGCGCCACCTGGAAGCGGGAGAAGACCGCAGACTCGGTCTCGAAGAGAAAGACGATCTCAGAGAGCCACTGGTAGGCCAGGTCCTCCAGATCCTCCGCCTCAAGCTCCACTTGCCAGCTCTCCTCAACCTTAACCTGGCCGGGGGAGATCATGGCGCCAAATAGGGCGGCGGCGGCATTGGAGAGCATCTGGTCAGGAGTCGTGCCATAGGCGCGGAACTTGACATCTGCGGTATGCTCCAGATATTCGAATGGAATCATCATATATTAGTGAGAGCCGCAGGCATTAAAGCATTGCCAGCCCGCGGACCAGGCCGGCGGCAGCGGCAAGATGCAGAGCCTGGGCGTACTCGCGGGCGGTTATGGCGCGGGAAAGCTCGGGGTAGCGGCAGGCCTGGTACTCCGGATGGTACTGGGCCATCACATTCAGGTAGGTGTGCACGGATATCTCCTGGGAGATGAAGTGCACCACCTCTTCCGTCCCCGCTGCGTCCGCAGGCAGGACCAGGTGGCGGACTAAAAGTCCCTGCAGGGCGATGCCCTCCTCGTCCATCTGCAGGTCGCCCACCTGGCGGTGCATCTCTTTCAGCGCTGCTTTATTGACGGCGGTGTAGCCGGGCGCTGCAGAGTACTTGAGGGCGGGCCCGTCCTGGCCGTATTTGGCATCGGGCATGTAGATGTCGATGATGCCATCCAGAAGGCGCAGGGCCTCTGCGGAGTCGTAGCCGCCGCTGTTGTAGACCAGAGGGACAGAAAGGCCCTCCTCTCGGGCCAGGACCAGAGCCTCCAGGATCTGAGGGACGACGTGGGTGGGTGTCACGAGGTTGATGTTATGGCAGCCGCCATCCTGCAGGGCGAGCATCATCTTGGCCAGCTCCTCTGCCTTCACCTCATGGCCTTGGTCCTCCTGGCTGATATCCCAGTTCTGGCAGAAGACGCAGGAGAGGTTGCAGCCGGAAAAGAAGATGGTGCCCGAGCCCGAGTGGCCCACCAGGGGCGGCTCCTCCCCAAAGTGAGGAGTGTAGCTGGCCACCTTTGCCCGCCGGCCGGTGCGGCAGTAGCCCCTCTCATCTTCCAGGCGGTTTGCCTGGCAGCGACGGGGGCAGATCTTGCAGGATGCGAGGCGTGCAAGAGCCTCTTGCGCGCGCTTCTCCAAAATTTCCGGGGGCATCTTGTTGTAGCGGGCCATAGAGCACAACAGCATAATTTGGGATCGGATCTTTGAAGAGCCTTTCGGCGTCAATTGTCCTTTTCAAAGCCGGTTTTTGTCAGGATGGAAAACTATATATATCGTCAATTGTCTATATAGACAAAGGCGAAAGTCGATAGAGTTTTCTCCCTCCTTTACCCCTTTCGGCTTTCCCTCTTCTATTCTATTCACCACCGATCATTAGGGCAATTGCCGACTTGAACTCTCTCCGGGAATGCACATAATCGATTCATTCAAGTCCGGCATGGCATCCCGCCCCGGGCAGCGTTCGTGGCCTCCGGGCAGACCACAAATCTGGATTTCACCGCCAAAGGGGTGGTGGCCTTGGGGGGAGGGAGAATGTGACTGAAAATCACGGGCTTTGCCCGCACCATCTACCTTTTCTATCGATTATTGCCAGGGCATTTTCTGTCAAGACTATCCGCTGGGCCTTGTGCCTGGCACTCTTTACTATGACCACAGGATCGCTCACTCGTCTCGCCTCAGCTATGATCCTGTGACCGTGAATCGAGTCGCCGACCTCATGGCCCTTCATTTTACTGGCTCCATCTTGCCTTCCTTTTCCAGGTCATCCATGATCTTGCATACCAGCTCATAATCCAGCTGTAGGTCGGTGCTGGCATCAGATGCATATGCCTCGCCCTTCATCTGGAAATACCCGGCAACTTCCTTTTTGGCAGTCTCATAGTCTACATCATGGTATTCGATGACCTTGATTGCAGCAAGCTTTTCCCGGACAGCATCGCGAATGAAGTCCGAGGGATTGAGGTACAGACCGGCATCTACAAGCCCGTTGATCTGCAAAATCTCATTTCGGGTCAGCTTGGCCCCAACTACTTTTCCCACATTTCCAGTACTGGCGATATCTGCGCCCATGCCCATTTTATTAGTTAAAACTAATTTATAGGTTTATCGGTCTGGTGCTTGCCAGTACCATCCAACTTTTCAAGCCTAATAAAATGATAAAAGGGAGATCAGAGGAACCTGATCCCTTTGGGCATCTCCCCGAAGCGCCGGCGGAACTCCTCCGGCCAGTTGGATGGATCCAGCCCCTTCTGGCTCAGGAAGGCACTGGCCCAGCGCTCCAGCCCCACTCCGCTGCATCCTGACCACAGAGATTCTCCCGATTGAGCTTTCACTGTAAAGCCCTTGGGGTACTTCTCCCCGTTCACAGACAGATTCTGAAACTCTATCCAGTTTCCGTTATAGGGCAGAATGGCCTCATAGTCCACTGTGCCCGCTCCGGTCATCTCTGATAGGCCGGTCTTGCCCTCCTGGGCCATGAACCAGGGAGTAACCCAGGCCGTCCTCCAGGTGAGCTCCAGGATATCCTCGAAGATGTGCTTGTAGCAGACCTTCAGCTTCTCTGCCTCCTCAAGGGTATGCTCCTTCGTCCCCAGCCAGACGATCTCTATCCGGTGGAACTCGTCCACCCTCTCGATGCCATGAATCCCGCCGGACTCATAGCGGTGGCTGGTGCCGGAGCGGTCGAAGACCCTCATGGGCAGCTCGCCATTGGGAAGGGTCATCCCCTGCAGGAATCCCCAGAAGGTGGGGCACTGGGCATAGCACATCCCGCCTATGGGCAGGTCGATCTTCTCTTTGACCAGCTCCAGGGGAACCTCATGGGTGACCTTGTAATAGTCCATGACCTCCTCCCAGAAGGCAGGATCGCGAGTCTTGGGCGGGCAGACGAAGTAGATCTCCGGGTAGACCCCCTGGGCATGGCCGCTCTTCTTCCAGACATCCCAGGTGTCAAGCTTTGGAAATATCATCTCCTGGTAGCCCAAAGGCCGGATGATCTCCTCTAAGACGATAGCCTCGAATGTGCGGAAAAGATGTGTGGCCTGAGGCCCGTAGATCCACTGCCCCCGGGCAGAGCCGTGCTTGATCCAGCCCGCCTTTTGCATCTCCTCAGTGGGATCGGCTCTGAATTTGGGCTCTCTTTTCTCGCTCTCCCAGAGAAGCTCCCAGTGCTCAGTCTTCCCTCCGTAGCCCTTCTCCAGCTTCTCCTCCAGAAGGCTTACGATCCTGTCGGGAATGCGGTTCTCAATCTCCGACTGACCTAATGTGCCGCCCTCGCCTACATCCAGAATAAGGCGCAGCCGTCCTCCCTCATGCCTCATCTCCCGCACATAAGGGATACGATGGGCGATCTCCCTGTCGGACTCGACCTCGATCTCAAAAGCGGTCACATCCATGCCCCGCACGCCAATCCGGTACTGCTTTCCTAAAAGCTCAGAGAGAGGCCGGCGCAGCCTGAGCAGGGCATCATGAGCCCGAACATATCGGTCGCTGTCGATGACTAGATCGATTCTGTTTTTGGCCAGACGCCATTCGGTGATCTTTGCCCCCTGGCCCTCAGGAGCGCCTTTCTCCAATATCGGCCCAGCGTCCCTTATAAAATCGGAAATGGCTTTCTCGGCTGCGCCGGCATCAGCGCTCAGCCGAAGGCTTGCCTCTAAATGAAATCTCATCTATCCTCCGCAACAGATAGCGTCTCTTTTGCTATTTTAATGTTCATTAATAGGTCATCCATGGTGGTGAGCAGAGTGCCGGGCTTCTCGATTGAGAACTGCAGGGAGAGGCTTCTCTTATCGATCAACAGATTCATATTGGGCAGGTTGTCCGGCTCAATCGATCTGCCGACCATCTCCATATCCTCTCCCGCCTCTGCCAAGAGGACCAGCCGGGCATGAATCATGCCGTGTCCATAGCGGTCTGGCCGGAGGGATCGGTCCTTTTGTTCAGCTGCTCGTCCAGGATCTCGTCTAACAGGGCCAGGAACTCATCCTCTCTGCCTGGGGGTATAGAGGCGCCGCTGGCTATGGTATGGCCCCCACCGTTTCCTCCCACTGCCTCCGCTGCCCTTCGCAGGGCCACAGACAGGTCCAGTCCCCGGGCGATGAGGGGCTTGTTCCCTCGGGCAGATATCTTGATCATATCATCCTTGTGATTCAATGTCACTAAAGGCAGATCGGAGTAAAGATATCGAATCCCCAGGCCCGAGACGATCGCCCCCGCCTCCATATTCACCCTCTTTAGGTAGCGAAGGTTCTTCATCTGTCTGCTCTGCTCTCGAAGGAGGCTAATCTCTCGCAGGATGTGTTCTTTGTACTCATCCGCCAGCCTCTCGGCCTCGAGGAGCGCGCAGTGATCCCGCAGGCATAATGTGAGCCCAATTCCGGGAAGATCTCTATTGCCGCAGGCATTGAGCAGCTGCACCATATGCAGGGAGTTTTCCACCACCTCATGGCGGAGGCGGATCACCTCTCCTAAAATCGAATCCGCAGCAAAGCTGCCCTGCATGATCAGCTTGAGGGTTAATGCTGTAGCCAGCCTGGTCAGATCATCCCCCGCCAGGGACTGGACATTGCCCTTTATATTCAGATCATCCAGGAACTTCTTGATCTTCTCCCGGTCGCCGGTGAAGTCCAGGAGCGGCTCTATGCTCCTTGCCAGGACATCCACCAACTGTCCATCTTCTGAGAGCTTCAGACCGGCCCTGACCTGCACTGCGCCGCTGGCCACCGCCTCTTCCAGGATGGATCTGTTCGCCCCGATCATGGCCTGGCGGTCGCCCATCGCTCCCACCAGGGCGAGGCCTGCCAGATCGGCATTGTCGCCCATATGACGGACCACAGAATAGACGGTGCCCGCTGCAGACAGCTCAAAAGCCCCATCTATTCCGAAGAGATGGGGGTTGTGGTGCATACAGTCCAGCGTTCCCACCGGTCGGTGATGGTCTAAAACGAAACACTCGCCTTGCACCCGGGAGATCAGATCCGGCTTTCCGCTCCCCATATCGCAGAAGACCACCGGCCCGGTCAGGCCGTCGATCACAGACCGGTCCAGCCGGTTGACCAATGTGGCCTGGAAGGGAATGCCTGCGCGCATAAGGGCATGGCAGATCAGCCCGGCGGATGTGATGCCGTCGGCATCGTTATGAGAGATCACCCGCATGTGCTCGCACTGCCGGATGGACCGGGCGATGGCTTCTGCCGCTTTGTCCAGCCGCTTCATGAGATGAGAATCTCAGCGGTCTCGGGCGAATAGGTCCAGTCCGGAGCCAGACGCCCGGAGTCGTGATAGTATTTCACCATTCTTCTTATCTTGTTCTCAGTGAGCTGCAGAGCCCTCTTGTTGTGAACGTCTTTCTTATTGGCTTTGATGTGCTTTCTCACATGGAGCGCTTTTCTCATCAGATTTGTCAGGTCCTCTGGAATATCCGCCAGAGCATTGTTGTCCCTCAGAAAGCCGGTTATGCTATTTCCTATTACCAGCTTGACGTTCGGTACTCCATACTGATCTCTCAGAGTGAGGCCGATGCGGCTGGGGGACATGCCTGTATCGTGCAGCTTCATGATTGTCTTTTCCAGCTCCTCCTTGGACACGTCAGACCACTCTGGCGCTTTGGTCACCATGGGCGGTCGGGAACGAGAGGAGCCCCCTTTTCGGCTATGCATTTTTGCCATCTTTCAATCCTCATTCAATCTCATAATGGCGAAGGTATAATTCTCACTGCCAGGTGAGATAAAAAACTTGCGCCGTTCTTCTGGCAACATATCCTGGTAGCAGGTTTATAAGCCAGGGATTTGAAGATTAGTGCATGCTTCCGGAGTACTTAAACCAGCTGTTCTATCTCATCGGCCAGGCGGTGGTCTTTCTTGCCGCGGCCGTCCTCCTCATCTCCGTACTGATAGCTCTGCTCATCCTCTACTCCTTTAAGACGGGCAACTTCTTCGCCGCCAGATACATGCTTTTGGGCATCATGCTTCTTGAGGACGTGATAAAGTCGCTCTTCTGGGTGGCGAGAGCTGATGACTCCATGGTGGATGATGTCGGCGTGCGCCTGAGAAATTATATTAATACAAAAAAGTTTTTAGAGACTCCCTATGAGAAACGCTTCATCTTCATGCCTCAATGTCTCCGTAGCGTCCAGTGCCCTGCCAAGCTCACCCCAGAAGGGATAATGTGCATCGACTGCGGTCGCTGTGGTATCGGCGAGGCCAAGAAATACGCTGAAAGCCTGGGCTATAGGTTCTATGTGGTTCCTGGCTCCAGCTTCATAAAGAGGATCATAAAGAAAGGCCGACCAGGAGCAATTGTGGGAGTGGGGTGCTCAATGGAGATTAAGGAGGGACTGGATCTATGCCACAGCCACGGCATACCGGCCAGAGGGGTGCCGCTATCAACATCCGGCTGCGTTGCCACCAGCATCGACTGGGAGGCCTTCTATGAGGCCATTGCCGAAGTGCCATCGACGGAAAAGCAGGGCGCTTGAGTTCGAAAGCAGCGTTGTTTCCAATAGCGTGCTATTTCCATATCATCTCAGCCATATTGAACGGTCGGGCATGGGATAATACAGCGTCAATAGAATGAAGAACTGCACTCGGGAAATGATACGCTTAAAAAAAATGAGATGGAGTTGCACTCACTCCATGCTGATTGCTTCAGAGGGGCAAGCCTCAACACATGTCTTGCACTCAGTGCACTTTTCCTTATTTACGACTGCTATTTCCTCGTCGTCCAGGCTGATGGCCTCCTCCGGGCACTCCTCGACGCAGGTTCCACAGCTTACACATTCGTCTCTATTAACAACTGCGGGCATTATTGAGTCCTCCAATTTGCCTCAAAGGCAAATCCACCTGCATGTATATCCGATATATACCTTTCGCAGATCTAGGCCAGTTCATTGTATTTCTTCCTGTCTTTGAGCTCCTGCCTCTTGGCGCTGTTCCATCCGCTCACCGCCTGCAGGTAGCCGGTGATCCGGCTGATGTGGTCCACATTCTCCGATCCGCAGTTGGGGCACTTATCCTCCAATCCGCCCGAGACCTGGGAGCAGCCCAGGCAGACGGTCATGTCCTTGGTGAAGGTGAAGTAGCCGATCTGGGTCTCTCTTGCCAGGCGCAGGCCGAAGTCCATCAAGCCCTGGGGATCAGGGGTGGCCTCGCCTAAGAAGACGTGGAAGATGTTGCCGCCATCAACTATGGGGAAGAATACATGCTCGAGCTTTGCCCGCTCGAAGATTGTGACGTCCGCGCTGGGTGGCAGGTGGGTTCCATTGGTGTAGTAGACGGGCAAGTCGCGCGTCTTATGCAGATTCCTCCTCAACGCATCCAGGTCGCCCTTCACCACCCTCTCGGCACATTCTCTGAACTCCTCGTGGATGAGATCGGATACAGCAAAACGCTGGGCCGTGGTCTCGGCTGGAGTGCGCGCGAGGGCAATGGTCATGCCATGCTGCTCTGAGAGCTTCCGGGCATAGATCTCCATCTCGGTCATGGCCCGAACCGCCAGCTTCCAGGCCTCTTTTGATTCATGCATCTGCTTTCCGGTATGGAACTGCACCATCTCATTGACGCCCACAACGCCTATGGTATAAACCAGGGCATCCAGGCCGACGGCGACGGAGCCCATCTCGCCGGTGATGGGATCCCTGGGCTGCTGGGTAGCAAATGGCATGCGATGGTTGTTGATGATCTGGTTCATCCACTGCCGCTTCACCTTGAATATCTCAACCGATGTGTCCATCAATTCTCGCAGATACTCGAAGAGGAGATCGTCATCCCCCCGAGCGAGGTAAGCGGCACGAGGGCAGTTGAGGGAGACAACCTGCCAGGAGCCCATGGAGAAGTGCTTACCGTCCCGGAAGCGGAGCTTGTCGTCGAACTGATCGTCGCTACTGAATGTGGCTGCAAACTGATATGCGCAGCATTGATAGCATGATATTCCCTCCCCTGCACCCCGGTAGGCAGGAAGCTGGTTGTCAAAGTATGGTGTGCCATACTCCGCCGCCAGCTTGAATGTCTGGAGGTAGAGCTCCTGATAGGTGGGAAGATCGGGATGAGCGGCATTGAACTCTTCGTCCTCCTTCATGAAATCGGGCTCAATGCTGATCTCGGGCTTGGGAAAGTTGAAGGGCTTGCCCCAGTAGTCGCCCTGGAGCATGACCTCCATCAGGGCCTTGAAGGCCAGGCGCACCTCGCGCTCGAACTTGCCGTAGGTCTTGAGAGGCGCGTCGGGAGTAGAGCCGTCCCAGACCCTTCCCGCATAGACCGCAGGCTTGTCCCGCCAGAGCTTGGGGACGCCCGGGGTGAGCTGCACCGAGGAGAAGACCAGCTGGCCGCCGCGAGCGACCATCATCTGGGTCATCTCGTAGACGAACATCTGCATCAGCTGCACGATCTCTTCATAATTGCGGTTCTCGAAGTATGGAGCGATGAAGGTGAGGAAGTTGTAGAAGCCCTGCCCTCCCGCAAAGTTGGTCTGGGCGCTGCCCAGGGCCTTGACCGCATGCAGTATGGCCACCTCAGGCTTTTTGGCCGGGCCGGCAACGCTGGCCTTGGTGCCCAGGCCGTCGGGCATCAGGCCGTAGTAGAGGAAGTAGCGCAGATCCCAGTCCTGGCAGAACGGCCTGGTTCCGAAGTACTCCAGGTCATGGATATGCAGGTCTCCTGCCAGGTGGCGGTCGGCAAGGTATGGGGGCAGAAGCAAAAGGTACTGCTCCTTGCTTATTTTATCCGCCTTCTTCTTGTGGCTGGTCTCAGCGTTCTCCTGCAGGTTGGCGTTCTCCTTGGATTCGAAGCCTGTGCCGATGTCGATGAGATGGGCATCGAAGACGGGCGTCCCCACCCTGGTGCAGATATTTCGCCACTCGGTATGATGCCTCTCCAGGAGGATCACATTCATGATCTCTCTGACCAGAGGGCCGCTCAGGTAGCGGACGTTCATCCACCTAACCCGGCGCTCTACCTCCTTGGCGATGTCCTCCGCCTCTTCTTCGGTTATGCCTGGCTCTTTATAGAATTGTTCAGATAGTTTGGTCTCTTTTAGAAGCTGCTTGGCTATGGCTTCTCTATCCCAGTCCAGCAGATGGCCGTCCGTGGTCCTGACTCTGGGCATAGACGAAACAGCCAGCCCTTCCAGGGTCTGTTGAACGATTCTGCTGCTCAACGCCCATCCCCTCTACAATAAAGCAACATTATGCCTCCTCTCGACGATCGATCTATTAGACCAGTATTTCCACTCCAGTTTATTCCTTTTGCGCTCCAAACAGTCGCAAAATTTTTTAGCAAGTATGTATCAACTCAGTTATAAAGTAAACGCTTAAGACTATCAGTATGCTTTATTATCAACCATATCCCTGCAGGACGAAAGTGAGCTGAAGATCTCCTTCGCCATCGCGACGGCCAGCGCAAGATGATGACCTTGCTCCTTAAGAGATGTAAAAGGGAATCTTTAGGCAACAATTGGCCGCATAATCTAATTTTTTCTCCTGCAACCCCGCTGGGGAGGAGATTGATGAGATGCTCAGCAGTTCTGATGGCTCAGCGGCCCGATCCTCATCTGGCCGCCTGCCCTCTTTCTACCGACATGTTTAAATGGAGTACTGCTCACCTTGTGGCTCGAAGGGCAGGTAGATCAGCTGGAAGATCGCTACCTTGGCATGGTAGAGGCCTCGGGTTCAAATCCCGACCTGTCCATTAGCCTGTTGTACCTTTTGTCTGCATTCATCTGCTTCCACTCAAAAGTCATCGTTTTAACTGCTATAGTACATTAACACCCACGATCAGACAAAGGCTGCCGGCAGCAAACCTCTTTTACCTGCAGAGCAACAGTCTTATTCCCAAGAGTTCTGAGGCGAAGATGTTAGATATCATTCAGGCTGCAGAGGCGCTGTCAGGATCAATAGCCACCATAGCCATGACCTTCTCCATAGGCCTGACCGTCGGCCTGACCGGGGCCATCGCCCCAGGACCTACCCTCCTGGCTACAGTCAACTCCTCACTCAAGGACGGCTGGCTGGCCGGCCCCAAGGTTGCTGCTGGCCATGCGCTAATCGAGATCGTGATATTTCTTTTAATTGTGAAAGGTCTGGCGGTGACTATGCAGCAGTACTCTCGCTCCATCGCCCTCATGGGCGGCCTGGCTCTGATCGCTTTTGGCATTCTGACCATGCGTGATAGCAAGAGAGCCACCATGGCCTCAGCAGGTGACGGATCTTACACCAATCCATATCTAGCAGGATTTCTCACCAGCGCAGCCAACCCCTATTTCTGGATCTGGTGGCTCTCCATAGGCAGCGTCCTTATCGTATCAGGTCTTGAGGCCGGTCTGATCGTGGCGGCAATATTCATGATCGGACACTGGAGCGCCGACTTCGGCTGGTATCTTCTCGTCTCCAGCAGCCTGGAGCGGGGAAGGGGTCTCCTCTCCCCAGAGAATTACAGAAGAATACTGGGGCTATGCGGCATCTTCCTGATCCTATTCGGCATTTACTACCTGGGAAGCGGAATAGGAGTGGTTGGCTGAGGGTGCTCTCCAGCCCGAGGCCCCGGAGGCGACGGATGATTGGGCGGAACGGATCCTTTGATCTTCAGGAAGGATAGATGAGCACGAGAAAGCGGATTGTCGATCTCATTCAGAACTCCACATCAGTCCTCATCCTCTCAGTCCTCTTAGGCCTGGTGCTGCCGGGTCCCGCAGGGGCGACAGAGGCTCTGGTCACCCCGGCGCTCATGGTTATGATGGCCTTCTCCCTGACCGAGGTCGATCTGGGAAGAGATATCAAATCCTCGGCCTCTCTGAAAAGAGGATTTCTCGGCATCATCATAAACTACGGCCTTTTGAGCGGATTGATTCTGCTTCTGAGCTACAGTCTGCCCGACGAATCGCTCAGGCATGGCTTTGTCATCATGGCCGCGGTCCCGCCGGCAGTGGCCGTACTGCCCATGACCCGCATCCTGAAAGGGGACATGAGCCTCTCTTTTGCCGGAGAGATACTCTCCTACCTGGCCTCGCTCCTGCTGATGCCCCTGATCATCTACCTCTTCGTTCACCAGACGGGAATAAGCCCCATCTATCTGCTCCAGATCTCCATTGTATTGATCCTCATCCCTGCTCTTGCCTCCAGGCTGGTGCGACTGCTTCCGATCAACCCCGTCCTTCCCATAAACCTGGGTTTCTTCCTGGTCACATATACTGTGATCGGCCTGAACCAGGGAGCCCTCTGGACGGATGGGTGGAGCGTGGCCTGGATATCCATAGCCCGCACCTTCGCTGTGGGATTGGCAGTGTTTATCCTGGCCAGATCCGCTGGCTTGAAGAGCAGCCAGGCCATATCCCTTACCCTTCTGGGCTCCTTCAAGAACCTGGGACTTGCAGCAGCGGTATCCCTGCTCCTCGTCGGTCCGGCAGCAGGGCTCCCGGCGGCATTCTGCGTCCTCGCGGAGACCGCTTTTTTCATCCTTCTCTCCTTCGCGAGATCACGGTATCCTTAAATAAGGTAAAAAGGGTGATCTGATGGGGAGATATCTTGTCCATCAAGGATGATGCCGCCTATCTGAGGTCGATCTACATCTATGTCGCTATCTCAGTATTCCTCTTCGCTCTCACTGCCGTCATGGGCTATTATACTGCTCAGCTTGATCCAGAGTTCGCCGCCAGCTGGACAGAGGAGCTGGAGATGCTGGCATGGATACTGGAGCAGCCGCCACTCATGATAATGATAATCATATTCCTCAAAAATCTCCTCGCTTCTGCCACGGCTATGCTCTTAGGATTAGGGCTGGGGATCGTTCCCATGATAGTCGCCACCACCAATGGCTTTCTTCTGGGAATAGTCGGCTATAGCGCGGTCGAACAGAAAGGATGGCTCTATCTGGCGGCAGGCATTCTGCCTCATGGAATCATCGAGCTTCCAGTCGTCCTCTTGAGCATCGCCATTGGCTTGCGGCTGGGCCATATGCTAGCCCTATCCCTATTAAAAGAGAGCTCAGACCTCTCCGGAGAGATGCGTGTAGCAATTCATTTCCTCCTCCGCTGGATAATGCCCCTGCTCCTTTTGGCCGCGGCCATTGAAACTTTTATCACCCCCTTTATCATATCGAGGGTCGCATGACATATCCAGATACTAAGAACAAAGGCAAAGGGGAATCCGGCGGGCAGAGCGCCAAGCTTTCCCCCAAAGAGGACTTCAGCCAGTGGTACCATGAGCTGCTGATGACAGGGGAGATCATCGATAACCGCTACCCTGTAAAGGGGATGTGCGTCTGGTTCCCCTTCGGCTTCGCCATCAAGAAGAACGTCTACGGCATCATCCGGCAGCTTCTGGATCCTGATCATCAGGAGACCCTCTTTCCCCTGATGATACCGGAGAACGAGTTCATGAAGGAGGCCCAGCATATCAAAGGCTTCGAGGAGGAGGTCTACTGGGTGACCTGCGGCGGTACCACTCCCCTGGAGGTCAAGCTCGCCCTCCGTCCTACCAGCGAGACGGCCATATACCCCATGTTCAAGCTCTGGATAAGGTCGCATGCCGACATGCCTCTGCGCATCTACCAGATAGTGAATACCTTCCGCTATGAGACCAAGCATACCCGCCCTCTGATACGCCTGCGGGAAATCACCTCCTTCAAAGAGGCGCATACCGTACATGCTACCTGGGAGGAGGCGGCAGAGCAGGTGGAGGTGGCGATCAAAAGGTACTCGGAGTTCTATCGCCGCCTGGCCATACCCTTCCTGGTGAGCCGCCGGCCCAGCTGGGACAAGTTCCCTGGTGCGGATTATACCACCGCCATCGATGTGATAATGCCCGATGGCAAGACCCTGCAGGTGGGGACCGCCCATCATCTGGGCTCCACCTTTGCCAAGACCTATGAGATAACCTATGAGGCAGAGGATGGCGAGCAGAAGCTGGTCAATCAGACCTGCTACGGCATCTCTGAGCGCTGTATTGCCGCCCTCATATCCGTGCACGGGGACGATAAGGGGCTGGCATTGCCCTGGGAGGTGGCTCCCGTCCAGGTGGTCATTGTGCCCATCCTCCTCGGCGACAAGGAGAAGGTGCTGGAGGTCTGCAGGGATCTGTTGAGGATCCTGCAGCAGGCAGGCATCCGGGTGGAGCTGGACACCAGCGACGAGCGGCCCGGTGCCAAGTTCTATAAGTGGGAGATGAAAGGGGTTCCCATCCGCCTGGAGGTCGGCCCCAGGGATATTGAGAAGGGAGTGGTGACGGTGGTGCGCCGGGATGCTGAGAAGCTCACCCTGCCCAGGGAAGGGCTGGCCCAAGCCCTGGTCAGGGAGGCGGAGAGGCTTCAGGCAGCGCTTTATCAGAGGGCAGAGGCATTTGCCAATTCCCGCATCCGGGAGGTGGCAAGCATAGATGAAGCCCGAGCCCAGACTGAGGCAGGGGTGGCTCTAGTCCCCTGGTGCGAGAAGGAGGAGTGCGGCCACCAGCTTGAGGACCTGGTTGAGGCGAATATGCTTGGCGAGCCTCAGTACAAGAGCTTCTCACCAGCAGCCTGCGCCGTCTGCGGCAAATTGACCGACAAGCGCACATACATGGCCAGACAATACTGATCCGATTGCCTGGGGAGGATGAGAGAGGATGAGGATACTGGGAATTTGCTCGAGCCCAAAAGGCTCGCGGAGCACCACTCTGCGGCTGGTTCAGGCTGCTTTAGAGGGTGCAGGAGAGAACGGGGCAGAGACTGAGCTGGTCGACCTGTGCCAGCTTGATATCAAGTACTGCAATGCCTGTCAGACCTGCTTTAAAACCGGCAAGTGCGTGCATAAAGACGACTTTCAGGGGCTGTATGAGAAGATCCTTATGGCGGACGGTCTGATATTGGGCTCGCCCAACTACTTTCATACTGTGACCGCCCAGCTGAAGACTCTCATCGACCGGATGGCTGATGCCGTTCACTGCCAGCTCCTGACCGGCAAGTACTGCTGCAGCCTGGCCACCGGCGGCAGCAACTATGACCAGGTCACTGGCTATCTGGACAGCTTGATGGTCAACTTCGGCGCTTTTGTTACCGGCAGCGCAGGAGCTGAGATGAGCAAAGGCCCTCGTGCCCTGGAGGAGGGGGAGAGGAAGGCCCGCGATCTGGGCCGGGCCTTGGTCGAGGATATTCGCACCAAATGCGACTACGCTGAGCAGAGGAAGGTGCAGGAAGGCATCCGCTCTCACTTCAAAGAGCTGGTGCGCATGAACAAGGATAACTGGGAGCACGAGTACGAGCACTGGAACAGCATCAACTGGCGCTAGAGCGGGCGAGCTCCAACCCGCACAACTCTTTAATATCTTCCAGGCCTATTAATAATCATGCTGACAGTGGATGAGGGAAGTGCAGCCGTCCGCCTGGCCAGGCGCGCCCTGGCACATTATATGGAAACGAAGGAGGCCCTGGACCCAGAAGGGATGCAGCCAGTCTTTTCCCAGAAGCGTGGCGTCTTTGTAACTTTGCATGAGGATGGGGACCTGCGGGGATGCATAGGCTATCCTCGGCCGGTCTTGCCCCTTGGTCGGGCCATTGTGGATTCAGCGATCAATGCCGGCTTTCGCGATCCGCGGTTCCCTGGCCTGCGGCCGGGTGAGCTGAAGAGGATTGAGCTGGAGGTCACCATCCTCACTGAGCCCCAGGCCTGCACCGGGCCCAAGAAGGACCTGCCTGAGAGGATTCAGGTGGGAAGGGACGGCCTCATAGTCTCCAAAGGGCCGTTCACCGGTCTGCTGCTGCCCCAGGTGGCGATTGAATGGGGTTTTGATTCCCTGGAGTTTTTAGGCCAGACCTGCGTCAAAGCGGGCCTGCCGGCGGATGCCTGGCTGGATGAGGACACTCTGATAGAGCACTTCGAGGCGCAGATCTTCGCCGAGGTGGCGCCGGAGAGGGAGGTATTTGAGAAGAGCTTCACTGAGAGTCCCTGCGGTACATAACAATTAAGAGAAATGACTGCGCATCACTTGCCGCTGCAATGAGGGTAGGGTTCGGACTGATGATAACTATCATGCCCATTTTATTCTAATTTTATGGTTTTGACCGCAATATAGCCTGTCACTATGATTTGATCCTAGCGACGTTACCTCTCTGCCTGCACTTGCTTCAAAATTTAATATATCTGCAAAATGGCCTCATTATTATCGCTGGTGCATACCTATGGTAAAATTTTCTCGATAAGAATATCTCTATAAATCTAGCTTTTCATGAAAAAAACCACCAGAACGTATAAATATCATCGAGTGACTAATGGATTATATCCTAAAATGATGATGAGGTGAAATTATTAGGCAAATGGGAGTACTTGTGGTATTGGCCGTAGTGATGCTATCGGTGCCTATTCTGGCACAGGGAATGAAGCCCTGTGGAGCGGTGGACGTTCTGGGGAGGGGCGGAGGCATATTTCAGTCAGAGGCATCTGCGTTCCAGTTCCCTGAGTTCGCAGATACAAACTTCGATCGCCTGACCGTCGGAAATGACAGGGCTTTGGCCTTTGGCGGCATCTGGCGGAGACCTCCTCTGGCCACAGCCACCAATAACCTGATGATCGAGAAGAATCAGGATTCAGGTGAGTGCGAATGCTGCGGTCCCGAATCCTGCCAGGAATGCTGCTTGAAGGTCAACATGGAGCAGATCCGGGTGGGAAATAGGGAGGCACTGGCCTTTGGAGCCGCTATTGCCACCAACAATGTGAAGATCGTCACCAACCAGCAATAGATCGGGATCATCAGACCTGAAGGACGAAAATGAAAAAAATGCTGAAGCCCACTGGCCTCTTGCTGGTGGGGGCCATTTTTATCTTCTCATGCCTCATGCTCAATGCACTGGGATCAGAGGCGGGCCTCCCCGACCTGCAGAAAGAGATGAAAAAGACCCTCTCAGGCACTCTGGATAAACCATATGGAAGCGCAATAGGGAAGTTCAAGGTAAATGGAGAGACGATCACTCTCCCCTGGTCAGTGCGAAGTACATCGGCGCTTCGGTCGAAAGCTCTTTTTCTCTGGCCATTGCCTTCAAGAGAAGATATAGCGCTGAATGAAACCGGCTCGAAGAGGGTGGTTTCAGATCTGACGGCAATCAATACCGACCGGGAGCGAGAGATTATCTACGACGGCAGCCAAGACTGTGATGCTGGGTCGGAGGACCTTTCCAATTCCCTGGAGATCAGCGTCACCGGCCAGGAGACCGATGATGGATCGCTAAATTGGTATAATGGTCATGTTGCGGCAGATAGCATTGAGCGCGCTGTGGATAAAGCATTGAACAGGGACAAGAAATACGACCTCAACTCGAACAATGTGACCAGGAGCGGTTCGGCAGCGCTCTTGGGCAATAATATGGTCATAGACGTCAGCGGGATCTCAGTGAGTGCTATAAATTCGGTAAAAGGGGGAAGTGCCACCGCCACCTCCAACATCCTGATACGGCCAGTGCAGATCATCGCCTGTCCATCTGAGGTGGAAGAGAAGCTGAGATAATTCCCATGATTTCTTCTTTTTGAATCACAAACTATAAGGGCATTTTGCGTTCTACTTCTCTCTCGATATGACCATCATCAAGAGACCGAGAGGCACGCGGGACTTCCTTCCAGAAGAGATGCGGAAGCGGAGCCAGGCCCGAAAAGCGATGCAAGAAGTGCTTTGTCGCTGGGGCTACCAGGAGGTAGCCACACCCACATTTGAGCATCTTGAGCTATTCACAGAGAAATCCGGTGCCTCAGTAATAGATGAGATCTACAGCTTCCAGGACAAAGGAGGTCGAGATCTTGCCCTCCGTCCGGAATTGACCGCTCCAGTGATGCGCATGTTCGTCTCCGAGCTGCAAAACTCGCCCAAGCCTTTGAGGCTCTACTACTTTGGCAATTGCTTCCGCTACGAACGCCCACAGAAAGGGCGCTTCAGGGAGTTCTGGCAGCTGGGTGCGGAGCTGATAGGAGGTGCCAGGCCGGATTCCGAGGCCGAGGCCATCGCTCTGGCAGATCAGTTGATCAGGAGCGCGGGAATCAGGGGAGATATTCACCTCGGCTATCTGGGTCTCATACGGGCTATTTTGGAGAGAATCGAGGGGGATAAAAGAGCGGCTGCGATGAGAATGATCGACAAAAAGGAGCGGTCTGCTTTAAAGGAGCTGCTGGAGGATCTAGATCAAGGAGATCTGGGACTGCTGGAGCTGATCGATCTGAAGGGCAAAGCGTCTTTGGATAAGGCCCTGGAGATCGCCGGCGATCTGTTGCTCACTGAGACTCAAGAGGCCTCCACCGGGATCGGGGGTCCGAAAGCCTGTTCTGAGCCCAAGATGCAGTCAGAGGGCCGCGGGTCCGCTCGCAATGGAAGGGCGGTCAGCTCCCAACTCCACCTGGAGGAGTTCCAAGAGACGGTGGATCTTCTCGGAGCCTACGGGGTGGACTTCCAAATCGACTTTGAGATTGTGCGGGGCCTGGATTACTACTCAGGCACGGTCTTTGAGATCTATGCTGAGGGTCTGGGAGCACAGCGCCAGATATGCGGCGGAGGAACATATGAGCTCTCCAGCCTATTTGGAGGGAAAGAGACCTCATCAACCGGCTTCGGCCTGGGATTCGACCGCATAATGGAGATCGCCCATATAATGGAGGAGAGAAAGCCGCCGGTCTTCCTTGTATACACCCCCGACGTCAAGGTTGATGCTGCCAGGATCGCAGTATCTCTGCGAAGGTCAGTCCCTACGGTTCTGGACGTAATGGGCAGAAGCATGGGGGCGCAGCTCAAGGCCGCATCCGGAGCGGGTGCGAGGCATGCGGTGATCGTGGGCAGAGAGGAGCTGGATTCCGGCAGGCTGATCCTGAGAGACATGTCAGGGGGAGAGCAGGAGAATTTGACCTTAGAGGAGATAGTAGAACGGCTCAGCCGGATCTATTCATCTGTTTGAATCTGGTTTCGGGGGAAGAGCCGACTAGTATTTCTGATGAATGCTTCCACCAAAATTTTATAAAATATAAAAAGGTGGCCGGTCCTTGCTCGGAGTGCCAGCCCACCTCTCCTGATTCAGCAGGCGACCTTGGCCGGATGTGATATGCGATGAGAAGTGGCCTGCTTGCCCGGGACCTTACCGCCGACCGGCCTCTGCTGAACCCGGGTGACCCTTGACCTGGCAGGGGATAAGGGCTTTGCATCGGCGCCAGTTGCCGCCTTTGCCCGGGGAGAATGATACTTATGTTCTCTTTCCTCTATCTTCTCCCGGGTAAGCCTCTCGATATCCTTCAAGAAGCTGCGCTCTTCTGCAGAGCAGAAAGAGAATGCATTGCCGCTAGCTCCCGCCCTGCCGGTGCGCCCGATGCGGTGGACGTAGCTCTCTGGCTCATTTGGCAGGTCATAGTTCACCACATGGGTGATATCATCGATATCTATGCCCCGGGCGGCGATGTCGGTCGCCACCAGCACCCTTATCCTGCCTGATCGGAACCTTTCCATAGTCTTAGTGCGCTGGTTTTGCGACTTGTTGCCATGAATGGCATCCGACTGAATCCTGTTTTTGGACAGCATCTGCGCCACCTTATCCGCCCGGTGCTTGGTGCGGGCGAAGACCAGGACCCTCTTCATATCTTCTTTTAAGAGGAGATCGAGCAGAAGGGAGTTCTTGGAGTTCTGATCGACAAAGAATACCTGCTGATCGATGGAGTCCAGAGTGCACGCCGAGGGAGAGGCCTGCACATGCACCGGATCATTAAGAAGGCTCTGGGCAAGCTCGCCCGTCTCCCGGGTCAGAGTGGCAGAGAAGAAAAGGGAGCTGTGCTTCTCCGGCAGAGCCGAGACTATCCTCTTCACGTCTCTTATGAAGCCCATGTCAAGCATCCTGTCGATCTCATCCAGGACGAAGAACTCAACCCCTTTCAGCTCTATGTAGCCCTGGTTCATCAGGTCCAAGAGCCTGCCAGGAGTGGCGACTAGTATATCGACTCCTCGGGAGAGCATATTGACCTGCGGCCCCTGGCGGACGCCGCCGAATATGACCAGTTGTCTGAAGCGGAGAAACTTGCCATAGGTGGCAAAGCTCTGGCCGATCTGGGCAGCAAGCTCTCTGGTAGGAGCAAGCACCAGCACCCGCGGTGAGCCCGGCCGGCTGGCTCGCCGCTCGGCTGACATTCTCTGCAGTATGGGCAGCACAAATGCCGCCGTCTTTCCCGTTCCCGTCTGAGCGATCCCCAGCAGATCTTTTCCCTCGAGTAATGGGGGTATGGCCAGCATCTGTATCGGCGTGGGGGTGGTATATCCTTCTAGAGCAATCGCTCGCAAGAGCGGATCTATTATATTCAGATTTCCAAATGACATTTAATGCCTCTTCTTTGAATCTGAAAACAAGATGAAGTCCACGGCAATAGCTCGCAAGATATGCATGCCTGCCGGAAGCAGAGGCATTAAACGACGATGGATGTCTCCCGAAGCGATTGATTTCATAATCAAAATCGTTCCAGAGCCATCCGTCTCTTTAAGGAAGCCTGATCCGACAGCCCGTTTTAGGGCCAGAGAAGAAGCTGCCTCTGCGGTTTCAAATCATTTCCATTATTTATTTGATTTCCTATCGATTCGCTGAACCGATATCAGCCTCAAAAACATCTCAACAATTTATCGAATCAATGCAAATGGAGCGGTTGAGCATCTCCTCACCAGACTAAATATCTGTCGGTCCCATCTATCGGTCAATATGCCGATCCATAGTTCATCTCTTCTTCCTCGCCGCCTTATACTTGGGCCAGCTCTGGTGGGGCAGTCCCTTGCCGGAATAGCTCTCTCTCACGCTATCTGAGGCTGCCCTTTCCAGCCGCTCATCGCGCAACCTCCTCTCTGCGGCCATCTTCTTTACCAGGATGTAGTTGGCGGCGAGGAATAGGGGGAACAAGAGGATACAGAATGCTACTATATGCCAGACTTCCATATATAATAGTTCAACTCATGAATATAAAAAGATCACCTGAACTTCCCCAGTAGTCGGGAATAAAACTCCTTCTCCTGCCCCCTGGTGGTACGAACCAGCCGGTCCAGTATCAGCTCGGGAGTGCTCTTCGCCAGGTAGTTGTAACGCGGGCTGCGGCAGACTACAAGACAGTTGTTCTCATCCAGTCCCTCCGCCTCGATTCCGTCCACCCGAACCGGGGTTTCTGAGAAGCGACGCACATCCTCAGCCAGGTGGCTGACGAAGACCGCGGCTGAGCCTCTTCGGTTCAACTCGTCGAGCATGCAGGCGATGATGCGCGCCGAGGCTCCGGGCTCGGTTATGGACTCCAGCTCATCCGCCAAGACCAGCTTTCTCTTATCGTTCTCCACTACAGCGAACTTCCTCATCGCCGTCTCAAAGGCTCCGGCGGAGAGGGTACCCCGGCTCTTGCTGAAGTAGTAAAGCTGCTCGAATAGACTGATCCTGCAGCTTTCGGCGGGCACGGGCAGACCCATCTGCGCCAGGATGACTATCTGAGAGATGAGATCCAGGAGAGTGGTCTTGCCGCCGGAGTTGACTCCACTGAGAAGGGCCACCATCTCTGGAGGCTCGCCCGGCCCTCCACCAAGGCAGTAGCTCACCTTTTCCGGCTGCTTTAAAGAGAGGTTTCTTGCTCCCTGAAAACACAGGCAGGTCTCTGATGCAATCTCCGGAAAGATCAAACCCTCCTTCAGGGTGAATGAGCCCAGGGCATAGGAATAATCGAACTCCATCAGAATATGGACCAGCGTTTCCGCCCGATTTCTCTCCTCAGCCAGACCACGGGCCAGCTCTCTTTTTGCCTTCAGGCCCCTCTCCTCTTGCCGGCTGCGCAGCTCCTGCTCAAAGGATCGCAATGCTCTTCGGTCCAGCTCCAGAGGGTAGCTGACGGCAGAGGAGAATATCTCATCCAGCCAGACCTCCTCAGCTCCTTTCAGATCCAGATCCTCTCTGGCGCGCTCTTTTGCCTCTTTCAAAATCTCCTGATAGATCCCTTTCATCCGGATCTCGAAGAGCTCCCGGATGCCATCTCCCCGGCTCATCACCTGCAAGAGGTCCGTCCCATCCAGGGTGAGCGAGCTGTTCTCGATCCTTCTCTTCAGCTCCTCATTAGCTGTGGATGCTGCCTGGTCCACGCAACCCTCCAGCCGGGCGGCCAGCCTGCTCAACCGCTCCGCCTCAATGTCGCTCTTATCGCCAAGCCTGCTGATCCGGTCGAAGAAATCCTCCCAGCCCCGAAAGTCCTCTACTCCCGCCGCCTGAAGCTTCGATGCCGCCTCCACCGCGGCAGCCAGGGTTTCCATATTCTCTCTGTAAAAGCCTAAAACCGCCTCAGGAACCAGGTACCAGTCTTCTAGAGATTCGGCCCTTTCCACCTCTTCCACGTCTACCATACCCCCGCCCACCAGGCTGACAACGCTATAGCTCCGGGCGAGGGCCAAGAGCTCCTGCGGACTTTCCGCCAGATGAAGATCGATAAATCTGTCCAGGCCGCGGGATTTCAGCCTCTGGAAGTCCTCAGCGTTGCTGGCAGCCACCGCCCTCTCCCTGACCCTTGAAGCTGACCTCTCCCGCAAAGGGCGGATGGAACGAAGCTGCTCCTCTATGCCCAGGCCTTCCATCCTCCGGGCCACCTCTAAAGAGCGGGAGGCAGCCAAGCGGTTCTCCTCTATCAGCTCCTGGGAGGAGGAGGGAAAGAGGGTGCCGATCTTCAGTCGGGCGTACTCGGTATGGGCAAAACCAGCCAGCCTGGAGATCAGCAGGGAATAGATCCTGACGGCCTCATCGGTGGCCAAGAACTCGTCTGGAGAGACCCGGAACTTCAGGGCGCGGGCATACTGGACCAGCTGCAGAGCCTGGCGTTCACTAAGGGTACTGCATAGGCCCAGCAGGTCCCCGTCTCGCACCGCCTGCAGAGCCTTCTCTTCATCCCCATAATGCTCTTTGAGGCGCTCTCTTAAGCGAGGGCCAACTCCTGGAAGATCCACCAGTTTCAAGCGCTGCCATTTTAACAGGAATATAATATATCTGTTCCGCCAGGCAGAAGGCTGTCAGGATCCGAACGATCGGGCCAGACAGGCCTGCACGGAGAAGATTAATATTCCAGAGGCAGAAGATCAAATCTCGTGCTGCTTAATGAATTACTTGATCTGGGCGAGGAGGAGAGCATATTTTTGGCGGAAGAGTCCCTGCAGGACCTGCTCGACCTGCCTGTAACCCGACAGATAATGGAGGAAGGAGTGGATTGGGATCGCTCTATCCTTCTGGAGGACATCGGCATTGCACTTCACCTGGCCAGTCCGGAGGATTTCTGGCTGCTTTTAACAGACCGGTATTGCAGGGAGAGGATCCTGATGAATGCTGCTGATCGGTTCGGATCGGAGGCGACAAAGAGAATCATGGTCGATGAGAGCGCCTTTCTCCGTGCCCTCGTCGAGTATTATGCCATCTTCATGAAAGACGAGCTGCTATGCGAGAGCTGCGGCACTGCAGACGAGCTGCATTATGCTGAGGATAGAATAACGAGGCTGGTCGATCTATTGAAGCCCAACTTCTCCTGCTCTGATGAGCCTATTTTAGAGATCTGCTGCGGCAACGGACTGGCCACTCAGGCCCTCATTCGTCTGGATCTAGATCCCATGGCCATGGACTCCGATCGCTGTGAGCTCTGCATAGCCTTAAAGAATGGGCTGATGAACCCACAGAGGTCCTTCGTGCTGGATGCCAGGCTCCTGCCACGCTATTTTTCCGGCAGGCCGTTTCAAACCGTGCTCGGCTTCATGGTGGGTCTGATCGATGACTCCAACTGGCCCCTGTGGAGGGAGATACTTCTTGCTGCAGCCTCGCTCGCCGAAAAGAGGCTATTATTTACCGTCTACTCCCAAAAGGAAGCGGATCTCATCGCGAAGGAGATGGGGAAGGCGGGCTGGAGGGGTGAGGTAATCGACAACCAAGACTCCAGGGGGATATACGACCAGTGGGTCTACAAGGGAAGTCGCCAGGCACTTTAAAAGAATGATGGAAAGCTTAATTATCCATACCATTCCTCTGTAGAAGTGGTGAGATTCTTGGCTGACTTTAAGAAGCGAAATGCGGAGAGAAAGGGCGGCAAAAAAGAAGAGATCAAAAGCAAGAAGCTCATGGAAGAGAACCTGGATGATTTAATAGGCAGAGGAGAAGTAGAGAAATAGGCTTCTGCGGCGGAGCTTTGGGCCGAAGAGACCAAATGGCTTCATTTAACCCTTGATCATCCTCCGGGAGGAAGATTTTTGTCTTCTGTGATCTCCGGTTTGCAGGTCTGAACGGTCCTCGAATAAGATTGTTGAATGCCAGAGAGGTGGGATGTCTAAATTGCCATCTCATCCCTTTTAAACGGCCTATCTGGGACAGAGCTCTTTTGGATGGCCGAATCTCGCAGAAAATAGTTTTTGCAGCTCCAATACAGTTTATAAACGAATTCAGAGTTACAGCCAGATACACTGGCGACTTATCTGGCTGCAAATGGCATTTGGCCATTAAGGAGTGACGCTCAAGCTTCGGCTCAACTCTTTGAGCTTTTCGATGCTCTCCAGGGTCTTGACGGACTCTTTTCGCTTCTCATCCTCGAAATGCTTTATGATATCGCCCAGGGATATGGTCAGCCGGTAGACCTTCATCGGCCTTCCTTTGCCATCCTTTTTGATCTCCCTCTCCTCCACCCAGTTATTATTGCGCAACGTGCGCATGGCAATGCTCACCTCGGGCTGGCGGAGGTTGGATCCGATCTCGATCTCCCTTGATGTGGCCTCCTCCACATTGGCCAGGTAGGTGATCATACTGGCCACATTTCTGGGAATGCCAAGCTCTCGGAGAACCTCTACGAACTCCCTGTCGGCATCATCCAAAACTTTTACTGAGAATTGTCTCATAATGACCTCATTCTATTTTTGTATATAACAAATACCTTATGATATAAATAGTTTATTTCGAGGCGAGATATTCTTCTTTGACATAAGATTATACTATAGATATAAACCTCGGCTGCCATTGTTTTGCCATAGTCGTATATTATATCCATCAAATCATAGATGCAACTCTATGGTAATCGCAATGCAACAGTCAAGGAAGGCGATTTATTTTAGCGCTTAAATTGTTGTTATACTGATGCAAGTAGATAAATATTATTGAGATATTACTATTTATAATAATACAGTTTTAATTTTGATTTCACCTCAATTCGGCAGGAGGCCCCATCCTTCAGGGTGGGGAGGAATGCCGAAAGTTCTATATGTATATGGATCGTTATTATCTATGCAATGATGTAAACCCTCAAAGCCGATCTTCAGAGCTGTGGAACAGATAGCGCAAAACGTCATCTGAAGAAGCTTTCCGGTAAAGAAGCTAGGTTCCATAGAGACGTTAATCATTGCATCTCTAAGAAGCTGGTTGCGAAGGCCATAGACACAGTATATCGACTACAAGGCTGCCATAGCTGGTGTGCCCGTGATCTGCATTGATCCTGCTTATACTTCCCAGGAATGCCCTATCTGTCATCTTATATCTCGATCCAACCGTCCTACAAGGGACGAATTTTCGTGTGTCTGCTGCGGCTTCTCTGGTCCGGCTGACACAATCGCAGCGCGGAATATTGCGGCAAGGGTCAAATCGAATAAACTGTGCTGGGGTCGCACCAGATTTCATCTCCAGCACTTCGTCCTTTGATCGCCGGTGCAGAGGAACACGGAGGGATGATGAGAAGATAGATATATAGGCGCTCCCTCCTCTTTCGGCCATGGAAACGAGGCTTGATCCCTGGGGTGCAGTTCATGTGGAAGATTACACCAAGCTCTTCGAGGAGTTTGGGATATCGAGCTTCGATGATATCCTTCCCGAGCTGGTAGATCCTCATCGCTACATGAGGCGCAAGATAATATTCGGCCACAGAAACTACGATGCTGTGCTGGCGGCCATGAAAAGCGGCCGGCCTTTCGCCGTCATGAGCGGCTTTATGCCTACCGGCAGGGCTCACTTCGGCCACATGATGGTGATGAATGAGATCATCTGGCACCAGCAGCAGGGCGGTGATGCCTTCGCTGCAGTGGCCGATATGGAGGCCCATGCGGTACGGGGGATAAGCTGGGAGAGGTGCAGACAGTTTGGCATCGAGGAGTACATCCTCAGCCTCATCGCCCTGGGATTTCAGCCCAAAGAGAACAGCCACATCTATTTTCAGTCCAAGAACTACCACGTCAGAAACCTGGCCTTTGAGCTGGGGATAGAGGCCAACTTCTCCGAGGTCAGCGCCATCTATGGATTCAGCGGAGAGACCTGCATCTCTCATATGGAGAGCGTGATGGCCCAGAGCGCCGATATCCTCCACCCACAGCTCAAGGAGTACGGCGGGCCAAAGCCGGTGGTGATACCGGTGGGTGCAGATCAGGATCCCCATATCAAGCTCACCCGCGACCTAGCCTACCGAATGAGGAGGTTTCTGGTCGAAAGGAGAGGAGACTACATCAGCGTCCGGGGCAAGGCCGCCAACCGGGAATTGATGCAGGCGGCTGAATCGGCTCTGCGGGGGACGGGGCTGGGGCAGGTCAAGAGGTATGAGGAGCATATTGACATTACAGACCTCCAGCTGATAGAGGGCCAGAGGATCGATGAGGTCCAGCAGGAGATAGAGGAGTTGATCATAAGGCTGGAGACGGAGCACGGAGAGTATGGCTTCATACCCCCTGCCTCCATCTACCACCGCTTCATGACCGGCCTTACTGGGGGGAAGATGTCTTCCTCCAAGCCGGAGAGCTACATCGCTCTGACTGAGGATCCCAAAGAGGCGGCAGGGAAGATCATGCGGGCCATCACTGGCGGCAGGCAGAGCCTGGCAGAGCAGAAGAAGCTGGGAGGAGAGCCGGAGAAGTGCTCCATATATGAGTTCCTCCTCTTCCATCTATCTGAGGATGACAAGGAGCTTTTGGAGCTTGACGCTGAATGCCGCAGCGGCAGGAGGATGTGCGGCAATTGCAAGAAGGATGTGGCCGAGAGGATAAAGAGGTTCCTTGACGAGCACCAGCAAGCCCGCGAAGCAGCGCGAGAGAGGCTGCCGGAGTTTGGAATTAGGCTTTAAGCTTTGCTCTATATGCTCTCCAGGCTTATCCTTTCTCCGACAGCCAGACCGTGGCCGGGATTGGCCCGCAGGCGGATGTACTGGTCACCGCAATGCACCCCAATTGCGGGGATATCCTTTTGTGCAGTGGCGCTCTCCAGTGCTAAAAGAGTATTCTCATTCGGGGACCTGATTTTGTCGCCACCACGGACCTCTCCATTCATAAATACCGCAGTGACTATATCCGATCCGCTATCATAGATGCTTTTTCTTATGTCTGTGATCATAAGCAAGGTCATGGCATATTAGCCTCAATCGCTATGAACTCCGCTGTTTTCAGAAGAGGAGTCCGGCCCTGGCAGAGGCCGGAGACCGACGACAGGCGGACGACGGTAAAGGAGGTCAACCAGCTTTCTGTCGCTGTATTCTCTATAGAGATATTACTAGTTAATAAAACTTTTGCTAATAGTAGCAATATAGCTCAGAGACGGGCTTTGGAGGTGAAGATTCAGCAATGGCATGCAAGTGCAAATCAGCCATCGATCAAGCCTGAAATTCCCTTGACCGGTCCCCGGGTTTTTCAAAATTATAAAAAATTTGAGCACAATGGCGCAGGATTGTCTAGAGCCTCATTGAGCTCTTGCCTCAGAATCATTTGCATAGAAGCTATCCGGCACCCCCTCCCGCTCTCCAGGGGCATTAATCAGGGGTGGATAGATGAATACTCCGTGCTCATCCAAATCGTAGTCCAGCCCTAGGAACCTCTGCAAGTACTCTTGATGCAGATCCTCGGGATCCAGATCGACATTATAGGAATGAAAGATCCGCGCCAGATAGGCAGCCCCTATAAGGCCTTTGCTGGCATCGTTTCTCAGGTTACCATTGATGATGTAGACCTGGTTGTTCTTGACCGCTGTGAGATTGGCATACTCCGGGCGGCTCTTGAAAGACAAAAGTGCTTGAGAAATGCCTGAGATGTCATCAGAGTCGTATCCTATTGGCGGAGTAAGAATGATAGTGATGAATATCATATAATCGGGATCGCTCTCAATGACCCATTCGGGGTCCACCTCGATTCTGTAGCTTGATTCCAGGTAGGCGGGCAGATCTTCGGCGATGCTTCTGCCTCCGGCCAAAGTAACCATCTGGCTTAAGGTATCGATCTTTGCATAGGTGAATATCGAATTATCTCCCTCTTTTGGCAGGGTGGCTATGAGCACTCTAGGCCTCTTTTCCTCGGCAAGATTCGCGGTGTATGACTTGATCTCATCGATCTTGCTGATATGCCAATCGATGTACTCCTCTGCTTGCTCTCTCGCCTGCATGATATACCCCAGCTTATGCACGGCATCGGTAAAGGAGGAATTCTCTGGATTGATCAGGTTAGGATAGTATAGTCCGGCAAAGACAACAGGCACTTCTGGCATCTTCTCTTCCTTCTCTGCGGTCTTGTTGGAGAAGGTGAGGAGGAGGTCGGGGCTCAAACTCAAAGCCTGCTCGTAGTCGGGATCTGTGGCTGGAGAGAAGCCGGATACGCTTGTCTTTTTGACCAGATCGGGAAACTCCTTCTCTGATTTGGACATGGCCAGATCCACACCCGCCACCTTATCCGTCCGTTTCAAGATCATCATCATCTCTGAATTGTCCAGGTGCTCGACGATGGCCCTTTCCACGGGCAGCCTTACCGTCACCGGCTTTCCATTTCCGTCAAGTATGGTGATATTCTCTTGAGAATCATTGATGATCATCTCCACCTGGGATATGTCATTTTCATCAACCTTACCGTCGAAATTGGCATCTGCCAGGGGAGAAGCATTAACCGATCCTGCTATTATCTCCTGGAGATATTCTATGTCCTTCATATCTATGGTCCCGTCCATATTGGCGTTGCCATAGATATGAAGGATATAGTCTCCCGCCGATGCCTGCGCCAAAAGGCCGCAGAGCATAATCACTGCTATTAAGCATCTCTTCATTTCCAGTCTCCTTATGTCAGGCCGCTCGATCATGCCAGAGCAGACCATATCGGTCGATCAAAAGCAGCCTTTTTCTATCACAATGATACTTATCAGCATATTTTACTATTTAATCATAACTATCAAAAGAAAAATGTTACTAAAATTGGCCCGCATTGATAAAAATTTGGACAGGGCTTGTGCCCTGTCGACTCTTTCTTCTCAGGCTTTGGCAGCCCCTTCATAGGATACAGCAGCATAATAACCATCCGGCACCCCCTCCAGCTCTCCGGAGCCCTTGATCAGGGGCGGATAGATGAATACTCCGTGCTCATCCAAATCGTAGTCCAGCCCCAGGAACCTCTGCAAGTACTCCTGATGCAGCTCCTCGGGATCCATCTCCGCCTCATCTGGATGGAATATCCGCGCCAGGTAGGCTGCGCCAATAAGGCCTTTGCTGGCATCGTTTCTGAGGTTGCCGCTCAATATGTAGACATCGCCGTTCTGCACCGCTTTGAGGTTGGCATATTCCGGACGGCTCATAAAGGCCTCCAGAGCCTCCTTCATTCCAGTGGGATCATCGGCATCATAGCCGCTGGGCGGATCCAACACCAATCCGCTGTAAGTGGTGGCAACAACCAGCAAAACGATATAATCCGGATCATCTTGCAAGACCCACTCCGGGTCCACCTCGATTCTATAGGTGGACTTCATAAAATCAGGCAGATCGGCCGCCACCGTTCTCCCGCCGGCCAGATCCACCATGCTGGTAAGGGTGTCTATCTGGGCAAAGGTGAAGATGGTCTTCTCATCAGCTTCGGGATAGGCGGCCACCAGGACCGTCGGCCTCTCGCTATCAGGAATACTTCCTGTGCTCTCAACCAGTCTATTGAGCGAATTCATATGCCATTGGATATACTCTTCTGCATCCTGTTGCGCGTCAAGAACATAGCCCAGCTTGCGCACTGCATCGGTGAAAGCAGATGTCTCAGGTTTGAGCAGGTCGGGATAGTACAGGCCAGCAAAGAGCACTGGCACTCCAGGCAGGTTCTTGTTCTTCTCCTGGGTGACATTGGAGAATACCAAGAGCAGATCGGGATCAAGACTCAATACCTTCTCATAGTCCGGTTCCTTGTGCATGGCTCCCACGCACGTCCGGTTGGACAGCTCTGGAAACTCTGCAGGGGATTTGGCCACTGCCAGGTCCACCCCCACTACCTTATCCGTCTTCTTGAGAATCTGCATCAGATCGGCATTGTCCAGGTATTCTACCACGATTCTCTCCACCGGCTTATTGATGGTGATGGGCAAATCGTTCCCGTCCAGAAGGCTCAGCTCCTTCTCCGTTCCATTGATGATCATCTCCACCTGGGCTATATCCCGCAAATCAACCTCGCCATCGAGGTTGGCATCGGCCAGGTATGTGGGACTTATACTATTGTTGATGATCTCTCTGAGGGTGGCTATATCCTCCTGGTCGATTTTGCCGTCCATATTGGCATTGCCAAAAACATGGAGCACATAGCCTGACCCCGATGACAGGGGAATGATATTGGCGAGGAGAACCAGTGCCAATACAAAGATTTTATCTGCACTCAATTATAGCATCTCCTTTCTTTTGGTAGTTGTCGAATTCATCAATCTCAGCTGAAAAATGTCATAGATCCTCTGCTTGCTCTTCAGAGAAGAAGAACGCGCCCTTCTCTCGGACATCGTAGTCCAAGCCCATCATATTCACATACTCCTGGTGAGCCGCCTGGGGGTCGATATCTGCGAATCGATCCGGATAGAACCATCTGGCCAGAAGGAGGACGGCAGAGGGGTAGTTGGGCGTTATTGCATAGTCATTGGTTATGATGTATATCCCATCGTTCTTCACGGCCCGGACCTCATCGAATCCCGGCAGGCTCCTGATATCCTGGGCGTAGCTTTCAAGGAGGCTGTCATTGACATTTTCATAAGGCCTGATCCCTGGGCCCATGGCCCGGCCTACGATGACCTCTGGATTCTGGGAGAGGACCCACTCTGTCTCTATCTCGCCATACTCGAAGGCTGTATCCTCATATCCAGGAAGGCGGCCGGCAGCGATGTTAACACCTCCTGCCATCTCCACCAGCTTGTGGGCTGCATGGCCGGTGCCAATAGCCGTTCGGGAACTCATGGGCCGGTCGCCCTCGGGCGTGCTCTCCAGGTATACCCGCACCCGTTCATTCTGGGGGATCTTCCGGACCTCATCCTCCACCTGGTCGAGGATGGCGTCGTGCCACTGCAGATACTCCTCTGCCCTATCCCTTGCACCCATCAGGATTCCCAGCAACCGGACCCTCTCTCTCATGTCGTCGGGGCCCTGGCCGCTGCACTCACAATCGAATCGCAGAACCTCAACCTCTGGGGGAAGCTTATCGTCCAGCGACTCTTCAGATGGGTACCAGGTATAAGCGAGGATGGCATCGGGATTGGTCTTTAAGACCGCCTCCACATCGGGCTCTCCACCACTGCCTATGCTCTGGTACTTGCTCAACCGCGGGAACCTGTTGGGCTGCTCAGCGAATGTGTCCCTGACCCCCACCACCTTCTCCTCCGCTCCCAGGAGCTGAAGGATCTCAGCGCACTGATGGGTATAGACGACCAGCCTCTTCAGGGGCTGCTTTACAGTCACTGTCTTATTGTCTGAATCAACGATTGTGATCTCGCTAGGGGTTCCGTTGATGATGCTCTGCACTAGTGAGATGTCTGATTCGTCGATCTCTCCATTATTGTCCGCATCAGAGAGCCATGTCGGCTCTTCGGTTCCCTCTATTATCCTCTCCAGATATGCTAAATCCTGGTCATTGATATCATCGTCGAGATTGGCATTGCCGAATATATGCAGTACATAGCCATTGCCCGATGCAGAGAGCATCAATAATGCAAAGGCCAGCATTAGTGCTTTTAAGGGTATCATCACCATCTTTCCTCTGCCCCGCCCTCCATCCTGCAGCCGAAGCGATCCATCCGGCAAGCAGGAGAAGATAGCGGTCGCATGTAGGCATATCAATCAAACCTGTATTAGAATTTAATCATAATCAAAATAAGAAAATTGTTACTGCACAGGATGAGGACTCAGGCAGATAAAAAGGCCAACACGGGAGATGTGCTGGCCGCTGCCCCCGACAGAGTAACGATGAGTTCAGATCTTCTCCAGCTTCTCTATCCCAATCTTCTTTACCGTCGGCTTCCAGATCTTATCGGGCATCCAGGCAGGAGCGTTCTTTGGCTTCTTGACCTTTCTTCTGTTGCCCTGATAGATATGGACCTTTTTTGTGCCCCTTTCCCTCAGCCTTATATCCTTGACTCCTCTGCTCGCCACTTTGAGGGCTGCTTGCCTGGGTGCCATTCCCGTATAGATGCCAACCTCATTGCCCGAAGCATCTCGGAGGGCGAAATTCCTCTTTTCTTTCAAAATATACCACCTACACAGGAATCGATGAAGTGATGATATAATATTAACTTTTCTGCACAAAGTGCTATTTAAAGCGTATGTCGTGAGCCATCCAATGCAGGCGGATGGAGAATATGGGGGTATTCGATCAGCGTCTGAATGGATAAAATCCATGGGAAACGAATACCCTCTTACCAACTCTAGCGAGCAGAAGCCAATTTATTTTCATTTACCCTCCAAAGCAAGATAATAATATGAATTTATAATATCTCCTACGACAGATTTATTAACGAGTGTAACACGACAGGATTTAATTTTACGGCGCAGGAGAAGGGCTGCGGCAAAAGAAGGAGAACATGGAAGGCTTAATCGACAAACGGATTCTGAAGTTCGCCCCTGGTGCAAGGCGCTGGATCGCCCTCACCTTCTTGTCTGGCCTGATGGGATCTATTGCCAACATCGCCCTCCTCTTCCTGGCGGGAAGGATCATCGTGGGAATATATGATGGTCGCACTCTCCTCTCCATGCTGGATCTGTTCTCAGGCATGCTGGCGGCCATAAGCCTGCGAGCCATTGCCGAGGCCTCCATAGATATCACCGCCCAGCGTTCCGCCGCCATGGTCAAGAGCAGCGTCCGAAAGAGGATCAATCAGCATCTTCTCGATCTGGGTCCCTCTTTCGTCGAGATGCGCAACACAAGCGCCCTGGCCACCACGGTCTTAGATGGTGTGGAGGCGCTTGAGGCCTACGTGGGGCTTTATGTTCCTTATATGGCTCTCTGTCTGGTTATGCCCGTTCTCCTCTTTTTGGGCTTTGCCATCTATGTAGACCTGATCTCCGCCCTGATGCTTATGGCTTTTGTCCCCCTGGTCCCCCTTTCCCTGCTGATATTCACCAATCTGGAGGAGTGGAAGGTGGGGAGAAGGGCATGGGAGACATACCGGGAGCTATCCGCTTACTTTGCCGAGAGCCTGCAGGGACTGACCACCCTCAAGCTCTTCAGCCAGGCAGAACGCCGGGGGCAAGAGCTTCATAGAAGATCCAGGAACCTGGAGAAGGCATTGGTGCAGAGCCTGCAGCTCTATTTCGGAGCCAGTTTCGTCTCCGAGGTGGTCCCAGTTCTGGGCTACTCCCTGACCATGATCGTCTCATCATTCCGCCTCAGCCAGGGTAGCCTATCGATGGACAAACTGGTCATGGTCCTTTTGCTGGGCTCGCTCTTCTACGAGCACGTCAGCCATCTGCTTTTATATCATCACTACAGCCTGCTGGGAAAAAGAACCGCGAACGCCATATTCGAGCTATTAGATCAGATGCCTGAGGTCCGGGATGGCCAAGATACAGCACCTTCTGCTATTGAGCCGGAGATCAGGTTTGAGGGGGTTCACTTCGCTTATCACGGCGATAGGCCGGTTTTGCATAACATCTCATTTGAGGTGAAGCCAGGCAGCACTGTGGCTTTGGTTGGGGCGACAGGAACTGGCAAGAGCACAGTCATCGATCTTCTCTTCCGCTTCCACGATCCCCAAGAGGGCAGAGTGCTCCTGGGGGGCCATGATATTCGCAGCTTGCCCCTCAATTTCCTGCGCAGCCAAATGGCTCTGGTTGCTCAGGAGTCCTACCTGTTCTATGATACCGTGGAGAATAACCTGCGCTTGGGAAATCCCAAGGCCAGTCATGAAGAGATCGTCCGGGCGGCAACAGCAGCCAACGCTCATCAGTTCATTGTAGCGCTTCCTGAAGGCTACCAGACGGTCATAGGCGAGAGGGGAGTGCTTCTCTCCGGAGGAGAACGGCAGAGAATCGCCATTGCCCGCGCCCTTCTCAAGGGGGCACCGATTCTCCTCCTGGATGAGCCGACCTCCAGCATCGATGCCGAGAACGAAGAGGACATCCAGAAGGCCCTCGGCCGTCTGCAGGCCCAGCACACTGTTATGATCATCGCCCATCGGCTGAGCACAGTCAGAAAGGCGGACTGCATTTTAGTCATGGAAATGGGGAGAATCGCCGAGTCCGGCGGCCATGAGGAGCTGCTGGCTAAAGGAGGCATCTATGCCCACCTGGTGGCGGCTCAGTCCCTGGATATGCCAGAATGCAGGGATGACGAGAATGCTCTCCCCATGAAAGTTGGCAGCAATCTCGCCGCTGTGGCGGGAGGACAGCCATGATAAGAGGCTTTCTCGATTCCAGATCGGTTTGGCGCCGGCTGATCTATCCTATTCGCCCTCATCTGGGACTGATGAGCCTGGCCGTCATATCCGAGATCTTAAGACAGGTCTCGGGAATCGGCGTTGCCGTTCTTGGTGCAGCTCTCTTCGCCCGGGCGGTGGCCGGCACGGCCATCGAGGAGCTTTATCCCTATGCTGCCGCCATGATCATCCTCGGCCTGGCCAGAGGGACCTTTGGCTATTTAGGCCCTTATCTATCTCATGTGGCGGCATTCCGCATCCTGGTCGACCTGAGGGACGAGTTCTTCTGGGCCATAGAGCCCCTCGCTCCGGCAAAGCTTGCCAGAAGGCGCACGGGCGATCTGGTCAGCACAGCAGTATCAGACATAGAATTGCTGGAGCTCTTCTTCGCCCATACAGCAGGACCAGCGGTAGTGGCTTTTATCGTCCCCATCATCGCTCTCACCGCTCTGGCAACCATCAACCTGCTTTTGGCAGAGGCATTGCTCATTTTTCTCATCCTGCTGATCCTCATGCCCAGGCTGGCTTTCTGGCTGGGCACAACTCTAGGGGAGAGGTTGAGGGGGCAGCAGGCACTTCTCAACTCCCAGGAGCTGGATACTATTCAGGGAATGAAGGAGATCCTGTCTTTCGGCTACAGCAGACAAAGAATAGAGGAGCTATCTGAAAATTCTGCCGCACTGCTGGCATTGCAGGCCAGGCAGGCGAGAAACATCGGGCTGCAAAGCGCAGCGAAGATCAGCATCGTCTCTGTAGGGACTCTTGCCGTGCTCCTATGTGCCAGCATCCTGGTCAGGCAGAATTCCCTTGCGCCAGGCTTTCTTCCCATCACCATGATCCTGGCCTCAAGCGTCTTTCTCTCCATAACCTCAGTGGTCGAGATCTCCAAGCAGCTCTCTTTGACCCGCGCTGCTGCTCGCAGACTCTTTCTTCTATTGGATGAGCAGCCAGCGGTAAGGGACGAGTCCGGTCTGGATCCGGCAGTTCCGATCGAATCCATAGAGCCATCCATTTCTCTGCAGGATGTCAGCTTCCGCTATGCTCCGGATGAGCCTTTAATCTTAAGCTCCATCAGCCTGGAGATTCCCGCAGGCTCAACAGTGGCACTGGTGGGGACGAGCGGAGCAGGAAAGAGCACAGTGATCAATCTGATGCTCCGTTTTTGGGATCCGGAAGCGGGAAGGATATTGCTCGGTGGAAGTGATCTGCGCCGCTATCCCATGATGCAGCTACGCCGTTTGTTTTCTGTGGTTTCTCAGGATGTCTTCCTCTTCAGCGATAGCATCAGAGAGAACATCCGGTTAGGCCGGCCAGAAGCTAGCGATGCCGAGGTGGAAGAGGTCGCTAGCAGGGCCCGCATTCATGATTTTATAATCACCCTGCCCCAGGGGTATGATACCCTGGTGGGAGAGAGGGGAGTTCGTCTCAGCGGCGGAGAGCGACAGAGGATCGCCATCGCCAGAGCTCTTCTTAAGGGAGCGCCCATACTTGTCCTGGATGAGGCCACCTCCAGCTTGGATGCAGAGAACGAGAGGGCAATCAAAGAGGCTCTGATGGAAAGGAGAGAGGGTCGCACCACCATCATGATCGCTCATCGGCTGAGCACTGTGGTGGATGCTGACTGGATCTTCGTCATAAATGGGGGACGGGTAGTAGAGCAGGGAAGGCATGAGGATCTCATCGCCCGGAAAGGGAGGTATGCCCGGCTGGTGGAGGCGCAATCTTAGTGGAGGCGCAATCTTAGTGGAGGCACAATCTTAGTGGAGGCACAATCTTAGTGGAGGCACACGAGATCGCAGGATAATAATATAAATATATCACTATATTATATATCGATATGACCCTTTATACCGCTCTCATAGCCACTGTGGAGATATCTCAGGTCATGATCCCACCGATCGTGATTGGATTTTTCCTGGCCAATGTCATTCGCCGCTCACCCTATTTTCGCTATCTGACCATGACAGGAAGAGGCAGATCACCGATTGTGAACTGATTGTGGCCGTTTTAGTGGGATTTATTCCCAAGGGATTGAATAGCATGCTCATCTTCTCGCTGCCAGTGGCCCTCTCCGTTCTGGGCCCTCAAACCGGCGGCCTTTACGTATGCCTGGATCTACTCGCCAACTTCTTTGTGGCTGGCATCGGCATCCTTGCCGCGAGACGATTGCTCTCAGCCAAGGCGCTGACATTGGAGTGCGAAGAAGATCCAGAACAATGGTATGGATGGGTGGCGATACTAAAAACCGGTCTTAAGGAGTGCCTATCCTCGTCCATCAACATCATCAAGGTGCTGGTCCCCACCATCTTTCTAGCCCAATTGGCCATTGAATATGTGCTGGTACTGCCCATTGTGGAGAGATACAACAGCTTGGTCGAGCCCCTTGGATTCTCATCATCCAGCCTGATAGTTCTCATGGCCAGCCTGGTCAGCCAGAGCGCTGCACTGGTGGCTTCAGGCACATTGCTTCGTGAGGGCTCTCTTTCCATCGTCAGCTGTCTTCTACTGCTGTTTATAGCCAGGTTTTTGCACCTGGGCATAGGATGCTTCAGAATTGGCGTCCCCACTAATATCTCTTATTTCCAGGGATCGTTAGGGCTTAGGATTACCGCTATGGAATACTCGTTAATCGAAGTGGCTAATATTATGATATTATTTCTGCTATTTCTATTTCTCTAATCCGCGTGCAGCCTCGTCAGGATTGCCTTTATCGAAGAGGAATTGATAAACCTCATCGAGAGGAACGAATACAAGAAGAAATGGGGCAGATCCAGAAGTGGATGACAGAGATTTAGTAACAACATTTGCGTACAAACATTTAATATGTAGCACTTAAATTCAGAATAAAGGCATATCATGTGGAGGCAGTCTGATTATGGACCACCAAGAGGGCAAATGCAGATACACTGGCATAGATAAAGAGTATACTATCGAGGACTTGGCGGCATTTCATGGCCATCTCGGGCCTTACATCGTCCTGGGATACAGAATCGGCAGATATGCCCGCCAGAACCTCTGTTCCGATCCCTTCCAGATGAAGGCAGAGGTCTTCTGCCAGGATAAGCCTCCTCAATCCTGTCTCGCCGACGGAGTGCAGATCGGCAGTGGCTGCACCCTGGGCAAGCGAAACATCCGGATCGTCCCCAGCAACGAGATCCGCTGTCATTTCGCTGCCGGGGAGAGGGAGCTGGTCATCATTCCCAGGCCGATTGCCTTTACCTCAGAGAGCGGAAAAGAGCATGACCTGCTCATCGAGCAGCTGGCTGAGAAGATGTACCGCATGGCCGATACTGATCTCTTCACTGCGGATCTGCGTCCGGATTGGGACCATGGGTGAGCGTCTTTTGAGAGCTATAGTTCTTGAGAGCATCTACACCGCATATGAGGGCGGCTCAGAGCCGGTTATCAAGGATCTTTCCCTGGAGGTTGATCGGGGGGAGTATGTGGTCATCGGCGGCCCGAACAGCGCGGGAAAGACCACCCTGCTGGAGTCGATCAACGGCCTGGTCAAGATCACCCATGGTAGGGCCTGTGTCTGCGGCCTGGATGTTCGCCGACGTGGCTTTGAGGTGAGAAGGAGGGTGGGCTATGTCATTCAGAACTTCTATTTCGATCCATTCACCCCTTTCACCGCCCAGGAGGTGGTGATGATGGGACGCTTTGGCCGTCAGGGACTGTTGAGCCGCCCGAAGGAGTCCGACTATGATGCCGTGCAGAGGGCGATAAAAACAGTAGGTATCGAGGACCTGGCACACAAGACCATAGGCACCCTCAGCGGTGGCCAGCAGCAGAAGGTGATGATCGCCCATAACATTGCCAAGGAGCCGGATCTCTTCATGCTGGATGAGCCATTCAGCAATCTCGATTTTCGGGCCAGAGAGTTCCTGCAGGATGTGTTCAAGGGGATGGTGCAGCAGGGGGTCCCCATCCTCATGGTGGCTCATGCATTCGATGGACTCCCCGATATTCCCATTCATCTAGTTGTCATGAACCGGGGCAGGATCACCGGCGACCTGAGCTGCCAGGCGGGGGAGGTGGAGGAGATAATCAGAAAGGAGTGCGAGGTCAAGGAAAGATGCTCGAGTGGCTGATAGAGAACAATGTGGTCTGCCATGCCCTGGAGGCGATGATCTTTGCCTCCGTCGCCTGCAGCATCCTGGGGGTGATCATCTCCAGGATGAGCCTCTCCTCAATTGGCTTTACCATGTCCCATGCTGCCTTTGCCGGTGCGGCTCTGGGCATGTTCCTGGGAGCGAATGCTCAGGTGATGGCCATTGCCTTCAGCATGGGGGTGGCAGCTCTCATCGGTCCGGTTAGCGAGAAGGCCAAGATGGCGGCTGATGCCACATTAGGCGTCCTATTCTCCCTGTCCATGGCTGTGGCCATCTTCTTGATCTCTTACATGGAATATATGGGCAAAGGGCTCTCCGCGAGCAGCCTTCTATTTGGGGATGTCATATCTTTATACCGGGAGGAGATTTATGCCCTGGCTGCCATCTGCTGCCTTTCCATCCTCTTCGTTTTAGCGTTCTACAAAGAGATCTCGGCGATCATGTTCAACATGAAGATAGCCGAGTCAGCCGGGGTCCGGGTTAAGCTCATATATTACGTACTATTATTCATTATTGCCCTATCCGTGGCGCTCAGCCTCAACATTGTGGGCGGCCTCTTGATATTCGTATTGCTGGTGACGCCTGCATCCATAGCTGGCCAGTTCTGCTTTAATGTAAAGAGCATGTTCATAGTTGCGCCGCTGGTAGCTCTCTTGGTGAGCGCCTTTGGCGTCTGGGCGGGTTTTGAGTTTACGCTGCCCGTCGCTCCTCTGGTGGCCCTGCTGCTCACAGGCGTATTTGCAATATCCGTAATGCTGTCTTTTAAGAGAAGGATAAATACCAAAATACATTGATGATTAAAGCTCTCGGCGGTGGTAATAGTCAAGGAAAGATTGTCAATCAGGCAAATAGGATCCCTCCTGGCAAATGCCGTGAATATGAAGACCAGTCCGGTATGCGTGTACGGCTCGGATCAGGTACCGGAAAATGCTGTCCGGTCCTCTTCGTTCAGCGATTGCCTTGCCTGCAAAACAGGATGGAAAGCATCTGAAAGAGAACGAAAATATCGCATGCGAGACCTACAAGGCAGTAGGTGAGATCAAAACCCTGGGCAGGTATGTGGTGATGAGGCGCTGCGATGATTTCCAGGAGGACCCTGGCGTAAAATGCATAGTATGTTTTGCCAGCGGCGAGCAGATCAGGGATTTATGTGCACTGGCTCATTTCGGCAGCCATAACGTTTTTAATTTAATATCGGTTCCCTGGGGCCCGGCTTGCGCTACCCTAGTTACCTATCCTGCGGGCATGGCGGAAAATGCTTCTCTGTCTCAGATATCCATCGGTCCAACGATCCTTCCGCCAGGGGTTGGCTGCCCGAAAACTGCCTGGCCATGGGAATCCCGGCAGAGATCGCCCGGAAGATGGCCAATGATGTAGTGAGGTCGTTTTTGGCTAAAATAGATAATGTCTCTTGATTCGTTATATTTAATACGAACTTACAAAGATAATCAAGTCAATAGTAGTAAAACTTAAATATTTAGTATTACTAATTCCAATTATGAGAATTCAATCATCCAACTTAGCCATACTGATGCTGGCGATCTTTTTGATCGTTCCTGCTGGTGCAGAAACGGCACCGTCAACTCTCAAGATCGTCTGCACCACCAGTGTATTGATGGATCCGGCAACCTATATCGGCGGAGATAGGGTGGAGGCCATTTCCATCGCTGACCCTACCCTGTGCCCTCACCTGCAAACAGACATCATTCCAAATCGCATTCAGCTCAACATGGATTTCATCAAAGATGCTAACATGTTTATGGCGTACAACGACAGCAACGACCAAAGGTATAACATGCCGGCAATCAACGATTTCATGACGGCCAATAACTATGGGACAGCTGAATGGATGACGATATCCAACCCTTCCCGCGGATGGAACACCCCGACCAACTCCAAGCTGCTGGCTGCCGAGGTAGAAGGGTGGCTCGCAAATAAAGACCCGGCCAACAAAACCTACTACGAGCAGCGCTACAATGATTATGCAAAAAGCTTTGACGCCATCGAGCCTACAGAGTCGGAGAAGAAGCAGCTAAACCAGACGCAGGTCATAGTCATGCTCTGGCAAAAAGATCCCGTGCAAAACTGGCTGGGCATGAATGTGGTCAACTTCTTTGCGCCCGAGTTCGCTCTGAATGGAACCAAGACCGCGGCCAGAGTGGTGGACGACATCAATGCCAATCCTGAGAAATACCAGAATGTGAAATATATCATAGAGAATATGCAGTCCGGGGAGCTGGCCAAGGGAATTGAAGAGTCCTTGAAGGATAAGGGAATCGATGCAGAGCGAGTGATCTTCACCAACTTCCCTGGATCGGTTGAGGGTGCAGACACGATGGCAGAGGTTCTAAACCACAATAAGCAGATCGTGCTCTAGGCCGGCAGGCTCATTTTTCTTTTTTCTGGATTTTATTGGAGTACAAGACGACAAAAGCTTTGATATTACTACAATCGAAATGCTTATTACTTAATAATACAAATTACTATTAATTCTCCAACCATAGAGAGAATTGCTTTCTTGGGAAAATGGTGAGTGGGATGACATTTGAAAAAGGATCTGATTTGGTCTTTGAAAAGCACCCCAATAGAGCTTTAAGCATTCTCATTGCCGAGGATGACCCGGCAAATCAGCTGGTCGCCTTGCGGATGCTAAAGACGCTGGGGTATAATGCCGATACAGTAGACAATGGCCTCGAAGCTTTGATTGCCATGGAAAGCCGCTCTTACAATCTGGTGCTCATGGACATTCAGATGCCAGAGATGGATGGATTGCAGGCGGCTAGAATCATCCGGAAACGCTGGCCAGAGGGCCCCAGGATCATCTTTGTCACTGGCTGCACCAGCCGCAGAGATGAATGCATCAGCGAGGGAGGAGATGGCTTTATCTCTAAGCCGATAAGCTTGCACCAACTGCAGGAGGCGATTGATGATAAGGCATGTTGATGTCCTAACCTCGTTCAACATTTTCAGGGTATTCGAGCAACATCCTCGAGCAACGTCTTCGATCTCATCTACAGCTCCAACGCCTTTTGAGATCTCTCCGGCTCCATCGATATCATTACAAATCCAAGCACGCTGGCGCAGATCATGAGCCCCGGCGGTAGACGAACATTTACGTTGATATCCTCCACCTGATTGGTGGTGCCAATGACAAGCTTCTCTATGGCGTAGTTGTCCGATCGCTCCTCGCCCTGAACCATGGGCAATCCCGATAGCAATAGGCAAAAGATGAGCGATAGATTTGAGATCGAATGCTTTTTTGCTTCCATAATATCCATCCTGTGTTTGTGATACTTAATGGCTCCATTAGATATAAATGTATTATTAATTGTTCTTGATGTTGTTGAAAAGTACATTTTCTGATAATTCTCTGAAAATTCAAAATCTGAGCAAATCCATCAGCATGCAAATAGCAACCACACTCCTCTATAATTCTACCAAATCTATCATTACTTTAGAAAATATCTTATACTAGTAAGGTATAATATTATATCATGCTAAAAAGTAATGAAAATATCGGATCAAGCAGATCAGTCCGCTCAGAGATAAGGTACTTCGACGACGAACTCAATCCTGTCTCCAGGGATAAAGCCACCTGGGCAGTCTTCCGAGAGGTGGATGATAAAGGAAACCTCCTCTTCGAAGCGCAGGGATTCATCGACTAGCCCTGCAGGGGGAGCTTCTGATCCAAAATGCAATTATTAATAAAAAAGCTAATTTTTCATAATATCTTTCAATCTCATTAGCCAACTTATCATTTTCAGACCTAATGTGAATTGGGCAAAGGATTTATTAACCAAATCCCAATAGCATAGATGTATGTATGATCTATCAATAAAACTGAGCTATTTAATATTATAAAGTGTCATCTAATGGCATCAGACCTGCTAGTCAGTGATTGAGATGGTTTCCGATCGGGGTAAAGGAGGTTAAGAGACGATTATGGATGCAAAGGAGAGCATTTCGCAATACTGGGATTGGAGAAGCCGGAGCTATACCAACGGCAGTCATGGATTTGAAGAGGAGGAGAAGGCCGTCTGGAAGATGGAGTTAGAGCCATTCCTCCAGGGGAGGAGATACAAGAGAGTCCTGGATGTGGGGACCGGTCCCGGATTTATGGCCTTGATACTGGCGGAGATGGGGCTTGATGTGACCGGTGTCGACATCTCCTCCGGGATGATAGAAAAAGCGAGGCAGAACGCCCAATCGATGGGCTTGCAGGTGGACTTTCGCCATGCAGATGGCGAGCGGCTTTCTTTCGATAGTGAGAGCTTCGACCTCCTGGTGAACAGGCACCTGCTCTGGACCCTTCCCCATCCCCTGGCGGCGGTGAGAGAATGGTCTCGGGTTCTGAAGGACGGGGGCCGCATCCTGGCCATCGACGGGGCCTGGTTTGATCCCTCTCTAAATGCCCAGATCCGCAGGGGCATATCCAGTGCTGCTGCTAAAATCTGCTCGAGGAAGGCCCCATCTCTTAAATCCAAATTCCTAGACCACTACCAATCGATAAAAAAGGAGCTCCCACTCTTCAGCCAATCCAAACCGGAGAGGATCTGCAATGTCTTCGAAGAGGCGGGCCTTTTCAATGTCTCATTCAGGCATCTGGAAGAGGTGCAGAAGCTCCAGAATAAAAGGGGCTCTGTCTTGAGCAGATTGGAGTATCATGAGCCCACATTTGTGGTGGTGGGCGATGTGGCCAAGAGAGTCCGATGATGCGCTTCATTGTCCTTGCCTCACCATTTCCTTTTATCCCTATCTGCAACCAGAGTAGAGAATCAATGCCTTTCGACTCAAAAAAGGGGATCCAATGGGAAAGGATGGCTCTTAAAGCCCTAAAAATTCATCACAGTATTTATTAACTCGATGTATTATCGTATGAAAAAGTGACTGCTGAATTCATGTATTATCCCGTGCGAGGTATAAAATAATGGAGCCGAACCGCTTAATTTGGATTTTGATCTATGCTCTCGTGATATTATCTCCTACTAATGCTGCTGATTTCGTCCTGGAGATCTATGGCAATGCCAATATGGATGAGCATCTGGACCAGGCCGACCTGGACTATATCAGGGATATCGCAGCGGGCAAAACCGAGCCCACCAAGCTTGCCGATGCAAACTATGACGGCGATGTTGATGAAGAGGATATAGAGCAGGTCCAAGCCATACTGGATGGCAGAGAGACTCGGATCACCTATATAGACATCCTGGGTGAGGCAGAGACGTTGAATAAGCCCATAAAGCGCCTGGTGAATATGGGTTACAATGGGGTGGAGATGACCAGAATCCTGGGTGCAGAAGACCTCCTTGTAGCCTATGGTGCAGATAGATCGGCGCATAAGACATATCTTCCAGAACTATCCGACCTTCCTTCAGTCTCTCCAGACGAAGGAGCCCAAGCCGAAAATGCTGACTTTGAGAGGATAATTATGCTGAAGACCGATGCTCTCCAGACCAATATAGAGAGAGGATCTTCTTCAACCGCGGGCCGGGCACAGAAGGATATATTCAAGAAAAACCTCCCCGATGTACCTCTGATCTCTCTCAATATGCGTGAGCTTGATGTTCTGGTGAAGAACGTCCGCACCTACGGTTACCTTATAGATCATGAGAAAGAGGCAGAGCAGTTCATAAAATGGTATACTGAATACTACAACCTGTTTGAAAGCCGGACCAAAGACATTCCTGAGGAAGAGAGGCCAACGGCGTTCTTCGAGTACGCATCCGAGCCCTATAATTGTTATGCTTCAGGCAGCAATCTGGGCCAGGTTCTGGTCTTAGCCGGGGGGAAAAACATCATCGATGGGGCAGTGGGTCCAGATGATCCTCAGTACAAAGGCATGATCGCTGCGGATCCAGAGTTCATCGTCAAAGAAAACCCCAAATATATTTTTGAGGCAGTGGCAAGCTGGGGCGATGGCGGATATGAGACAGATGATCTCTCCAAGATGACCGCCTCAAGAGATCAAGTCCTAAATCGAAGTGAGCTGGTTAATGTCGATGCGGTAAAGGAGAATCAGGTATACTGTCTGGACTACTTCCTGCTCATCGGCGCGGGGAACAACATCATAGGCACTGCATACCTGGCCAAGCTCTTTTACCCCGATCTATTCGAGGATATAGATCCCGTGGCCATACATCAGGAATATGTGGACCGTTTCTGCCGCATAGACTTCAATGTCGAAGAAAAGGGTGCATTCCTCTATCCTCCGTATGATCGCTGGCCGGTGGAGGCCTGAGGATATGATAGTCTTGCCGCTTTCGATCTACCTTTCCAGGAGCCGGGGATGAAAGAGAGGATAACCAGACACTGGGACGGGAGGGCAAAGGCCTACGATGAGAACGTCAGGCAGGTCATATACTCCTCCAGGGAGAGGCGCATATGGCAGAAGATCTTCAGCGTAGCTATAGGCAGCGCCCCCCTCCGGATTCTTGACGTGGGCACGGGACCGGGAATTGTGTCCAATCTTCTCTCCGAGCTGGGTCATGATGTCACAGGCATTGATGCCTCGGAGGGAATGCTGAAGAAGGCCCAGTCGAACTCGGAAGCTCTGCGCAATCCAATGCATCTAATCCAGGGAGATGGCGAAGTTCTGCCCTTTGATGATAGCTCCTTCGATGCTGTGGTCAACAGGTATGTTCTCTGGACCCTTCCCCAGCCGGAAAAGGCAATTGCTGAATGGCAGAGGGTTCTGCGGCCGGGCGGGAGGCTGGTGATCGTAGATGGCACCTGGTTTGATGAAAGAGATAGGACGGCATGCAGGCAGCTGTGGCGCAGTCTCTCTCTGATCCTGATCATGCTCACCGAGAGGAGGATGCCATGCTACCAGGAGATGGATAAAACGATAAAAAGGGACCTGTGGTCCTGCAATATGAAGCGGCCTGACCATGATATAGAGATGCTCACCAGACTCGGTTTCAGGGATGTTCAGCTTAGAGATAACCTCAACCGAAAGCTGCTATTAACCCTCAACCATCTGAAGCATGGATACGGCGGCAGGCAGTTCCTGGTCACCGGGGTTAAGTGAAGCCTCAGCTTTTTTTGCCAGAATAAGCTATCATGTCATTTGATCTTCTTCTGATGAATTTGCTCCTGGCAGGCAATGGCTATGCCTCCAAGCTAAGGCGCTTCAGCCCCAATGCGAGAAAGTATCTGCTCTTCGTCTTCCTGACCACTCTAAATGCGGGGATATATGGGGTCATATTCAATCTCTACATCCTGCGACTGGGCTTCGGAGAGGATTTTCTGGGGCTGATCCTATCTATCTCCGCCACCTCCATGGGACTCTTTTCCATACCTGCAGCCTTTGTCTGTGATCGCCTGGGCAGAAAGAGGACGTTGCTTCTCTCTTCAGTTCTCAGCGCTATATCGCTCTTCTTTCTCTATAATACCACAACACCGGAGCTATTGGTGCTATTCAGCCTGGCATCCGGGATGGCATCCGCCCTGGGCCTGGTGACCGGATCGACCTTCCTCCTGGAAAACTCGACCAAAGAAGAGAGGATGTATCTCTTCTCCATGTCCTCGCTCATCTACACCTTTTCCCTCCTATCAGGAAACATGTTGGGCGGATTTCTGCCCGATATCCTGGCAGATCTCATCTCTGCCCAGTCTGGCAGCGCCATATCCTATCGGCTAACTCTCTATGTGTCATTGGTTGCCACTGTGGCATCGCTGCTGCCCCTGGCATATGTCGCGGAGAAGAATTCGGAAGAGAATAATGACATCAGAGGCCAGCTTCACATCTATCGATCCATATTCAAGTCCAAGGTCATCAGACAAATGACCCTATTTTATTGCCTTTATGGGATAGGATGGGGCACATCCCTTCCCTATTTCAATGTATACTTTGATACGGTTCTCGGTGCCAGTGCCAACCAGATCGGCATCATCTTCTCCGTCTCGCAGGTCTTCATGATTCTCGGATATTTTCTAGTCCCCGTTCTCACCGAAAGGACGGGGAAGGTCCGGCTGGTCGCCATTGTGCAGATCTTATCGATACCATTTTTGCTGATGTTTGTCCTCACCAATAACCTGCTCATTGCCGTGGTTGGATTTGTGATGAGATATATGATCATGAATATGGCAAATCCCATCCTGAATAGCTTCAAGCTGGAGATCGTTCAGCCTGAGGAGAGGTCGATGATAAACAGCATAATGTGGATGGCCTGCTACACCTTTGTAGGAATTGGAAACTATGCCGGCGGCCTTATGATGGCTAAAGGCGATAGCCGCATGCCTTTTATGGTCACTGGCTTGTTCTATGCGGCAACAGCTGTATTTTATTATATATGCTTTAATAAGCTGGAAGAAATTATAAAGACATGATGCATCCCATCGTAAAAGAGTTGGACATAAATATTACTTATATTAGAATTGATCTTATTTAATGCTATAATACCGAAATCCTTATTTAATATATACACCCATCCCGAAAGCTTAATCGCATGAATGCTGTGAGGTGGCCAGAAAAGCGGCTCATTGATCAGCATATTCGATATTCACATGAGTGGCTTACAGAGGTATTGCAGCACTAAAAAAAAGAGCACCAATTGAAGAATATGGTTGGAATTAGAAATGATGAATTATGGGCATTCTATGAGCAGAGGGCCTCAATTCTCGAAGAGAATAATCCAGAGGGCAGCAATCGTTGAAGTTGCCCTATTCCTGGTCAGCCTCTTCGTGGGCATCTCTGCAGCAGATGATGAAACGCTGAAGGTGGCATCGCCCTGGGAGCCAAAATCGCTTGATCCCATTGTATATCAATTGAGCGTGGACGTTTCTGAGCCGCTTCTGAGTGTGGACTCAGAGGGAAAACTATCGCCAATGCTTGCCCAGTCATGGGATGTATCCGAGGACGGCAGAACATGGACATTTCACTTAAGAGAAGGAGTCAGCTTCCATGATGGAACGCCTTTTAATGCAGAAGCTGCGAAGCTGAGCTTGGAGAGGACCTTCAGAAGATCGGCAGAATATTCTTCCATCAAGGCATTTCCAGTGGAGTCAGTCACAGCGCCTGATGAGTACACCCTGGTGATAACCACCAGCAGGCCATTTGCTCCCCTGGCAGGATACCTGACCAAGGATGCAACTGAGATACTGGCGGCATCATCCTTCGACAGCAATGATGAGGTCGTAGAGCCCATAGGCACCGGCCCCTTCAAGTTCGACTCCTGGGTGCCAAAGGAGAGCATGACAGGTGTTCGATTTGAAGACTATTGGGGCTCCAAAGCAAAGGTGGAGAAGGTGGTATTTTCAAACGTCCCTGAAGAGAAGACCAGGGAGAGCATGCTGAGAGCAGGCGAGGTGGACATAATTGGCACTATCTCTCCTGCTCTTGCCAAGAAGCTGGCCGAGGACTCCAGCTTCAAAGTCTACGAGCAAGAGGAGATGGGCAGAGTACGCCATCTACTGCTGAATGTAGCTAATCCGCCCCTGGATGATGTTCTGGTGCGTCAAGCGATAAGCATGGCAATAGACCGCGATCTGATCTGCGATTCCCTCCTGGAGGGCATGGATCAGACGGCATCAGCTCCTTTCTCATCCAATCTCTACTGGTCAAACGATAACCTCGAAACCCCATCATATGACCCAGAGGAGGCAATTGCACTCCTGGAAGAGGCCGGCTGGTCGGACAGCGATAACGATGGCATCATGGATAAGGATGGGGAGGATCTCAAATTATCTCTGTTCACCTATCCGAGCAGGCCGGAGCTTCCAAGCATTGCAGAGGCGTTGAAAGATCAGCTGGGCCAGGTGGGAATCGATATAGAGATCACCATTCTCGATGACTCTGCAGTGAGAGAACAGGCCAAAGGAGGGAAGGTGGATATCTATCTGGTCTCCGTCAATACTCTCCTCAATAGAGACCCGGACACATGGGCCAGCTATTTTACTACGGAATCGTATTACTACGACTGCATGAACTATTCCCCTGATGATGTGGCCGACCTCATCGAAAAAGGAAGGGAGACCATGGACCAGGAGGCGAGGAAGGAGATCTACGACCAGCTTCAAGAGAGGATACTGAAGGATGTTCCTGTGGTATATCTGACCTACTACACGGGCATTTCCGCCTCAAGCTCCGATATACAGGACTATGAGCTGAGCCTGATCGGCAGGCATCACCTGGAGAATGCCTACAAAGCCTGAATGAAAAGAAGGAGAGCGAGAGGAACAAGAGCGAGGGACGGGAGCAGGACATGTACGGGCTCATCCTGAGGCGGATTGCCGCTGCCATTCTGACCATATCCGTTCTCACCGTATTTGTCTTCGCCCTCCTCTATCTATTCCCTGGAGATCCTGCGGAGCGAATACTGCAGACCAGGATGAACGGTGAGCTTCCTTCTTCTCGGGATACAGTGGAGGTCCTGAAAAAGGAGATGGGGCTGGATGCACCTCCATATCAGCTGTACCTGAACTGGGCCCGCGGGGTGTTGCATGGCGATCTGGGCTACTCTTACGTCACCAGAAGGCCGGTCATAACCATTCTCAGTGAGTCCCTCCGGGCGACCGGCGAGCTGGTGATGATCTCCATGCTGATAGTCATGTTCTTTGGGCTTGCTCTGGGCTTTCTAGCCGCCTGGAAGGAGGATTCGTGGATCGATGATATGCTCAGCTATCTTGCCATTCTGGGCATCTCCGTGCCCGGATATGTCACAGCCTTCGTCTTAATCCTCATATTTGCCATAGGCCTGCATCTGCTTCCCGTGGCGGGACGAAGCGGGCTCGATTCCATGCTCATGCCTGCAGCATCGCTCTCCTTTGGCGGAGTAGCGATGCTGATGCGCATGACCCGATACGATATCCTGGAAGAGTCAAGGCAAGACTACGTCCTGGCAGCGAAAGCGAAAGGCCTGGGCGAAGCACGGGTGTTTTTCGGGCATATATTCAGGAATTCCCTCCCCCCGTTGGTCACTTACCTCGGGCTGGAGTTGGGAGGCCTATTCGGCGGGGCGGTGATTGTGGAGAACATTTTTGCCTGGCCGGGAATCGGCCGGCTCCTGGTGGACTCGGTCCAGTCAGGAGACGTCCCATTGGTTCAGGCCAGCGTCCTCTTAATAGGGGTGATATTCATCATAATAAATATCATCGTCGATCTGCTCTACACCTATATCGACCCCAGGATAGATCCGGAGGGCGTTTTATAGGCATGGCCCAGCGAGATCTCCTGAAAGAGGGTATCCCTGGAAACGAGAAGATACTCATAGGCTCTGCGATCATTGGGATGGTACTGATCATAGCTCTTTTTGCACCACTGATCGCCCCTCATGATCCCGAAGCGATAGATCTGAGAAACAGGATCGCTCCCTGGACGCTTGAGCATCCTCTCGGAACCGATTACATGGGCCGATGTCTCTTGAGCATGCTAGTGTATGGGCTGAGGCTCTCTCTCTTCATCGCTGCTGTGGTCCTCTTGATAAGGGTGGCATTGGGCACTGCTCTGGGGATGATGGCCGGATACTTCGGAGGCACTGCCGACCGGCTGATCTGCAGGATCATCGACTTCGAGCTCGTCTTCCCGGACATCGTCCTCGCCCTGGTGCTGGTCGGAACCCTGGGTCCGGGAGTGCCAAACCTGATATTGGCATTGTCCATAGTTGGCTGGTCGAAGTATGCCAGAGTCATACGCAGCACTGTGATCTCAGTCAAGGAGAAGGGATTCGTCGAGAGCGCCCGAGCACTGGGTGCAAGCGAGAGCTACATCATGGGAAGACATATACTGCCCAACTCCATCGCTCCCCTGATACCGATGATCACCTTAGGGCTTGGTGGCCTTCTTCTCAGCGTGAGCGGATTGAGCTTCATCGGTCTGGGGGTGGAGGCGGGAACCCCTGAGCTGGGGATGATGATCAAGAACGGATTTGGCGTCTTCCCAGGCTATCCCCATCTGGTTCTTGTGCCCTCTGCATTGATAATCATCTGCGTGACCGGTTTTACTCTGATCGGTGATGGCCTGCGTGATCAGCTGGACCCAAGAAAGGGCAATCCATTCAATCCATCCTGATGGATGAATCACGGCCAAAGAATGCATAAAATAGGAATGCTGTCAGGGCATAGAGTGCGCCGGTTATCAGGAACGGCATCTGGTTATGCCCCCATGCCATCATAATTCCTCCGGCATATGTCCCTGCCCCCACAAACAGATAGCATGCCGTCCAGGTAAGGCTGTTGATCATCGGCCTCTCCTCGGGTGGGCCGATCTCTCCAAGATGATCGCATCAAGAGATCAAGTCCTCGATCGAAGCGAACTGGCCAATGTCGATGTGGTAAAGGACAATCAGGTGTGCACTCCGTGCATTCCAATATCTTTAGATATTTAGAATATAATTGTGTTTCGTATTGATAATCAGGAGGTATGCTACTGAAATGGAATGTATTTATGGTATACATACTACTTTCTTGTATGCATGTCGTAATGTCTGTTCAAGGTAATGAGAATCAAGGTGCAGAAACAGAACTCGAACTACAAGAGAGTCAGTCTAACACTGAGGTTGTTCCTTTGCCAAATAATAGCGTCGCTTTGAATCAGTCAACATCGACACCGATTGGTTTGGAAAGGACTGCAAGGAATAACAGTAGTCTTATTGAAAATGATACAAAATGTGAGCAAAGGACAAACTGCAGTGATCGAGAAAAAGGAGCCCTTGATGATGAAGTTAGTTGGCACATAATATCCTGTGCCACTATATATTCAGGTACATGCCAATATTCCAATAACTGTTATGTTGATGGGCATTGTCCCAATTGTTTTAGCTATTCAAGCTCGCATGTATGCTGTTTGTATGGACATTGGGATAGCTCAGGTTTGCATTGTTATGCTTAGTTACCTGCTAGGAGGAAATCAGTTATGAACGTAAAATTGCTGGCATTAGCAATATTCTTAATCACATTAGGGGAAGTATATGGACAGGCGGATGAGCTTGAACACGCAGTTATGGGGGATGTGGATCTGCGATCAGGCTACGGGCGGGTTTGGACTAGCATTTACGGCGTTGAACTGGTATCTCTGCCTTCATATAATGATACTTTACAGCAGTTGATAGACAATGCTGTAGATGGTGATACCATCGAATTACAGCCAGGCTGGTATATATCTGACCAGAATTCTTCGGGATTTCTTGTAGAGATTGATAAGAACCTGACCCTGAAAGGACAAGGGATGGTAATCATAGACGGTCGAAGATTGCGCAGTGCATTGGCCATAGGCAAAAGCAATCCACAAGTAAAAGTAAAACTATCTAATATCAAATTGATAAACTGCAAAGGTGAGACTGGCGCGGCTATACTCAACCATGGCAAAATGCTGATCTTGGATGATTGCCTATTAGGTAACAATATAGCATACAATGGTTCAAGTATTTACAATAAATACGGTGAAGTGTGGATAAATGACAGCTTAGTAACGAATAACTTCGCTATGCATGATGGTACAGTGGTTAACGAGGGAGGAAAATTGATCGTGGAAAACAGCACATTTTCCCAAAATATAGCATCTATGGGAAGTGGCATCTCCAGTAAGGGAGCCGTGCTGCGAAAAGATGGCTATGACCTGCAGAAGATCCGTGAAGAATACAGGAATGATTTCGGGAGTGGCATGCAGGTGATCGTGAGAAATTGCACCATTTCATACAACCGTGGAGATACAGGAGGTGCCATCAGCAGTGAAGGCGGCAGTCTTATAATAGATTCGACATCCTTCGAATCCAATAGAGGATCTGGGGGAGCGATTTACGCCTTTAATTGCCCATTAATAGCCATGAGCTGCAAAATTCTGAACAGTAAGATGGCGGATAACTGTTTTAACGCCGGTATTGGAGCCAGCGTTTTCATCTTCGGACAAAATGCGCTTATTGAGAATTGTTCCCTTCTCGATAACGAAGCCATGGTTGAGAATTTGCATGAAACATGTGGGACTGGCGGCGGTATTTATGCTTCAGAATCGAATGTGACTGTGGATAACTGTGATATACGACGCAACAAGGCATTTTACGGAGGAGGCATAAATGTATTTAAAGGCAATTTAATCGTAAATGGCGGAATAATCTCAGATAACGTAGCTAAAAGTATTAAATTGCCTGAAAGAATAACATTAACTTCTGTAAGCTTATCTAAATGCACCGAAACGGACTGTGAACGAGTTGATCTAACCGACAGCATTCCTGATACTATTGGCGGAGATGGCGGCGGCATTTTTATCATCGGTAACGCCACATTGAACGATGTTACAATTGAAAGGAATTACGCTGCCAGAAAAGGAGGTGCGATCTACATAGATGAAGGAAGCCAAATAAGGCTGGATGGCAAAGTAACCATCATCGATAACCAGGCAAAAGAAAAGGGTGGAGCAATTTATAACCGAGGCACGCTCGACCTGAGAAACGCTATAATCTCAAATAACTGTGCAAAAGAAGGTGGTGGTATTTTCATAGAACCGCTTGGTAATCAGGTGGGTAATACGGGCCTGGCAACTAATAATACTCCAGATAACATCTATTCGCCCGCAGAAGTTGAATAAATGAATAATGTATCTCAGCCAATAGGCTGGGATGCAAACCATTTTTCCTTGCAGAAACCAAAGAAGAAGTCACCGCTTGAGCCATGCATTGTGCTGGCTAGGGGAAGGATCAGCATCGATGAGGAGCTATAGAGACGGATGAGATGCAGATAAAATAGCATAGTAGAGACGCAGCGGAGTGAACCCTTGATAGTAGACAGGTAGTTAAGCAACGGCATTTAAAGCAATCACTAATTCGAACTGATCCGGAGATCTATACTGAACGTAGCCGCCTGGATATCTGAGAATGGTTCTAAACCTGTTCCTCCAGAAAAGGGTATAAAAATACCCCTTTAGGCTCTGTCTCTGTGCTATAAAAGGCCAGGTACTCTCTCAGTAGCTCATCCGGTTTTATCTCTTCGAACTCCTCCGGATGAAGCAGCTTTCCCAGGTACGCTGCACCTATTGGATTCAATCCTCCACCTCCCACCAGAAAGTTGTCGATATAATACACGTTGCCATTCTTGATGGCATCCAGCTCGGAGAACTCCGTCTGATTCGATATGGCCTGGACGGATTCTGCTGCGCCGGATACGTCCTCGGTCTCAAAGCCTGCATTGCTATTTGGATTCAAATAAGATGTGAATATATACTCTGGATTCTGCTCCATCACCCATTCAGGCTCCACATCGACGCTGGTCTTCCCGTAAAAGGGACTATCTTCCTTCACTATTTTGTCTATCAGGTTTCTTGCCCCGGCCAGCTTGAGCGATTGATCATATCTGCTGCCTCCTGCAGTGTATTTTGTGCCCAACTCATGGGAGTTGAAGAGGACCTCAGGCTTATCCTCTTCAGGGATCTGATCGGATATCCTCTTTATCCTATTGTAAGTCTCTTGATGCCAGGCGGCAAAATCTCTTGCCTTCTCTTCTTCATCAAAGATATATCCATAGATCAGGACAGTTGCAGATGTATGCTCCGGCTCGCGCGCATTAAGACAGATCAATGGAATTCCAGGAAGATTCCTGTGGAACTCCTCTTTCATCTTTCTGCCTGCATCATTTGCATAGTTCAAAAATTCCAGATTCGTCTGAACGGCATCTGGCGAAAGAGAGAGGATATGCTCGAAGTCAACATCGGGAGGAGTATTCCCAACCGAATGCCATTGGCTCATCTCTCCCCAAAATACTGGATAATTGGAATAATCAGGTCCAACCACAGGCAACATCCTATCCTCTGCGCCGATGAGACGCAATAGCTGGGGACCAATATAGCCCAGTGCAGCCACGTGGTTTATGGGCTTATTGACCGTCTCCGCATCTCCGAATATATCGATGAAGGTGAGGCTGCTCTCTGTGCAGTTGATTATCCTCTCGATCTGAGCGATATCCTCTTCATCGACCTCCTGATCATAATTAGCATCTGCAAGCTTTGTTGTCTCTGCCGATCCCTTCATTATATCCTTCACATATGCAATGTCCTCTTCATCGATGATGTCATCCAGATTGGCATTGCCAAAGACATCCAGCCGCACATCAAGGGCATCCGCCGGGGACACGGCGAAGAATAAGATACACAATGAGATCATCATACATCCTTTATCAATCATAATAAACACTCCAACCGATTGCAATCAAATAATATTTATGGCTATATTTGCAATACTTAGCAATCCATAAGCAATCCAGGTAAAATGAGTGAGGCGTACAAGCTCATCTCGATCGCCATTGCCATCACCCCATGCCGGATATTAATCATTTCTAATTCATCCTCTTCAGTATCATCTCCTGAGAAAGGGTATTCACCTCCTCGATAGTGGCATTCTCCACCGGTGTAATGCTGCCGAAAGCATCCATCAAGAGCACTTTTCCTTCCTTTCTCCTGGCGACGAGAATGTCTTTCGCCATCATCTGACGATCCTTTTGGTTATCGCCCAACAGATATACCGTGAATTCACACATTTATGCCTCCGAAAGCATGAACTGCTCTACCCTGACAATATCCCTCAAGGAGCTGGAATGCGGGGCATAATCGAGGAGCAATGCTCCTTTTTTGTCCGCTTCCACCACCTCCCGATCATAGCTCACAGACATTATCTGCTGAGCATTTCCATCCAGCTCTCTTTTTGCCATCAGAAGGTCTTCATCGACCTCTACCTTGTTCACCACCACTATCTGCCTCTTGACCCCCAGATCCCCAGCCAGCTTCAGGCCGTGCTTTGCCACCTCCAGGGACTTCGGGGTGGGCTCAGTGATGACGAAGGAGAGGTCGAACTCCGAGGCCAGTCCTCGGCCGAAGATCTCTACCCCGGCCTGAGAGTCCACGAAGATGAAGTCGTGCTCTTCCGGACCGGATGCCAGGTAGTTCACCAGCAGCCGGACCAGAGATATGGGTGCGCACAGACAGCCTGCGCCGCCGAAGGGTATCGTCCCCATCACAATCAGCTTCACACCATCTGCTGCCGGGATAATGAACTCATCGAGGTCCTCCTCTGTGCACTCCAATCCGTGCTCACCATGCTCCTGCTCCTCTGCCTGCGGCCCGAGCCTTTCCCAAAGATGGCTGCTATCCTTTGCCAGAGAGACGACATCGCTGAGAGGAATGCCCAGGGACATGGCCAGATTCATGCTCGGATCGCAGTCTATGACCAGCACCCTGTAGCCATCCCGAGCCAGCAGCCTGGCCAGATTGGAAAGGATGGTGGTCTTGCCCACACCACCCTTTCCTGAGAAAATTATCCGTTTCATCGGGACTCCAGAACCAGCGTATTGACAAATACGGTTTCGTCGAACTCCTCGTTCACTCTCTTCGTCCCGTCCGCATGCCTGACTAAAAACATGCATTCGCCGTCCACGTCGATGGGAATCCTTGCCACACCATTCTCGTCTGTTCTGGCGGATCCAATCTCTCGTCCCTCTTTCTTGGAGACGGCTTTGATATCCGCAAATGCTAGAGGCTTCTCTTCGTACAGGACGGAGAGCTCGATCTCCTGCCCAGAGCGGCAGAAAGGCTCTTTTGGCACTATCTCCAGAATCCCGTGCAATGGGCGGCCAATGTAGTCGCTGCCATTTCCCACAGAGATTATGGTCTTAGCCATCTGGTTGTAAGCTCCAGCATAGATCACATCCTTGAACTGGAATTTTGGACCCTGATTGTAGCCATCCTTGGTCTGCGACCAGACGGTCGTGCCCATGTCGACGAAAGCGATGTAATGGCCGGCATTCTCTGCCTTGAACTTCATTGAATGGCGATCATCGCCCGCAGATAGAACTGCCTCTCCCCGGCTGCCGTCGGGAAGAAAGACAAATGGCAAAAACCTGCTGATATCAGCCACGCCATCCTGGCGCATATTGTGGCCGTAGACAAGGGACAGCTCAACATCATCATTCTCGATCTTCGATCTCTCCAGCCAGATCTCATGGCCCTGAATCATCAATGACAAATTTCTCTCTTGCATATGCTCCATTCCTCATACTGATGTGATTGATTGGGTTTATAGGGTTTGTTTATTAATAAGTTTTCCTTTATCAATAGTATTTAGTAATAATATATTAAATTGAAAAGTAAAAATGATGTTACCCCCCCCGAGCTTTGGATTGGTCCTCCAATCAGAGAACATGGAAGGCGGAAGATCAGATCCGCAGATGCAAAGCCTCAGAGTTCAGGGAGGACTCAATTATTGCATTTTCCGCTCATTAAATCAGGAAGAGCCTTCTTGTAGCATCTAACTCATCGGAGGATAAACGAATGCCCCATGCTCCTTTAGATCGTAGTCCACATTCTGGAACCGATCGATATATTCCTGATGCACCTGTTCCGGATCGAGGTCCCCGAATAGGTCGGGATAAAGCCACTTGGCAAAGTACAGGACGCCAATATGATCTCCTGCTCCCAGGGTGTTTATGAAATAGGTCACATAGATTCTGCCATTCTTTCCTGCATTGGTCTCGCCGAATCCAGCTGTTCCCATGATCTCATCATAGCGCTCCTTCAGAACGGATTCATCATCGACCTCATAGCCACCATTCCAGGACAGTCCAATGATCGCATCCGGATTCTGTTCCAGCACCCATTCGGTCTCCACTGGGGGCAGGGTGTTCTTTGAGGAGATGCCAGCATCCACCCGGAGGCTATCGGCCAGGTCCGCAGCAATGTTTATTCCCCCGGCAAGCTCTATCGCCTCAGAGTAGCCGCTTCCCCGGACGACTGTGGTATTACCCGGCCGGTCAACGAAGACCTTCACCCTCTCACCCTCTGGAATAGTAGCTACCCTCTCAGCAACCATATCCAGATATCCATCCTTCCATTCCTGATACTCCAATGCTCTATCCACCTCATCCAGCATATAAGCGAGGGTGAAAAGAGATGGCGTCCCTTTGCTCCAGGTCTCCAGATAGACCACATCTATGTCCGACCCCATGAGTTTCTCCTCAAGATAAGGGCAGCCGGTCTTTGTGCCGATGATTATTGCATCCGGATGGAGCTTCAGGATTGCCTCCACATCGCAATCGTTTCTGTTGCCGATGGAAGCGGTCTGGATGAACTGGGGGAAGTAGGTGGGATACTTTCCAATGGCACCGGAGCTTCCCTCTGAATCCACCCCGACCACCCGCTCTTCTGCACCCAGGATGCGAATGATCTCTGCCGTATTGTCGTATACCAGAACGATCCTCTCTAAGGGATGCTTGACCCGGCTGGAATTGCCAAAGGCATCGATATAATAGATCTCGGATTCAGTCCCCTGGATGATCTGCTCAATCTGATCAATGTCATTTTCATCGACCTTGCCATCATTATTGGCATCAGAGAGGTCAGTCTTTTCATTCTCGCCATCCAGGATGCCCTGCAGATAGCTTATATCCTCTTCATCGATCAGATCATCGCCATTCGCATTGCCGAAGATATCCAGGGTGAACTCTTGGGCGGTTGCGGAGAGGATCAGCAATAATCCTAATGAGATCAATGCATAGATTGCTTTATTCACAGTCCCGTCACCTCAATTGCCAAGTCTGAACTGAAATTGACCCATCTGCTTATAAGTATGTCGATAAAAGTATGATTTATTAAGATTAATATATATCAAGATTTTACTTAGAGCAATAAGCAAAGGCCCTTTTGAGCTTCTGAGAAAGATTTGCCGAGTGCCATCACCCCCCTGATAGAATCCCTGGAGAGGGCGGGATGATCATTGCAGCCATCAGCTCAGCCATTCATAAAAGCGGCCCTGTAGAGCAAGGATGCCGATCTCTCAACAGAATCGCGAAGACCGAACGTGAGGAATTTCCCAGAGAATGCTTCTTTATCCAGCCAGTACCATCAACACGATCAAGACCATCAGCCTGACCAGCACGCTGATCCCCGTGGATATCACCACCAATGACAACCCCAACCTCATTCCGAAGACTGAGGTATAATTGGGCATGAGCGAGCGGATGGAGTAGAAGGGAAGCATGAACATGCTGCCCAGCATCAGGACTATCAGGGCCTTTATCTCGCTTATGCTGCCGTTGCTGATCATCGGCCCCAAAAGGGTGATGCCCGCCTTGGGGCTGGCCACATAGATGGTCAGAGGAACTATGGTCTCAGGCGGCACTCTGAAGATCTGGGCGATGGGAAGGGCATTGATCGACTGGAGGATTCCCTTCTCGCTCAGGTATAAAACGAGAAAGGTCATTATGAAAAACAGGGATGATATACGCAAAAACAGCCGTCCCTGTCCATTCAGGGATCTCAAAACAGCCTGGAAGATGGTCGTTTTATTTTCGGGAATATCCGCATCTTTCGAAGCATCAGAGCCTTCAGGGAGATAGGCCCTCCCCAGGATCACCACTATAAAGAGCTTGATGATCCCGGTGGATAGAGCAACAATGGCATAAATCCCTCCTGCAAACAGCCCCAGCACCGGGACAACAAAGGCCAGATGATATGTGAACAGCTCTCGAAAGTAGACGGGAACGCTGTTCATGATGGCACAGAAAAATGCCTGACACTCAGTCAGACTGCCCTCATCTTTCATCCGGGCGATCATTGTGTTCGCGGCCAGGGCCGACCCCAGGCTCACCACAAATGTGGATGCAGAGACAGCAGGAAGATGGGAGAACGATATCAAAGGTTTTGCCAGATAAGAGATCTTGTAGAATAAGCCCAGCTCATTCATCAGGCCAGTTAGGAATAGCATTATGAATACTATTGACATGGTGCTGGCGGTGGCGACCAGTGATTCAGCTAATAGATGGAGCATTTCCATTCTCTAATAATAATCGAATATCCTTTAAAGCTGTCGAGCATTAAGCTCCCGGATTGAAGTTGAAAAAGGCGGCATGGGGGCGATTCCCAGGAGAATGCATCCATCTCTCTCGGGATATCATTCGCCCATGGGGCTATGGATATACAAAGATCCCCTGATATTCTAGCCCCTGGAACCTCTCCAGATATTCTTTGTGTATGGCCTCTGGATCCAAATCCAGGAACTTCTCCGGATAAAACCACTTGGCCAGATATGAAAGGCCCACAAACCACCTTGGCCGGCTGGTGATCTCTGTGGTCATGAGATGCACCCGCTCGTCCTTTGCTGCATCCACCCGTGATAGCTCCGGAGCCTGGACGATCTTTGTCCATAGCTCTCTCATGGCAGTGTCATTGGCCAGGCTGTAGCCTCCAGGAGAGCTCCAGGTGAAGATTATCTGGGGATTCTCTCCTACCACCCATTCCGGGTCCACAGTGGGATACATCCCGCCCGTTCCTCCGGTCAGATCATGGGCGATATTCTCGCCCCCGGCAAGGCCGCAGAGCATATCCACGATGGAGCCGTTGGATCCCGTCTTCCACAGATCGGCCGAAGTATAGTATATGGGATAGACCCGGGGCCTTTCACTCTCAGCGATTGATGATACCCGTTCCTCGATGAGGTCTGAGTATTTTCCCGCGAAACTGTTCAGCTCTCGGGCATCATCTTTCCGGTCCAGGATATAGCCCAGGGCCATGATCTCCGACGAAGAGTAGTCGGGATAGGTAAAGCCCATGCGAACCACTGTAATGCCTGTGCCTTCTAATTTGTCTTCCAGTTTCTCTGGATCTGGTGTCCTCAAATCAGCAATCACGACATCGGGATTGAGGCTGATGATGGCCTCGATATCCGGCTCGCTCCATTTTCCCACCGTGGGAAGGTCGATCATCTCTGGGAAGAAATCCCGGTTCGATCCCTCCACCAGGGATGAGCCGACGCCTACGACCATATCCTGTGCATTTATGCCTCGGACCGACTCTGCACAGGCCAGGTTGAGGACCGCAATACTCTCCACCGGCATGGGAATGGTGATATTCATCAATTCTTCGTATATGGTGTAGGCCTTGAGGGTGAGCTGCTCTCCAGTCTCATCAATCAGCCTCTCTACCTGCTCGATATCCTTCCCATCCACAATACCATCGAGATTGGCATCAGATAGCTCCGTTGCTGGGCTCCTGCCAGCCATCACGTCCTCCAGATAAGCGATATCAGACTCATTGATGGCATCATCCATATTGGCGTTGCCAAATATATTCAGGGTATAGCTGAAAGCCAGCGAAGAAGAGCATATTGCGCATGAGCTGGCACATAACGCTATCAGCAGCATTACAAACTCAGATGATCTTTTCATTTTCATCAACTTCGATTCCTAATCAACAGCCGGAAAGACGAACATTCTATCGCTCTGCTCCTCCAGTCTCATGAAATCAAGATACTCCCCATAGGCCTCTTCTGGCTCGAGAGCGATCCCGGGATGGAGGATCTCTGCCAGGCGCTGCAGGCCGGCAACATTATCCAGGCCGAATAGGGTTTGGGCGGATACGACATAGACACGATCGTTCTTCACCGCCGATATATTCTGGGCTCCGGGACGGCTTAATATATCGTTTCTCATCTCCTCCAGAGCTTTGACATCGCCAGAAGATGTCAGGCTCCATCCCGGCAGGCCATCGGAAGATTTGAGGTAGTCAGTCTTGATAATGACCTCGGGATCCTGAGAGACAACCCACTCCCATTCCACCTTGGGATAGGCTTCATCCTCCTCCATCACATTTGTTCCTCCCGCCTTTTCCAGGAGCATTCCTGAGGCCGAACTCCCTCCAAATGTGGTGATATCGCCAAGCCCCCTTGAGCTCCCCTCGATAAAGACTCTTGGACGGTCCAGGTTCTTTGCCCCCTGCTCAACCTCTGCCACATGCCGGTCATGCCAGTCGATTAGCTCTTCTGCTCGATCCTCCCGGCCAAGTATCGAGCCTAAAAGCCTCAACTCCCTGCTGAGGTTCTCCTCTTTGTAGAAGTCCAGCCCCAGGGCGACAATTCCGCTAAATGGCTCCAGGTTCTTGGAAACTGCCTCAACTCCATTCGGCTTTCCAGGATAGACAAATCCTAAGACGATGATGCCTGTGCCATTTCTCTTGCTGCCGATCTCTCCGATCTTCTCAAAGTCTATATCGCTCCATGTGCCAATCGATGGCCTTTCCTTCAGTCCCTGAAATGCATAATCCTCTTTTATTCCCTCCGCCAATCCAACAATCAGGTCCGAGGCTCCTAGAGCAGATACGGCTTCCGCTGCATCGGTATTCAGAACTATGATCCCCTGCACGGGCTCGGGGAGGGTCACCACCCTTCCCGCAGAATCTGTTATTGTCAAAGGAAATTCGGTCTCCTCTGAGCTGGCATTGATGACGCTGACCGCCAGCAAAAAAACGATCGACAATGCCAACGCTATTAGATGCTTATTTCTCTTCAATTTGAACACCTTCCAGTTCTTTTTCTGGATAGATATTATCTTTAAATGCTACTATTTCAAACATGATATTAAATATTGTTATCTTCTAATATGCATATAATACTTTCGGCCCTTTTATGGTACGAGTATTAAACATCAAAGAGCAAGGTATATTCATCTATACGCCATACAGAGCGAATAGAATTGCCGTGGCGATGCAAAATCACCAAATTTAATATTTTGTTAATAACGAGTGACAAATGTTAATTGTGTAGCAATCTTTATTATGATGAAATCATCTTAGTCTATCAATGGCTATGCTCGACATAATTGATCTTAAGGCCCATTTCTCCTCACCAGACGGCCTGGTCAAAGCGGTGAATTCAGTGGACCTGCAAATAAAATACAACGAGAGATTGGGGCTGATCGGCGAGACCGGCTGCGGCAAGACTGTGCTTGGCATGTCCATCATTCGCCTGCTGCCTTCCTCGGCCGGGGTGGAAGGCCAGATAATCTACAATGGACATGACCTCCTCCGTCTGACAGAGGAGGAGATGAGGCAGTTGCGAGGTAGGGAGATCGCCATGATCCTGCAGAATCCCACCACCTCCCTCAATCCCGTCTTAAAGGTGAGGGACCAGATCGCTGAGGTGATCAGTCTGCATAAGGGCCTGGGCAAAAAGGAGGCAAAAGCCAGAGCGGTGCAGATGCTGGAAGCGGCCATGATTCCCGAGGCGGAGAGGAGGGCAGATCAGTATCCTCATGAGCTCTCCGGAGGGATGAAGGAGAGGGTGATGATCGCTATGGGTCTGGCCAGCCATCCCTCTTTTGTTATCGCCGATGAGCCCACCAAAGGGCTTGATGCCCGCACCAAAGCGGAGATCGTCAACCTGATAAGGGACATGACCTCCGGGCGATCGATGCTCATGATAACCCATGATCTTGCTGCTGCTTGTGAGATATGCGACCGGATTGCAGTCATGTATGCAGGTGAGATTTTGGAGGAGGCTGCGGCAGAGACCATATTGAACGATCCCCAGCACCCTTATACCCAGGGATTCATACGCTCGCTGCCAAGCCGGGGATTGCATCCCATATCCGGATCCAGCCCGTCCCTCATAGATCCTCCTTCTGGCTGCAGGTTCCATCCCCGATGCCCCTATGCGATGGAGGTCTGCAAGAGCGAGCATCCCCAGATGGTGCGGCTGGAGAACGGGCATTTATCGAGGTGTTTCTTATGCGGCTGATAGAGGTTCGAGATCTGAGAAAGCATTATTCCTCTGGATTGATAAACAAGCAATGCTCCAGAGCGGTAGATGGCGTTTCATTTCATATCGATCAGGGCGAGACCCTTGGCCTGGTGGGAGAGAGCGGCTGCGGCAAGACCACCGTAGGCCGTCTGCTCCTGCGGCTCATCGAGCCCACATCCGGCAGCATAATCTTTGATGGTAGGGATATAACCAGGCTGAATAGAAAAGAGATGAGAAAGCTTCGCCCCAGGATGCAGATGATCTTTCAGGATCCCGAGTCATCTCTCAATCCCAGGATGCGCATCGGAGAGAGCATAGCTGAGCCCTTCCGGCTAAAGCTGCAGGGAAATATGACCAAAATTGAGATCAGAGATCGGGTTTTAGAGCTTGTAGATGTCGTGGGCCTGAATCCAGAGCATATCAACCGCTTTCCTCATCAGCTCAGCGGCGGGCAGAACCAGAGAGTAGTCCTGGCCAGAATCCTGGCGATAAATCCGGAGTTCATCGTCGCAGATGAGCCAACCGCCTCGCTGGATGTCTCTGTTCAGGCCCAGATATTGAGGCTTATGATGGATCTGAAAAGAAAGTTCGGCCTGACAATGCTCTTCATTTCCCATGATACGGAGGTGGTAAGACATATGAGCGATCGCATTGCCGTTATGAATGAGGGAAGGATAACGGATATTGTGCAGCAGACGAGATACAGCAGGGCATCAGATGCCTCAGGAGAGAGAATTTGTGACCAGCTCAAAGGTATCGACCCAGAGCCACTGAGAGCAACAATATGATCAGTATCAATAAAATCGATAGCCTCTGCCCCAGGCCGGATCCGCTCTCAACCACTCGATGATCAATGCTCCCTGGAATTAGCCGTTCATCATCCCGGTTCTCGCGATCAGGCGATGGATCATCTGCCTGTCCATCCCCCTGATCGCTCACTTTGGACATTCCACTTCCGCCGGTATCATTCCGGGAAGGATCGGACGGGCTGCTCACCTTCTCTTCCTCCACTGTAACCCGGAGGGCAGAAGTTCTGGTGCTATAATCATTCCCCCGAACATCCCGATATCTCACCATGGAGGAGGGAATGCTGATTCCATCCGGATCCATCACCCGCAGCCGAATCTTCCGGGCGGCCTTCTCGCCTGGGGAGAGCATGAAGGATTCATTCAGCTCTCCCGAGATCAGCTCTGCTCCCTGGGGAACCATCTCCGCCATCGTCAGCACCGCTTTTCTGTTGCCTCGATTCTCCAGCTCCAAAGATATCACCACCTCTTCCCCTGCCTTTACACTCTTGGGGCTGATGCTTCTCTTGGCATCGATCAAGGGTCCGGTAACATCTACCACCGGCCTGTTGGAGCGGATGGTGTAAATCCTCTTCCCCGTGCGGAACGAGGCTACGGCATCAGGAAGAGAGATGCCCATGGCTGGCTCTATGGGCTTGATACAATAGCTGACCGTCTTCGTCTGACCCGGCTCGAGAACGATCTTCCACTGGAGGGTGTCATTGCTGTGAAATTCCTTTCCTGTGGAGTCGGACAGATCCACGGAAAATGTCCTGTTTCCATAGTTGCTGAGGGAATCGATCACATAGTAGCTTTCAGATAACTCCTGGGTCTCTTCAACCCTCTTATAGAGCCGGAGAGGGCCGGATATATGCGCTTTGCCGCCGCCCCATGACTGGTGGGAATTTCCATCCGGATCGGTGTATTGAGCGCGGACCCTGACCTGCAGATCTCCCGCTTCGAGCAGATATGGAGCCACCAGATCGATCCTGATGGGATCGGTTTGGGCCGTCTTTTTCTGTTCATCCCAGGCCGATCCCGCTTGGAGGCTTGATATGTTGAACCTCCTGCTGAATATAGGCGGACTGGAATCCACGGTTATCTTCAGGTCTTCTGCATCAACAGCGCCTCGATTCTCCACGGACAGCAGGATTTTGATGTCCTCCCCGCCCCGGTAGATATCTTTATCGAAGCTCAAAATCAGAGATATCTCCGGGGCGCTGGGAAGCTGCATTCTCACAATGGCATAAGGCTCATCCTTGTCCGCTCCCTCTACGATCTTCAGGGCGCTGATCCTCAAGGAATCGTTTATGACGAACCACTCGCCAGCATGAAGAGCCCGGCGGGCAATGGGGCGTTCATCCTCCTGCAGCTCCACCAAGACCATGAGCTTCTCCTCCAGGGAGAAGTCGGCCAGGGTCAGGGTGTAGTCCTCCAATGTCAATTGCTCTTTCCAGTGAAGCTCGCCGGAGACCCCCTGGCCCCAGACTGTTGCCTGAGCGGTGGAGACTGCCAAGATCAGGATCAAAAAGGCTCTGATCATCTCAATGCCTTAAGAGAAGATAGATCGTCAGCATGATCAATGCCGCATAGATGTACAGTCGATTTCCGTCCTCCAATGAGCCTCCGATCATGGAGTTGGCATTCTTTGCTGGGGAGCTTTTTCCCCTCGAGCTATCCTGCAGAGAGTTATCTGTGCTGGCACTCGATTCACTCCCATACCGGCTTGAAGCATCATCTTTCATCTCAATAGCATCGCCCTTTGCTCCCTTCTTCTCATCATCGACCTCTGCAGATGCACGATCGGTCTTTGAAGCATTCTCGCTGCCATCATCCGGCTTGTCAACGGGATCCTCTTTATCGATCTGCTCATCCTTTGTGCTCGCTTTTTCATCGCTATCCTCAGAGGAGCGATACTCTGCTCCAGAGGAGGCATTCTTAGCCTCAAAGGATACCCCTTTGGGGGCATAGAATATGACCACCTCATCGCGCTTTACCATTAGCTTTTTCGTCTTTTCATACTCTATTCTGGTATCATCATCCTGCCATCTGACCGATAGATTGTGAATGCCCTCTTTGAGCTTTATCTTCCCCAGCTCAGCACTGCTCTCCTTTCCCACCTTTTTGCTCTTCTCGAAGCTGCCGTCTGCATAGAGAAATGCCTCCAGCTCCCGTGAGTTCTCATTGACCAGATTAACTGTTATTTCAAACTCCTCAGGCTCCTCATTGAGGGTGGTGTAAAGGTTTACCGATGTCTCGGCCGTGATATCCTTTGTCTCCTCCACCTCAAAGGAACTCTTCACGTCCTCATCCCACCAGCTTATCTTGAAAGTATGACTCCCCTTCTCCACAGGGTAGCTGTCTATCTTTTGATCCGCTCCTGAGGAGATCGACTTGCGGTCTATCAATTCCGAATCTATAAACAGGGAGACATCAAGCTTCTCATTGTCATTGTTCGTGATATAGACGTGTACTGGGATTCCTTCTTTTGCCGATGTATTCCCTTCCGTCAAGTTCGATGGTGCAGCATCAGTTGAGAGATTCGTCTCCTCCCCGCTGGCAAGGCATATCTGGGTGGGAATGATGATTGAAAGCAGAATGCTAGCCCCGAAAAGGGCGGTGAGAATAAAAGCAAATGTTGTATCTCTTCTCCCAGGCAATGGACTACACCTCATGTATATCAAATGCGCCATGATGCTTTAAATATCATTTGGTAAGCAAAAAATTAAGATTCATGTTAATATTAGTCTATTGAATAGATTTTAAATCGGATATTTTATTCCTCATAACGAAAGTATTATCTACGAGAGGTTGAGATAAAGCCATCGAGAGGATGAGATAATTGATGGATACTGCCATCATGCTTTTGGTAGTGGAGGGAGTGCCCTTCCTGGCCCTGGTCTATTATCTGATTCACAAGAAGCAGATGTTCATGCTGGAGAGGGGGATCGAGAAGAAGGAGGACAGATATGTGAGAGCTGAGCGCAGAATAATCAATGGACTCTTCTTAACCCTGGCCGGATTCTCCATGATCCTGGCACCTCAGTTGGCATCCATTGCGGGAATAGAGGCACAGCTATCATTTGACCTTCTGCTGGTAAGCATGATACTGCTCTGCGCCGGATTGGCCATGCTGATTGGCGGAGAGCTGCTCAAGTACAGGACCGCCCCGCTTGATGGCTCTGATGGACCGGCAGAGCTGAAATGAGAGAAGAGAACCAAATCCGCGATCATCGATAAGGGCGCAACAATACTGGAAGATCCATAGAAAATACCCCAGAAGAGGACACCCTGGCCGCAAGATGTCCTCACTCTTCCTAAACCCATTGCGGCCAGGCATCCATAATGGCATCTAAACTAGAGGGCTATTAATTCCTGCATACACATGCTGCTTTCTGCTATCATCACCTCCGCACTTCACTGACCGGTGTAGATTTTAAGCATCCTGACCGGCCTTTCCTTCCTGTCCACAATCAGAACATCTTCGCCATTCTCGATTCCCGGATCCGTTGCGATCACTTGCCCGGGGAATAAGCGTCCCCCCCGGGCGACAAAAGGCACCGCCGCATCCGAGATCACCACTTTGCTAACCGACGAATCGTTTTTATCACTCCACATTGCACAACCACCTCTATCCTTTATCTGTGATTAATAAGGATATAGATCTTAATAAGTAATAAACTTTTTGATTGAATTATTACCATGGTTAAGGGTCCGGCCAAACCCGGCGTCCTCAATATCCCATGCCCCGATCTCATCGTCTCTGATCCCTGAATGATGCCGGTTGGAGTATGACAATGGCCCCGGACGAGCTGGCGGCGGCATGCTTAATTTAAACCTGCCAGCTTTTGAGAGGACGGACCTCGCCAGCAACTTGGCCGCGAGGGGAGAGATATTCAGGCGGGTGCTTGAGAGGCAGCATACTGGCTTAGTGCAAACGTTGGGCTGGCCGCATGATCTTCATGCTTTTTTTCGGATGTGCAAGCACATAATTATTAACAAAAACGATTTATACTTCGCCTCGTCTTAATAACCACAGTTCATATGAGGAATTGATATGCAAATACGACTGTTTTCCGCGCCTATGGCCCTTTGCCTGATAGCATCTATGCTGATGGCATCGGCATGGGCAGCTGAATATCCCCTGACCATCACCGACTCTGCAGGAAGAGAGGTCACCTTCAACCAGCCTATTGAGAGGGTGATCGTCACCAGCTCGGATGCTGCCGAGGCAGTTGTGATGCTGGGAGCAGCAGATAAGGTGGTAGGAATCTCAGATACAGTGAAGAATAAGGGCTACTACTTCCCCGATCTCAAGGGAAAGCAGAGTGTAGGGAAATGGAATGCTCTGGACTATGAGATGATCGGCGCGATCGCCAGCGATGGAGAGGATGCCATTGTGCCAGATATCGTGGTCATTGGCTACAGCTATCCGGACAAGAGCTACGGCATATACGGCCTGGAGGAGGGACTGGAGCCCTTCGAGAACATCAAGGCGGTAGCGCTGGAGTTCACCAAGCCGCAGAACATGACCCGCGAGATCGAGGTTTTAGGCCAGATCCTGGGCAAGGAGGAGCAAGCTTCCGATTATATTCGCTGGTATGATGAAAAGATCAACTCCGTCAAGGATGCAGTGGACGGGATGAACTTGCCCGAGGCATATGTGGAGTGGAGCTCCAGTGGCGGCGATATTTCCACTCTGGGCCCGGGGTCTGCATTTGACCAGGTGCTGAAAGTGGCAAAGGGCTACAACATCGCCAGCGCCCTGGAAGAGAGCTATCCAAAGGTGGACTGGGAATGGGTGGTAACAGAAAATCCTGAGATAATCATCGTGAGACAGACCCAACCAGCAGGACATACCGAGATCGGCTGGGAGTCTGCTCCCTCACAGGAGGCCTCAAAACTGCAGGCTGCGAAGAATGAGCTTCTGGACAGATCAGGAGCAAGCGGAACCTCAGCCGCAAAGTCCGACCGGATCTATTTCATAGATTGGGATATCATGAACGGCCTGGACCAGGTGGTGGGCGCGACCTATCTGGCGAAGGTGCTCCACCCCGACGTGGATCTCAATCCGGAGGAGGTATACCGCGAATATTTAGAGCGTCTGGGCCTTGAGTATCCCGAGGGAAGGACGATGGTCTATCCGGAGATTGAGGATTGATCGCAACAAGATGCCTGTGAGGCATCCTTATTCTTTTTTAGATGGGTTTTTATGTTATTTGATCCGAAATAGTTATTAATAGAATACAAGAAAAACAGAATACATCACACCAAATTGCAATCCCTCAATCGGCAGGTAATCGAATGAAGTTAGTCTCTATAACCTGGAGCAGTGAGCTGCCCCACCTGATGCAGGGGGCCAGAGAGCTCTCCTTTAACCTGGAGGCCTGGTCCTATACCCAGCTTGACGATCCCGTCCAACTGGAGAAATGCCTGAAATCACTGAAAAGCGCTCAGATGGTCCTGATCCATCCATCGAACGACCCCTGCTGGGATGAGATCATTCCCTCCCTCAGCCCCAGCACGCCAGTGATCTCCTTTGGCCGGGACCCATCGCTCTGGACCGTGGCCAATGTCCCGATGGATACTACCCTGACCGTCAACCGCTATGCCCTGTTCGGCGGGCGGAAGAACTTCAAGAACCTGCTCAAGTATGCCTGCAACCAGGCCCTGAAGACGAGCTTCCAGCTCGAACCGCCAGAGGAGATCCTCTGGCAGGGGCTCTATCATCCCCGATCTGAGACGGCCTTCGCAACCGTTGATGAGTACCTGGAATGGTATCAGGGCAAGGAACGATCGTGGGTGGGCCTGATCTTCTCCCGCACCTCCTGGGCAAACGAGGATCTGAAGGTCGTAGATGCCGCCATACTGGAGCTGGAAAAGGAGTTCGACGTCCTCCCTGCATTCTGTTTCGGCATGGGAGATTCCGATCTGGGCGCCTGGTCCAGCGTAGAGGTGGCCAAGAGGTTCTTCTCAGGAAGAGTGGAGGCTATAGTCAACCTCCAGCCCATCTTCCGCTCCAGAAACAGCGATGAGGCACTCCAGACCATGAAAGCCCTGAATGTGCCCATATTCCATCCTGCGGTCGTCTATCATAAGACAGAGGAGGAATGGAAGGATGATGTGCACGGCCTGTCCAGCAGCGAGGTGGGCTGGTCTGTGGCCATGCCGGAGTTTGAAGGAGTGATAGAGCCTCTGATGATAGGAGCGACGAGCCGCTCTGAGATGGACGGGGCACAGATAGAGAAGCATGTGCCCATCCCGGAGAGGGTTTCAAAGCTCGCGAGAAGGGTCAAAAAATGGGTCGCCCTGAAGAACAAGCCGATATCCGAGCGCCGGGTGGCTTTCATCCTGCACAACAATCCCTGTGCTTCAGTGGAGGCTTCAGTTGGTGGCGGAGCGCATATCGATACCCTGGAGAGCGTTGCTCGCATCATGGACCGGATGGTCCAGGCCGGATACTCGCTGCAGAGCCCACCCAAGACGGGAAAGGAGCTGATTGAGACCATCATGGCCAGAAAGGCGATATCGGAGTTTCGCTGGACCTCGATCGAGGAGATCATCAAGCGAGGAGGAGCCCTCGCCCTCTTGAGCGAAGAGGAATACCGGCAATGGTTCGACCTGCTATCCCCCGTCGTCCGGGATCAGATGATCGAGGCCTGGGGAAGGCCGCCAGGGGAGGAGAAGGACGGAATTCCCGCTGCCATGCTCTATCAGGGGAAGATCGTTATCACTGGGGTGGAATACGGAAATGCCCTGGTCTGCACCCAGCCCAAGAGGGGGTGCGCCGGGTCTCGCTGCGATGGCCAGGTCTGCAAGATATTGCACGATCCCCAGGTGCCGCCCACTCATCAGTATCTGGCCACCTACCGCTATATCGAGAGCTGCTTTGGCGCAGACCTGATTGTGCATGTAGGAACCCATGGCAACCTGGAGTTTCTGCCCGGAAAGTCGGTGGGCCTCTCCGCCGACTGCTATCCCGATATCGCGATCGGCGATATGCCGCACCTTTACATCTACAACTCGGACAACCCCCCGGAAGGGACCATAGCCAAGAGAAGGAGCTATGCCACTTTAGTCGACCACATGCAGGTGGTGATGACTGACTCCGAACTCTATGGAGAGCTTAAAGAGCTGGAGGACAGGATCTCCGAGTACAGACGGGCGGTCCTCTCGGAGGGCGGAAGAGCCCATGCCCTCGAGCATATCATCCTAAATCTGCTGGAGAAGAGCAACCTGGCAGGCGAGATCAACCTGAAGAGGCTCATCGCCACCGGCGCGAGCTTCGAAGAGATCCTGGAGAGAGCACACGATAAGATCTCCCAGCTCTACAATACCCAGATCCCCGACGGTATGCATATATTTGGAGAGCTTCCCGCGGGCAAGAGAAGAGAGGAGATGATCCGGGCCATTCTCCGGGCTGAGGTGAGAGGAGCTGCTGCCCTCCTGCTGGGACGGGAGGTCACGGCCAATATCGAGGATCTTAGAGAGTTGGACGGACTGGGTGGGGACCTGGTCCGGGCAATCATAGCCGACAGGACAGGCAAGATCGAAGGCCAGGAAAAGAGCAGTATATCGAGACTGCTGGAGGAGCGCTCTATTGGAAAGGAAAGCCCGGCCTTAGACCTCTTGCGAGATCGAATAGAAGAGCTCAGCTGGAGGATCGAGGAGTCCAGGGAGATGGAAAGCCTATTGAGGGGCTTTTCCGCAGGATTCATCGAGCCAGGACCATCGGGGCTGATGAGCAAGGGAAAGATCGAGATCTTGCCCACGGGAAGGAACTTCTTCTCCCTGGACCCCTCGGCAGTTCCCACCGAGGCCGCCTGGATGGTAGGACGAAGACTGGCCGACAGCCTGCTGGAAAAGTACGAAAAAGAGCAGGGACGGCTTCCTGAGAACGTGGGGATGTTCTGGATGGCAGGAGATGTGATGTATGCCGATGGGGAGCAGATGGCCCAGATGTTCCATCTCATCGGCGTCATGCCGGTCTGGAAGGGGGGGAAGCTGAAGGGCTATGAAGTGATACCTCTCGAGGAACTGGGCCGGCCCAGGATAGACCTGACCGTGAGGGTCTCAGGCATCACCCGAGACTGCTTTTACAACTGCATTGAGATCATGGACCAGGCCATCTGTGAGGTCGCAGCACTGGACGAGCCACAAGATATGAACTTTCTGCATAAGCATGACCTGGAGAACGGATCTCATCATCGCATCTTCGCCAGCCGCCCAGGAACCTATGGCAATGGAGTGAACCTGGCAGTCTATGCCAGCGCCTGGAAAGCGGATAAGGATCTTTCGGACGTGTTCATCTACTGGAATGGTTACGCTTACGGCAAGGGCGTCTTCGGCGAGGAATCCCAGGATGGTTTGATCAAGCAGCTGAAGAGCGTGGACGTCACCTTCAACAAGACCACCACGGATGAGAAGGATCTGTTCGGCTGCTGCTGTTACTTTGGAAACCAGGGAGGTATGACTGCGGCCGCCCGGGAGGTCTCGGGGCACCATGTTGAGGCCTACTATGGTGATACCAGAGATGCCGATCGGGTGGAGGTTCGCACCCTGAGCGATGAGGTCAGGCGGGTCGTTCGCACCAAACTGCTCAATCCCAAGTGGATCGCGGGGATGAAAAGGCACGGCTATAAGGGAGCAGGGGACATCTCCAAACGCGTAGGCCGGGTCTACGGCTGGGAGGCGACGACACAAGAGGTGGATGACTGGATATTCGACGACATTGCCCGGACCTTCGTCATGGACGAGGAGAACCGCAAGTTCTTCCAGGAGAACAATCCCTGGGCGATGGAAGAGATGAGCAGGAGGCTGTTGGAGGCCGAGCAGAGAGGCCTGTGGAAGGCAGATCCTGAGGTTTTAGATGCCCTCAAGAACCTTTACCTGGAGATCGAGGGCTGGATAGAGGAGAGAATGGGAGACGTGGAGGGCGAGATCCAGGGTGGATCGATCGATGTCTTCAATGCCGATGAGGTTCTTGCCTGGAAGAAGAGGATGAGCAAGGTTCTGGGAGATTGAACCGGGGCCAAGCATAACGATGAACGGACTTCTGGTGAGCTTGATTCCTGCAAGGGGGCAGAGGGGGCTTATGCTATCCTATGGGCCGATCTGGCAGCCTTGCATAGGAGCCTTCCCAATTATCTGCTGGCGAAGGTGGCCGCTCCTCTGCTTTACATCACCGCCTTCTTTTTCGCACTGGGGGCAACATCAGGATGAACCAAGTGAGCTAGCTGGATTACTGGAGAAGCTTTGAGGAGCCTCTCATGCTGCTGCAGGATACCCCAGCACCGCTCCCTCGGGATATTCCACTTCCAGGAATTGCTCCAGGTATTCCCGATAGATCTTCTCGGGATCTATATTCATCTCGGGGTGCAGCCACGCTGCGCAATAGGCGAGGCCCACGATGCCGTCAGGTCCCCAGGCGATCTCAGTGCTCAGCAGATGGACCCTGTTGTTCTTCGCCGCATCCAGATTGCTCCATCCCGGACGTTCCTCTAAATAGCCATTCAGGATCTGATCAGCTTCTTTTGTGCTGTTCCAGCCCGCTTTTCCGCCTCCCGGTGCCAGAAGCTTGATTATGACATCCGGGTTCTCCTTGAGGATCCATTCGCTGTCCAGCTTGGGGTACTCATCGAGATCGCCTGCAATGTTCCGTCCTCCAGTGGAGCAGCACATTGCATCGCCGCTTGAGCCTCTGCCGTAACTGGAGATCTCAGCGATGCTGTTTCTTGTTCCCCATTCCATGAACAGACGGGGCTTATCCTTTTCATTGAGGCCTGCCACATAATCATGGATCGCCTGATCATAGCTGCCACGCCACTGCAGGTATTCGTCTGCCTCCTCGTTCTTATCCAGGATGAATCCCAGAGTCCTCATCTCCGAGCGCATGATATCCTCCCGGTAGAGATCAAGACCGATAACTGCTATGCCAGCGGGCCTGAGACTCTCCTCCAGCAAGCTGGCCCGATCCAGGTTGGCGGAGGTGATCACTATATCCGGTTTCAATTTGACAATGGCCTCGCTATCGGGGGCAGACCATGTTCCTACTGCCGGCTTATCTGCCAGATCCTGATAGTAGTACCCTTCTTTGATGTCTGAGGATACCCCTACCATCATATCCTGTGCCTTGAGGATCTTGGCGGCCTCATTCCTATAGGTGCCCAGAGCGATTATGGATTTCACCGGCAGGGATACGGTGACATTCCTGCCGATGGAGTCGGAGACCGTAAGCTCCGTTTCCTCTCCTCTGATGATCTCATTTATCCGCTCGATGTCCTGGGAATCGATTCTGCCGTCATTGTTGGCATCGGAAAGTTTCGTTGACTTGCTCACCCCGTCGATTACCGCCTGGACATAGGTGGCATCTGCCTCGTCGATCCTGTCGTTCATATCGGCATTGCCGAATACGCTCAACAGATCCTGTCCGCCCTCATCGGCAGACGCTGCTGGGCAGAGAAGAGAAAGGGCGATCAGGGTGAAGCAGCTGTGCCATAATATTGACTGTTCAAGGGGTCTATTACTGTTACCTATTCTAAAAATATTCATAACTCATCACAATAATTTGCCTGAACTATTGTAGATATAAATCTTTCCATAGCTCTGCTAAACGCTCATCCTCCTGAGGGCCATCATCCCTCCGCCCAAGAATAACAGAAAGAAGAGGAAAAGAACCAGGAACGATGACCAGGGAAGAGGCTGGTCCAATGCAGCCGCCCTCAGAAACAGGCTGGAGTGGGTGAGAGGAAGGGCGTACAGCGCCATCTTCAGCCCGAAGGGAACCTGGGAGACGGAGAAGAAGGTTCCGCCCAGAAAGGTCATCGGCATGAGAATCAGGCTGCCAAATGTGGCCATATCCTCATGAGATCGGGCCAGCAGTGCAGCCAGAACACCAAGAAAGGCAAAGGTCAGGCAGCTAAGCAGCAATCCTAATACAAAGGGCAGAGTGATATGGATATGCCTGGCGATGAGAAAGGCTACGAGCAAGAATGCTACCGAGCTCAGTATACCCCTCACCACCCCAATCAGCGCTTTTCCCAAGAGAATGGAGGGCAGTTCCACCGGGGCCATGAGGCATTCATCAAAGCTCTTGAAATAGAGGCGATCGACATTGAGCCTGGTGCCGGCTCCATTGAAGCTGGTGGTCATGGCGGTCAGAGCGATGATTCCCGGTATCACGAAATCAAGATAGCTGGTTCCGTTCATATCTATCCCGCGACCCAGGCCCCAGCCAAAGGCCATCAGATAGAGAAGCGGGCTCATCAGGGTGGTGAGAAGATAGCGAGGCCAGCGCCGCTTGAGTGCTGTCAGGTCCGACCAGAGTATGCTGAAGGCATCGATCATGCTAGTCTCCCATCACCTTCTCACCGGTCAGCTCGATGAACACATCCTCCAGGTTGGACTCTCGCATGACCACCCTCTCCGAGCCTGGAAGATCCTGAATAAACCGGGAGGCACTTGATCGATCCGGAAAGTAGCGGTAAGTTGTGCCGCACGCCTCCCCCTGCATCTCTACGGCCACCATTCCCAGCCTTTGCCGCAGCTCCAGAGGGCTTCCCAGAGCCATGAGCCTGCCGTGATGAAGAATTCCAACCCGCTGACACAAGGCCTCGGCCTCTTCGATATAGTGGGTGGTCAAGAAGACCGTCGAGCCTTCTAGGTTCATCCTGCGGATGAGATCCCAGACCCGGCGTCTGGTTTGAGCGTCCAATCCCACCGTCGGCTCATCCAGGAAGAGGAGCTTGGGCCTGTGGATGAGCGCCCGGGCTATCATGGCCCTCCTCTTCATTCCCCCAGAGACGCTATCGATGAGCTGATCGGAGTGATCGGACAGCCCCACATAATCGAGCAGTTCCGCGATCCTCTCCTTTCGTTCCCTGGATTGGAGGTGGTGCAGCCGGGCATGAAGCTCCAGGTTCTCGCCGATGGTCAGATCCCGGTTCAGGCTCAAGTGCTGCTGAACCACGCCAAACTCCGACTTCACCCTGGACGGGTCCTTTGCCACATCGATGCCGTTGATAAAAACCCGTCCGGACGAGGGCTTGGTGAGGGTAGTAAGGATGCGAATGGTGGTGGTCTTTCCAGCTCCGTTTGGCCCCAAGAAGCCGAAGAGCTCTCCCCGTCCGACCTCAAGATTCAAGTTATCTACTACCTTCTTCCTCGAGTACTCCTTCTTCAGGCCCGATATCTCGATCATACTGCTCATATCTATCTCAATTATATTGACCGCATATATTAATTATATATGTTAATTATATTTATTAATTCTTTATTTCTATTATCATATCAATAATAGCATTATGTTGCAACATATTCATTTATGGCCGCATCATCGAACAGAAGCTTCTGCTCTTCATCTACAATCCTGAGCAGGGACTCCGGGGTTAAGCTGGATAGGGGATGGTACTTTCCCTGACACTGATCCGCGATCTGATGGCAATAGCCTAAACGCATATCCAGGAAGGAGCTGTCTACGACCTCACTGTCGATGACGATGGTATGGATTCCCAGGTGCTTTATCCGTTCTGAGATCGCCATCAGCTCGTCTTTGATCTTTCCACCCATTCCCTCATTAGCCCTGCCATCGGATATGAGAACCATCATCAGTTTGCTCTCCTCATCCTTTCTCAGTTCTCCCTGCAAGAGCTGCAATCCGCGGGAGAGGCCGGCGGATAGGGGTGTCTTGCCCCCGGTGGGAAGCTCTCGCAAGCGGCCAAGGGCCAGATCCACGCTGGTGCAGGGGGGAAGTATGATCTCGGCTTCCTTTCCTTTGAAGGCTATCATGCCGATCTTGTCTCTCTTCTGGTAGGAGTCCATTAAGAGGGAGAGAACTGCTCCCTTGGCGCTCTCCATCCTCTGATTGGCCCCCATGGATCCGCTGGCATCCACCACGAAGAGGACTACGGCGGAGGTCTTGCCCACTCTCTCCTTCTCCCGGATATCCTCGTCCTTTACGATGATGGCGTTGGGGCCGGATCTGACCCATTGATAGGGGGCAGCGGCACGAATGGTGGCATCAATGGCAATATCCTTTCCTTCCTGGGGCATTTTCTGGCGCAGATACCGGCCGCGGTTGCGCAGAGCCAGTGTATTCATCCTCCTGCCGCTGGTCTTGCGGCGGGCGATTCGGTCCCTCTTGCGGGGCATCGTTATGGCACGCACATCGATAGGCGTGCCGATCTCGAATATCCTCTCTTGGGGCTTAGCGGCCTGTTTTTGATCCGTGTCTTTTTGTTCCGACGGCTCCTGTGGTTGTTGCTCATTCTTCTTCTGCTGCTCGGGCTTTTGATCCTGATGCTGGTGTTCATGCTGCTTCTGAGACATGGACTTCTCCAGACGTTCCTTGTTCAGCGTGGGCGGCTCAAATGGCCTGCTCCTCATCCTATGGGCCAGGGCCAGCTCCATGGCTTTCTTGACATCCTCCTGGTTGACTTCGGTCCTGCCATCGAAGGCGGCGATGGTCTTGGCGGTTCTGGTAATGACTATCTCCGCTCGGTGCGTCTTGACTCCAAGATCGATGCAGGTGGAAGCGATTAAACGGAGGAGGTCATCGCTCATGCTCACCTGACTGAGAAGCTGGCGAGCCCTGGAGATCTTCTGTTTCATATCCACCTGTTCTTGTTGCCATTCTTTGGCAAATCCCTCTGGATCAAGGTCAAAAGCTTCTGCGATCTTGGCGATCTGCATTCTCTGCTCCACGTCCTCAATTCCAGCAACGCTCACCTGTAAGCCGAATCGGTCCAGAAGCTGGGGCCGGATCTCTCCCTCCTCAGGATTCATCGTCCCCACCAGGATGAATTTGGATGGATGAGCAACGGATACGCCCTCCCGTTCCACAATGTTGACGCCCATGGCAGCAGCATCCAGCAGCACATCAGCCACATGATCGTCCAGAAGATTAACCTCGTCAATGTAGAGGATGCCGCGATTAGCGGCTGCGAGAATGCCGGGCTCCAGCGCTTTTATTCCTTCTTTTATGGCCCGTTCCACGTTCAGCGATCCTACCACCCGATCTTCGGTTGCTCCCAGCGGCAGATCGACTACAGGGGTCTTTTTCTCTACTGCTGTGATCTGATTTGATTGGCTCTTCTGGTAGCACAGGTCGCACATATCCTCTGGATTCTCCGGATTGCAGTTGAATGGGCAGTCAGATGCCACCTGAATGGTCTCCAACAGATCTGCCAAGGACCTTACTGCTGTGGATTTGGCAGTTCCCTTGTCACCCCGGATCAGGACGCCGCCGATGCGGGGATTGATGGCATTCAGAATCAGGGCAAATCTCATGTCGTCCTGCCCTACTATGGATGTAAATGGTATGGTCCTTCTCTTCAAATGGTGCATGTAATCGCCTTTTTTATTTAGCGTATCTCTGACGTATATAAGGCTTATGTCATATTAAAAAGTAAGAAATTTCAAATAATTTTTTAATTAATTGTTACATATAGATCTAAATTTAGTCTTATACTATGCGCGAATCTCGAATTAGATCTGATTTCTTATATGAATTCTTCTATGTGATATGCAATGCGCTTGTCAGGGACCAAGGATTTTCGGCTCAAATTCCAGTCTGATGAGATGATATCGATGAATGCACATATAGAAAAGAGCTTTCTGCTATTTAGAGAATTTCTAGCATACTAATAATTTGCAGTGATATTTGATGCCTTCAGCGGATGAACTGGGAGAACAATTGTGATATAGTAATACAATTACCAAAAGACTTATTAATATTGGTATAAACCAGCAAGATGATATCGATGATCGAATCAGGAGAGAGTAAGGCTGCCCCTGAAGGCGCAAACCACGATGAGATCAGCCCTGCTGTGGGGCTGCCCAGCAGAAAGAATGAGCCCGATAGAGATTTTCCGCCGGCAACGATCATCAAGGGCAATGATTTTGGCCAATCACATCTGAACGGCTATGGTTTGCTCCCGGAATCCAGGGTTGATGCTATAAATAGAGCCTTCATCTCTTATTCTGAGGCATGAGGCTGATGTCCGAATCACAAATGAAAGAGAAGCTGGGCGCGGGCCAGAAGACTCAGCCCAGGACGACTGCTGCTCAGGAGCTGAGGGCGGAGTACCAGAAGTTCATCGGAAGGAAGATGCTCTTTCTCGCTGCTCTTGTCTTAGGCATTGTATTGCTGGCGGGCTATGCTGCCACCCGGGGATCGGCGGATATCAGCGTGATGGATGTCTACTCCACTATCCTGGCAAAGTTCTTTCCCCAGTATTTCCAGACCACCTGGTTCTCAGATACCATCGTCTGGGGACTGAGGCTGCATAGAATCCTTATGGGGATAGTGGGAGGAATCGGCCTGGCCATCGCCGGAGCGGTCATGCAGGGCATCCTTAAAAATCCCCTGGCCAGCCCCTTCACCCTGGGCATCTCATCAGCTGCTTCCTTTGGTGCGGCCATGGCCATAATCATGGGGGCGGGGTTCATGGGCGGAGAATGGCTGATCATCGGCAATGCCTTTGTTTTCACTCTTCTCGCTGCGGGGGCGGTCTATGGACTGGCAAAATATAAAGGAGTCACACCAGAGACCATGATCCTGGCGGGAATTGCCATCTCATACCTTTTCAGTGCCATGACCTCATTTCTGCAGTATATCGGCCATGCAGAGCAGGTTCAGGAGGTGGTCTTCTGGTCGATGGGCTCGCTGGGCCGCTCTTCTTGGGATAAGGTCTGGATAGTCACCGCGGTCATAGCCATCTGCCTTCCCTATCTTATCATCAAATCCTGGGACATAAATGCCATGGGGGCAGGTGACGAGACCGCCAAGAGCCTGGGGGTGAATGTGGAGAGGACCCGGGTGATCAGCATGATGCTGGTCTCGTTCATAACCGCCTCGGTGATATGCTTTACTGGCACCATAGGCTTCATCGGTCTGGTCGCTCCTCATATAACCCGGATGGCAATTGGTGGGGATCACAGGTTCCTGCTTCCCGCCTCTGCTCTGGTGGGGGCGCTGCTTCTCTTAGGAGCTGATACCCTGGCCAGGACCATTCTCGCTCCAGTGATTCTGCCCGTGGGAATAATGACCGCCTTTTTAGGGGTGCCATTCTTCGTCTACCTCTTCATGCGCAGGAAGAGGGAGTTCTGGTAGGCATGCCTGTCCGAAGGATGAAGGATCCAATCGATTATGGGTGCCTCATCTTCCTTTTTTTCGCCATCGCCTCCTGATCCAGATCGTCAACCGCACCGTCCAGGTTAGCATCAGTCATTGGAATTTCTATCATCCAATCCAATTTGGCGATAGTCCTAAATTCCTATCTAAGTTACTTATATCATGAATAACTAATAGCATATGGCTTAAAGGGTGGTCATAATGAAGAAAGAGGAATTCCTAAAACAGATTGAAGGATATGCATTCCCTGAAATGTTCAATCAGGACCTTCTCGATCGTGCAGCAGAGATGTTCGGAAAGTGGGGGAAGACCGCTCATCTGGATGAAAAGGAGCATTTATTCGAGAGCTTTGGACTGAATCCCCTGCCGGAGGACAGCGATGAGATCAAGGAGCAGAAGGCTGCCATCAGACATATCTGTTCCAGGATGATGGATGCAAGCATCAACCGCAGGGATGCTGCCGATCTCATCCGAAACTTCAATCGAATAAAAGATCCAGGCTACAAGTGGCTGGATTGAACTTCAATTTTTTTAATGCTTCCCTCACCACCTACCACCAGTGATGCCAATCCGGCGGCACGAGGCCGACAAGCTATAAATAGCCCTCATATTCAAGGCCGATAGTTCATTGCCTGTGAGATCAAAGGGATGTCCAGATCAAATAGCGCTTCTGAGTTTATGAAATATAACTATGGTGAAGATAGGTTATGCCTGGAGAGAGAGGAGCTGGCCTTCTGGGAGCGACAAAGGAGATGCGGCGACGACTGCGATCTCAAGATGGCCCGCGATCTACCCGATGATACTCCCCAGTTCATATTACGCCTGCAAAGGGAGTTTGAGGAGAGGGCAACAGCCTTCTCTTTTGCCGGATCAGGTGGCATGGTCCTGGATGCAGGGTGCGGCAATGGGGAGCTGCTAATTGCAGCCCTTGAGATGGGGATGGCAAAGGAAAATGGGCCCAGGTTCATCGGCATGGACTTCTCTGCCAACATGCTTGGTCGGGCCAGATTCCGCACATCCGGTGATCCGAGGGCAGCATTTCTTCAGGGAAGCATAACCTCGCTTCCCTTTGTTGATCAGTCATTCGACTGGGTAGTGAGCAGCGGCGTTCTTACCTGTCTTGCCTCTCCACAGTCGATGGCAGAGGCCCTGCAGGAGTTCAATCGGGTTCTCCGCCCAGGCGGAGGACTGGTGGTGGATTTCTTCAACCGCCTATCCCATTACACCCTGGCGAGAAAATATCTATTCGGAGAACGGATAGTTCCGCCGGAGTATCTCTCCTTTTCAGAATTCCAGAATCAATTGGAGAATGCCGGCTTTCAGATCGAAGAGCATCTCGGTTTTGACTTCAAGCTCTGCCAAGGCTACTTATTTATGAGCCGCTACAGGCCGGTCGTCGATCCGGCTTATCTGCAGGAGCGCATCTCCCAATTACTGGAGAAACGGATTGTGCCACTATGGCCCAAGCTAAGTCTTTTCGGATACAGGATATATGTAAGGTGCAAAAAGATATAGAGTTTTAGCAGTCAGTTCTGCCCTCCGCCCCTCGACCAGCTGCCAATTCCATCGTTTTTGCCAATCGCACTGACATCAGATCTCAAGATCGCTCTCAACTCTTCCAGGTTCACCGGCTTGCTGATGTAGCCGTCCATTCCCGAATCGATGCATTTCTCCTTGTCACCCTCCATGGCAAATGCGGTGATAGCGATGATCTTTGGCAATGTCGGCCGGGTTTCTCTGATCTTTCTGGCGGCATCCAGCCCATCCATCTCTGGCATTTGAATGTCCATGAGGATCACATCGTAATCCTGGCGATCCAGGGCGACAAGGACCTCCAGGCCATTAGCAGCTACATCAGCGCGATAGCCGAGCTTATGGAGCATCTTTTTAATAACCTTCTGATTGATTATGTTGTCCTCCGCCACCAGTATACGTAGAGGACGCTGGGGGCCCATAGAGATGCTGCTCTTCGACCCTTTTGCCAGCTCTCCGGGCGGTGGCGATAACGCTTCCATTGCCTTTATAGTGAAACCGTCATGCCTGGCCAGGCACCCATGAGGCATGAAAATGTGGGTTTAGGTTTATATCCAGGAATGATCATCAGCCTAAATTATGAGACAGGTAATCAAAGGCGAAGCGTTTCTGGAGGAT
>Ga0209718_1000145_pt1 | contig 100657 bp, 79 predicted proteins | sample AD_JPNAS1_MetaG_FD_184420 | JGI IMG/M metagenome (GOLD analysis project Ga0209718, IMG submission 184420) | Active sludge microbial communities of municipal wastewater-treating anaerobic digesters from Japan - AD_JPNAS1_MetaG (SPAdes) (version 2) | ecosystem: Engineered > Bioreactor > Anaerobic...
GACATATTTGGTATATATCTTTCCATTTGAGACTCTTCGAGTTCTTGACTGACGTATAAACATAGGGATAGGATACCACGAAAAGCGAATCGTTTCCATTTATACTCGAAACTGTTACACTATTAGGCCACTACTTTCTAAAAATCCAAAATTTTCAACGATTTCATGCGGGTTTCAGCGTTGTTTTTTCTTATTTTTTCCCTTTTTCTCCAAAACCGGTCGAAAGTCGGGAAGAGATGGTGCGGTCAGCCACCGAAAATGAGTTGAAAGAATAGGATCCTTTGTTGTGTACATCATTCTTTTCTACGATACTTCAGCGGTCGCCCTAACTTTAGGATTTTCCCTTCGTCTACTGCTTTTTTTAGCCATTTGCTCAACTGCGTTTTGGACACTTCTAACTTTCTGGCAAGATCGTCGAGGGATACAGGGAATTCCAAACTACTTAAAATGACCGGTAAAACGGCTTGATATATCGTAAGCGGGGTTTCTTGAAGCGGAGTTTCTTGCGCAACAGGGATGGAGGCCCCGGCGAAGCTTTCATCAGAAGAGGGTTCGCAATTTGCTCTCCCTTCTTTCTCCGTCTCGGTTCTTTGATCCGTCGGAATGAGCGGGAGCGGTAACGTGGTTGGCTTTTTCGATTTCTTTGCCTGGGGTTGCGTTTCTGGAATCCGCTCAATGAGGGAGCTTTCCTCTTCTCGTAGGCTCGCCGCCGCGGACAAGTGCTGTTTAAAATCACTCCGATCGATTTCTATCGGCCACGGGATCGCGCCTAAATCCACCAGCCGGGCGTTGCCTTCCGGCGGATTATTGCTGACTCTCACAAAAACCGGTATCCGCCTCTCTCGCTTCAATTCCTCCACTGCGCCAGCCCAAGTACCTCCTTTCTCATAATCGGAACTGACAACCAATGCAAAATCGGCCATCGCATAGATTAGTTTATTCCTTCCCATCGCCATTCCCACGTTGAAACCGGTTTCGGGGTTATAAGGGGAAATTAACAGTAAACTGCCTTCACCGATGGCAATTCGGGCTTGTTTTTCCAAACTGAGCTTGAAGAGGTTATCGCATAGAACTCCGATTGTTACACCGCCCGCCTCAAGTGCAGCAGACATAGATACCCGGTCGATACCGCGAGCGCCTCCGGAAACCACTGGCATTCGATTATAGGAGCACATCCGGGCCACTTCGCGCGCGAAGGCTTCCCCATTTTCATCCGCGTTTCTTGACCCGACAATAGCCAGCCCCCCGCCTTGAAGTAAGGTACGCTCCCCAGACCCAAATAGCAATGGAGGCGCTTGGTCACCCAATTTCTTTTTAAATCGCGTTGGATATTCGTGATCACTCCGACTCATTACCCAGATGTTTTTGCTCTGCCAATCTTCCACGGCGAAACCGAGTTGCGCTCCTCTAGCAAGAAGTCCTTCCATTCTTTGCTTGGGCAGACGGGTTTCCGAAGAGGCGTCCTTTAGGACTTCGCTTTTCAAGAGATCGCTTGGGCGCATTTTCCGCCCGATTAACCAGCGGACTAACCGGGTATACTCTGAGACAGAAAGCGGTTTTTCCGGGGTTTCTCTCCCGAACACGCCGCAAAGCATCAAGATCACTTTCGTATCCTCTGTCATTACCTCTTTCAACTCAATCAACCCCAAACGGGTTCAAGGCTAGCGCCAAAGGATAGACGGCGGAACAACCTGCTTCCCGCAAAAGGGCGGAGGTCAAGGTGAACGTCCATCCAGAATGAGTTACATCATCGACTAACAAACACGCTTCTGGTAAACACCCCTCACCGACGCGGAAGACTCCGTCCAGGTTTTTCGCCTGCTGGTAACTGTTTGCCATTTCCTTTTGGGGTTTGCTGTCGCGCACTTTCTCGATACACGCTACAAAGGGTAATCTGAGGGCGTTCGCCAACCTCTCCGCGAAACTTCGTACTAATTCAGGACGTTGAAGCGAAGGGATGCAAGTTACCCATCTCGGTGCCGGCTGCGGAGACCACCTTTTTACCAAGGTCAGGCATGCAGCCACAAGATCATCAGAAAACCCCTTAAACTGATATTTACCGCGAGCGACAAGTAGACCCCACCCCTCATCCCGCCAGATACTTAAGGCGCGGCCCTCACACGCTTGTAATTCAGAAGGAATAAAGGTACCGGAAAACGAATAAGAGCGGAACATATCCTTTAACGGCCACTTTTTTCGTGGTGGAAGAGGTTGATAGTCCTGGCGCAGGAAGTGTTTCGCTCTTTCCGCGAGCTCTAAGCCGTAGGATTCGTCGAGTGATAGCCCGGGATTGCAATTTTTGCATTTTCCGCAGTTCTGAGGAAGGGGGTCGTCTAGAGCCTTCTGCAGAAATGCCATTAAACAACCGGAGTGGTTCATATAGTCGCGCATCTGCCTCTGTTCTCCGTGTCTTATGTTGGTGATCATTTCTACAGTATTCCGGTCGACTCGGTACGTAGATGCAATGGCTGTGGTGTGCCATTTCTCGCCGACCTTCGTTACCGGCGAAGGAGATTCCACAGAAAGGTACCTTAAAGTTTTTTCTATCTTGGGGTAGGTAAGGTTGATCACTCGCTGTAATTCTGTTGTGGATAACCCGCTGTCAGATTCGTTTAGAGCCTGAATAACTTGAGAAACGTGTTGTTGAGGGGGAAAAGCAGTATCAATAAAATAATTCGTGATCGTTTCATCCTCTTCTCCGCACAGAAGGACGCCATAGGCTTCGTTCACCGCTCTACCGGCGCGGCCTACCTGTTGGTAGTAATGAACGACGGATGCCGGCCGTTGGAAGTGGATGACGAAACCCAAATCCGGTTTGTCGAAACCCATTCCAAGAGCCACAGTCGCCACCAATACTTTTATCTCGTTACTCAGAAGCTTTTGCTCCAGTGTCTCTTTGTGACCGCTATCGCCATCCTCCCCGGAGATACCCGCGTGATAGGCTTCCGCGTCGATATTATTTATCTTTAGCCAACTGGCGACCCGTTCCGTGTCTCGTTGCGTAAGCGTGTAGACGATTCCGCTTCCAGGCAATAGCGGAATCGTCTTCGCCAGCCACGCCATTCTCGCGGACATTTGGGGTATCTTTATGTTTTGGAGCTTAAGGCTTTTACGGCCTAACCCTCCCCTTTGTACAAGAAGCCTTTCGCCTAATTGCGCGATGACGTCGTTGACGACCCTGTTATTCGCTGTCGCTGTTGTTGCGAGGATCGGAACATTCGAAGGGATCGCTTCCAATACACGGACGATCCGACGATAGTCCGGTCGAAAATCGTGTCCCCAGTCGGAGATACAATGCGCTTCATCGATTACAAAAAGCCCGATATTGTGAGAGATGTGCGTCAGGACGCTGCGACGAAATTCTGGATTTGCCAACCGCTCGGGCGCGATCATAAGCAAATCCACCTCATTATTGATTAGTTCGCGCTTTATTCGATCCCAATCACCTCTATTACTGCTATTGATGGAACGCGCATTAACTCCTATCCTTTCTGCGGCTTCAAGTTGATTTCGCATCAGCGACAGTAACGGAGAAATCAGTAATGTCGGACCGGCGCCTCGATCACGCGATAGTTTCGCCGCTAAAAAATAGACCATACTTTTACCCCAACCGGTTCGTTGCACAACTAAAACCCGTTTCCGATTGAGTAAGCATTCGATACTATCCCACTGCCCTTCACGAAACGTCGCGTTAGGATCCTTAAGCGCTAACTTAAGGTAGTTATGGGCTATTTCCTTGATTCCCAATTTCGTCCCCCCATTCTATTCTTATTCGAAACACGACAACTACAGTGTTAAAAGCCTGATTCCGAAGGCTTATAAAAAACGGAAATATCTTTAGGATCTCCGAGACTTGGGTTTTCCAGGTGACTCTGTGGCAATAGGAACGATGACAAATGATGAGACATCATTTGGTTACTGACGAAAAATGGAAATACATTCACGTTCGCTCTCATTTTATTGTACCACGAATTCAGCTGCTTGTTTATCCTAAGTTCGGGGATATATCGAGGTGGAATAAGAAAAAAGAAGAAAAAGAAGAACGAAAAAACGGTCCCCGGAAGTAGACACCATAAAAGCTTTTTTAACCCGTAAAGGGCGTAAAGAAGCCAATTGGTAAGGTCAAGAGAAGGCGCCGTGAAGTCCGAGATGTACCGCTCTCGATTTCTGCGTGTGAATGTCCTTCACACACCTGGCAGCTTACCCACTCCCTGTTTCCTTTTCCTGCCACCTCAAACCGTACGTGCGGATTTCCCGCATACGGCTTTGCAAACGTCTTCGTCAAAAGGGTTATGTGACCTTTAACCGATGAGCGCTTTCGGTCGGTGGGGTGCCTCCCTGCTCCACCTCTGCCGATCATCCCCGTTGTTGCGCGTAATATTCGGGCGAGGAGGGCCTTTCCAGTTGCCTGAAATGTCCTTGTAACCGTGCTGTCGCTTACACCCCGCCGGAAGAAAGTCCCGTTTCAGTCAGTCTTCAGGACTTCCTGCTGTCTTCGCTGACTTTCAAACAGCTCGACTTCCAGATCCACGCCTTTCGAGGTTACTATGCGTTCACGGTTGTTACGGCCCGGTTACTCGCTCACCACCCTTACAGTGGCTTTGTCAACAGACTCCAGAACAGTTCGTTTCCTCCCTGCCTGCTGTCCAAGCTACGGGGTTCTGACTTTTTCCCCGGCAGGCTTGCTTTCTTCCTGCTGAACATTTCCGCCTTACCTGGACGTACTGAAAGTTGGCGTTCCCAAGCGTTCCCAGCCCACAATGTATCGCGCCATCGCGAAAAGAAGGGGCGCTTACGCCGCGGTGCTGCGCTTAGGAAGGCTACCAGTGATAAAGATTAAACCATGCCAAACTAAAGTTTGGCGTTCCCACAGCGTTCACGGCCCACGAAATCTCGTAATCCGTCTTTGTACTTCGCGCTTACGCCGCGAGACTAACTAAAAATCCTGTGAGCGAATCTGGCCTTGCTTCTTGATTACCCCCATAACTTGGCCCACACCTCTCCACTCCCTTTTCAAAAAATTATGGTAGAATAGGATTCGAAGGAGGGATGATAGTATGAAAAGAATCGTGGTTATCTTTATCTTTGCCGTGCTTTTTGTCGGGATCATCTACGCGCAAGATGTCGGTCGAATGAGCATCAATATGCTATCCGAAGCGCTCTCTTACCTGACTGCGGATGTGGCTGTCGGAAAACCGTTAGTTGTCGGCGATAAGACCTTGATCCCCCTGTTTAAAGCCACCACGGGATTCGGTGGAGGAGGAGGCGGGCCGAACGGCGTCGTTTTCGGGTCAGGAGTCGGAGGTTCTTTGGAATTCTTGCCTTTTGCGATCGTGGTTGTTTCGGGAGACAAGGTGAATATCATACCTGTTCTCAACGAAAAACCGTTCTTCGAACAGTTGGTCAACGGCTTGCCCCAGATTATGCCGATCGTGATGCAGCTGATCTCTATGTTCGGCGGCTCCCCCGGGGGTAATTGAACGGTAAATAAAAAAAAGGGCGAAAGCCCTTTTTTATTTCGAGACGCTGCCCGGGTAGTCGATTTTCTCGAGTATATGTAAAACTTCCCGAAGCTGTGTCGTGTTCACGCGGACCTCTTTCTTTTCTAAGTCTATATGAAACGTTTCGATTCCCCCCTCTTTTAATGCATTCGATATCCGCTTCACACAGTGGTTGCAAGACATATCCGGAACCTTCACTTCGCTTTGATCGGCCATAGACTCCCCTCCTTTCTCGCCGCTCTTTCTGTATCAAGACGCTTTTAGTCGAAGGTGTATTCTAGATAAGCGTCAAAAACTTGGCGGGCTACTGGCGCGGCCGTCGCGCTGCCGAATCCGCCCTTTTCGACGAAAACCAAAACGGTGACTTCGGGATCTTCTTTCGGGTAAAAACACGCGAACCAAGAATGGTAGACGCCTTCCAACCCGGTCTCCGCTGTTCCGGTCTTCCCGGCCAGATGGAGCGCGTACGGAGCCCCGAGAAAAACGCTGTAGGCGGTCCCGCCCGGTCTCGATATGACGGCTCCCAAGGCCTCTTTCAAAAAAGTCCAGTAGGCTTTGGGATAGTCCAGCACACGGGTTGTCGGCGCTTGACCGTTTTTTATAAGGGTCGTTCGCGCCACGACTCCTTCGTTCGCGATCAATTCGAACAACTTGCACATCTCGAGCGGAGTGAGCTGCACATAGCTTTGACCGATTGCGGTTAGCAAGGTGTCTCCATAATACCAGCGTTCGTGTAACGTGTTCTTTTTCCAGTCCGCGGAGGGAAAGGTTCCTGCCACTTCGTTAGGAAGCTCTATCCCCGATTTTGACGTTAGCCGGCTCACGCTAGAAAAGTCATACATCCTTTCTATTCCCAATAGAGAGCCTAAGTTGTAAAAAAAGGTGTTGCAGGATTTCTGTAGGGCGAAAAAGAGGTTGACTTCTCCGTGTCCCGTGGCCACCCAATCACGATAGTGGACGGTATCACCGAAGGTGGTTAAAACCGGGAAATTGCCCTTGCAGATCTCTCGATTCACGATCGTCGTCTGAAAGAACGCGCTCGACTGCTCCATAGAGCAGAGGGCGACCCAAGGCTTGATCAGACTGCCTGGGTTATAACGCGTTTGTATAGCGCGGTTTATGAAGATACGGTTGGGATCGTTTTGCAGTCTGTCCCATTCGACTTGGGTGAACGGTTGAACCATCCTGGCGCTTTCATAATAGGGAGAGGAGACCATAGAAAGTATCTCTCCCGTTTTGGGGTTCGACACAATGATGGTATACGGGTTTTCCAATGGCTTTGCAATCTCTTCTATAGCTTTTTGAAAGCCATAATGGATTGATAACGTGAGATTTTTTCCGGGTTTCGGTTTCTGAATCCATCGCTGGGTCAGCGTTCTGGTTCGCGAATCCACTTCGATTCGATATTGCCCGGGTTCCCCTGACAACCAATGGTTGAGGGTGTATTCGATCCCTGCGATCCCTACCGACGCTTTGTTCACATAACCGACGATGTGGCTCAGTGACCCTTGAAAGGAGTAGTTACGCGTTAGTAGGTATTTCACGCTGAGGTTGACGTTAGCGGAAGGCAAATCCGCCCGGAGAGGGAGGTCCATCGCTTTGTTCATCGCGTCTCGGACTTCTATCTCTGTCACACCGCATTGCGCGGCGACGCTTCGGATCAAATCCGTACGTTCTCGACCGTAAACCCCGCGAAAGGTCGCTTCGAGGTCCACCACTCGCCGGAAGGTGGTGTTGGCCAGCAACGTTCCCTGCCGGTCATAGATGTTGCCGCGTAGCGCCGGAACAAGATCCCGACGTAAGCGCATACGATCCAAACGCTCCGCGTTCTCCTCGTAGTGGACGACTTGTAGTTGGTAGGCCCGTCCGAGTAGCACTATTACCGATAATAGGAGAAAGTAGAAAAGGAAACGTATCCTCTTTTCTCTCCTATCCGGCAGCTTTTTAAGGGTTATTCTCCGATTTTTAGAACGACCTTTCCACAGTTTCCTTGTTCCATTAATAGAAAGCCTTTTTCCCATTCTTCTAACGGGAGAAGATGTGTGACGATCTTGTTCAGATCGACTCTCTTGTTGAGCAATAGGCTCGAGGCGATGTACCAGGTCTCAAACATCTTTCTGCCCGTGATCCCATAGAGTGTGATATTTTTAAAGATCACCTTGTTGATATCAATAGGAAAGGGTTTGTCAAATACGCCCAGAGCGGAGATGTGGCCGGACGGCAAGAGCGCGTCTATGCACAGCGCTAACGCTTTCTCGTTCCCAGACATTTCGAGGGCGACCTCTACCCCCTCTTCGTTCGTTATATCCTTTACTTTTCGGAAGACATCCTCTTTGGTCGGATTAAAAACGTAATCCGCGCCGTTTTTAGCAGCCATATCGAGTCTATAGTCTTTGACTTCTGAAACGATAATCGGCCCTGCGCCCAGAGCTTTTGCCACTTGAATCGCCATAAGACCGATCGGCCCCGCGCCCGTGATGAGGACGCTTCTTCCCGCGACGCCTCCCGTGGTTACGGTGAATACGGCATTGCCGAGCGGCTCTTGCACGGAAGCGAAGTGCTGCGAGAGCGCAGGTGAGTTTTTCCATAATACCACTTCCGGGACCTTCGCGTATTCGGCGAAGACACCGTCGGTATCTACTCCGAGTATCTTCATATTTCTACATATGTGCATATTGCCGGTGCGGCATAAGCGGCAGTAGCCGCAAGGGATATGCGTCTCCGCCGAGACGAAATCTCCGATTTGCACCCCTTTCACGGCTTTCCCGACCCCAATAACTTCACCGGAGAACTCGTGTCCGGAGATTTGCGGGGTGTTTATTCGGTTTTTTGCCCATTCGTTCCATTGATAAATGTGCAGATCGGTCCCGCATATCGAAGCGTACTTCACCTTGACCAACACCTCGTGATCCTCGGTGATGGTGGGGATTTCCACTCTGCGTAAAGATAAACCTCTGGCCTGTTCACTCTTCACAAGCGCCTTCATAGTCGCCATGTTTTGCTTTTCCCTCCCGGATAGTTAGGATGCGTTTTTTCATACGATTGCGGTTCGTCAGGCTTTTTTCAGAGAAAACGGGTTCTTTCGTCCACGGGTCAAACCCCGTGTGGTAGACGGTGGTGGCGAGCGTCGAGGGCGTAGGCGTAAATATCTGGATTTGTTCTGGATGGAATCCCAGTTCGGTCTGAACGAAGGACCGTAGCTCCTCGTTTTCCTCCACGCCTTCTCCCGGATGCGCGACGAGCAGGTAGGGAACAAGGTAGATGTCTTTCCTCTGAGCTTTGGCCTCAAGTGCATACCGGCGCGTAAACTCTTTGAAAACCGTGTGCGGGTATTTCCGCATCTCGCGCAGGACCCCCGCGCTCACGTGTTCCGGTGCGATCTTGAGCTGACCGGAAACGTTGCTCTCAACGAGGGCGTTAAGAAATCGATCACCGTTGCGGGAATCGGCCAACACCAAATCGGGGCGTATCCCCGAAGAGATGAAGACCCTCTTGACCCCGGGTATCGTTTTCAAACGGTTTAGAAGCCGAAGGTACGTCTCATGGTTCGGGTTCAAGGAAGGGCAGGGTTCGGGGTGAAGGCACAAGCGGTCTTTACACGCCCCTTCTGCGATTTTTTTCTCGCACTCATACCCGTACATATTTGCTGTCGGCCCGCCCACATCGGAGATGTACCCCTTAAACTCCTTGTGAGAAGCGATGATCTTCGTTTCGTTCATAATCGAGGTCTCGCTTCGCCAGGTCACGGTTCTTCCTTGGTGGACTCCTATCGCACAAAAAGCGCAACTGCCGTAGCACCCGCGATGGCCGGTGATAGAAAAACGGACCGTTTCTACCCCCTTGACACGGAGTCCTTGGGTTCGATAAAACTCGGGGAGCTCTCGTGTGTAGGGGTATCCGTAGATTCTATCCAGTTCCGCTGTCTCCAGGGGGAAAGACGGAAGGTTTTGAACGACCGCGCGCGTTCCGTCCGTTTGGTAGATAACTTTTCCGCGGATGGGGTCGGTCTCCTGATAGAATAGGCGGAAAGCTTCGGAATACGCTTCTTTTGAAGAGGAGACCTCTTCGAAAGAAGGGATCCGAATCCCCTCCGAGGGAAGCTCCTGTCGATTGGTCAACGTATACGCGACTCCTCTGAGGCGAGAGACCCTCTCTCTCCAATCTGGAAAGGCGAACAGCCCGGCGGCCTCCGTCAAGGTTCGCTCGGCCATTCCGTAAAAAATGAAGTCCGCTTTACTGTCGAGAAGTATGGAATGCCGCACCTTATCTTGCCACCAGTCGTAGTGGCCAAACCGCCGAAGACTGGCCTCGATGCCGCCTAAAACGATAGGAACGTCTTTCCAAACCCGTTTGACGAGGTTGGCGTATACGATGACGGCCCGATCCGGGCGCTTCTCCCCTGAATCGCTAAAAGAGAGGTCGTCCGTTCTGCGCTTCTTTTGAGAGGCGGTGTAGTTGGACACCATTGAATCGAGATTTCCCGAGGTGATTCCGACGAACAACCGCGGCTTTCCGAATGCGTGAAGGGAGGGCGCGCTGATATGGGTGTGACTGAGAATCCCCACTCGAAACCCCATCGCCTGAAGATGTCTCGCCACGATCGCGACACCGTAGGCCGGATGATCCACAAAAGCGTCTCCGGTCAACAACAATACGTCCACCGCTTTCGAAGAGTTTCCTTCGTATACGAATTCCGTTTTATCCACGGTTTCTAGCCTTCTTCGATTTCTTTGTTCTCTTTTTCGATGATCTCTTTCAGTCGCTCTCTGCACCTCAACAGCTTCGTCCCCACGGTGCCGATCGGCAGGTCCATCAGGTTGGCGATCTCTTTGTACTTCATCCCCTCCGCCGAGTACATCAAGAGTTTTTGGCACTCTTCCGGCAATTGGGAGAGAACCCGACGATACTCGTCCACTTTGATTTCGTTTAGTGCGATCTCTTCTGGATTGTCCGAATCCACGTTTTCGGTTATCTCCAGAAAGGAGTCTTCTCCATCCTCGTTTCCAAGTTCAGCGTCTAACGGGACGAGGTTGGTATCCGCGCGTTTTTTTGCGCTCCGGAGTCGGTGTTTGTCGATGCAAATGTGCGCGGCCGTCGTGGCTAACAGCGCTTTCAAGTTCTGCACCTTGTCCAAATCTTCGAAAACGAGGCGTAGAAAGGTCTCCTGTGTGATGTCTTCCGCGACGTCTCGAAAGTCGGGATATTTAAAGGTGATAATAGAAATGAGATACGAAGCGTAGCGCCGATAGATCTCTTCCCAAAAGACCTTATCGCCGATTTGCCTCCGATTTTCGAGCAGCTCTTTATCCGTCCATTTTTTCGTTCGATTCCGCGTGAAAACAGGCATCTTTTCGATTCCTTTCTGTGACAACGATTTATTCTACCATATTTCCTAATCGTCCGGCATCCGGGGTCATTCCCCTCTTAAGCATTCGTATTTCACCGACCACGGGTGGTCCATTTTCGGAAAAGTAAGAAATTACGAAAAAAACAAAGAAAAACGAAGCTCTTCCGACACAAACCGCTCTAGGGCGCTCGATTTTCTGGCGAGAAGGCGAAAACGCTCTTGTGAATCAAATAGTTTATTGATACAATCAATTAAACCGAATCAGCCAATCGAAGGGGAGGTGGTTTTTGGTGATCGAATCGAGAAACATCGGTGGCCAATCGAGATTGACCTACGGGCAGATCGGCGGGGGTCCTGGCTCTTTCATCGGGCCGGTCCATCGAGCCGCCATTGCGATGAACAATCAGGCAAGGATCGTCTCGGGGTGCTTTTCACAGAACTTGGAAAAATCGAAAGAGACGGCACGAGAATTAGACATCGATCTTAACCGAGTCTACTCTAGTTATGAAGAAATGGCCCAAAAAGAAGCGCTACGGAAAGACAGAATGGATTTTGTGGTGGTGTCGGGTCCAAATCATATGCATTACGAGACTGCGAAATCCTTTCTTGAAAAGGACTTCCACGTAGTATGTGAAAAACCTCTGTCCTTAGACCTGACTCAAGCAAAAACGCTTTTAAAGTTGAGCAAAGAGCGAAAACGGCTTTTTATGGTGACCTACACCTACACCGGTTACCCGATGGTACGAGAAGCCAGACATTTGGTTCGTAGTGGTAAATTGGGAGAGATCCGCCTGGTCGTCGCCGAATACGCGCAAGATTGGCTAGCTGAAAAAGCCGAAGAGTCCGGAAATCGGCAAGCTCAGTGGAGGACTGATCCTCGATATGCCGGTATTTCTTGTTGTGTGGGAGACATCGGCACGCATATCGAAAATATGGTTCATTACATCACAGGGTTGGAGATTAAACGGTTATCCGCTCGCTTGGACACCTTTGTGAAGGGACGCTCTTTGGATGACAACGCCTTCATCCTGTTGACTTACGAAAACGGCGCGTCCGGCAGTTACTGGGCTTCCCAAGTAGCCGTCGGCAAAGAAAACGGGTTAGTCGTCAGGATCTATGGCACGAAAGGCGCGATCGAGTGGGAGCAGGAGAATCCGAACGAACTTCGCCTCTCGTTGTTGGGAGCGCCGCAAGCGATCCTCCGCAGAGGTAACGGTTATCTGTCCGCGCCAGCGAAGAGTTTGACGCGCTTGCCTTCAGGCCATCCGGAGGGTTACTTTGAAGCCTTCTCCAATCTTTATCGGAACTTCTGCGTCGCGTTGACGCGCTTCGAGGAAACGGGAACCCTGGAGCCGCGCGGAGAAGCGGAGGACTTCACGGACGTCTTGGACGGAGCCCGCGGAATCGGTTTCGTAGAGGACTGCGTCAAGAGTAGTCGCCTTGAAGGCGCTTGGGTTGACGCCACGAAAATCTCGGAGGGATAAGGTATGAGGAAAGTGACACTTTTCACGGGCCAATGGGCTGATCTTACTTTTGAAAAACTGTGCGAGAAAGTCTCCGAATGGGGTTATGACGGCTTGGAAGTCGCGTGTTGGGGGGATCATTTGAACGTAAAAAAGGCCGCGAGCGATCCCTCTTACGTAGAAAACCGTCGGTCTATCCTTGAGCGATTCAACTTAGGGTGTTGGGCTATCGGTGCCCACCTTCCAGGGCAATGCGTGGGAGACGATTGGGACGAAAGGCTGGACAACTTCGCGCCGGATGCTGTGAAAGGTAAGCCGGAAGCGATTCGAAACTGGGCTATCGAGGAGATGAAAGCGGCCGCCCTAGCGGCGAAAAACTTGGGTGTCAAAGTAGTGACCGGGTTTCTCGGCTCTCCAATCTGGAAATATTTCTATTCCTTCCCCCAAACGACCGAAGAAATGATAAAGAAGGGATTTCGAAAGATTTACGATCTCTGGAGCCCGATCTTCGACGAATTCGATCGGTGTGGGGTTTTATTCGCCCTTGAAGTGCATCCCACCGAAATCGCCTACGATTTTTATACAACCCAACGTCTTTTCGACGTTTTCTCCGACCGAAAAACCCTCGGGCTAAACTTCGATCCTTCGCATCTGTTATGGCAAGGGGTGACCCCTCATCTGTTTCTCCGTGAGTTTCAGTCGAAAATCTACCACGTACATATGAAGGACGTGGCTTTGAACGCGGACGGCAAGGCCGGCATTCTTGGGTCGCATTTGCCCTTTGGCGACGCGAGGAGAGGGTGGAATTTCCGATCTTTGGGTCACGGTCATGTCAATTTTGAGGAGATCATACGCGCGCTGAACGATATGCAATACACGGGCCCGCTTTCTGTCGAATGGGAAGACAGTGGTATGGATCGCGAATATGGGGCAAGGCAGGCGCTTGGTTTTGTCCGATCCTTAGACTTCGAACCTTCGACCATCGCTTTCGACGACGCCCTAAAAAAATAGTTTTGGAGCGCCCTATGGATCCTGTGGCTGAAAAAGAAATCCCCCTATTAGAAGTGAAAGGTATTTCGAAAGAATTCTCCGGGGTACGCGTGCTCGATCGCGTCTCCTTTTCTCTATCTAGAGGAGAGATATTCGGGATCATAGGGGAAAACGGAGCCGGCAAGTCTACATTGATTAAGATCATCAGTGGAATCTATCACCCGACGGAAGGTAGCCTACTCTTCGAAGGAAAGAGCGTGACGGTGCGCGATGCCGAAACCGCCCACAAGATGGGGATCAACCTTATACCGCAGGAATTCAACCTCATCCCCGAAATGACCGTTTCGGAGAATATTTTTTTGGGCAAAGAGCTGCGCAACCGATGGTTTTTAGACAAACGTGCGATGATCGAAAAGACTCGGTCCCTCTTGGAACACCTACGCTCGGATATCGCGGCGGACGCGAGGATCGAATCGCTGAGCGTAGCGCAGAAACAGATGGTAGAGTTTGCGAAAGCATTAGCCTCGGAGTCCAAGCTCCTGATATTGGATGAGCCGACCACCGTTCTTACGCGTAAAGAGATCGACATCTTGTTTGAAATTATGAGACAAGCGAAACAATCCGGCGTCGCGATGATCTATATCTCCCACAAACTGAAAGAGGTTAAAGAGATTTGCGATAAGGTGATGGTCTTGCGCGACGGAAAGCTCATCTCTATAGAGTCCTCCGAGCATCTCGGCGTCCACGATATGGCTACCAAGATGGTGGGTAGAGAGCTTTCTCAGATTTTTCCGCCTAAAGCCAAGCCGCAGGAAGACACCGTGTTACAAGTCCGGAACCTATCGGTCCCGAACTGTTTGGAGGGCGTCTCTTTCGACTTGAAAAGAGGAGAAATCCTGGGGTTCGCGGGCCTCGTGGGCGCAGGTAGAACCGAACTGGCGGAAACGCTGATCGGTATCAGGAAAAAGAGCGCCGGTACGATTTTACTCAACGGGAAAGAGGTATATGTTAAGAATCCGACGCGCGCGTTCGCCAGCGGACTCGCCTATCTCTCGGAGGACCGACAGGGGAGCGGAATCCTAACCGCCTTCGGGATCACCGAGAATATCACTCTCACCTCCTTAAAACGGTACAGCCGTTTCCTTCTCAAAAAGAAGGAGGAGGCGCTCAAAGCGCAAGAGTATGTCCGCAAGTTCGACATCAAGGCTGCTTCGCTTAAAACGCGGCTCGAATTCTTCAGCGGAGGTAACCAGCAAAAGGTCTCTTTCGCCAAAAGCCTCGATTCGGACCCCCAGATCATCCTGATTGACGAACCGACCCGCGGGATCGATGTGCAAGCTAAACACGAGATGTACAGGTTCATCCATTCGCTGGTGGAGGGCGGTTTATCCTGCGTTCTCATCTCGTCTGAAATGGAAGAGGTCATCGGAATGTCCAATCGCGTGGTGGTGATGAAAGAAGGGCGGATCACCGGGATTTTAACCGGAGATCAAATTAACGAAGAAGAAATTATGTTCTATGCCACCGGATTAAAGGGGGTTGCTTGAGAATGACGATCAAACTATTGTTGTCCAAGATACGGAGGATAGACTTCGAGAAATACGGTCCGCTCTTTGCCCTCGCCATTCTGTTTATCATCTCCGCGATTGCCAGCCCGTATTTTATCAAAACGCGAAACCTTCTAAACATCTTGCGTCAGGTTTCTTACACCGGAATCATCGGTTTAGGAATGACCTTCGTCATCATTTCCGGTGGGATAGACCTCTCCGTTGGTTCGATGACGGCGTTGGTCGGTGGCATTATGATCCTGACATTGAATCATTTTGGTGGAGGCGTCTCGGCCATCCTGATGGTCCTTCTGGTCGGAATCCTACTTGGGGCGGGCGCTGGGGCTTTGAACGGGATCATCATCACCAAAGGTCGGGTGGCTCCTTTTATCGTTACGCTGGGCACGATGGCTGTATATCGATCGCTAACGCTGTATATCAGCAATGCTGGAGAGTTTCGCTCGAACAGTAACCTCTATCCCGAGTTGGGTATGGGAGCGTTTTTAGAAATACCGAATCCCGTCTGGATATTTTTCCTTCTCGCTATACTGTGCTCTATCATCCTGAACTATACGAAGTTTGGGCGTTACGTCCGGGCGGTAGGCTCTAACGATAAAGTCGCCACCTATTCTGGTATACGGGTGGATCGCGTCCGGTTCCTAACCTATGTTCTCGTCGGCGTGATGGTCGCCGTGTCAGCTCTGCTGCTCTCTTCCCGACTTAACTCGATCTCGTCTTCAAATGCGGCTGTCAACTACGAACTCGACGCGATCGCGGCCGTGATCATTGGCGGGACCGCGATGAGCGGCGGTAGCGGAACAGTGTTCGGGACGGTGATCGGCGCGATTATCCTCGGAATTGTGAACAATATGTTGAACATGCTCGGTATCTCACCGTATTTACAAGGAACGGTAAAAGGGCTCGTCATTATCGGAGCCGTTCTCATACAAAAGAAAAAGAAAAGGTCGTAAACCCTATTAGGGTATCTTATAAGGAGGTGCACGAATCTATGAAAAAAGCGTTGTTAATGGTTCTTGTGGTGACGTTGTTGCTCTCTTCTTTCGCGTTCTCGGCCCCGAAGATCCGCATTGGCGTGTCTATTCCGACTGCCGATCACGGGTGGACGGGAGGTATTAACTGGTGGGCGCAAAAGGCGATTAAGGAATGGCAAGCGAAAGACCCGGATGTGACGTTTTTCCTTGTGACCGCCGACTCGCCCGCGAAACAAGTTGCAGACGTCGAGGACCTCATGGTTAAGGGTATTGACGCGTTAGTCATTTTAGCCCACGACTCTGCCCCTTTGACACCGATCGTTGAAAAAGTCTATAACGAAGGCATCTTCGTCGTTTCGGTCGACCGCGGATTGACCAAACCCGTAGAACACGTTTACGTCGCCGGAGACAACCCGGGTCTGGGTCGCGTATCCGCCGAATGGATGGCCAAAGAACTGAACTATAAGGGGAGCATCGTGGTGTTGGAAGGTATTCCGTGCGTGATAAACTCCGAACGGGTAGACGCCTTTAACGAAGTTATGAAAAAATACCCCAATATCAAAATCCTCGACTCCCAGCCAGCTTATTGGTCGACACAAAAAGGGCTGGAGATTATGGAAAATTATCTGCAAAAGTACGACAAAATCGACGCCGTTTGGGCACAAGACGACGACGTTCTGAAAGGAGTGTTGCAGGCCTATAAGGAATCCAGGAGAAAGGACATCCTGTTCTTCCTCGGCGGCGCGGGTTCCAAAGAGATAATAAAAATGGTTATGGATGGGGACAAACAGGTGCGCGCGGACGTCACTTACCCGCCTTCGATGATCGGAACCGGCATCAGTATGGCGGTGATGTCGCTTCGCGGCGAGAAGCTGAATGGTTTTTACCAAAATCAAATTCCGTCCAAGATCATTCTAGCGGCCGAACTCATCACCGTTGGAAACGCTAAGAGTTATTACGAACCAGACTCGATTTTCTAAACCGCGGAAGCTATACAGCCGGGGGATGCGTCCCCCGGCGCTTTGAAAGAGAAGGGAACCTATGATAGACGGGACTATGAACGCCGAAAAGATGGGGATTTCCAACAGAAAAACGGTCTTTCAGCTGATTCGCAACGTGCCGGATATCTCGCGAAAGGAGCTATCGGAGAGTACGGGGTTGGATCCAAGCACGATCTCGAGGATCGTGTCCTCTTTTAGAAAGCAAGGCTACGTACAAGAAACCGGCCTTAACCGGTCGACCTCTCCCGGGCGGAGCTCCGTGCGCCTTTCCGTGATAAAAGAAGCCGCGATCTCTTATCTGATCAGCTTGGGGGTCGAAAAGACGATTCTTGGTCTAGGCTTCCTCGACCATAGCGTTCAGAGGATCGAAGAATTCGCGACGCCCAGAGGCTTTGACCTCTTCTTGAAAACCCTGGCGGATAAGATTAGCAAACACTTCCGCGAATTCCCGACGAAAAACCGAACCATCGCGATGAGCTTTTCTTTACCCGGCATCATCGACAGGAAAAACCGTTACATCTACAACCTCCCGCACCTCGGGTGGACCGGTATCCAACTGAGGGAGGCGGTTCATCGTGTCCTAGGCGAGACGAGATTGGAGGTTTTAGCGGCCAACGAGGCGCAACTCTCCCTAATGGCCGAGCGCTATTTGAATGACACCCTGACCCCCTACAAACACGGATTCTACTTGTTTTTATCACAAGGGATCGGCGGCGCGATCCTGTCCGAAGGAGACCTCTACTTGGGACGCTCTTTTTCCGCGGGCGAAGCGGGGCATATGCGCATCGACAAAAACGGCGCATTATGCCAGTGCGGCGGACGGGGCTGCTTGGAAACCCTCGCCGCGATCGAGCCGGTCGTCAGAGACTATGAGCGAAAAGGAACGGCATTGTACGGCGCCAACTCCTTAGAAAAGTTCCGTTCTCTGATCTCCCGATACCGACAGGGTGACCCCTTGGCGATCGAAGGGTTGTCCGCAATGCAAGACAACTTGGTCCTCGGGATAACGAACATCGCCAACCTCTTGAACCCGGAGTTCCTGATGTTAGGAGGAATGGGCTACGATCTGCCCGAAGAATGGACGTCGATCTTGGAGGGCCGTGTAAAAAAGGAAGCGCTGACGAGCGCAGGGAAAGGGTTGAAGATCCTGCGAGCTACGATGGATATCTACGATTCCACCCTGCTTGGAAGCGATTTGTTGGCAATGGATTACTTCACTGAGAAAAATATCCGCTGAGTCTCACCACCGTGGCGTGGCATCGCGAGGTGAAGGTATGTTTTTGGGCATAGACATCGGCACGACCTCCATAAAAGCCCTCGTTGTTCAAGAAGAGGGAAAGATAATGGATTCTTTTTCGAGACCGCTTCAAGTCTTCTCACCGGATAGCCTTTCTAGAGAGCAGGACCCACAACATTGGCAGGAAGCGGTTTTGGCACTATTGCACCAAGTTTCAGAGCGGCACGAGATCGTCAGCATTGGGTTAGCCGGCCAGATGCATTCGTTGGTTTTATTGGACGATCGAGACCGCCCGTTACGCCCCAGCATTCTATGGTGTGACCAGCGCACGACGGAGGAGTGCCGGAAGCTTACCGAAAAACTGGGAGGAGAAAGCGAGGTGATCCGACGCGTGGGTAACCCCTTTTTCGAGGGGTTCACGCTACCGAAGATTCAATGGGTGAAAACCCACGAGCCGGAAAACTATCGAAACGCCTGTTCGATCTTACTCCCCAAAGATTACATCGGCTTCCTTCTAACGGGGGAAAAAGGCACCGACCCCTCCGACGCGTCGGGTACTGGCGCCTTCTGCGTCAATGCCGAGAAATGGGATGATGAGCTGTTGACCCTCTGCGAGATCGCTCCCTCGTTGTTCCCGAAAGTCACCCCCTCGGATAGCTTGCGAGGCTTTTTACGAAAGGACCTTTCTGAACGTTTCGGTTGGGAGAAGGTTCGCGTGATCACCGGCGGAGCGGACAACCCCGTCGCCGCCTTGGGCGCCGGCGTCGATGATCCAGGACTCGGAATGATCAGCTTGGGCACCTCCGGAACGGTGGTCGTGTCCACTAAGTCCGAGGTCCCCGATCCCACTGGGCGGGTTCATTATTTCCACCACGCCCTCCCCCGTATCCGCTACTATATGGGTGTGATGCTCTCCGCGACTCACTCGCTAGACTGGTTTTTAAGTCGTTTCGGGAAAAAGGACAGTTGGAGCGAGTTTGAAACCGCCATTGGAAACAGCGTGGCTGGCTCTCGTGGCCTTCTATTCCTGCCTTACTTGAATGGCGAGCGAACACCTCACAGGGATCCGGATGCGAGAGGGGTTTTGTTTGGCATCTCTTCCACACACACCGAGGGTGAGGCTTACCGATGCATCCTCGAAGGGATCGCCTACGGATTGCGAGACTCCTATGAATTGATAAAGGCCCTCACGCCGATTAAACGCCTTCGTGTCGTAGGAGGCGGCGCGAAGAACAGAACGTGGGTTCGGATCATCGCGTCGAACCTATCGACGCCTTTGGAGTTACTCGAAACCGATCAAGGCGCGGCTTATGGGGCGGCTATGCTGGCTGCGAATGGCTCGGGCCTCTCAAAAGAAGAAACGAGCCGTTGGGCTCGGGTCGCGGAAGTCATCGACCCCGATCCCCTTTGGGAAAAGGCCTACCGAGAGGGTTTTCACCGGTATCAACGGCTCTATTCTACCCTCAAAGATACGTTCGCTTCCTCTATACAAAAGACTTAAGAACCGTTCATCGTCTGACCGAATACCTGTCATCGGTGTTATTTTCCTAAGGGCATGTGTGGGTCAAGTTGTGGGGTGTAATCAAGAAATAAGACCAAAATTGTTCGCGCGATTTTTAGCCCACGTAGTCATCGCGGCGCAAGCGCTCCTTCTCTTCGTGGGGCCGACTTCCAGTCGGCCTGTCTCTGGAGATACCCTGAGAACGCCAAACTTCGCGGGTCATCGCGGGGTAACCAGCGGGCTGACTTCGGAAGTCCACGAAGTCTCGCGATCCGCCCTGAGAACGCTAACTTTTTAGTTGTCATATCTTAAAAAGATAGAACAGGGTTCGCGCAGAGTACACGGAGAACACAGAGAGAACACCAAGATTTTCACTAGAGTGCGCCAAAGAAATTTCGCTGGGAAAGCCCTGGGAACGCCAAACTTCGCGGGTTATCGCGGGGTAACCAAAGGGACCTCGCGATGAACCTCTCAGTTATGTCACTCCACAACTTGACCCACACAAGGGAGTTTTCGAAACCGACACTGTGCTATAATCGTACCGGATGCTCGAGAAAATCGGCGTCGACACTCGGCATAACGTCTTCAGGAGGTGTATAGAATGCCGTTGAACGTCATCATAAAAGAGTTGGTGGAAGGACTCCCTTCTCAAGTCAGAAGCCATTTTTTCAGTCGGTCCAAAAAAGAAAAAAGCATATCTATGGTCCTCGATCACGCGAAGGAACTGTTGAAGCCTGTGGTCCATACGCTGTGGAACGAATTGGAGGTTAAAGAGCAAGAGGTTCGGGCCTACGTGTCACAAAAACTCACCGCCGGAGTCAGCCAAGAAAGAATTTTAGCCGAGCTCAAAGCCAAAGAAGACCCGGATCAGGTAACCCTCTTCCAACTGGTCTATGAAGAAGTGAAAAAGCAAGTGGAAGACGAGAAGTTTTTTATCTTCAAAGAAGTCGGAGAACGAATTGCGGATCGAGAGATCTGGAATCTCGTACACGCCAGGATCCCCCCGGACGATCGGGTTATGGCTACGGTCAGTGGCTCCCTCAAGTCCGAATGCCTCGTTAAAACAGCCAAACAAATCATAATCGTCAAAAAAGGTATTTCCTCCCTTCTTAAGGGCTCTTTACAGACTTCTATCCAAGCCATACCGATAGACCAGATTCTGGATGTCTCCATCAGCGGCAGTATGATCGGCGCCGTGATGAGCCTTAAGTATTTGAGCGGATCGACGGATTTCCGGTTTAAAAAAGAGTATCAAACCGAAATGGAAGGTATCATTCTGCCTATTAGAGAGCGGTTGAAGAAGCTGGAGAAGGTGGAACCTACAGCGCCCACCCCCTATTTGAAGGCAATCGAAGGACCTGAAGCGGAGATTGGAGCCCCAGAACCCCAAATGGGGCCAGAACCCGCCGTAAGCCTTACGTCAACACCATTCGAAGAACCCGTCACAAAGCCGCGGCCCGTCTGCCCGAACTGTGGCAAGCCGGTAGAACCGGATGCGAAATTTTGCGGGAATTGCGGCACCCCTCTTCAAAAACCAGTTTTGGTCGAAGAACCCTCCGCCTTTTCGGAGGATACGTTGGAACCGGAGGAACCCGCGCCGGAAGTATCGAAAGACCCGACTCACCAGGAGTGAGCGGGCTCGCGTTTCGTTTGACTGGGAGGTGTTGAGATGTACTGTAGTCAATGTGGGAAACAAAACCCCGATGACTCGAAGTTTTGCGCCTCGTGCGGGGCGCGGATAGGCGCGCCTGAAAGGGTCGAGACACAAAGGACTTCACCGGCTACGCCGGCGACCGGAAGACTCGTCGACTTCACTTTAGAAAAACGCGTCAACGTGAATTTGGCTATTGCGTCACTGATCATCGGTATTTTGGGCGTAGTGTTTTCTCTCATTGGGTTGGTTACTTCTGTGCAGAGCGTCTATGCTGGAGATATCGGAGGCTTGTTCGCCGGAAGCGCCATATTTACCCTCAGCTTCCTGACGAACGTGATCGTTTTAATTCTACAAACGATAGTCATCTTCCAATGGTCAACCTCTCTCAATATGAACATCGATAACACGCGGCTTATATGCCGACGATTGACAGCGGCGAATCCTCAGAATAGTGATTACCGAGAGCTTGAGTACAGGCTGGATACACTGAAATTTGAACCCTGGGCATTTTGGGTTTACCTTGGACTCTACTTTTTAGGTATCGTGGTCCCCGCCTATTCTTGGCTGTTCAACATCATCGGGTTCGTGTTCTTGGGCATCTATCTCCAACAGACTTTCAAAACGGCTGCCCTTTTACAAGAGTACAAAGACCGTTTTTATAGCGTCTACCAAAATGCGATGGCGACACCCGTTCGGAAAATGAAGAACCGCAACGTATTTTTAACCGTTCTGTTCATCATCATCACTCTCGGCATATATTGGTGGTATTTGCTGATCGCTTTTTCTAAAGAAATCAACGAATTCCTCGAACTGGACAGGAGGTTAAGGAGCTCTTTAGGATAAAAGACGTCGTAGGAAAGCCATAGTCATAACACATCGACTCCTGTAAGGGCTCTTGCCGGTAATAGCGGATTTTTGCCGGTAAGAATCATATCGCGCCGATTCTTCCAAAAATCCGCCTGTTGTCCAAAAGGGCTGAGAGACAGGACGCAAACCACTCGGCATCGGCGAGTCTACTTGCCCTGTTTCCTACCTGTTGGTGCTCAAGGTTCTGGTGAATCGAAGTTTGCTTGAGGAAGACACTCAGAATTTGACAAGAGCCCGACTTTTTTCGAAGACGCGTGTTTTCGTTATAAGCCGTAGGCTTCGCGGAAAAGGCTCTCCTCAAGGATGGCGCCACTGATTGTCCTCTCTATTTGGAAGAGCTATGAAACAGCGTATTTGTTCTATTTGATTGATTGTCGCAAGCAATATAAAGGGAGGGTTAAAATGAAAGACTACTTTCCGAATGTAGAGAAAATCGGATTTGAAGGTCCCGATTCCGATAATCCGCTGGCTTTCCGGTACTACAATCCGGAGGAGTTAATTGGCGGAAAGAAAGCGGGCGAGCGACTCCGGTTCGCGGTTGCCTATTGGCACACCTTTTGCGGCGAAGGACGGGATATGTTTGGTGAACCGTTTTTCGAGCGCTCTTGGAATCGCTATGCCGATCCTTATGACCGGTCGATTGCGAAGGCGGACGCTGCTTTCGAATTTATGTCCAAATTGGGTGTCTCTTATTTCTGTGCCCACGATCGCGATCTCGCTCCGGAATTGGACACCCTTAGGCAGACCAATGCATTGATGGACCGAGTGATTCCGCATATCCAGGCACTCATGAAAGAAACCGGAATAAAACTCTTATGGGGCACCGCGAATTTATTTTCCAGCCCGAAGTATCTACACGGCGCGGCTACGTCTCCAGACGCGAAAGTTTTCGCTTATGCTGCGGGGCAAGTGAAGAAAGCGTTGGAGGTCACACTAGCGTTGGGAGGAGAAGGCTATGTGTTTTGGGGTGGTCGAGAGGGCTACGAAACCCTTCTGAACACCGATATGAAAAGAGAACTCGACCACCTGGCCGCTTTCTATCGGATTATTCTCGATTACGCGCGGGAGATAAGGTTTGAAGGTCAATTTTTGATTGAACCGAAACCAAAGGAGCCGACGAAACACCAATACGACTTTGACGCGGCTCATTCTTTGGCTTTTTTGCAGCGTTACGGGTTGGAACCGTATTTTAAGTTCAATATAGAAGCCAACCACGCGACTTTGGCCGGTCACACCTTTCAGCACGAGCTGCGGTATTCTAGGATGGTCGGCAAGCTCGGGAGTGTCGACGCGAATATGGGCGACCTGCTCCTCGGTTGGGATACCGATCACTTCCCAACGAACATGTACGATACCATGCTCGCGATGTATGAAATTCTTCTCAACGGCGGGTTGGCGCCTGGAGGGCTGAACTTTGACGCTCACGTACGGCGCGGCTCCTATGAAAAGAAAGACCTGTTTCTATCGCACATTGCTGCGATGGACGCCTTCGCCATCGGCTTGAAAGCGGCCAAAATGATGATTGAGCATCCGTTCCTGGAGAGAGGGATACAAGAGCGCTACGTCTCTTTTGATAGCGGTCTCGGCGCAGAGATCGAAAAGGGCCCTGTCGATATCCATTCTTTGGAAAGTGCGATCATCGACACCCCTATACCGTTGCCCGCTTCCGGAAGGCAGGAGTGGTTGGAAAACTATCTGAATCGACTCTTGTTATCCGTGGTCCGCTGAACGTTAAAAAGCGCCAGATTCATCGTGCGGAGACGGTTTTACACCCGAAAAACCGATGTTGAGCTTAGCTTTTCTTGCGGTGGCTGCCCTTTTCCGAGCCTTTTAAAAATTTGGATAATGAGTAAACCGCTAAAGTGGAGAAAAAATCAATATTGGGATAGTTCTACTGATTTTGCTAGCGTAAGAAAGGACCAAGTTTCGGGGCGGGTGGGCTTCAGGGAAGTGAGAATCAACTCGTTCGTACCATCAGACTTTTCCGGTCAGCGACGTTTTTTTTGACTACCAGACGATTTGTGGTTTTAATCTATCCACTCCGCGATTTGAGATAGCGGGAGATGAGCGCGTGTCAAGTTATGAGGTGACAATACTAAGAGGTTCATTGCAGGGTGACCAGCGGGCTGACTTCGGAAGCCCACGAAGTCTCGCGATACGCTTTGCGCCTTTCTTTTCAAAGACAAGCCAACTTAAAAGTTGGCGTGCCCAAGGAGTTCCCAAGATTTTTTCTCTGTGTCCTCTGTGCGAACCCTGTTTTTCAAGACAGGTACAAAGCGTATCGCGCCGTCGCGAAAAGAAGGGGCGCTTACGCCGCGATGACCACACCGACTAAAAACCGTGCGATCGATTCTTGTCTTGTCTCAAGATTACACCCCAAAACTTGACCCACACGGGGGGTAGAAAAACGGAAGGAATTATGGTAAAATACTTCCGGCGTATCGCGCAGGCGGGAGAGTAGTGGCCTCCTGAACCCGAAATCCACTATAGCGGGGCTGATGCTTGACCGAGGTTGAATTGGGTATAAGGATACTGGGCAAGCGGTGTTGAGAATTGGGCCCGATGCGACGGAACACTGTGAACCGGGTCAGGTCCGGAAGGAAGCAGCCATAAGCAGGTCGTTTCGTGCGCCATCGGCAATCCTGGTTTGAGCTGGCTACTCAGAGAATTATACTCAAAGAGAGCGAAGAAAAGCGCGCGATGCGCTTTTCTTTATTTGCTGAACGTAGGCAACATCATCGGATCGAACCGTTCGATGCCCAAACGAAGGCGTAGCACTTGATTATACCGTTCGGCCGCATAATAAGAGTCTACGAACTCGAGAAGGGTGAAAAGCGCGAATCCCCCCGCACCGACTGCACCCAGCAAAGTATTCTGGGGCTTCATGATAGGCTTATCATTGCTATCCACTTCACCGGTTTCCTGCGGTAAAAACCCAAAGATAGCGACACCGAGGAAAGCGGTTTTCGCGCCTAGGAATAGGAATCCTCTTTCCCACTCGCCGGTGTACAAATGGCCGGCGCTTGGAATGAGCAAAGAAAGCTCCGCCGCGACCCAGGGCTCCTTTTTCATCTCACTATACATTAATAACCTCTTTCGCATCTCCGTTTCCGGGTCGCCGAACATCACAGGGATTTCGGTAGCCGGGATGTATCCGGTCGCTTCCGGAATTCCAGTCACCGAATACCCTTGGTATGGCCAGTGGCCCGCGGGAATGGGGGTGGCGGGGGCGGCAGCTGCGGCGGCTGCGGGGGCTGCGGCCAAAGGAGCCGTTTCTATCGCGGCGTTGGAGGCCGCTAAAAGACCGGTATCGAGAGGCTCAATACGGATGATTTGGTTCGTTCTAAGCTTGACAGAATGTCCCGTTTCCAACAATACTTCCACTTCGTCGCCCAGGTAGCCCAGTATCTTTCCTGATAGTTTCGAGCCGTCAACTAAATAAATGATATCTCCAAAAGCCATTAAGGAGAGTAACAAACAAAGGATGATCCCCAGCGTTTTTCTCATTCGCATGCCTCCCGTAGGTGTCTTTTCCTTTATACAATTCTATAAAATCCCTCTGTTCTCCTTAATCGGCTTATCACTCGGTAGGAAGTCGGATTCCTTACTTTCGACAGAGAAGGGCGGGTTTGGCTACTTCGTCGCCGAGCGGATACGCGTTAAACGTAGGAGGGCGAAAATAACCGATGCAGAGAGAGCTCAAAGAGAGTTCGGGTTTTGATACCGTCGGTTCCACAGAGGTTTCCGGTATTTTTCGACCCGGTAGATGAAGCGGGCGTAAATTTCGGTATCCATACCGAGCGGCGCGAGGAGTATGCTCAGTAAACCGTCCAAGACCTGAATGCAACCTCTCGCGAAGCGGTACCCGACGAAGCGGAAGTAGGCGAACAGGTGACTCAAGGGCGAGGGGGTCACGGATTGTGGATAGATGCTGCAAACTCGTCGTATCATCGGCTTAGCTCGCGTCCTTATCGTAATCTTTAAAAGTGGGGCAACGATAGGCGATGCACTGGCCTGGACGATTATCCCAGGCGATCAGACATCCCTCGAGGCCCAAGTATTCGCAAGCGAAGGGGTCGATCCCTTTTTCACGTAAGATTTCCAACAGATGGGCGTTTGTTCTATGATGCACGATTTCGGGGATAAACAACGGAAGGACTCCGTATCCCTCTCTGAATTGATGGAACTCGTCGCTCCATTCGCCGATACTCTTCCCTTTTGGGAGTCGCGTAGGGTCATAGATGCGGCAACAATCCCCTCGACACAGTTTGCATAGCCAAAACAGTTGGTAACCAGCCAATAACGCTTATCCTCCCGGTAGACGCGATCGCTTAGCGAGACTACGCGGTAGTATAATCCAACGGAATAGAAAAAGTCAATATCTCCGTGAACTCGTTCCAGGCGCTGTTTGTCAGTCTAGCGGTTATCAAGCCAACGGATTATGGTATCCGCGGCCTTCTCTTTTTCACTATCGTTAAGGATGACGTGTCCGCTTTCTTCCAGGATCTCCGTCCGGAAGGAGTTGGCCCGCGTGCGGTTTCGGAGAAGGTCGGCGACGCCTGTCGGAACGACGGTGTCTTTTCTTGCCAAAAGGACCAAACAGTCAGAAGTCACGTTCTCTAGGGCCTTCAAGCATCGTTTTTGAAGACGCGATAGATCGGCCAGTTTTTCGATGAGGTGGTCGCTCCAATACTCACAATGTAGCGTGTTTAAAAAGGCTTCATCGTATTCAACCCGCGGTCGTTTCGTCGTTTTCACGACGTGCCTTAAAAAGGGAGTCCATTTCATCATTGGGTTCTTAACCACGATAGCCGGCGCGCAGAGGCAGACCTTCCGTATAGGGAACCTTTCCGCCAGCAGCAAGGCCAACACGCCTCCCATCGACAAGCCGCACACGTGAACCGGCTTACCCATCGCCTGTAGCGTGAGGTACCCGTCGATCGCTTCCCGCAGCCAGTCGTCGTCCTTCGATTGCAAAAAGTCCCGGCGGTTCGTTCCGTGTCCGGGCAATCGGGGAACGAAGACCGCATAATCCTGTTGAGATAAGCGTTCGGCAAGATACCGCATATCGTAGGGTGTCCCCGTGTACCCGTGGAGCAATAGGATCGATTCGCGTGACCCGTTGTGAAAGAACGGGGCGCACCGGGGGTCGACGATCTTTGTTTCGGGAGGAATTTTCGTGTAATCCATCCTTTTCACTTCCTTCAAGCGCTTGTGTCCAAACCTTAAGCGAACGTATAGTCGACGACGTGATAGGTATTGAGCGACCGATTGGGGCTCTCCATCCACACGAATCGGATAGGCCCTGAGAACTCTGGACCGATCTTCCCAACTTCCAACCAATGCCGGGAATGCGGCGAACGTATTATTCCGGGGTTAGCTTTGAGATAGAGCGTGACGGGTCGATCTACGATGGCAGCCTCAGAAATGGACTCGAGGGCTCCTATCTCGCGAACGAGCTTTTCGCGCAGCGTAGCCGGCGGAAGTGGAGAGACATTGATCAATGCGATGTTTTTCCGCAAAGGGCCGATGATTTTTACGTTTGCAAACTGCGTTTCAAAACGCGCTTCTCGCAAGCGGCTCAACAGTGTTTCATTGGATAGGCAAACAGCTTCTCCGTGGTACTCGGGTACGGCCATCGCCTTCATCAGGTGCTTCAGTTTGCAACCCTCGCGCAGAGCGGATTCGCCCGAACGCACTTCCGAGAGTGCAAAGCCGAAATGGTCGAGCAGCTCACGGATTTCGGGTTTTTCTAGGTGAAAGAGCGGAGAATAGGTGTTTTGATGAACCGCGATCCCATACTGTCCCCACGTGTCGCTTTGGTTGGCGCCGGAGATGATCCAATCCGCCCGCCACTCTTTCGCGAAGTCCCGCATACCCCCTAACTTGATATGCTTGGTACACCGGTTACAAGAGGGTCCTTTTCGAGATAGCATTTCTAACTCCTTCCGCTTGTCGACCAGATACAGCGGGAATCCGATCCGCTTCGCGAGGAGACGGACGTTTTCGGCCGTCTTCTCGTAAGTGTAAGGGCCGAAAGAAAAGTGAACTAAAACCGCGTTGCCCCTTTCACCGAGAGCCTCTCGAACGCAGCAGGCGGCTACAGTGGAGTCCATTCCTCCGGAAAAAGCGATCGCCACGCGCGAAGAACGTTCGATGGTTTTACCGATCTCGCCCAACAGGGCCTCCCTCTTTTCGGCTACGCTAACTGTCAACGTATCCCGCTCCTTTTGAGGGCTTAACTTGATACCCTTCCAATCGGATGCCATATCGGTGAAAATACTTATCGCTCAACTCCGCGAGGATTTTGGGGACGGCTCGCTCCTCCACCAAGGCGATGAGGCTCCCTCCGAATCCCCCTCCCATAATCCTGGCTCCCCACACCGATGAGAATTGGTTTAGGTTTTCGATCAGATACTCTATCTCCTCGCAGCTGACCTGGTAATTATCGCGAAGGCTGCTATGGCTTTGTGTGAGCAATCTTCCGACTAACGCCCAATCTTTTTCGAGTAACGCAGTTTTACACAGACACGTCCTTTCTATCTCAGTTAACACGTGCAATCCTCTGAGATAGGCCACCGGAGGGAGGAGCGCTCTTTTATTTTCGAGTTCGGCCAAGGAAATATCTCTGAAGCTGCTACGATGCAGCGTGTTCAAGCAGAGCGCACATTCGGCTCTACGGCGATTGTATTCACCGGAGCCTAAGGCATGAGAGACCTTCGAGTTGATCACCAAAAAGGTCTTATCGTCCAAATCGATCGGTACATACTCGAAATCACCGGATCGAGTGTCCATAAATATCGCGTGATCTTCTTTACCCATCACTGATGCGAACTGATCCATAATCCCACATTGAACACCCACGAAGTCGTTTTCCGCCTCTTTGGCGTAGGCGATGAGGGTGGCTTTGTCTAACCCGAGCGTGAAGAACCCGTTCAGAGCGGCGAGGGTGGCCACTTCCACGGACGCGCTGCTCGATAGCCCCGCGCCGATCGGCACGTCCGAGTCGACCTCGAGGGTCACCGGAAAGAGGTGAAATCGATCGTGTCTCTTCAGCACCCAAAAAACCCCTTGGATATAGTCGGTCCAATCCCCTCTCGGCTCCATCTTCTCAGGATTTATAACGAAGGCCCCGTAACCTTTCGATCGAACGCGAAAGGAAGAATCATCCGATTTTTTAATAAGAACCGTCGTTTTTCGCTCGATTGCGAAGGGGAAGATATATCCGTCATTGTAATCCACGTGCTCTCCGATAATATTGGCTCTACCCGGCGCGTACCCATACATAGGGTTCCTCTCCTTCTTGAAAACAGTTTCTTTGAAGTGTAGCAGAAACAGTAGAAAAATGCAACCGCACGGTCGGGGTTCTTCAAACGAAAGAGAGAGTGAGGGGGCATAAGAACTCTTGATAGTGGTATAATCTGACTTGTATATCCGTAAGGGGCTATGGCTTGTGAAAAAACGCTATGAAGAAAACGGGCAAAAGGGGAAGATGGGAATGGAAGAAAAATCAACAACCTATCGAAATAGCGCGGAGCCTGCGAAACGTTCACTCATATTAGTTTTTGGCGTTTCGTTGGTAATTTTGGGTATTTTCGGATTACTCGGGGCTTTTGGGATCCTATCGATTACCTGGGAAAGAGTATGGCCGTCTTTTTTGTTACTCCCAGGGCTCATTTTTGAGATCGCTTTCTTTCGGAACAAAAAACTCTCCGGCCTACTAGTGCCCGGAGGGATTCTGATCACTTTGGGTTTACTGTTCTTCCTGTGCAGTTACACGGATTACGGGATACTCCAGTACCTATGGCCCATTTTCGTTATGGCGCCTGGGATCGGGTTGCTACAGATGTATTTCCTTACGCTGCCCGCGAAGAAGGGGTTGTTCATCGGCGGAGTCATTCCGTTTGGGATAGGCTCTCTTTTTATGTTCTTCACGCTCCTACAGCAAACCTTTTTCTCCGTCGCCTTTCCGTTGGTCTTGATCGGAATCGGTTTATATTTCTTATATCGATTCTTCAAGACAAAAAGCTAAGACCGCTTTTTTCATTTTATACGAAATGACCGACAATAAAAAAGGGAGCGAGGCTCCCTTTTTTTGCTCGACTAATTTCTTTCTGCCAAGAGTTTGGATTGCTGCCCGAGGAGGTCTCTCGGTTTCGTAGACTCCGAGGACTGGTCGCTTTGACTTGGCGCGACGATGAGGGTACACCGCCCTATATGGCTGGGATCCAAACGTTTCCACGCTTTTATCTGTTTTGAAAAATGCCGATAGGCGTTTTTGGCGTCACGATACTCTTCGAATTGAGCGGTTACCGTCCGTTTTTCATCTAGGTAACCTTCTTGTTTGGACGCGAACATCGAAAAAACGTAGTACAAGATCAACCCCCCCATCTGGCGTTTCTCTTTTTGGGAGATTTCTCTCCCGATTATAGAGACGGAAAACGGGGGCCCAAAATTAGCTCAATTTTTTTTGGATCAGTTCTACGACATCTTTTACCTTCTGAATACTTCTCAATTCTTCGAGTTCGATCTTGATTTTGGCTTCTCTCTCTAAGTCCATGACCAAGTCGACGAGTTCCAGAGAGCTGCCCCCCAGATCGTCCCTTAGGTCTGCGTCGAGAGAAATCTGGTCTTCATCGACATCTAATTTTTCTACCAACGCTTTTTTTACTCTGCTAAATACTTCCGTTCTGTTCATGTTTTCTCCTTTCGTTTATGTGAGGAATAGTATATTCCAGAAGAGTCGCCGCTTGGGCGAACATCTTCTCGATGATCTCTTGACACGTCGAAATATCGTGTACTAGTCCCGCTGATTGGCCGGCGAGAAAGGAGCCTTCGTTTAGGTTTCCATTCTGATACGCCTTTCTAAAACTTCCTAACAAAAGACTCTCGACCTCATCGGCCGATTGCCGTTCCATTTTTTTTATTTTTCTAGAAAACGGTGTCTTAAGGACCCGTACGGGGTGTCCCAAATCTTCGCCCGTGACGATGGTATCGCGGACTCCGGCTTTGAGAATCAATTGTTTATAGGTATCGTTCGCGTCGGATTCTACGGAGGCAATGAAGCGGGTGCCGATCTGAACGCCTTGAGCCCCCAGCATAAAGGCGGCCGCGATTCCCCTGCCGTCCGCAATGCCGCCCGCAGCGACGATCGGCGTGCGCACGAGGTCCGCCAAAGCGGGGATTAAAACCATGGTCGTCACCGATCCGATGTGCCCACCGGATTCGCAACCCTCTCCGATAATCACGTCCACACCGGCCCTTTCCAACAGCAAAGCCAGGTTTTCGGATGAAACGACTCCCATCGTGACGATTTCTCGCCTACGAAAGGCCTCCACGAAGACTCCCGGGTTTCCAGCCCCGAACACCACAACTGGAACCCTTAATTCTAAAAGGAGGGCCGCTTTCGCTTCCGCATCGGGATCCAACATAAGGAGGTTGACAGCGAAAGGCTTTGCCGTCAACGCTCGACATCGGTCGATTTCCGATCGTAGTACTTCGATGGTCATCGAGCCTGAACCGATCGTTCCCAATCCACCCGCGTTCGACACGGCCGCGGCTAAAGCCGCTTTCCCGACCCACGCCATTCCGCCTAAAATGAGAGGATACTTTATACCTAATAGTCGACAGAGCGGTAAGGAATCAAACATGCGCCTCCGGTGGATCAAAGAATTTTACGCCAACGAACAAGGTACATCTCGCCGCGACCTGGCCTTCTACGAGAACCTGACCGTTCACTTTATAAAAATCTCCCATCTTCTGCTTGACCTCAACGACGTAGTCCATCCGATCGCCAGGGCGGACTTCTCGTAAAAAACGAGCGCTATCGATCCCCAAGAAGAGCGGAATACCCTCTCGTTCTTTATAGGTATCGTGCAAAAGCAATGCGGCCGTTTGTGCGATGCCCTCCAGCTGCAAAACGGCCGGTACGATCGGGTAATGTGGAAAATGGCCTTGAAAGTAGGGTTCATTGACGGTCACGTTTTTATACGCTTGTATCCTATCTGGCTCTAACTGTGTCACGCGGTCCACCATCAAAAATGGGTATCGATGCGGTATGGCGGACTTGATTTCATCGATATTCAGGTTTCTCACCCCTTTTTACGCAACCGGGTTTCTGTCCGGGTGTTTCCCTATTATATCATCGATCCGAGTTTTCCCGTCATCTTTTGACTTTCTTTCTTTTTTTGCTATACTTCGAGAATACGGTCGGTTAATATTGTGGAACCGGAGGTGCGCATGAAAAAAGAAGCTTTTCAGGTAGCGGTTACCGGGATGGGGACGATCAACCCGTTAGCCAAAGACTTACCGTCCTTTTCCAAAGCATTGGAGGAGATGACGATCGGGATCGATCGAATCTCCGCTTACGACGCCTCTCCTTATACTTTTCAAGTAGCGGCGGAGGTGAGTGACTTCGACCCGAAAATGTATATGGACAGGAAAAGGGCCAAAAAGTACGACCGTTTCATACAGTTCGCCGTGGCAGCCACCCGATTCGCCTTGGAAGACGCTGCATTAACGATGGATGGCGAGTGGAAAAAACAAGCCGGCGTCACCATTTCGTCCGGAATCGGAGGATTACAGACCCTTCTGAAAGCGATGAAAGACTTCGGGGACCTCGGGCCGGAGTATATCTCTCCGTTTTTAATACCGATGGTCATCCCGGATATGGCGTCCGGCGCCGTGTCAATGGAGTTCGGTTTGAAAGGACCCAACTTCGCCACCGTTAGCGCTTGCGCGACTTCGCTGCACGCAGTCATCATGTCTGCTATGATGATCAAACACGGGTACACGAAGCTGGTGGTCACCGGCGGATCGGAAGCCTTAATCCATCCGTTGCCCATAGGCGCGTTCGGCAATATGATGGCCTTATCCCGGAATAATCAAAATCCTAAAGAGGCGTCCAATCCTTTTGACCGACGCCGCGACGGATTTGTGATGGGAGAAGGGGCGGGCGTACTCGTCTTGGAAGAAATGGAACACGCGCGTCAGCGCGGCGCACGGATTTACGGGACCATCGAGGGATTTGGTTTATCTGGAGACGCCTTCGACTTTAGCGCCTCGGATCCCCAAGGGGAAGGCGCGTCACGGGCTATCAACCAAGCCTTCGAAGTCAGCGGCGTGAGCCCCTCACAAGTAGATTTTATCAATGCGCACGCTACGGCGACGATCATCGGGGACATTTCCGAAGCAAACTCCTTAAGGTCGAGCTTTGGAGAAGCCTTAAAAAACATCCCCGTTCAAGGCACCAAGAGTTTGATCGGCCACGGCCTAGGCGCAGCGGGCGCGAATGAGCTTATCGCCGCCATACTAGAAACACAAAATGGGTTTATTCACGGTATGCCCTCTTTGACACAAAGAGATGAAGCCTTCACGGACCTGAACATCCCCGAAAAAACGGTCTATCGCAAGAGTTCGGTGTTTCTGAAAAATTCCTTCGGGTTCGGAGGGCATAACGCCTCTCTTATTTTTCGGGCCATCAGCGATTAAGGCCTTTGTTTGAAAAACCTCCGCATCGTTTCGGCTCCTGTACCGTAGGTTTCCTCGAGGGTTAGGGGCCGATCGATGAGGGATTTCCCGAAAACTGTATAAGTTTTGTAGCGTTTGCAGCCGATGAACTCTGCTAATCTGATCATCTGGGTATTATAGGCGCTGATGGATGAAAATTCTATCTTCCCGTAACCAAGCCGCTTCAAGTTTTCTCGGAGCTTGAGCACCAGTAGAGCGGAAATGCCCCGATTCTGATGCTCCGGAACCACGAAGAGGATCACCGCACGCCCTTCTTTGATGCGGTTTTTGGAGGAGAGCAAAGAGATCCACCCGAAGGGAAAGAGCCTTCCTTTCATCTTTCTGACGATCGGGTTATAGTTTGGAAGAACGGCGGAGATGCCGACCGCTTTTCCTTTATAGTAGACGCCCAAACACAAAGGCGGCGGTAGGGTCAGTTTGAAGTCTTTGACCAATTGCTCGCATTGGGCGTAGTCGAACGGCATGAGGTCTTCTTCCCAATCGTCGGGAATACTTTTAGAAAAGACTTCATACAGGTCGCAAGCGCTTTTGGAGAGGTCGTTCAAATTGACCTCTTCTATCGTGTATCCTTCTTTATAGAAAAAACCGTCTAAAAAAGCGCGGGTCAATTGCCTTTCATCGGTTATTAGAGCGGCTTCTTTGTCTGAAAGATTTTCTGTAAGAATCCGTTTCATCAAATTAAAACGGGACGGAGGGATCGGCTGGTTGATATCTTGAAAAAAGGCGTAGTACTCCAGGTAGCGGTCCCACTCCCGGAAGAAGGTTTTGTAATACTCAAAATTGAAAGGCATCAAAAAGTAGGAAGAATGCTGAAATCCTTCGGTGAGTATCCCTCGAAAATCGTCCCCGTTCGTCGGAGAAACCGATCCTTTAAGATACAACATGCCCTTCTCTTTTGCCCACTCAACGGCTTTCGAGAGCAGCGCATGCCCTACCTCTTGGTCATCGATGGCATCGAAAAAAGAAAAGAAAGCGTGTTGTTGGCGTTTGTGAGCGTTCAACTCCTCGTCGATCCCGACGCTGATCCGGCCTACTACCTCCTTATCACGCATAGCGAGGAAGAACGTTGCCTGACTCCGGTCGTAGACGATAGACCGGCCGTGGTAGAGTATATGATTCATTTCGTGAACGAAGTAGGGACACCATTGGTCGTTTTTTTTGTACAGCTTATACGGAAAATCTCGAAAAGCCGCTCTCTCCCGATTCGTTTTTACTTCGACGATACGCATAATCCTCTCCCTTTTTTCTTATTTTATAAGCTGATTGTACCAAATTTCTTCAAATATGGGGGGGGTTTTTGAGTGGGTATAATATCGGGGCACAGCAAATTGGGAACGCCGAACTTTAGTTCAACACGTTTTTGCTTTTCAGAAAGCTCTCGAAAGCCCTTAAACGCTTACGCCGCAATGGCCGTACAAATGCGTATCGCGCCGTCGCGTGAAGAAGGGGCGCTTACGCCGCGACGCCTGTGTGAGGTTATCGCGGGGTAAGTAGTTTTTCTACCCCGCGATCCGCCCTTTGCCCCTTCTACGCCACGACGAGCCCGTACAAATGCGTATCGCGCCGTCGCGTGAAGAAGGGGCGCTTACGCCGCGATGATTACGTGTACTTATAATCGCGCGCTCGAATCTGGTCTTGTTTCACGGTTACGGCCCATAACTTGACCCACACGGTTTTTTTTGTTTTGTTCGTACTCTTTCTGTTTTTTTAGTATTCAGGCGACTTTCTCAGTCCTCATACCAAACACCTTGTGGTTTCGAAATAGCGCGTAAAACTGGTAAAATCGTACAGAGAGCGTTTTGCTGTTTCTGCTGAATCGCTTTCAACAGGGCACTTTCGGCATCCGCAGGAAAGGCGCTCCGTAACCTTTATTTGTGGAGGAGATAGAGATGAAGACGGCGTTGTTGTTTCCCGGACAGGGATCTCAGGCACCGGGGATGGGAAAAAAAGTCTTTGATGAGCACGAGCCTTCCCGACGCTACCTCGAAAACGCGAATGAGATTTTGGGATTCGATCTTCAAACCCTAATCTTTGGGGAGGACCCGGAGGCGTTGAAACCAACTGAGATCGCCCAACCGGCTATTTACACGGTTTCAGCTATGTATTTCGAATTTCTGCGATCAAAAGGACATACCTTCGACGCTGTCGCCGGCCACAGTCTAGGAGAGTACAGCGCGTTGCACGCGGCAGGCGTCTTTTCTTTTTCGGAGGGACTATCGTTGGTGAGAAAACGCGGGTTATTGATGGCAGGGTCTACCGAAAAAAAGGGAGGAATGGCCGCGATCATTGGCATCCCTTTTGAACACGTCGAGCAGATCGTGGCGCAATTCTTAGAGGTGTGGATCGCCAACATCAACACCCCGAACCAAACGGTCATTTCGGGCGCTCTCGATCAGGTGCGGGAGGCGATGGCTTCGGCCAAAACCGCCGGTGCAAAAATCGTTGTAGAATTGAACGTGAGCACCGCCTTCCATACGCCCTATATGAAGAACGCCGAAAAAGAGCTGACGGAGGCGATCGACCGCTCCGTCTTCCTCACTCCCCGGGTTCCGGTCTTCTCTAACTTCACCGGAAACTATTCGAACGATATCGGGCAAATTAAGGAAAACCTCACCCGACAATTGACCGGCCAGGTTCGGTGGTCGCAGACCTTGTCGGAGATGGAGGCGTTCGGCGTAGAGGGAGTTTACGAGGTCGGTTTCGGAAATGTGCTCAAAGGGATGCTCAAACCTTTTCCGAAGCTGAAATATCTGCCGATTTAGTTCTGAAAGATCGGCTAGCCGGAAAGCTCATTCGAAAGAGATAGCGGATTCGCTTAATCGACTTATTCTTACGGCGCTGTGAATGTGTGTTTGATGGGATTTCATCAGCAACTCCCGTCCGCCTTCGAAGGTTTTCTCTATGACTGTGGCGATTCCAGCGAGTTTGGCGCCCGAAGCCTGTACGATGCGGGCTAAGGCCAATATAGACAAGCCGGTGGCTAAAAAATCGTCGACGATCAACACGACGTTTCGGTCCGATAAGACCTCTTTCGAAACGTAAATGTCAACGACACCGCTTTTTGTGTGGGAAGGCGCGGATTCGTGCCAATACTCCTGCATTGTGATCGGCTTCTTTTTCCTGGCGAAGACCATCGGAACGCCGAGCGTGAGGGCGGTTGCGAAGGCGGGCGCGATGCCGGAGCTCTCAAGCGTTAAAACTTTGTTGATCCCTAGACCCAAGAAAGGGTCAGAGAGGTAACGGCCGATATCCATGTGCAGTGCCGGATAGATCTGGTGATTGACGAAGGAATCGACCTTCAAAATGCCGTTGGGTAAAACCTTTCCTTCTTTCAAAATCATCGCCTTTAATCGTTCGGGGACTCCGGCTACGCCACAATCCATAGGTTCCTCCTCACGAACGTCGGCTATGTGGATATTTCCCGGAAAATGGCCAAATAGGGGTTGCGTTCGAGGGCATCGCGTACGGTGAAAGCGTTCATATGCCCGGGAAATACCGGCTTATTCGGCTGTTGGGTTTTCAGGTAAGTATAGAGTCTTCTGAGAGAGCGGCTCATCGCTCTCTCGCTGGCTCCGGGAAAGTCCGTTCGTCCGATTGAGTTTTCAAATAGGATGTCTCCGGTGAACAAGCAGCATCCGAAGTCGAAGAGGGCGTCTCCAGGGGTGTGTCCTGGCAGAATCCACGTCTCGAATCGCAACGAACCCACGTCCGTGGGCCCCTCTGATAAAACAAGAACCGTTTCTTCGTCTTGTGAAAGGCTCAATCCTCGCTTAGAGAGTTGCTGACTCAAGTTTTTTTCTGGCGAGAACAGACCGGGTTTAGCGGCTTGGGAGAGAAAGATACGTTTTCGGGGAAACTCGCGTAGTCCCGCGATGTGATCGTAATGGGTATGCGTGATTAAGATACCGGTCGCTTCCTCAAACTGCTCGAAGCCTTTTCGGACCAGGTCGAAAGCGCCGGTTCCGGGATCGATAACGAGGAGCGTGGTATCATCGGTAAGGAAGTAGGTGTTGACTCCTATGGGCGGCAGAGTCGCTCTGTATACTTTGAATCCGCCGTGGTCAAAGACTAATCGTAGGTCCTTCAAAAACCTCAACCCCCACGTTTGGACTATGGGTATCTTAGCACAAAATCTAAGGCAAACCAAATGTATGGTATAATTTTCCGCGTAATGAGAGAACGAGGTGTCGCTGCCTGAAAAAAAGCGAGAGGTGTTTTCATTGATATATGCGCTCGATATCGGTACCCGAACGGTGATCGGGGTTTTAGCCGAAAAAATCGATGAGAAGATCGTGGTTTACGACTCGGAGATTATGGAACATGAAGAACGCGCGATGAGTGACGGCGCTATCCAAGATGTGCAGAAGGTGTCTCAAATCGTAAAAAGGGTAACCCGAACGCTCTCCGAAAGAAATCAAATCGAGTTGACGAAAGCCTCTGTCGCGGTCGCCGGAAGATTTCTAAAGACCTCTATCGGAGAAGCGGAGTTGAACGTGGAAGAAGAGCGCGCGATCTCTTCGGACACCATCCGTTTGTTGGAAATGAACGCCATCCAAGCTTCAATGGAGCAGCTACGTTCGGATGGCAGAGAGATGTACTGCGTCGGATACTCCGTCCTCTTCTACACCTTGGACGGAGAGTGGATAAAAAACTTGCAGGGCCATCGTGGGAAGGTCGTCACGGTGAAAGTCATCGCGGCCTTTCTCCCCGCCTATTTCGTTAACGCGATGATGAACGTGTTGGAACTGTCCGGGTTGACGCCGCAGCATATGACCTTGGAACCGATCGCAGCGATCAACTTGGTTGTCCCACCCGACCTGAGGAAGCTCAACATCGTCTTGGCGGATGTAGGGGCCGGAACGAGCGATATCGCGGTATCCCGAGACGGAACCGTGATCGCTTACAGCGTCGTCCCAATGGCCGGAGACGAGATCACAGAAAGTCTATGCGAGCGTTTTCTGTTGGATTTTCAAACCGCCGAGATGGTGAAACGGAGAATCTCGACGGAGGACGTGGATACAGTGACAGTTTATGACATCCTGGATACAGAAGTGAACATCACACGAGAGGTGTTCATCGAAACGGTAGCGCCCGTGATCGAAGAGATCACCCAGAAGATAGCGGACGAAACGATCGAGCTGAACGGGAAGCCTCCGGTGGCCGCCTTGATCGTCGGCGGGGGAGCGAAATCATTTTCTTTTGTGGATGTCTTGGGGAAGAAACTCAACCTGTCGTCACACCGCGCGGCGCTGAAGAGCATCGAAAACCTGCCGAACGTAGAGGACCGAAGCGGGAAGCTGCGGGGCAGCGAGTATATCACCCCCGTTGGCATCGCTTACTCGGTGGATACCCATACGAGCAGTGTCTTCGTTCGTGTCAGTATCAACGGCAAGAGCGTCGACTTGATGGGAATCGACAATAAGAACACCGTGATGCAAGCCCTGTTACAGTGCGGATACCGTATCGAAGAGATCATCGGCAAACCCGGACCGGCGTTGACCTATGAGCTGAACGGCGAGGTCAAGATCGTCAAGGGGACGATGGGGCAAGAAGCGTCGATCAAGATAGAAGGTGAAACAGGACGGGTACAATCTCGACTGAAACACGGGGATAGCGTTTCATTCAAGCCGGGAAAGGAAGGCAAATCGCCGGAGCTTTTCTTGTCATCGGTTGTACCCCCGATACCGCTGGTTTTGAACGGAAACAAGATCTCTCTGATGCCGCGGGTTACCATCAACGGCAACGAATTGACCGGAGACGTCCAGATCAAGGACGGAGACAGGATAGAGACGGATTTTTTATGCCGGGCCTATCAAATCCCGGAATACGTTTCGGACCGTGAAAAAAAGTATCTATCGATTATCCTGAACGGGATGATCCGCACCTTCGTCGTCAGGGAAGAAGAGGTTTTAGTCGGCGAACAGCTCGTGGACTCGGATTATGTTTTAAAACCAGGAGACCAAGTGAGAGTGCAGGTTTTCGAAAAAACGCCCGTCGTCCGGAATTTGATCAAGGATATCCCGGTTAAAGTGGTGACCGTACTGGCCAATGGAAAAGAAACCCAGTTGCCGGTAACAGTTTTTAACGTCCGAATCGACGGCACGATCGCTAATTTGGATAGCCCTCTTTACGACAAAGCCGAAGTGCAAGTCGACACCATAGAAAAGATTCCGAAACTGATCGATCTGTTTTCTTTGCTAGAATTCGACTTGAGCCACGCGCGAAGCTATGAATTGAGGGTCAACGGGAAACACGCGTCCTTTATGGAAACCATAGAAGATGGAGATGAGATAGAGATCCTATTGAACAGGGGGGAAGGTTTTGGAAGTATTGACCGTCACGCTCAATCCGGCTCTCGATAGAGAGATCATCATCCCGTATTTTGAACCCAATCGTTTGCATCGTGTCTTCGAAAGGGACAAGATGAGCCTATCTCCCGGAGGCAAAGGCATCAACGTGTCCGTTATACTTTCGGATTGGGGGATCGATAGCGCGGCGACCGGGTTTTTGGGAGGTAACATCGGCCGTATGATCGAACAGGAAATACTGAGCAGATACCGGAACATCACGACGAGTTTCGTTCACATCGATGAGGAGAGCCGGGAGAACATCGCGATCCTCGACGACCATAATCACACGCTCACCGAGATCAATGAAGCCGGCCCTACAATCGAAGAGCAGGACCTCGCGCATTTTTTAAAAGTCTTCAGCTCTCTGGTCGACCACCCGAGGGTCGTATTGATCGCCGGTTCGGTCCCGTACGGGATTCCACTCGATTTGTACCCGAAGCTCACAAAAATCGCCCACGAAAAGGACACAGAGGTGTACTTGGAGGCGCGGGGCATTCTACTCACCCATTCGGTCAGTACGTACTGCGCCGACGTCGTACGCCCCGATCTACGAAGCGATACGCGAGTTTTCGGAAAAGAGGTGGAAACGATGGCCGATTACATCGAGGCAGGCGAAAAGATCGTCGAAAAAGGGGCCAAGTTGGTCGTTTCTTCTTACCAAGTTGTCAACGACCTTGTGTTTACGAAAGACGGAGTTTGGCTTCTTTCGCTAGCCGATCCTCGTGTGGACCCTTCGCATTTGTTAGGCGCGGGAGACACCTATATGGCGGCGATGATTTATCACTCACGAAAGTACGGCACGGATCTGTTGGAAAGGGCGAAATTCGGAATGGCCGCCGCGTTAGCAAAAACGAAATACCTGTTCAAAAAGAGCCCGACCATCCAAGAGGTCGAAGAGTCACTACCAAAAATACAAACTAAACAAATAAAGGGTTGAGAGAGATGCTCGTAAAAGATGCGATGGTACGCGACGTTTCAGCGATTTTTGAAGACGAAAAGATCGAGACCTTTATCAGGATTTCGGCTTTACACCTTCAACATGTCTTCCCCGTTGTCGATGAAAAGATGAAAATCATAGGGATCATCAGCGAAGACGATGTGATCAGTGAAACCATACCCTCCTATTTCGGCCTTTTACATTCCGCTTCTTTCATTCCGGACACCAACCAAATGAAGCGCGAGTTATCGGAGATCAAAGATGAGCCTATCGGGAAGTTCATCAAACGCACCGTGATCACGATAGAAGAGAATGACACGATCCTCCACGCCGCCGATCTTTTGTTGCGGCACAAGCTTTTAAACCTGTTCGTGGTGGACAAAGATGGCCGCCTAACTGGCATCATCAATCGTTCTAGGATTCTCCTCGCCGTTCTTCACGAGGTTTTGGAGGAAAAAACCGCGCAGGAGAAACCGAACCGGCTTTGATTCCTTCGATCTCCTTTCTAACCTTCGGCTGCAAGGTGAATCAATACGAATCCGATTGGATGGCCCGCCAATTGGCAAACGGATACTCGAGCTCGACCGGAGAAGAAAAACGTCCGGACCTCGTGATCGTGAACACCTGTACGGTCACTGCCGAAGCGGACCGCAAGAACCTTCAAGCTATCCATCGGAGCAAACGGCGTTATCCGGACGCGAAAGTGCTCGTTATGGGGTGTCATACCCAGTTGAACCCTGAGGTGTACGTAGGGCTGGCGGACGGGATAGTAGGCAATGGAGAAAAGCTCGACATCGTGCATTATGCGGAGAGAGTCCTCGCTGAACCTGTTTTTTCCGAGGTAAATCGGTCCTATTGGCTGCGATCCCCTCTGCGCATGTGCTTAGAGGGACGTTTTGGTCTATCTCGCGCCTTTGCCCTCATTCAGGATGGATGTACCACCGGGTGCACCTACTGCAAGATTTATCACGCGCGAGGGCCTCGGAGCCGTTCGAAACCCCTTGAAGAAGCGCTTTCCGAGATTCGCGCCTTTTCGGAAAACGCCTACCGCGAGATCGTGTTGTTAGGCATCAACGTCGGCCAGTATCAAGACGGGTCCAACACACTCGTCGATTTGTTGGAAAGGGCGCTCCCAGCTTTCCCGAATCTACGGTTTCGTCTGAGCTCTATCAACCCCGAACACCTACGCCCAGAACTGCTCGCCCTTTGGAGGTACCCGAACTTGTGCAAACACCTCCACCTTTCCATACAAAGTGGTTCTGCGTCCGTATTACGTCGGATGGGTCGCCTTTACGGGCCTTCAAGCGTTTGGGAGGCGACAGAAACATTACGGCAGATTGACCCCCTCTTCTCCTTTACCGCGGATGTGATCGTAGGGTTTCCGGGGGAGAGCGAGCGGGATTTCGTAGAGACTTGCGATCTGATACAAAGGATCGAACCCCTGAAGGTCCATATCTTCCGGTTCTCTCCCCGAAAGAACACGCCCGCCGCATCGTTTTCGGGAAGGGTAGATGAACGAGAGAAAAAGAGAAGAAGTCGAGCACTTTCTCTCCAGGTCGAAATGGTTTCTCGGCAGTTTCGTGAGAAACACCTTCATCTCGCGAGAGAAATCGTGGTCGAAACGGTCAACCCGAGCGCCGAAATGATGAAGGGCCACGATGAATTCTACATCCTTCACTCGGTATACGGTGACTACCGTAGTATGCCAAAGATAATTACGGGAGAAAAGGCCTGGGTCAACCCCGAATCGATAGATCGGGATCATATAGACGGGATGGTGTCGCGATATGTACGTGTTTCTCAATGATCAGTGGGTAAAGGAAGAGGAGGCGAAAATTTCCGTTTTCGACAAAGGGTTTATGAGCGCTGAATCTGTCTATGAAACCCTTAGAACCTATCAAGGCCGCGTCTTTCATTTGGAAGCGCATTATACGCGTTTAGAAAGGTCTGCGCTCGAAATGAAGATACCGGTCTCCTTCACGGTAAAAGAGCTCAAAGAGATCATCGAAGAGGGAATTCGGCGGAACGCTATACGAGCGGAAGCTTACGTTCGGGTTCAAATTACCGATAAAACCGTCTTTGTCTGGGTTAGGCCGATGCCAGCCATCTCTCCGGACATTTACGCGAACGGCGTTTCAGTCGGGTTCTCTCCCTTTCGTAGAAGGGTGATTAAGAAAGGAGACCATACGATCAAAACGACCGGCGCGTTGGACATCTTCCTTTCGAGGATCCATAAACCGACGGAGCTGTATGACTACATTCTACTAAACGAACAAGGATTCTTGACCGAGGGGACTTTCAGCAACCTATTTTTCATTAGCGGCGGTCGGCTACGAACCCCGGCCTTAGCTTGCGGGGTACTATCCGGGATCACGAGAGAGGTCGTGATACAGATCGCCCAAAAAGCAGGAATACAGGTAGAAGAGGGTTGGTATAACGCACACGAGCTTTTCGCCGCAACCGAAGTGTTCTTGTCACACACCAGCGCGAGTATCGTGCCCGTGTCGCGGATAGAACAATTCGCCCTCCCGGTGGGACCTTTGACTAGACGATTGTTGAACTCGTTTTCCGAGTATATCCGAACTTTGGCTTAACCGGCGCCCAGGTATGTTTTAGGAAGTAGGGAGCATAACCCGTTTAGAGATCAGCAGGAGGACTGAACGCGCTTTCACGACGTATTCTCTCCGGACGAGCGGAGCGTCCGATTCGCTGATGAAATCGTACGGAAACGGGAGCGAAGTATCGACGATGCGATGCCACTCTTTTCTAGGCATCAAAGGGAGCTCGAAGGTGAGGTCGGAGGAGAAGGCGTTCGCAGCAACGTAGATATCGTTATCCCTGGCCTGGAAGGTATCTAAATCTTCTCCGCTGATGACGAAGGCCAAGGTATGGGAGACATGGGACCAATCAGGTTGGAAGGGCTTGACGCCGTGCCAGGTGATGTCCCGTACCCCCAATCCGATACGTTTTCCAGTGAAGAAGTGCTCTCTGCGTAAGCATTCATGCCGTTTTCTGAAATGGATCATGTTGGAGTAGAATTCCCAAATCTCACGGTGCTTTTCTTTGAGCGACCAATCGACCCAGGTCGTCGGATCGTCATGACAGTACGCGTTGTTGTTCCCTTTTTGGGTACGTCCCATCTCGTCTCCCATCAGGACCATCGGGATCCCTTGCGACACGTTGAGCAGCGTGATGAAGTTTTTGATCTGTTGTACGCGTAACCTGAGGATCGTCGGGTTCTGCGTCTCCCCTTCCGTTCCGTGGTTATGGCTGTAATTTTCGTTCGTGCCGTCCCGTTCGTTTTCACCGTTTAGCCGGTTATGCTTCTGGGAATAACTAACCAAGTCCATCAGTGTGAATCCATCGTGCGCGGTGATAAAGTTGATACTATCGAACGGCTTTCTTCCAGACTTGTTGTATAGATCCGAGGAACCGGCCAATCGCGTGGCCAGTTCGGGGACCATGCCGTCATCGCCGCGAACAAACCGACGCACCGCGTCTCTGAATTTCCCGTTCCATTCCGCCCACCCCTTTGGAAAATCTCCCACGAAATACCCGCCCGCTGCGTCCCATCCCTCGGCTATGAGCTTCGTTCCCGCTAAGACCGGGTCTTCGGCGATATCTTTCAGGAGCGAGACGTCACCGATCCAACGCCCATCCGGCGCGCGCCCCAGAATAGCCGCTAGATCGAATCGAAAGCCATCCACGTGCATTTGTGTGACCCAATATCGCAAACTATCGATGATGAGTTGCTTCACGACCGGATGGTTACAGTTGAACGTGTTCCCGCACCCGGAATAGTTCTCATAGAAGCGCTTATCCGACGGGGTGAGCAGGTAATAGATCTCATTGTCGATCCCCCGGAAAGATAGGGTGGGGCCCTCGTGGTTGCCTTCGCCTGTATGGTTGAAAACGACGTCTAGGATGATCTCGAATCCGGCTTTATGCATTTTTTTCACGAAGTTTTTAAAACAACGCACCTGCTCCCCGATTCCGATCCCAGGTGTATAACTGGCTTCAACTGAAAAAAACGCGAGGGGGTCGTACCCCCATATATTCTTCAACCTCTTTCCGGTTTCGGGGTGCACGTGTATGTTCGCATCCGGATTGAACTCGAATATAGGCATCAATTCGATGGAGGTTACCCCCAATCGCCGCAGGTGATCGGTTTTTTCCAGGATGCCGTCGAACGTGCCCGCGATAGACGCGGTCTCATCGGGATGATTGTCGGGATCAGCGATCTTCGTGAGTTCTCGACACGATTTCGTAAAGAGTCGGACGTGCATTTCGTAAATGATCGTGTCTTTCATCGGATATCGTAAGGGTTTATCATCCTCCCAATCGAAGGCATCATCGGCGATGACGATACTCTTGACGTGACTTTTCGCCGAATCGATATCGGAGAATGACAGGTCCTTTGCCGGAGCGTTCTTATCGTAGCCATAGGCATACTCATGATCCCATAAATACTCTCCCGAGTTGGCTTTGGCGTAAGGATCGGTGAGCAACTTATTCGGGTTGAACCGATGGCCGAATTCCGGCAAATACGGACCGAAGACCCGATAGCCATAAAAAGCTCCGGGGGCCACCCCTTCAAGATAAACGTGCCACACATCGCCGGTTTTGTTGTGCACGGGGTGAAAGGAATAAGAAAAAATGGGCGTCTCGTCGTAGAAGTTTTGGAACAACTCGATAATCACGTTGACCGCGTTTTTAGAGAAAAGAGAGAAATTTACACCCTTTTCATCGGGTGTGGCGCCGAACGGCAAAGGTCTTCCACGAAGGGGTAGATACGGCATTAAAACTTATTCTCTTTGCCTTGTAGCAGGCGAACGATGTTCTTACGATGCTGAAAGAAGGAAAAAAGACATAAGAACAGATACAAGGCAAAATAGGACCAGTTCTGCGTGATTGGAAAGACGAAGATCACCGCTAGGGTTAAGGAGGTCAACGAAGCCAAAGACATAATACGTGTGCTCAACGCGATAGAAACCGCCGTGAGCAGAAACAAAACACCCGTTAACCAATGTAAGGCAAAAAATGTGCCCATCGTGCAAGCGACACCCTTTCCCCCTTTGAATTTCAAAAATATCGGGAAATCATGGCCAAGTATCCCTGCGACCGAGGCCAGACAGAGGTAGAGGTCTTTATTCGGGGCATCTTTGAGCGCGAATTGCGTGAGGATCAGCGGCAGGTATACCTTCAAGGCGTCGAGTACCATACAGAGGATTCCGAGTTTCGAGCCAAGGCTCCGTATCACGTTGGTGGCGCCGACGTTCCCCGAGCCATACCGTCGAATATCCACCCCTTTCAAAGTCTTGGGGATGATATAGCTAAACGGAATCGATCCGGAAAGGTACAGCAGAACGATGAACAGTGGACCCATCACGACTCCCCCCTGGGAACGAACTTTAAGAATAAAGGAGACCCCGAAAGTGGGTTCAGAAACTTCCGGAACTGTTTCTTCACCGCCGTTTTATAAGAGGCAGGAACGATCTGGGGATCATTCACGTGGATGGCGATGATGGGAGGCTTATTCGCCACTTGAGTCGCGTACAGCATATTCAATGTCTTTCCTTTACCGGTGGGCGCGGGTAAGATGAGTTTGATCCGTTCTAGGGTGCGGTTGATCTCTCCGGTAGAAAAAGTGGTGGTGTAAGAGGCATAGGATCGGTTTATCGCGTCAAAAAGGCGATCCAAATTCCTCTTTTCTTTAGCGGAAACGAAGACGACTGGACTATAGTAGATGAAATAGAGGCTTTGTAACGTCGTTTCCACCAATTCCCGTTGTTGTTCTTGGCTCAGGGAAGGCATCGCGTCGATCTTGTTCAGAACGATGACGCTGGCCTTTCCTTTCTTTTCCAGCATCCCTGCGATTCTTTGATCCTGCTCGGAGACGGGTTCGCGCGCGTCCATCACCAACAGAACGACATCGGCGGTTTCCATCGCCTGCTCGGCGCGTGAAATGCTGAAACTTTCCAAAGACTTGTATTCCACCTTGGTTTTCTTGCGAATCCCGGCGGAATCGATGACGAGGTAGGATTGATCGTTATAGACGAACCTCTCGTCGATCGGGTCCCTCGTCGTGCCGGGGATATCTGTGACGAGCGCGCGCTCTTTCCCGCACATCGCGTTCAGTAGCATCGATTTTCCTACGTTGGGTTTTCCGGTGATAGTGACCCTTATCGTTTCCTCCGACACGTTCAGACCCTCGTCGACGGCGGAGGGCTTGGAAGACTCGGCCGCATCCATTCTTTCAGCGATCTCGTCGATCAACCATGCCGTCCCTATCTTATGCTCGGCAGAGATAGCGATCGGTTCTCCGAAACCTAAAGAGAATAACTGAGGATAGACGTCCTCGTACCGTTTGCTACTTTCGGTTTTATTCGCGATGAATAAAAGCGGTTTTCCGAGCACCCGAAGCCGGTCGGCGATCTCGAAGTCTTCCGAAGTCGGAGGGCTCTGCCCGTTGACCAAGAACAGTATCAGGTCCGCTTCGGATAACGACATCACGGTCCTCTCCTTCATCAGTGACTCAATGACGCCTTCCGGCTCTTGAAAAATACCACAGGTATCTACCAAACGAAAAACCCGGTGCTCGTCGATCCATATATCACCATAGACCGCGTCACGAGTCACACCGGGTTGATCATCCACGATAGCTTTCCGTTGCTTGACGAGCTTATTGAATAGCGTCGATTTTCCTACGTTCGGTTTTCCTACGATGAAAACCTTGAACAAAGGCTATTCCCGATCCTTTTGTTTGACTTTCTCTTCCATAGTGGTTTCGCTGCTTTGATTCTGCATGTATTCCCTCAGCTCAGCTCGTTCTTGGTCGATCGCTTTCTGCTTAACAGAGATGACCATACTTCGACGCTCTTTTTCTGGTTCGAAAACGGTCCTTACCACGACGGCCTCGAGTTGATCTCCAACCTTTAGAACGTCAGAAGGTTTCTCGATCCGTTCGGAAGAGATCTGGCTGACAGGTAAGAATGCTTCGATATGGTAAGCGTCGAGGAGAACGATCGCGCCGGTGTTGGTGAGTTTCACCACTTGCCCCGTAATCGGACTACCCTTTTTCAGCTCACGAACGGCGGTCTCCCATGGATCGCTTTGGACCTTGCGGAGGCTCAGCTTAATCCGTTGCTGTTCGACGTTGATATCCAAAATCTTTACCGAGATGGGTTGTCCGACAGTAAAGCTCTCTTCTATGTTTTCCAAGAAATTCCACGAGATCTCGGTGATGTGTACGAAGCCTGAGATCCCTTCTTCGAGTTCGGCGATCAATCCGTTCGGCAGTATTTTCACGATCTTGGCGTCATAGACCTGGTTGACGACGTATTTCTCGACAATGTTTTCCCAAGGATTTCCCTTCACTCGTTTCAGACTGAGATTGAGCTTTCGTTTTTCCCGGTTTGCGGACAATACTTCCACTTCCACCTCTTCGCCTTCCTCGACGATGCTCCGTAAGTCGATCCGCCTTTTCGTCCAGAACACCTCCGAGGAGTGAACCAGGCCTTCTATGCCTTCTTCAAAACGGACGACGAAGCCAAAGGGGAGGATCTTCGCGACCTTTCCGGTCGCCATTGCTCCGGCCGGGTACTTTTCTTCGATATTTTCCCACGGATCGTTTTGAAGGGCTTTTAAGCTCAAGGTGATTTTTTCTCTCTTCGGAGATATTTTTAATACCTTCGTTTCTATCCGTTTTCCGACTTCCAAGAATTGATGGATGTCCACGTCCTTCTCATACGAGATCTCCGATTTCGGAATCAGTCCCACTACGGGTCCAATTTCGATGAAGGCGCCGAAATCCGTGATACTTTCGACCTTTCCGGTCACGAGGCTTCCTTCTACCGTCTGGTTAAAGAACTCCTCTATTTCGGTCTCGAACAGCTTCCTTCTGGAAATGACGATATTCGGCACTCCCCGGCGTCGAGGTTTGTAGTCGAGTATTTCAAAGTCCAACTCTTTGCCCATATTGTCGGCCTCGCGTTTGAACATTGCCTGGCCCGCCGGGAGAAAGGCGTCGAGAACTCCGAAAATCCGTACGGTGTATCCGCCCCGATTTTTCGATTGCACAACCCCTTTGATAGTGTTTTGGGTTTTAAAGGCCTCGGAAACGGTCTCCAGCGCTTTACGATAAGCACGTTTCCTCTCGGAAAGGACGATGTTTCCCTCCTCTTCGTTTTGGTACGTGATGATGCAGTCGATCTTGTCGCCCGCTTTATAACGGGCGATAGGATAGACGAGCTCTTCGAGAGGGATGATTCCTTCGCTTTTCGCGCCGACTTCCACGAGGATTTCTGTCGGATGGATTTCCAACACCGTCACCTGGAGAGGTAACCCTCTTTTCGGTTCCCCGATAAAGTGTTCGCTACCGAAATCTTCCAGGGCTTCTTCCATGGTTTGAAATTCTTTATTCTCGTTACCTTCGACCATCTTAGTCAACCTCCCAATATTTAAAGAAATAGCGCTTCTATAGCTTTGATATCTTGGAGCGGGGTGGACGCACCGCCCCCGATCAGGATCGTGTCGCTCTTTTGGATCAACGCCAGGTATCCTCTCGCCTCTTCCACGTCTTCTACCCAATGCACCCGCGGGCATTGCTCTCTCGCAAGGAGCACGAGCTTTTTCGTGTTCGCACTGTGCTTGCCTCCGACGATGAACACGGTAGAAAACAACGGCGCCTTTTCTTTGATCTCCTCTTCTCGTAAGATCGTCGCGGCACAGATCGAAAAATGCATCTGAAAGAGCTGTTGCGGTTTCAATTGCTCGACCAGCATCTTGGCGCTTCGTCTGTACTCGTCCACCGGCTTCGTGGATTGTGCGATGAGCGCGATCTTATCTGTCGTCAAAACTCGGTTTCGAAGGCCCGAAAGCTCCTCCAAGTCACGAAAAACGACGACGTCGCGCAATAGGCCTTGTATGGCTTCCACTTCCGGATGCGCGCGGTCTCCGAAAAGAAAACTGCGAAATCCCTGTTCTTCCGCCAGGCGGAAACGATCGAAGTTCGCTTTCAGAATAGGACAAGTCCCGTTGATGATTCGGTTATGGTTCTTCACCAATACCTCTTCAACGCTCGGAGATATCCCGTGTGCCTGCACTAAAACCGTCTTACCAACCGGGGGAGCGTCACCTTCTATCCTCTTGAGCCCTATGGAGGTCAATCGGCGCATCACCCCCGCGTTATGCACGATGTCGCCAGTCACGTAGAGTTCTTGCCCGGGTCTTTCGCGTAAATATCCTTCCGCTAAACGAACGGCTCTCTCCACACCGGTGCAAAACCCTGAATAGACGCAGAGGGACACCCTCTGTGTCCGACTTATCGAACCATTGAAAGGAACGGTCATAGAAATATCTTTTCTCGAACGATCATCACCACTTTATTTACCACTTGGTCGAAAGAAAGGTGGGTGGTATCTATAAGGATTGCGTCCGGAGCGGGTTTAAGAGGTGATAGTGCTCTAGAAATATCTCTGTGGTCTCTTTCTTTGATCTCTTCCAATGTTTCTTCGAAAGAACTGTGATGTCCCTGTTGTGCCAGCTCCTTTTGTCTTCTTCGCGCCCGTTCTTCGACCGACGCGGTGATAAATAATTTTAGGTCTGCCAGAGGTAAAACGACCGTACCGATGTCTCTCCCATCCATGATGACGTTCTGGTCTTTGGACAACTCGCGCACCACTTCAGTGACAAAGGTCCTAACCTGCGGGATCACCGACACTTTCGACGCGATCTGACTGATTTCGCTCGTTCGGATTTCCTCACCCAAAAGGCTGTGATTCATCGTGATCCCGGCAGGTGATATGTCGAATCGTATCGATTTTAGCGCTTCCTGGCATTCCTCTTCTTTGTGAAAATCCACGTTGAGGTGGTTCAGGTAGTAGGCTATCGCCCGATAAAACGCGCCGCTATCCAAATAAAACAGCCCGCAGGCTTTCGCAACGGCCTTCGCGACGCTCGATTTCCCAGAACCGGAGGGCCCATCTATCGCGATAGAAAAGTGTTTCGTCAATAAGACCCTCCGACCCTCTTATTTCCTACTGCGGACTCCTCAAGTGTGTCGTACACGTCAAATATCTTATCCAAACGGGTCATTTCGAATATCCGTTTGATATTCTGTCGCAGCCCAACTAGCTTCAAAGCTTTCTTGGCGTTTCGGGTCTCTCTCAATATCGACACCAACGTGCCCAAACCCGCGCTGTCGATATAGGGGACGTCGGAGAGATCGAGCGCGATGTCACTCAACTCGCCATTGACGAAAGTATCCATTTCTTCTTTCAATTTAGGTGAGTGATAAGCGTCGATATCGCCACTGATATACACGATGACGCGTTTCTCCTCCGTTTTAGATTGGATTTTTAGATCGTTCATCCTTCATCACCTTCACCGAGCATCTTTTATAAATTTGAGGGATAGCTTTTCCAATTGTTCGTTTTCCACATCCGAAGGAGCGCCCGTCATTTGACAGATTCCGCTGGTGGTTTTTGGGAACGGGATCACGTCGCGGATAAACTCTTCTCCGGCCAGGATCGCGACCAAGCGATCCAAGCCCATAGCGCATCCGGCGTGTGGGGGCACCCCATATTGGAAGGCGTCCAACAGAAACCCGAACTTGCTCTTTTGGCCGGCTTCATCGATTCCTAACAAGTCGAATACGGTTTTCTGCACTTCCCGAGAATGGATTCGAAGGCTACCGCCCCCGATTTCCCAACCGTTCAGAACGACGTCGTACGCGTGTGCGCGTATCTTCGTCGGATCCGTGTCCTTATACGACTCCAAATCCGAAAGATAAGGCATCGTAAAGGGATGATGCTCCGCCACAAACCGCCGCTCTTCCTCGCTATAGGAGAACATCGGGAAGTCGACAACCCACAAGAAGCGGAATATGTCTTTGGGAATCAAGGATTCGCGTTTGGCGATCTCCCCTCTAAGGACTCCCAAAGCGACATTAACGGTCTTTCTCTCCCCGGAGATCAAAAAACAGATATCCCGATCTTCGAGAGAGAAGGCTTTCATAAGGTTTTCCCCTTCGAAAGCGGAAAGGTGTCGGTCAAAGTTCGTTTTTAGCGTCAGAGTGCCCGTTGAATCTGTTTCCTTCACCGCCTTCGCGTGAAGGAGCCCTTTCGCGCCTGCTTTTTTTGCAAGGTTTTCTATCTCCTCGAGCATCTTCCGGCTGTAACGCGGCGCAGCTCCGGCCACCTTGAACCCTTTAAGAACTCCGCCGTTCTGGATCGCTTGCCGTATCGGCTCGAATCCAGAATCCTTAAAATGGTCCGTCACATCACAGAAAGAAAGCCCGTAACGCAAGTCCGGCTTGTCGGTTCCATAGGTATCCATCGCAGCGGTATAACTCAGAACCGTAAAAGGCGTTTCGATCGCGATTCCCAGTACGCTTTCGAAGACGGCCTTCAATACCCCTTCCGTGATATCCATAATGTCTCGTTGGTCGACAAAAGACATCTCATAGTCTATTTGTGTGAACTCAGGTTGTCGGTCCGCTCTGAAATCCTCGTCTCGGAAGCATCTGGCGATTTGATAGTAACGGTCGAATCCGGAAACCATCAACAACTGTTTGAACAGTTGCGGGGATTGGGGGAGCGCGTAAAACTTCCCCTGTTTGAGCCGTGAAGGGACCAAAAAATCTCGGGCCCCTTCCGGTGTACTCTTGGTGAGGATCGGAGTTTCTATCTCCAAAAACCGGCGTGCGTTGAAATAGGCGCGAACGGTTTGGACGACTTGATGCCTTAACATGATATTTTTCTGCATACGCTGCCGCCGTAGATCGAGGTATCGATAAGCCAACCGTAATTCCTCGTTGACGTCGGACTCCAGGTGTATATAGAATGGCGGGGTGATCGCTTTCGAGAGGACCTCCAACCGTTGAGCAATGATCTCCACGGCCCCCCCCATTTCTTCTTTGATGGCTCCTTCCGGTCTTTTGGCTATTTCTCCGGTTACGGCCACGACATCTTCTCCGTGTAAAGATGCGGCTTCGGAAAAGAGCGAGCCATCTTCGGGCCGAAAAAGCACTTGGATTTTTCCGTACCTGTCCCGGATGGTCACGAAGAGAACTCCACCCAAGTTCCTGACGCGATCGACCCAACCGTTAATCGTGACGATTTGCCGTTCAAGAGCCGCGGTGATTTCTCCGCACGTATGGGTTCTTTTAAACAAAGTGCGCCCCCTTAACCGATATACGGTGGATTATATCATAAGACCTTGGGATTTGATGATAGCGACCGCGCGCTTGACCGCTTCGATAATCTTCACATAACCGGTGCAACGGCAAAGGTTCCCTTCTAAAGCCTTCTTTATCGCTTCATCGTCTGGGCTGGGGTTCTCATCCAGTAAGGACTTGACCGAAAGAATCATGCCCGGCGTGCAAAACCCGCACTGAACGGCACCCGTCTCTGCGAAGGCTTGTTGGATCGGGTGAAGATGGCCCTCTTTTCCCAAGCTTTCCAAGGTCAGAACCCGACGCCCGGCGAGGTCACTCGCAAAAAGAAGACAGGAACAAACGGCTTTTCCATCCAAGAGTATGGTGCACGCGCCACATTCGCCTTCTCCGCAGCCCTCTTTCACGCTCTTCAACCCGAGGTCTTTGCGAAGGAAATCCAAAGCTCTCCGGTTTTCTGGGACGGAGGTGGTGACTTCTTTACCGTTAACAAAAAGATGCAATTCCAAATAGGTCACTCCCGGTTATTGGTGTGTCGCGCAGAAAGCCTTGTAGGCGCTTTCATCCATCAGGCTTTCGTATTCTGAACGGTCACTTATCGTCAGTTTGGCAATCCATCCGTCGGTTTCCGCCGATTGATTAATGATTTCGGGATTATCGTTCAGCGCGTTGTTCACCTCTTTCACAGTCCCGGTCACCGGACAGAAAACTTCGGCGGCCGCCTTCACCGACTCTAGAGAGCATAGGATCTCGCCTTTTTTCACTGTTTTACCGACACTCGGCAAATCAGCGTAAACGACGTCTCCCAGAAGTTCTTGAGCGTGATTCGAAATGCCGATTGTCGCGTCTGTTCCGTGTAAAGAAACCCATTCATGTGTTTTGGTGTACTTTTTCATAAGCTTCTTTTGTCCTCCTGTGAGTATTCTATGCTATCTTACGCTTTCTTTTTCGACTTGACGCTCCCCCGATAAAAGGGAGTTTTCACGGCCTTGGCTTTGACGGTTTTGCCGGGTCTGATTTCGACATCGACCGTATCCCCGATTTTCACGGTTTCGGGAACATACCCTAAAAAGACGATCTTGTCTATAGAAGGGGATTTGTTGCCGGTAGTGACGACCCCCGCCTCTTGCTCGCCTATCCTGATTTTTGCCCCGTGTCTCGGGATACCGCCTTTTTCCACCACTTCGAATCCTCTGAGCCGTTTACTCGGAGACTGCTCCATCTTTTTAACGACTCCTTCTTTTCCATAAAAGTCTTTGTCGAAGTCGATGATCCATTTCATTCCAGCTTGCACCGGAGAGGTAACCTCGTCTATTTCATTGCCGTAGAGCATATAGCAGGCTTCGAATCTCAACAGGTCCCGCGCACCTAAGCCGGCGGGTTTCGCCCCCAACGAGACCAGTTTTCTCCAAAGCGGTAAGGCGGCGTCCGGTCTGATGTAGAACTCAAACCCATCTTCTCCCGTATAACCGGTACGGGATATGATACCTTCTATCCCGTTTACGCGGCCGACGACGAAATGATAAAACTCGATCTCGGACAAGACGACGCTCGCGAAAGGCTGGACGATCTTTTCTGCATCCGGGCCCTGAATGGCGATCTGCGCGAATTCGGATGAGGCGTTTTCTATCGAAACGTCGAATCCCTTCGCCCGGGCCTTGATCCAGGCGACGTCTTTGTCTACGTTAGAGGCGTTAACGACCAACAAGACCCGCTTCTCTTCCTTTTTGTACAGCAACAGATCGTCGACGATTCCTCCCGCTTCATTGCAAAAGCAGGAATAGCAAATCTCTCCGAATTTCATCCTTGAGACGTTCGTCGGAATCAGATATTCGCAAAATTTGAGGGTTTCGGGACCGGATACCCAAACCTCTCCCATGTGGCTCACGTCAAACAACCCGCAGCTGGTTCGAACGTTCTCGTGCTCCTTTAGAATACCCTCCGGATACTGAATCGGTAAGAGCCAACCGGCAAAATCCACGATCTTGCCGCCAAGCCTGACGTGTTCTTCATAGAGTGGAGTTTTTTTCAACTCCGTTGCATCAGACATACCTTATTCCTCCTCTTTTTTTTCTGTATCCTCTTCGATCGTATGCGTTCGATTTTCTTCTCGAGCTTCTCCGTTCTGTTCTTCGGGATGCGCAGCGCTGGTTTCGAGAAGGGCTTTGGCCGTTTGCACATAGGAGCCGGGCACGAGAATCTCCATCGGCACTAAACCGCCTTGTCCGAATATGATCGGTTCCCCGTAAGGTATGGCGATTCCTTTGAGCAAGGTGGGGATATTCTCCGACTCCAGGGAAGACTTGATGATTTGCGCAGTAATTTCATCGGGAGCAGTAGTAACGGCGTACCATTTTTCAGATGAAGCTTCGATTAAGCGCTCGTTGCTCCTCATGATCTCGAAGGCGCTTTCGAAATCATCCTCGGAGACAAATATTTCTACGGGGGATAGTTTTCTTTCTTCGAAGCGGATGCCCTTGTCGTGTAGGAGATCCATCAGGACGTGAGCTTGCTCTTTGTACTTGAATAATTTCAGAAGTTTCATCATAACACCTCCCTCTGTGCAAATTATACCATAACCCTCACGGCTTTATTCGCAAACGTGTGTGTCAAGTTATGGTGTGTACTCTTGAAATGTGGCCAGAATCGATCGCGCGATTTTTAGTCCATATAGCCCTCGCGGCGTAAGCGCTTAAAAGTTCTCGGAAGCTTCCAGAAAAGCGAAGAAACTTGCCGAACTAAAGTTCGGCGTTCTCTTTTTGCCCCACCTCGATATTATACCCACACACGTCAAGTTAGCCCCGATTCCGTCTATGGTATAATTAATCGTGAATACGAAATGAGGTGACTCGAATGTTTTATGACAGGTTTTCGAATAAAGCCTCCGAACTGTTCCTGTTGTCGCAAAAAGAAGCCGAGAGTCTCGGGCACGCGGAGATCGATCCGGAGCACTTTTTGTTGGCCTTGCTCAAAGACCCGACTCATGAGATCAGCATCCTGCTCAAGAGTCAGTTTGGCATCGACTATGTCCGTATCCGAAACGAGATCATCAATATGGTCGGTACCGGTTTTGGTCAGCGCGCTTCACCGCAACCTTCCCTCAAGTTCCGGAAAATTCTGGAAAAGGCTTATGAAGACGCGCGTTTGCTAAACATCCAACACATCGAAATCGAACACATCATTTTAGCCATCTTACAGGATCGCCAAAACTTGGTTTATAAAGTGTTCGCCCAGATTAGTGTCGAGCCGCTTATGTTGGTTAAAGAATTCCAAGAGCGCCTGGATAGCGCCTTTCTCGAGGAAAAGCAAACCAAAGCTGTGAAGAACGACTATATTCTGAAGCAGTTGGAAGAGTTCGGCGTCAATCTCAACGATCAGGCTTTGAAAGGGAAATTGGACCCGGTCCTCTGTCGGGATAAAGAGATCGAAAGGATTATGCAAGTTTTAGCGCGTAGAAAAAAGAACAACCCCGTCCTCATAGGCGAGCCGGGTGTTGGGAAAACCGCTATCGTGGAAGGCTTGACCCAAAAGATCGTCAATCAGCAGGTGCCCGAGAATCTGAAGAACAGGATCATCTTTTCCTTGGATATCGCTTCCTTGATCGCGGGAACGAAGTACCGAGGAGAGTTTGAAAAACGGTTGAAAAAGCTTCTGCTGTTCTTGGTTCAGGAACCGAACATCATCGTCTTCATCGACGAGATACACACCATCGTCGGTGCCGGCGCGGCAGAAGGGGCGGTGGACGCGGCGAACATCTTGAAACCCGGCCTATCTCGGGGCGATTTTCGTTGCATAGGCGCGACGACGCCCGATGAGTACCGGAAGTATATCGAGACCGACGGTGGCTTGGAAAGGCGGTTCCAAAAGCTATATATCCAAGAGCCGACGATGGATGAAACCCTCGAAATCCTCAAAGGGTTGAAGTCTCGGTATGAAAAGCATCATAACGTACGGTACACGGACGAGGCTCTACAAGAGTCCGTTCGTTTGTCTCGAACCTATGTCTCCGACCATTTTTTGCCCGATATGGCGATCGATGTCATCGATGAAGCTGGCGCCAGCAAACGTCTGAAAACCTTGATGATTCCGGATGCGCTTAAAGAAAAAGAGGAAAGAATAGAAGAGGTGAAGCGGCAAAGAAACCAGGCGACCCTCGAAAAGAATTTCCTGTTTATGAAAAAACTTATGATGGACGAACGAGAGTTGGTTTTGGAGTACAACCGCGAACTCCAGCTATGGAAGGCCAACACGAAATCGGTCATCGAAGTGGTGGACCACGAAGATGTGGCGAAGATCATTTCCAATTGGACCGGCATCCCGTTGACGAAGTTGGAAGAGGACGAGGTCACGAAACTGCTAAACGTGGAGGATACCCTTCATAAACGGGTAGTCGGGCAAAATGAAGCGATCGAAGCCATATCGAAGGCGATACGCCGTACCCGCAGCGGCCTCAAAGACCCAAAAAGACCAAGTGGTTCTTTCCTATTCTTGGGGCCTACGGGGGTGGGCAAGACCGAGCTGGCCAAGACCCTGTCCGAAGCCCTTTTCGGCAACGAAAAGAACCTCGTGAGATTCGATATGTCCGAGTATATGGAACGATTCGCTCTCTCACGCCTTATCGGGGCCCCTCCTGGCTATATCGGTTATGACGAGGGCGGCTCCTTGACAGAGATCATACGCCGCAGACCCTATTCGGTCGTGCTCTTCGACGAGATAGAGAAAGCCCATCCGGACGTGTACAATATCTTGTTGCAGATCTTGGACGAAGGCCGATTAACGGACTCGAGAGGTAGAAACGTCGATTTCAGAAACACCATTCTGATTATGACGAGCAACATCGGCGGGGAGATCATCAACCGCTCTAAAGCCACGGTCGGATTTGGCGTCTTCGAAAGCGAGGAAGAGGCCTACCAAGAGATGAAAAGAACCGTCCTCAACGAAGTAAAGAAGGTTTTTCGGCCGGAGTTCTTGAACCGTTTGGACGAGATCATCGTCTTCCATCAGCTCACGAAAGACCATATCTTCCAAGTCGTCGATATCATGATCTCCCAATTGGAGGAGAGGCTGGCAGCGAAAAACATCACCTTCGAACTGAAGCAGAATGTGCGAGAGTTCTTAGTGGAAAAAGGGTTCGACAAGCAATTGGGCGCCAGGCCTTTAAAGAGGGCGATACAGAAGTATATCGAAGACCCTTTGTCCGAAGAACTCCTTCTGAAACGCATCGAGCCGGGAAGCGTCGTTATCCTTTATATGAACGCGAAAGGAGAGATCTCTTTTAAGAAAAAGAAGGATAAAGAAAATCATAAACCCGAATTGGTCTCCTCTTCCTCGCTTCTTCCATAAGGGTAAGCCCTCTTGAAAGAGAAGACCGTATACGTATGCGATATTTGCGGCTACGACAACCCGAGATGGTTTGGGCAATGTCCGCAATGTCGGAATTGGAATACGGCGCAAGAGGTGCGGCAGACGAAACGTCCGAGAGCATCCACGGAAATCGAGGGGACGGACGCGACCTTCGAAGCGTTGATCAAGAAACAGAAAGAACCGGTAACCCGAATCACCACCCGTTTCAATGCTTTCAATCGCGTTTTGGGTGGCGGAATCGTGCCTGGGAGCGTCCTTCTCATCGGAGGAGACCCCGGTGTGGGAAAGTCTACCCTCTTGACGCAGCTCGCAGATCAGAAAGTCACGGTCTTCTATTGGAGCGGCGAAGAATCGACAGAACAGATCATGCTCAGGGCGCAAAGAACGAATGACGCCACCCTCGACCGGCTCTACGTCTACAACACCAACCGATTGGAATTGGCGCTGGAAAAGTTACAAAAAGCGTTATCCGACTCAGAGTCAAAACTCCCTGATTCCTTTCAACCGGTTTTGGTCGTGGACTCGATTCAGACGATGAAGTCAGATGAAGTGAGCGCGTTACCGGGCGGGGTCGTGCAGATTCGAGAATGCACCGCGGCGTTAGTCGCCTTCGCCAAGGCGCGCAAAGTGCCGGTGATCATCGTCGCGCATATCACGAAGTACGGGCAAATAGCGGGGCCTAAGCTCATCGAACACCTCGTGGACGTTGTTCTCTATTTCGACGGGGACTCAGACCGGGATCTACGTATTTTACGGTCGATCAAGAATCGGTTCGGCCCCACCAATGAGATCGGCGTCTTTGAGATGGGAGAGAACGGGCTCAAAGAGATTTCGGACCCTTCGGAGCGTTTCTACGATGCGAACGCTAACGATTCGGGAAACGCGATTTCCGTGATTTTGGAGGGCAGCACCCCATTCGTCGTGGAGGTTCAAGCCCTCGCCGTTTCGACCCATTTCAGCTCTCCGCGTCGGTTGAGCAAAGGGGTCGATCAGGAACGCTTAAATCTAATTGCCGCGGTTTTAAGCAAACGTCTGAACTTGCCTATCGAGAATCACGACCTGTATCTCAATCTTTTGGGGGGGTTGAAGTGCAGCGACCCCGGTATCGAGTTTCCGATCGCCGTGGCGATTTTCTCCTCTTTTTTTGACAAAACGGTTCCTCCGAAGACCGCCTTTTTCGGTGAGGTGGGATTAGACGGGAAAATACGCGGCGTCTCCTTTTCCGAAAAGCGGATTACCGAACTGGCGAGATTGGGGTTTTCACGAATATATCTACCGAAAAACAAGGCCCACGCGGGGGTCTTCAAAAAACATCCCCAAGTGGATTTTTTCGAATGCGCCTATTTAAAGGAGGCGCTCATAGAAATCTTCGACGGGAGGTCCTAGATGGTTACGACACGTTGGAACGGAAATATGAGTTTTGAAGCCAAAACGCCCGATGGTAAGGTTGTTTTAATGGATGTGCCGGGGACTGAAGGGGCCCTCGGGGCTAGCCCGAAGGTCCTGCTCATCGTGGGGTTAACCGGTTGTACCGGAATGGACACGGTTTCTATTTTAGAAAAAATGAAAGTTCCAAAATACGAGTTTCGTATCGAAGCCGATTACCACTCGACGGAAGAACACCCGAAGATCTACGACCGCATTCACCTGAGGTACTACTTCCACTTTGAGGGAGAACCCCCGAAAGATAAAGTGTCCAAAGCGGTCGAGCTTTCGCAAACGAAGTACTGCGGCGTCTCTGCGATGCTTAAGAAAGCGGCGGAGATCACCTACGAGATTTTATACGAATGAGTTTGTCGATTTGCGAAGAGCCACTTTTTAACGCGTCTGGCCGTTAGGTACCGTTTTTCGTTTCCGCGGTATTGGGAGGTTCCTCGCTTTCAGAAGAAGTCAGCCAGTAGGACGGACCATACTTCTTTTCGTATTCGGGACCGAAGGTATCCACCGGGTTTCTTCTACGGAAAAAGTGGACGAACAATACGAAAAGGAGGAGGAGTGGAATCCCAGCCGCCAGGAAATCTAGAAAGACCGAAAGCCATACGGCCAGTGTCTTTCCCCTCTTCCAGCGGGTCAGGGCTTCTTCGAAATCGCGCCCAGTCGCTTTCGTGAAAGCCTCTGGCCAAGACATACCTGCTTCCACATAACGTAACACATCGCCAAAGCGCTCTCTCAAATTCGCGCGCCGATCGTATTCCCGAAAGAAATCGGATAAAACGATGTAATACTGGGCGTGCGCCTGCCCTTTCGGATACTCTTCGATCTTTGTAAAATTTATGAGCGCGCGATACTCCCAAGGAAAAGCGATGCGCGGGTCTTGCATCAACCGACCTTCGTACCAGACCGCGAGCCCTTCCATAACCCATAAGGGAACGGACGCGTAAATCACCCGTTGCTCCGTACCTTCGATGTCCAATCGTTGAGTCCGCCAAATCCATTCGAAGGTGTACAGATGCATTAACTCGTGTTTCAGTAGAAACGGGAGATCCAGAAAACTGGGGGTCATAAAAACCGTGTAAAGACGACCATCGAAGGTTGCCTCTCCCCGAACGCTCAGCCCGCTTTCCCTTTGTATGTCCACGTGGATAGGGAAAGACAAGGTCAGTCCCCAGAGGGCGTCCAGTTCTTCCCCATACCGCTCGATCAGGTCTTGAATCGTCCTCTGCAGGGACAAGGGGATATGGAGGGAATAATGCGTGGGAGGGGCGGCTTGAAGAAGCGAAAACGCCATAAGAAAGCAGAGCAACGCGCCCCAGATCTTGAGGGCGGAAGAGCTGCCCGCACTACCGTAAGCGTTCACGGGTTCACTCCACCACGATGTGGTAACGTATGCGGATTTTCGGCGCGGTAAACAGGATGTCAAAGGTGCCGGGGAAGGGAAAAGCGAGCGAGGCGCGCGTGCCTACGATTTGGGTATCCCAGAGGTTCCAAACGCCCGAAACCCTTTGCGTGAACAACAGCCGAGAGCCAACGGTCGTCTTGTCCGTGATCTCCTGCGTGGCTACGGGGACTTTGAATTCGCTGATCGTGATCGGGACCTCTTTCGTCATCGTTCGACCATAGATGTCTTCGACGAACAACGTGAGGGTGTATAGTCCGGGGCGGTCTTTACGGAAATCGAGGAGAGAGCGGAGTTCGTTGACCCCTTCCAACCATAGGCAACGGGTTAAAGGCTGATTCGCTTGCAAACGAGCGAATACCGGCCACCCGGGATAGGAGAGACCAACCTGTACCTCTATTTGTAGCGGCTCGTCCTCCAACGGGATTTTCAGCGGGAAAACGCCCAATTTTGCTCGTGACATCGCCTGGTCGATGAGGTTGCCCTTACCCAAGTAGTTTAAATAAGGAGGAAGGAATAGAAGCCATTCGGCGTCCTCGATCACCAAAGCTTTCTCTTCGAACGTCCACGGTAGAGAGATCGATGCGATCCGTTTTATGCGTTCAAAAACGGTCTTTTCGGTGGGAAGCTCTAGAGCGATGTCCCCGTACCCTTCTCTGTTCGTAATGACCAAGCCGTTTTCGAGACGTAAGGCTACCGGTGGCAGGAAGGGAAGAACATAACGGGTGTCCGGAGGCCGATAGACCTGCGTGATCCCTACCTCGAACCGCGGAGCGCCGCGCAGATTCGTGGAAAGAACCGGCAGAACCTCCCATAGGTTTGGGGTTCTCTCGAACAGCGCGATCCCCTTACGCAGATCGATGTAGAGCGTCTGCGCCCCGGTCAAAGAATGACAGAGGAGAACGACGATCAGCCCGCAAAGGATGACCTTTCGTTTCATCGAGGGGGATTGCCTCCTCCTTCTTCCTGTATCCAGCGTCTTACCCGCGCTTCGAAGGCCGGAAACAGTTCGCTTTTCGGGTAGCGTCCCAGGATCTCGCCTTTTTCGAACAGCGCCCCACCCCCCGGTATGCCGGCGATCCCTAAGTCCGCATTTTTCCCTTCTCCGATTCCATTGACCACGCACCCCATAATCGCTATTCGCACAGGCTTAACGCACGCTCTCGTCAACTCGGTGACCTTCAATGCGTATTCTTCCACATCGATACACGTTCGCGCGCAGGTGGGGCACGAAATGATATCCGGGCCCGACAACAAGCCTGCGGCCTTCAACAGGGTCTTCGCCGCGTCCACTTCCTTGACCGGGTCTCCGCTAATCGAGTATCGAATCGTATCCCCGATCCCTTCGGACAGAAGCAGGCCGATTCCGAGCGTGCTTTTCACCAGGGAGATCGACAGCGGACCGGCTTCGGTCACGCCGAGATGCAATGGGTAGCTTACAGAGCTGGAGACACGGCGAGTGGCTTCCACCATCTCCGTCACGTTCGAAGACTTGACCGCGATGACGATCCGGCTCATACCGGCATCCTCGAGCAGCTTCACTTCCCGTAAAGCGGAAGCGACCAAGGCTTCGACGACCGGCAGATGTTCGAAATTTTTTGCCAAGGAACCAGAATTGGCGCCGACGCGTATAGGAACCCCTCGTTCTTCGGCTGCTATCGCAATCTCTTTCACTTTCCAGCCCTCACCGATATTGCCGGGATTGATTCGGACCTTATCAATTCCCGCCCGAATGGCCCCCAAGGCGATACGGTAATCGTAATGGACATCGGCGATCAGGGGGTAGTCTCCCGTCTCTTTTCGTATCTGCCGCAAGCTGTCGACGCACTCGAGGTCATAGAGCGCGAGCCGAATGGCCTCGCACCCTGCGGCGCGCAAACACGCAATCTGGCGCAAGGTCGCGCCCACGTCTTTTGTATCGGTGTTCGTCATCGATTGTATCGCGATCGGATATCCTCCTCCGATCGTGATCGACCCCACCCGAATGGGTATTGTCATCTTCCGGATCGTTTTATCCCTCCGTTCACGCCGCCTCTCGCGCGTGCGCTTAAGGTGGAAACGGCGCGTCTATAAAGGAGACAGAGACGCGCCGAAGCAATTGGGATTTATTCTTGATTCAGGTATTTAATGACTAAGCGTTTTCGGTCATTCGAACAGTGAATGATCCGCCAGCTCTTTCACTTCTTTCTCGAAGACGTCGATGAAGGAGTCGAGCGTGATCGCGCCGAGGTCTTTCTCGTTTCGGGTTCGCAACGCGATCTTTTCCTCCTCCACCTCTTTGTCGCCTACCACCATCATATAGGGCACTTTATTCAGCTGTGCGTCGCGTATCTTATAGTTGATTTTTTTGGATCGGCTATCCACTTGCGCGCGGATGCCTCTGTTCGCAAGCGTCTCTTTCACTCGTTGGCAATAATCATTGTGACGGTCGGCGATCGGCAAGACGGAGACTTGGACCGGCGCCAGCCAGGAAGGGAATGCGCCCGCGTAATGTTCGATCAGGATACCCATAAACCGTTCGAGCGAGCCGAAGACGGTGCGATGGATCATCACCGGTCGGTGTTCTTGGTTATCTTGACCGATGTAGGTCATATCGAAACGTTCCGGCATCTGGAAATCGAGTTGAACGGTCGCGCACTGCCAAGTTCTCCCAAGGCAGTCTTTGATGTGAAAATCGATCTTTGGCCCGTAGAACGCGCCGTCACCTTCGTTGATGCGGTAGTCCACTTGGGTCTCTACAAGGGCTTTTTTAAGCGACTCCGTTGCCAGCTCCCACAGTTCGTCCGACCCCATAGAGTTCTCCGGCCTTGTGCTGAGGTCGACCCGGTACTCGAAACCGAAGACCTTGTACATCCGGTCGATCAAATGAATGAGGTCCGTCGCCTCTCGAACGATATCATCTTCGGTCATAAAAATATGCGCGTCATCTTGGGTAAAGGACCGGACACGGAAAAGCCCGTGGAGAACGCCGCTTCTTTCGTAACGGTGCACCTTGCCAAATTCGGCCATCTTCCACGGTAGTTCTCGGTAAGAACGCGCCTGACTCTTGTAAATGATGATGTGCCCTGGGCAGTTCATCGGTTTCACCGCATAGGTTTGCTCGTCCTTCTCGATGAAGTACATATTCTCGCGATAGTGGTCCCAGTGCCCGGACTGTCGCCACAACTTTTCGTGCATCACCAAAGGGGTGATGACCTCGATGTACCCGGCTTCTTTGTGGAATTTTCGCCAAACCGTCTGTAATTCGGTTAAGGCAATGACGCCCTTTTCCAAGAAGAAGGGCATTCCTGCCGCTATTTCCGTATCGATGTGGAACAGCCCCAATTGCGGACCTAACCGCCGATGATCCCGTCGTTTGGACTCTTCCAAGAACTCGAGATAGTCCTTGAGGGCCTCATTGGTCGGAAATGCGGTTCCATAAATACGTTGAAGCATCTGGTTCTTTTCGTCTCCCCTCCAATAAGCGCCGGCAAGCGAAAGCAGCTTGAAGGGGCGGATTATTCCAGTAGAAGACAGATGTGGACCGCGGCATAGGTCGACGAAGTCGCCCTGCTCATAAAAAGAAATGGGTTCGCCTTCCGGCAGGTGTTCGATCAATTCCACCTTGTAAGGCTGGCCTTTCTCTCGCATTAAGGCGATGGCTTCTTCTTTCGGTAAAGTGAAGTGGCGAATCGGATAATTCTCTTTGATGATCCGCTCCATCTCTTTTTCGATCTTCGGCAGGTCCTCTTCTTGAACCGCTCCATTATCTATGAGAATGTCGTAATAGAAACCGTTTTCGATCGTTGGGCCTATGCCCAAGACCACATTCTTTACCCCATAGATGTGAGTCACCGCTTGGGCTAAGATGTGGCTCATCGTGTGACGATACACGCTCTGCGCCTCAGTAGTATCGCGATGCACCCATTCGATCTCATATTCGCCGCTGCCCATCTCGCCTACCGTGCGAGTGAGATCGGTAGTCCCGTTTTTGGTTTTCACAGCGACCCATTCTTTCCAACGGTCTTTTTTTTCGGACTTCAAAATTTCCAGAAATGTCTGCTCGGGTGTGACATCGATCTTGACTCTTTCTGGGTTCACGATAAGGCCCATAGCGCTCATAAAACACCTCCTCAAGACTCCTTTACTAAGGGAGTCGAAATTTCACATATTGTAGCACACTCTCCCGCTTTTAGGAAAACCCGCGGCTCTTATGGAAAAATACCGTAAACCCAGTCGCGAGGTGCTCGTTGGCGGAAAAAGCGAAACCGGCGAAGAAAAAGAATGGCAAACTCATCTTTCTGACCCTGACTGTCATCCTGACGGTTGGGTTGCTGGTATTGATTTTCGGGTATATCGATTTCGAATTTAAAAAAATCGGAGAAGCTGGTTTTTCCCCGCTAAGCGATTGGCGTAGTTATTTAGCGTTTTTAATGTCCAAGGTCCCGATCGTGAAAAACTACGTGAAATATGAGCCCAGGAAGATCGTTAAACCGTCGGTATTCTACACCGAGATCTACGAATCCTATATAGAGAAGATCGAAACGGATCGACAAGAGTTGGAGAATCGCGCCGAAGAACTGGATAAAAAAGACAAAAGGTTAAAGCAGTTGGAAGCCGAAATCAACACGCGTACCCAGGAACTAGACCTCAAAGAGGAACGACTGCTGACCGAAACGAATAATTGGGAGGACCAACAAAAACGGTACAGGCAGTTGGCCGAATGGTACGAAAACGGAGAAACGGCGAAAATCGCCTTAGCGTTGAGCTCCGACCGTATTTCTATCGAAGAGATCGTTAGCGGATTGAGGTTCGTCGAGCCCGGAATAGCCTCGGAAATCGTCGGAGCCTTAGCGAACCTAAATCCGGATAAAGCGGCGCAAATACTGGCCTATCTTGCAGGAAAGGAGGTGATAAGATGAACAGGATCGATCAAAGCCTTACGGATCAACTCTTCTCCACGAAGGCATCATCGCGGCTAACGGATGCGGAGAACTCCGTAAAATCCGAATACGCCACGAGCCTCTTTTCTCAAAAGGAGAGCGGTTCGCGCGAGAACACCTTCACCAGCGCGTTCAATCAGGAAAGGCGCGCCGTGCGTTCCTCGGCTTCCGAAGAGCCGAAGGAAGACCGGCAGACGAACTCGGCGGAAAAGGAAAAGACCGGAGCGGTCGTCACAAGAAAAAAAACGCGTAAGCCAAACTCTTCCAAGACCTCATCAGGTGTGGAACTCGATGGCGAAAGCGATTGGGCTCCTCTATCAGAGGAAGATTCGGAACCAGATCAAGCGAAAAAGGCACGAGAAGGCGGCCTTGACCCGATGTGGCTCGCGCTGGTCAACAGCGAGGCGCTTACTATGGTAGAGCCTTTGGCCGAGGGCGGCGCTTTTCAACTCGAGAGACTTCTTTGGAACGAATCAGGAGAAAAAGCGCGGGCTCAAGCGCTCGGTCTTTCGGTTTGGATCCAACTCAGCGAGGGTAAATCCGTGAGTGTAACGACAGTAGACACGCAGCCTCTATCGACAGAGCTTATCCAAGCCGCACCCCAAATCGCGGAGGGGGGAGAAGGAGAGAGGGCATCCACCTTGGGTGACCAGCTCGCCCTGGATACCTTGGACCCCTTGGCCCCCTCGGTCTTAGGTAAGGTGGAAACTGCGGATCCGTCAGTCATCGCGAACGTCGGAGACCCTCACGAAAAACCTCTAAAAATCGAAGAGCCGAAGACTACCCCATCGAATCCCCAGCCAGACCCTGGGCCATCGCTAGAGGGGTCGCTTCACGGGAAAACCGTAGCGAGCGATACGGCCGATACTCTCCAATCGGTGTGGAACGGCGGGAAGGACCCGCTTCCGGAGACGACAGAACTTGCCGACAGCCCTCAAAATCTAAAGAACACGCCAGATCGGCGCGTAGTGGACGGGTCGAAGCTTGGAGATGCCGAACTTGCTTTAACCAAAGGAGCGTATGTTATCCGCGAAGCAGGGCTCGACGATCCGAAACCCGAGGGATCGACGAGACCGTTAGAATCGGAAGCGACCGTCAATACGGGATCGAAAATTACGGCAGCGCTTGCAGAGACACTGCGAGAAGCGCAAAACGCGACGAACACGACGCTACCAGTTCAAGAGGAAGTCGCCGGATCCAGCGTAACGAAAGCGTTCAACCCAACCGAACGTTCCACGGTAGCGGTGCAAACCCAAAAACCCGTGAATAATCCACCTCTCCGCGCGGCGAAAGACATAAACACCAACGAAAAGGGACCGAGCCTTTTACCGGAGAAGATGGGCTACCCCGCCAACGCGAATTCGAAAGAGGAGGAAGGCCAAAGACAGCCGGGCGTTAGTGAAAGCTCCGGCGCTCTGCGAAAAACCGCGAAATACGTTCCGAACCCGAATCTCTCGAACCCGGCGGTGAAACAGTCAAATACGCCCACACTTTGGGATCGCTACCAGGAGATATTTTTCGAGAAAGACATTCAAAAGGTCCGGCTCGACTCGTTCACGGTGAAGGTCTTTCAAAAACCCCCATCGCCAACGGAGGTTTCGTTTGACAGCGCGAAGCCGTTGGAACGCCGTGAGGGCCAACAGGTGACGAGCGGTTTGAAAAGCGTCGAGAACCCCGTCTTTCGGATGCCCACTCCGATTAAAGCGAGCGCTTATCAGGACATCGGGGCCGTACGGGGGCAGGATATCCAAGCCACGCTTTCGGGTATCGAAGAGATGAAGGCGAGCAGGTCGCTCGCGTGGGAAGGGTCTGAAACGTCCCAATTAAAAGTGCCCCAACAAACTGACGATTCCACAAAAACCCTCGGCCTCGCACAAGTCCCTGCGAAATATAATGGCTCGAAAGAAGATCAAGGGGATTCTCAGGCGATGCATCAACAATCCGACGGCACATGGAGAGCCCAAGGGTGGGGAAGCAAGGAGGTTTCCTTAACGAAAGACTGGGAGGCGAACTTGCGTGAAATCGCCCAACGGATCAAGGATCTGGCCTCGATATCGTCATCGCGGATGCGAACGGTGGAATCGGCCGTGATCCGCCTGAATCCACCCGAATTGGGGCGGATGGTCGTAGAGGTCGTAAAAGAAGGGAATTCCGTCGTCGTCCTTCTGAAAGTGGAAACGCAAGAGGCAAAGGAGATGCTGGAAAAGAACGCGCACTTGTTGACTCAAAGGCTGGCGCAGTCCGGGTTTGAAGCCCAGAAGGTGCAAGTGATGATGGAAAAGTACGAAGAGCAAGGTCAAGGGCGACAGGATGCGCAACAGGAAAGGGGTTCCGAGCAAGACCAATCTAGGAAGGAACAAGAAACCCCAAAAGAGAATGATACTGAGGAGCCCGTTTACCAATCCTTCGCCGAACTCTTGGCGGGCGTTTAGTTTAGACCACGGAGGTGAAATCTATGTGGATGGATTCGATCAACAACACCAAAGGCATTTCTAATACCGGCGACCCAACGAAAAAGGCGAGCGGTTTGGGCGCGATGGGCAAAGACGTTTTCCTTCGCTTGTTGATCACGGAGCTGCAGAATCAGAACCCGCTCGAACCGATGAGCAACCAGGATTTCGTCAACCAAATGGTTCAGTTTCAGAATATGGAGCAGATGTCCAATATGAGCCAGTCCTTACAGGACTATCTTGGGACCTTGAACGCGACGACGAAGATGCAAGCTGCATCTATCGTTGGAAAGTACGTCGTCATCGAAGGAAATGAGGTGTCTTTGTCGAAAGGGTTGGCTGATCCCATCTTGTATTCGATGGAGAAGGACGGCAAAGTGATGATCAAGATCAAAAATGAAGATGGTCAAGTGGTCAGAACGGAAAACCTTGGATACAAAGAGATCGGCTTACAGAACTACCGCTGGGATGGCAAAAACGATTACGGAGCGGTGTTGCCCGACGGCACTTACACGTACCAGCTTTCCACGATCGACGAGAACGGAAAACAAACGGAGTTCGGCGGCGTTATCGGCGGAATCGTTCAAGCCGTGCAATATGCGGATAACGAGATCTACGTGATCCTCAACGGGGAAAAGTACAACTACAAAAAGATCATCGAGGTATCCGCCACGATTCCCCAGGAAGGAACAACAGAAGAAGCGTAACGAGAGGAGGTGTGAAGGAAGGACGGGTCCCGTGCATATATGCTCGAGTTAATTACGAAACGGGCTTAGGCTTCCGATCGAAATGGCAGAAGATTTAAAGAATCAACTCAACATCAACAACCAACGTTCGACACCCCTTTACAATACGCGTTTAGGAAAAAGCCAGTTAAAACACGGCGAAGTAACGGAAGGCAGTTTTGCGGATGTGTTGCAAAGCGTGCGCCAAGAAGAGGCCCCCCTGGGCGTGAAGATCTCTTCACACGCGCAAAAACGGATACAGAGCCGAGAGATCAAAGTGGACGAAGCGACTCTGAAAACCCTGGATCAAGTACTGGCCCTCGGGGCGGAGAAAGGGTCGCGCAGCACCCTCGTGATGGCGAAAAACCAGGCCTTCATACTCAGCATCAAAGACCGGACCCTGGTGACCGCCCTCAAGAGAGAAGAAATGGATCGATACTATTTCACCAACATCGATAGCGTATTCGTAAGCCCAGAAGAAAAAGAAACACTATAGAGGCTGGTCCTCGATAGAGGGAGCCTCGGAGCGGGGACGGTTCGAACCGCTCCAACACAAAAATCGAGGAGGTAGATATTATGATGCGCTCCCTGTTCAGTGGAATCTCAGGTCTTAAGGGATTCCAGGGTTCGATGGACGTCATCGGAAACAACATATCGAACGTCAACACCGTAGGATTCAAAGCCTCCCGCACGACCTTCCAATCGATGCTTCTGCAAACGATGATCGGAGCGAAGGCGCCCGACGAAGGCGGGCGAGGCGGCGTCAACAGTTTACAGATCGGATTAGGCGCGCAGATCGCCAGTGTGGACAAGATGATGACCCAAGGCAGCTTCCAGAATACCGGAAGCAAAACGGACTTGTCCATTTCGGGCGACGGTTTTTTCGTGCTGTCCGATGGCATACAGAAGTTTTACTCGAGGGCCGGGAATCTATCGTTGGATGAGAAGGGGAATTTCGTACAACCGACGACAGGGCTGAAATTGCAGGGGTGGATCGCGTCGATCGACGCGAAGACGGGAAAACGGTATATCGACACCGATAAACCCGTGGCAGACCTGTTCGTCACAGCCGGTATGACGATGGCGGCGAAAGCGACCGTGAATATGGACATCGCGGGGAACTTGAGCGCGCAGACCGGTATCGAGCCGGTGACGATCACGGTGCAAAACCCAAACGATACCACGAAAACCTATAAAGTGCGGTTCACCTTCGAAAAGGTCCCGCCCTTCAACACCGACCGGCTGTTCTCAGGCACCTCGATTACCTACACCTGGAAAGCCGAAATCGTCGATTGGAACGCATCCTCTCCAAACGAAATCCCGGAGTTAGACTCCACGATCGGTCGCATTGAGCTGGATCAGTTCGGTCAGATCGTAAAGTTCGAAAAATACGCGACCAACGCACTCTTCGGAATGATTGACACGTCAACGGGAGGGTTGACTTTCGATTCGAGCATTATTGACGGCGATAGCGTGAGAACCTGGTTTAATTATTCACCTTCTGGTTCTGCAGCTATTACTTTAGCAGTACGAGATTTGTTCGATCCGGATCAAGACAAGGTGCCGAATAAAATCCTCACGGGTGCATCTTTGAAGTTAAAAGCTTCACTTACTGCCACTGTCACGACCGGTGAGTACCTATTTACTCCTCCGCCAACAAGCGCGGGACAGACGACTTCTATCCGCTTACACGAGTCGGTTTCGCCCGCAACGGGCGACAAGTTGACGGTATCGTACTTCACCCAAGAAGACCTTGCCGCCACATCTTCGAAAACGCAGTACCGTATCACTGGCCCGATCGTGGATATCGTAGGGGCTAATGACATTACTGAAGTCGATATGGTCGTCCGTCTTTCTGATGGCGCCGGCAATTTCTCCACAGCAGTTCTGACTGCTGGAACACAATACACGTATGATGCCAATACTGGGACAGTGACGATTATCGACACGTCAGCATTGAGCGGCTCGAGCAAAATTCGCATTGAGTACAAAACGCAAGAATCCTTCATAGGAGACGGGACCCGGACAGAATTTCAACTTTCAAAACGGATGATAAATAAACCGCCCAGTCTGACTGCAATACTCACCGCAGACGCCTATCTCGACTTAAATTTCGTTCTGAAAGAGGAATACGGGCGCATGGAGTTCCGAAAGAATTACCCCACAACAGGCTTTTTTGAGAACTACACGATCAAATACGCCGATCCGAGCAACCCGACGGACTTCGATGTCGTGAACGTCAAAGTCAGCAACGCGACGAAGGCCTCCGTGTCCATACCGAAGACGGGGAAAATCAAATTCTTTGATAAGAACGACACCCAGAACTATGCGTTGGGGAGCTACATCGCGCCGAAATATACAACGACCGTACAGGTCTATGACTCTTTAGGGAAGGCCTACAATCTGAGTATCGAGTTTCAAAAGATCTCCACGAACAAATGGGCGTGGCGGGCGATTGAAGAGTCGGGGATGGTGGTTTCCTTCGTAGACGACAAAGAACGCGTTTACACGCCGAATCCGGTCGACGCCACCTCGATCGTCGGCGGAATCGTCGAGTTCGACTCCGGCGGTACGGTGAGCGCCTTCAAAGCCATCCGGCAAAATGGACAGATCGTGGAAGACGTGAGCATCACGAGGATCAAGTTCGACCCGGGAGTCTTCGTAGACGACGGGGCGGCTCCCCCTCCCGAAGAGGGAGCGACGGCTGTCACGGTGCAGATTGACTTTTCCGAGCTCGTCCAGTTCGCGGGCGCCTTTTCCGCGGCCGTCTCCGAACAAGATGGGAACGCTATGGGCGTGATGCAGAACTTCGCGATCAACGTCAGCGGACAGGTGATCGGCACCTTTTCCAACGGGAAAAGCGAGGCCTTGGGTCAGATCGCTCTCGCGATCTTCAATAACCCGGGCGGTCTTCAAGACCTGGGGAACACCCTGTTCACGGTCACGCCGAACAGCGGTGTCCCGATGATCGGAATCGCCGATGTGGGCGGTCGCGGGACGATCAGCCCGGGGGTTTTGGAGATGTCGAACACCGACCTCTCCGAAGAGTTCACCGGGATGGTCATCGTCCAGCGCGCCTTCCAAGCCAACGCCCGAACGATCACGACTTCGGACGAAATCCTTCAGGAGCTCGTCAACCTGAAACGGTAAGGACGCTTACTCGTCCTTGTTAAGGAATAAAAAAGGGCGGTGTATCCGCCCTTTTTCATTCTCACTTATCTCGGCCGGAACCGAAAACCACGGCCGTCTTTTTGGGGCTCCAGTCCGGTAACGGGCCTCGGCTTCCTTCCCGCGCCCTTCTGTTTAAACTCTGAGACTCGACTACCCAAGCGCATACGAATAAAAACGCGCAAAACGCCAAAATCACGAGGAAGTTCTTTAGCTTTTGCATACCCCCTAACCCCCAAATGAGCAGGAACGGTTTCATTATACTGAAATCTCTATAGTAAGCGCAAGAAAAGCCGAAAAACATTAAAAAAGCCCGTCCATCGGGCTTTTTTATTCAAATAATCAGATCGTTTCTCGAAAAGGGGTATAAATAAAGACGTAGAATCACCAAAAAAATTCTTTATAGTCGTGTTTCGATGATTTTCACGACCTCCTCCAAAAACTCTCGGTGTTCGTCCGTGAATGCGGCTTCGGTGTGCGAATCGATATCCAGTTCTCCGATGACTTCTCCCTTCGAAAAGATCGGTATCACGATCTCCGACAGAACGGCCGGATTACAGGAGAGGTAATTCTCTTCGAGCCGAACGTCTTGGATCACGAAAGTCTCCTTTCTTTCCGCCGCCTGTCCGCAAATCCCTTTTCCGACGGGTATCGTCACATGCTCCGTCGGCTCGCCGGAGTAGGCGCCGAGATTGAGTTCACGGGCGTTGTCCGGATTGATCCAGTAGAATCCCACCCAATCAAAAAGCGGGTTGCGTTGCCGCAATTCGTTGCATAACTTTTGCGTCGCTTTTGAGAAATCCGAGGCCGTGGTCAGGATGTCTCTTGCTCGTTGTAGCTGCGACTCATAAGATCCGGGAACCTCCACCAACTCGCCCCAACGGGCCAGGGCTCGGCGAAGGTGAGGGATCACGATCGAGCCCCCTACTATGAGCCCGATGTTGAGGATTTCGATGATCTCATCGGATGTGGCTCCGGCTTCTCGGCATCGTATGAGGTGATAGAAAATGCAATCGTCACATCGAAGGACCAAAGAGGCGACCAATCCCGCAAACTCTTTCGTCTTCTCGTCCAACGCGCCCTTTTCGTAGGTCTGGCGGTCCAGGCTGAAGAAGCGCTTCGTCTCTTTGTTGGCGTATTTCATCACCAACTGGTTCAAACGTTCTCGTTCTCTCTGAAACCGATCTTTTTCCGTCACAGGTAACCTCCGTTTTCTCATATGTTTTCGCCGATCACATTACGAACCCAGATCCGCCTACGATAACGGATAGATAGGATGAGCCCCTTCATCCCCTCTTCGAGTAGGCTCATCGAAAACACCCACGGGAAGGGAGCTTCTAAGATCAAGCCAACAAAGGCGGTTAAGGGTACTCCGAGCGCCCAGAGAGTCCCGCCTTCCACGAACAACGTATACTTGGTATCCCCGCCGGCTCTGAAGATACCGACAACGAGCAACGCGTTCAGGCTCTTTACGGGTAAGAAGAGAAGGGACAACCCCAAGATCAAATAGGCCAATCCCCTGACCTCCGGCTTCACATTGTAGACTCCGATCATCCAACCCGAGAAGGCGAAGATCGTCAACCCCGTGATCAACGAGAGGATGAAGTTGATCCGGATGCTCTTGTTTGCGACCTCTATGGCTTCGTCAAATTTCCTCTTTCCTAATTCTTTCCCCACGATGATGGCAGTCGCGTGGGCGATTGAGAATAAAAAAGCGAAGGTGAAACTTTCGATGCTTTGCATCATGCGATGCGCGGCCAACACGTCTGTGGCGATATGGCTATAGATCACCGCGTAGAGGGTGATCCCCATAGACCACGACAATTCGTTGCCCATCGCAGGCAAGACGTACACCATGAAACGTTTAAAGAAACGTTTGGTCAGGCTCTGGAAATGGATGAAGCCCAGTTTTCCAGGCAGCGATTTTCCGTAGATCACCGCCATCACCATACCGAGCTCCGCGAGTCTGGCGATGAGCGTCGCTAAACCCGCCCCGAAAACTCCTAAGGCGGGCAACCCGAAGAGCCCGAAGATGAGAATCCAATTGAAGAACGCGTTCAAACCCATCGTGATCCCGCTGAAAACCATCGCGATGAAGACGTGCTCCGTGCTTCGCAGAACCGAATAGAACACTTGAGAGATCGCGGCCGGTAGTAACGAATACCCGATCACCCGTAAATAACTCACAGCCAATTCGATGACGCGCGCGTCGGGTGAGAACAGACGGATCGTAAACGAAGGGAAAAAGACGGCCAATATGAAAAAGGGAATGAGCAATAACGCGGCAACCGTGAGCATCAGCGCAGTGGTTTTGGAAATATTGACGGTGTCTTTCGCCCCCCAGTATTGGGCAATGAAGATTCCGCCACCACTGCTCAACCCGAAGAGCAGAAGCGCGTACACAAAATAGAATTGATTGGACAATCCCACGGCAGCGATGGCGACTTCTGACAGTTGTCCGATCATCAGTGTGTCGAGCAAATTGACGGAACTCGAGAGGAGTTGCTGGATAGTGAGGGGAAGGGCGACCACGAACAACCGTTTGTACAAGTTCATCTCAGTGGAAAACCTCTTTTCTTTGAGTAACTCTTCTTTGAGCTTCTTCGTGTGTGTCCAGTTATGAGGTGCCTTCAAGAAGCAAGGCCAGAATCTATCGCACGATTTTTAGTCTATGTAGTCATCGCGGCGTAAGCGCCCCTTCTTTTCGCGATGCCGCGATACGCTTTTGAGAAGGGCATAGGGCGGATCGCGGGGTCGTAAAGACTACTTACCCTGCGATAACACACACGGGCATCCTCATTCCGTTTTTTTTGTCACACCTCGATATTATTCCCACAGGTATCTTCGTTTCAGCTTCCAGGCAAGTTTTATGCGAAAAACCGTCTTTCCCGCCGGAATAGCTACTCTCATTCTGTGGCCGTCATCTTGTGACGCTATCCGTCAGTTGTCTTTCGTTGCGTCAAGGAAAGGCTCGTCTTATCTGAGCCAGTCTTCGGATCAGTTCTCCACACGGTTTTCGCCCGCGTAGAGATTGCATCTGTTTCCGCGGGCGAAACCAATCAGCAACAATCCGTGGCGGCGCGCGGTTTCGACGGCCAGGTCAGTGGCGGCCGACTTTGAAACGATTCCGGCGAAACCTGCCGTCCACGCCTTAACGACGATATCTAAGCTCGTTCTCCCGGAAGTATAGAGTAACTTGTCCGTAGGGTCAAACTCTTGACGTAACGAAAAGCCGATGGTCTTGTCGACAGCGTTGTGTCTCCCGATATCGTCTACGGCGAACAAGAGCGTATGTCCGTCCGACAGACCGCAACGATGGACGCCACCCGTCTCTTGGAAAACTGCCGCTCCGCCAAGGAACTCTTTCATCAAAGACAACAACCTTTCGATCTTGTATTTCTCCGCGTCTTCTTTTTTCTCTGTGTTAGGTGGGACTTGTTTATGTTCATTTTCGCAAGCCCGCTCGGGATCTCTTTCTGACCCGCCACGTTTGCCAAGGGCCTGTGCGCCCTCTCCACGTAAAAAGACGTCGTAGCGATCCCCTACGGACGAGATCTGTAGTATATCCGTGGCTTTTTGGATGATACCTTCGGAAAAGAGCCGTCCGATCAACAAAAGGTCGATCGATGAGTCAGAGAGTGTCGCGGAAAAGGCTTTCCGGTTTTCGATGAAGACATCTATCGCCCTCTCTACAACGACCACGTCTTCGAGAGTTTCTAAAACGCCATCTGTTATCCTGTCGATCTGTATTGTCTTTGTGATCGCCATGCCTAGACTCACCGCCTTTTTCGAACGCTCAGTATTATACACGAAAGGACTCTAAATAATTTCGTCTTCACTTGTAGTGAAGGATTCCCCGCGTAGGAGCCTTGAAAGCGATATTGACAATCCGACCGGTTTGTGGTATAGTATGCGTGCTCGCCGAGGTGGCGGAATCGGCAGACGCAACGGACTTAAAATCCGTTGAGGCGTAAGCCTCGTGCGGGTTCAATTCCCGCCCTCGGCACCAAGAATTGCGAGCGAGTATTGCGGGGTGGAGCAGTCTGGTAGCTCGTCGGGCTCATAACCCGAAGGCCACAGGTTCAAATCCTGTCCCCGCGACCAGCTTACGGCGGTGTAGCTCAGTTGGCTAGAGCATACGGTTCATACCCGTAGTGTCGTCAGTTCGACTCTGACCGCCGCCACCACAAGCCTAACCAGGTGCGGACACAGCGAACCCCGAGTGATCGGGGTTTTTGCTTAGAGGTGCAGAAAAGCACATAGTGGACCACTTCGTACGGAAGGAAGAACACATCGCACCGAAAAACGGGGTGAAGGGCTATGTTCCACGTCCATTCTTGCTTCCAGCTCATAGATTCCGCGATCACCATAGAAAGGCTTATAGATAGGGCCGTTCAATCGAAGCTTCGTTACGCCGCATTGTGCGACGCCAACCTGTACGGCGCGCAAAAACTATTTTCGTCAGCCCACCGGAAGGGAATCCTCCCGATCATCGGAAGAGAATGCCGAACTTCTGAAGGACTGGTCTCTTGCTTCGCCCGAAACCGCTTGGGTTATAACCTTTTGGTGCGATACCACAACAACTTAGTTTCCCTTGCCAGCCTATTCGAAGCCGACGAAGTTCTCAAGGTCTTTCAATACCCGATCGACGTGGAGACCTTGTCGCGTTATCCGAACACCTATTATGGATTCACCTCTATCCAGCGGGGCGTTCACGACGATCGCGCCGTGTTCTTCCTTCCAACGCGCGGTTTTGAGGCGCTAGACGAAGAAGTCTGTCACGCGTTGTCTTTTCTAAGGAAGAAAACACAGCCTCTAGATGAGGACTACATCCAGTTCTCAAATCAAGAAGGGCTTGTTCATCGCTATCCAGAGTATCGTGAGGAGATTGAGCGTCTCTTTTCTCTCGAGACGTATTTTTCTGACTATACGCTCAATGTAAAGGTCACTATTCCCTTAGCTCCGAAAGTGTCGCAGGCAGTGGCGTCAGGTCAAAACGACGAGGCGGCCTATCTGTTGGAGCTTCTTGAAGAACCGTTGCTTCGGATACCTGAACCCCGACGTGAAACGTATCGGCAGCGCGTTTATGAGGAATGGTCTGTCATACGGGATAAAAACTTCACTCGGTATCTCTTGCTCGCCTTGGATTTCAAGGACTGCTGTCAGGTAGCCGACGCGTGGATGGGTCCGGGAAGAGGATCCGCCGTCGCCTCTTTGATTGTCCATCTACTCGGCTTAACCCAACCTGACCCGATCGAGAACGGGTTACTCTTTGAGCGGTTCCTGAACCCGGATCGAACGGAGCCCCCGGATATCGATATCGACATCGAAGACACCCGTAGGCCGGCGGTGCTCGAAGAGATCATCCAGCGCTATGGTCGCCATAGGGTGGCGCAAATCGTTACTTTCGGCACTTTTGGCACGAAGAACGCCGTTCGAGAGATCGAAAAGATTCCCGAGTTGCGAGTCTTGTTAGAAAGGTCGGGGCATCGGACGGAGATCATAGAACGAATCGGAACATTACCTCGACACACCTCGATACACGCCGCAGGCATCGTTTTGTCTGAAGAAGAGCTGGGCGCGTTGATCCCGCTCACGATCACCGAAGAGGGGACGATCACCCAGTACGATATGAACGACCTCGCAGAGATCGGTATAGTCAAGTTTGATCTGTTGGGGCTGACGGCTTTGTCATTTTTACGCGAAGCGGGGATAGAGCTTCAAGAGGTCGATCCGAACGATCCCTCTCTCTACGGTTCCGTCCGACCCGACAATCTTTGCGGGATCTTTCAGCTGGACACCGTGACCGGGCGGAAAATAGTCGAGCGGTTCGAACCGAAGGACTTTTCGGACCTTCGGATACTCATCTCCCTGAATCGACCGGGCCCGGCTAAAAGCGGGATACTCGAACAGATCGTCCTAAACAGGGAGAAAGAACCGGATAACCTTAACCTGATCCCGCAGGTCAAAGAGGTGTTGGCCGAAACGTACGGGATTCCGATCTTTCAAGAACAGATTATGACGATAGCGACTCGCCTTGGTGGGCTTCTCCCAGCGGAAGCGGATGGTCTGCGCCGCGCGTTGACGAAAAAACGTCCGGAGTTGCTGGAGCGTTACGAAGAATCTTTCTATTCCGGAGCAGCGGAAAGAGGGATAGACCGAAAAACAGCGGAAACCTATTTTTCCGAAATGCAGAAATTCGCGGGCTACGCCTTCAACAAGGCCCACGCCACCGCCTACGCGACGATCACCTTGTGGATGCTCTATCTCAAGGAACACTATCCGTTACGTTTCTATCGCGGGCTGTTCAACCGTCACCACGCAAGCGCAGAGAAGCTTTTCCAAATCCTGAACGAATGTGGGCGTCGTGGTCTGACGTTGGAACCCCCCGATCTAGAAAAAAGCGACGTAGAAACTCAGGTGGAAGGAGAGGGGCTACGGTTGGGGTTTCAGCTATTCAAGGGAGTGAACCCAGCATTTTTCAATTCCGTTATTCAGGAGCGGCAAACACTTCGATACCCAAACGCCGAAGAACTGTTTCTGGGACTATCCACAGGGTTATTAGACGACCAAACCGCCTATAGGCTCTACCGGGGCGGGCTGGTTGTGTTTTCGAACGGCCCGGTCTCTTACGAGGGTTTAATTGCGTTGCGCGATCGCGTGAAAAACGAGATGCAGGCCCTCCAACGTACTCTATTCGGACACCGAGAGAAGATGGGGCGAGGACCCGCGGGAACGCAGAGGGTTGAAGAAACTCCGTCAGCGTTAACCCCCGTTGAACTGTTGAACGGTCAACTGGCCGCGTACGGGGTATTGCTCGACTTTCGCGGGGTGTTTGGCCTAAATTTCTCCCCCTTTTACCCGTTGTCGGGAATTCACCTGGTCTTGGTTACCGAAACCCTGCCTGGTGAAGAACTCGTGAAAGGGAGCGACGGCCTAAGAACCTTTTTAATTCGCAGGCGGAAAGACCCCGTAAACATAGGGGACTATCGGATCGTGCGGGGCGAAAGAGAGACCGAAACCATTGGCGCGTGGGATCCGTCCGCAGCAGTCCTCCGGTTCGACGGGGAGGCGTTTTTTCGGCTTGAAACGCAGCTGCGAAGCTCTCTCTCAAGCCTGAAAACTGCGGGTGTCGTCAAAATTATGATAGAATTACGAGACAAAACGATGGAGGTTCGATTATGAGATTAGAAGGAAAACCGATTGCGGAATCGATCAAGGTGAGGATCAAGGAAAAGGCTCAACAGCTTAATCGGCAGCCAGTATTGCTTACAGTCAGCGTGGCGCCAAACGAATCAACGCTCACCTACATTCGCTCGCAGGAGAAACAGGCTAAAGCGCAGGGGATTGCTTATCGGCATCTGAACTTCGAAAAAGAGATTACGACCGAAGGACTCTTAGCCGAAATCGAACGGATCAACCGCGATGCTGAAATCGACGCCGTATTGCTCTCTCATCCGCTGCCTAAGCATATCGATGAGCTCCGGTTGTTGACGGCCTTGTCGCCAGAAAAAGACGTGGAGGGCCGAGGGCCGGTCAATCTCGGAAGACTGGCTTATGAAAAGGCCTTTCTCTACCCTTGTACAGCGGAAGCCGTGATGGCTTTCATAGACCACTACCACATACCGATACAGGGAGAACAGGTCGCGATTGTGGGCCGGAGCACCACGATAGGAAAACCGCTGTCTTGGATGCTGTTGGAAAAGGCAAGGAACGCGACGCCGATCGTATGTCACACGAAAACGAAGGACATTCCGGAGATCATCGCCTCCTCGAAGGTGGTCGTCGTCGCCACCGGAGTCCCTGGCAGTCTCTCTCTTTCAGGAGTACGAGAGGGCGCCTTCGTCATCGATGTCGGAATCAACGTGGTGGACGGGAAGGTCGTCGGTGACGTCTCTCTCGATCCCGCTCTTGAAAACGAAAGGCAGATATCGGTTACTCCGACGCCGGGCGGCGTAGGGCCGGTAACCAGCCTGCTTTTGATGGAACACGCCTATATCTGCGCCTTGGGCTCGAAGTAACAAAACACGAGAAGAGAGCGGGTTATCACCCGCTCTCTTTGCTTAAAAAAGAACCCTTCCTAATCCGTAGTTAGGGTGCGCTTGACTCCTCTTCTAGAGATTTGATAAGAGCTTGTAAGCTGAAGAGGCTGAAGACCCCCACACCGATACCGGCGATGCCCAGAACGATCCCGCCAACGCCCAACCAAGTGGGTAGGGTAATCTTTCTCTCCACGGCATCCAACCGAGTGTTAACGGTTACGTCCATATCTTGGAGTTTGCGGTTTAAGTTGATGATATCGGAGCTGTTCTTGGAAACTTTCGGCAAAATATCGCTTTTGAAGGCTTCGTAGTCGGCGGCGATATTGTCCATTTTCATACCGGATTCCGAAATACGGGTTTCGACGTTCCCGATCTGAATCTTCATCCGAGGTATTTCTTGGGAGATCGTGTCGATTTGTTTCTTGTGATCGGCCAGTTGGATGACTTGCGCATCTAGGCTCGACTTCAACTGCGTTTGATCGGCTTTGACCTTGCTGATGTCATCGCTGACGCGGGATATGGAATTCTTCAGCTCCAAACTGCTGATCCCCCCGACGAGCGTTTCGACGCTTTTTATCCTTTGGCCATAGGTGGAGATTTCCAAACGGATATCGTTGATCTCTTTCTTTACGGTCGCCGTTTCTGTTTGGACGTTGCGCATATCGTTTTCCGCTCTCGTCACCTTGTCTTGAACCGCGTAAACGGTCCCCTGCATCGTACTCACCGAATTCTGCAGAGAGGGGACATCCCGTTCTAAGGCTACGATTCGACCTTCCCACCCGCCTATCAAGTTCCTAAGAGCTTTCAACTCGCTGATATCGTTGGTCACAGCGGTCAGCTGGGAGTTGACCTTCTGCACCTGAGATCCCATATTCTCTACGTTCCGGGCGAGCGAATCCACCAAAGACTTGGTGCCGTCGATCTGGGTCATCAACCCCGCGATGTTTTCGGCTTTTAAGTAAGGCAAAGATGTCTTCAAATACTCGACCGTCCGATACAGCGAAACGGCAAGCTGATACCGCGTCGTGTTGCTCGTTCCTTGAAAAGTTCCGTCCGTCATGCCGCTAATGATGCCGGCTTCCAAAAGGTACTTGACTGATTCATAAGCCCAGTGGTTTGGGGGGACATCCTTTAAAGGCAATTGAGAAAAACCCATAACCCCCACAAATAAGCAGACCAAACAACAAAATAAAACTTTCTTCATCCTCTTTTTCCCCCTTTCTAAAGAGTAAGTACTTGTGTTCCTGATTATACCACAATGTTTTTGAAAATATATTCGGAAGTCATCGCTCGTAAGAGCGCCCCGTAACTCAGCCTAAAACTGAGGAAATCCCCTACCCGATAGGCCTGATCGCTATCGGTGACGTCCAGTATGGTGTGGTCGCTGCTAGCGTGAAGTACGATGATTTTTGGGTCGAGCGGCCGAAGCCCGGAGGCGATGATGTCTTGCTCTCCCACGGCGATTATCGCTTTCTGGCGAAGCCCTTTGTCTTCGAACTCCGGTTTTCTCCCAAAGGCATCTTGGCCAATCTCTCCCACTGGTACCGACGGTTTGGTTTGCAGCTCCACAATCTCTGCGCGTAGAAGAAAGGTGTCGAGATCTGTGCCGGGTACCGCTCGATTCCTCGTGACATCCGTCCCCAAAAATACGGCCTCTCCCACCCGGTAATGATTGATCTGTTCAGGCAAGGTTCCTTCCTCGATCAACAGCAACGCGGCGGAGTTCCCACCGGAGAGGGTGGGTAAACCGTAGCGCGCCCCGAATTCACAGAGCATCCGCATATTGTTTTCGTCTGGAAGGACTCCCCCGAAGCAACCTAAATTCGTCCCGAGTCCGATGAGACGTGGGCCCGCTATCTTGAGGGCTTGCTCCAGGTCTCGGTCGGCCTGTTCAAACCATACCCCTTCCCGGATGTCTCCCACGTCGATCATAAAGAGGACGGCGGTATTCTTCTTTCCACTCGTGTGCACAATCCGTTTGAGTGTCTCGAGCTCAGAAACGAAGACAAAGTCCGCATACTCCAAGATCGATGGGACCTCCGAGAGCATCGGAATGCGGATCAGGTAGAGCGGATTCTCTATCCCCGATTGGCGCAGTCGCTTGATGTTGATCATTCGAGAGTCTCCAAAGGAGGTCACGCCGGCATCCCGCAAAGGGATCACGATCTCCGGCATCGCGCGGATGACTTTTGTGACGACGGTCAACTCAACCCCGACTTTTTGGCATTCTTGCCGCAGATATTGAGCGTTATGGATGATCTTATCTATGTAGATGTCCAGCTTGGGATACACAAAAAAACCCCTTTCCTCTATGAGATGGCGTTATAGCGTTTGTATTTTGATTTTCAGATTGGTTTGGTAGGCGGCGAGAGGCTCCAGCTGAAAGTGGTGCATAGGGGTGATGCTGGAACACTGATAAACCTTTTCGAAACCGCCTTCCGAGAAGGAGACCGTGTAGACCGGGAAAAACCAGAAATCCACTTCTTTCCCAGGTTGGAAGGTGATATCCACACCCTCGTACTCGCTCCGGGCGCCAAAGAACGTCGCCTTGACCTTTCCGGCCTCTCCCAACGTCTTTTTTTCGAACTCCGGACAGTAAAAATATCGATCGGCCGTTTGAGGGGAGAGGAGGTTGATGTTATACTCGCATCCGTACATAATCGGGATCGTCTGGTCTGACTCATTGGTGATGACGTGATGTACAGAAAAACCGTCGTCTTCCACTTGTATGGTTTTCTCCAATCGAACCGGCAACCAGAGGGATCCCACCCATATGTGCCCTTTTTTTGTGAGTTTGACCTCGCCGGTTTCCGGTCCCGTGATCTCGTAATCGAACTTTTGGTTGATAAAGTCACCTTGTTCCGGGTGGCGGCTCTTCGAGTACTTGGTCAGGTCGTTCCAGTCACCGAAAAAGTGGTCGAGGCACGAGTACTTTTCGTACCAATCGTAGTTCAGATATTTGTCCAACCCTTTTTCTTTGACCAGAAGGTTCCCTTTTCCGCCTTCGTCGGCAGTTTGCGCGTTCGCCATCGTTTCATGGTAAGACTCGTATCGCCGGGTCAGATTATTACAGAGGTTGATGTTCCGGTCTTTGACTGATATTTCGAAGATGCGGCCCCCGCAGTTTGGAGCGATACCTATCGTGTACTTTTTGGTGTTGATCAGGATCTCCGGGTAGCCATCCATATCGATGTCTTCTACGGTTATTTGGATGAAATCTTGACCTCGGTGTAGGTGTTCGTCTATCTTTTTGTCCGCTTGGATCAGGTTCTCATATACCGAACTGCGTAGGTTCGGGAGGTAAAGTCCGCCAAATAACCCGTGCCAGTAGGCGTCGTTGGCTTGCGCTTTGAGGATATGGTCGGTGATCTCTTGGGGCATCTCTTCGGTGATGCGTTTACGCACGTGAAGCATCTTTTTGTGCATCAGGTTCGCTTCGGTGTACTTGGAGAGGAAGGTTCTCCAAAAGCCTGATTTGAGGAACATCGCGTAGCGGTCCAGGTTGCCTTGCGCCTTCAAGTCGTTTTCTAGGCGCTCAAAGTGGTTTCTGGCACGGCTAGGTAAAGCCCAGGTCATCATCTCGGAGTAGGATGCTGTCGGAAGGTAGGCTCTCCCTTTCGGTTTTTTCGATAGAACGAAGTCCTGGCAGGTCGACGTCGTCAACCAACTCCGGTTTTCTTCTAGAAGTTGAAAAAACCGCTCTAGCCACTTCTCTTTATAAGTCCTTTCGTATGTGTTCGGCCAAATCCCGAACTTTTCTCCGTCGTCGAACATCATATACATATTGTCCCCATTTTCCGAAACACGTTCTTGTAAGAACCGTATGGTCGCCTCCGGCTCGTCGAAGGGAATTAGGTAGCGGAGGGTCTTGTTGATCGGGAAGACTTTGAGGAGGTTGCCTTGATCCTCGGTTAAGAAGTAGCCGTTAAGCTCGTCTTCGTAAAAACCCGCATTCTTGAAATGGGTATCGTCGACGGCCACATACTCGATCCCACATTGGGAGAGGACTGTGGGCAAATGAGGTTCCCACACTCTCTCTGCGAGCCACAACCCTTTCGGTCTGGCCCCGAAAAGCCGGTCCACGAAGGCGGTTAACTTCTCTATTTGCTTGCGCTGGTCCGCCTCCGGGATCACTGCCAAAACGGGTTCATAAAATCCGCCGGTGAACATCTCGACTTGGCCTTTTTGGACCATTTTTCTAAGCATTTCTGTGAGGGAGTCAGAGTGTTCGGCGATCCATAAGAGCAGGGCGCCGCTAAAGTGAAGGTTCATCTTAACGTTAGGGAATTTATATAAAGTGCGAATAAACGGTTCGTAGGCCTTCTGAAAAGCTTCCTTGAAGATGAAATCGAAATTCCCCACGGGTTGGTGATTGTGGACGCCTATCAATAAGTGTATACCTTTCATAAACCTCCTCCTCTCTTCCCGATTATACAATATCGACGACGATCATTCCTTTTTGTATCTCACGTCGTATCCGTTCGGGTCCTGTCTAGAAAACTCCAGGACCAGATGTTTTCCGTACGCGGCTTCAGAGCGTTCTCGCCATTCTTTCGACAGGTATCCGGACAGGTTCCAATGCACCGTAAACAAAACCTCTTTGACATCCTTCATCTTTGCGGCGACTTCGAGCTCTCGCTCCATCCTCTTAACGATTCGTTTGGGCGAGAAGACCATCCCTTCGCCTTTGCAAACCGGACAAGTCTCGTGGATCAATTCTCCGAGAGGTGGGGAGGTCCTTTTCCTGGCCATTTCGACTAGGCCCAGTTTCGTAAACCCCATCACGGAGGTCTTCGCTTTATCTTTCTTTAGCTCTTCCTCCAATACCTTCAGTATCGTCATTTGATCGTTCTCGTTCTCCATATCGATGAAATCCCCGATGATGATGCCGCTCAGGTTTCGTAGGCGTACCTGCCTCGCGATCTCTTTTGCCGCTTGAACGTTTGTTTCTAAAACCATATCCCTGCTTTTCCCGTTCGACTGGTTGCTGCCGGAGTTGACATCGATGACGGTGAGCGCTTCGGTGCGGTCGATCACCAGACTCCCACCACAGCTCAACTCAATACGGCGCTTGACGAGATCGTCCATCTGTTTGTTCACGTTGTACAACTCGAGAATGTCGTCCGGACAGTATCGCAGTTTACCTTTGACGTACTTTTTGTCGAAATGATTGAGAATCTCCTGCAATCGTGAGTAGACCTCTTTGCTATTGGTAATGACTTCGTCGACAGTGGTGTCGTACTTCTCTCGCATTAGCTGTTCCAGGATATCGGGCTCCGAGAACAGTACGCGAGGTTTTTTGAACCGCTGAAAGCCTTTCAACACCTCTTGCCATTTCACCCGCAGGGTATGGAGTTCTTCTTCTAAAGTCGCCAGGGTAATGTCCTTTGAAACCGTCCGGATGATGATGCCTTCATCATGGATACAACCACCCATAAAGTCGTGCAACCGCTTCCGCTCCTCAGGGTCTTCTATTTTTTTCGAGACCCCGACGGTTGTGGAGTAGGGCATATAGACTAAAAACCGACCGGTCAATCCGATGTTGGTCGTCACCTGAGGGCCTTTGGACCCGATGGGGTCTTTCTTCACTTGAACGATCAGCTTCTGTCCTTTGCTCAAAGAATCGATCGCTCCGCTTCTATGGGCATCCGTCGCTTTTCCGCCCAATTGCTGTAGGTAAGCTTTCTTCACGATATCCTTATTCCGTAGGAACGCGTTTTTTGAAGTGCCGATATTGACGAAGACGGCATCCAAACTGTTGACGACGTTTTCCACACGACTGAGGAAAATATTGCCTGTGATGCTCTCGCTATCGATTTCTTCAAAATGTAGTTCTACGAGCTGCTGCCCTTCCAAAACGGCGAGCAGTATCTCATCCTCTAGGGTACTGACCAGTATTCTTTTAATTTGAGAGTTCGAAATGACGATAACAGTCCACCTCATTATGCCCTAAGCGCGTCGCTTTGGGTCCGCACATACTCACGTGGTGTTTTTCCCCTATTATAACCCAAATCGACTCAATTTTAATACGCGCGCCCGTTCGTGATATAATCCTCCTGTTCGAAGGGAAGACACCGTCAGATACGTTCCCGGGGAGGAAAGCAGCGTGCGTTTGTTTTTTGGCATTTTGTTCATAGTGATTGGCGTTTTGGTATTCACCGGATCCTTCCAATGGGAGATATTCGTGAATGCGGCCGACAATTTCTTTCAAGCCTGGCCGTTCATCTTCGTCCTGATCGGATTCGACGTTTTGTCGAAAATAAAGGGATTGCGTTGGCTCAAATACCTCCACGCCCTTCTGGCGATCAGCTTTTTCTGCTTCCTCTTTTTATGGCCCTCAAAGAACGTCTCCGAAGCGAAAACCGCCCACATGCCGGTTGATGTGCTTTTATCCGAAGAATACGGTGATTATACGATCGAGATCAAAGGGAACGCCTATCAGTTCTTTATTACCGAATCGACCGATACGACGACGAATAGGATCATCGGGGAGATCGTTGGGCACCTAAAGGACGTCAGCGTCGAACAGTACAAGAACGTTCTTTCGATCGGATTAGATGAATCCAAAGCAAGCAATTTTTTCCGACCGGAGAACAACCGGCTTTCGTTGACGCTACCACACGGCTACTCCTACCGAGTGATCGCCACCGGTGGGGCAATAAATGCCGATCTGGCTCTGGATGAGGTCCCGCTGTCCACGTTGGACATTAAAGGCGTGGCGATCTTGATGAAGGCCACCGTTAATCCGTTAAAAACGCCCCTACTCGTGTGGCTGGAGTGCGTCTTTTTTAAAGGTGACTTCGTCATCCCAGACACGGCCACTTGGTCCGCAAAGTGGGATTCGGGGATTAAAAATACGGATATAGACAAAAGATTAAAAGAAGAATACACCGATCCGGATATCAATTTCAGAGTGAACTCGGGTATCTTGAACTTTGGGCTTCGCGGTCGGTTGAAGGAGGATCGATAATCTATGCCAACGATCGTTATCGCCGACGATTCGTTCTTGATGCGGAAAAACCTTAGAACCATTTTTTCTCAAGCCGGTTACGATGTCGTGGCCGAAGCCGGAAACGGGAAAGCGGCCGTAAAAGCCTATAAGGAATACAGGCCGGATATTATGACGATGGATATCACAATGCCTGTGATGTCCGGAATCGACGCCGTGAAAGAGATCACATCGGAATTCCCTCAAGCGAAGATTATTATGATCACCGCTTTGGATCAAAAGCATATGGTTTTCCAAGCGATCAGTAACGGCGCCAAACACTACATTATGAAACCCTTCAACATAAGTCAAGTCTTGTCGGTGGTGAAGAGCGTTCTAGAGGGAGACGAAACAAAAAAACCCACACAAGAGCCCTACTCGGTGCTCAAGGAGGAAGACCTTTACATCGTGGCCGTCAAAGGGCCTTTGGAGGAGAAAAACCTGACCCTATTGCAAGGAACCGTCCAAGGCCTCTTGCTGACCGAACGCTGTCAGATACTCTTCGATCTTTCCGAAAACCCGTTCGACGAGATCGTTGCCGTAAGGTTGGAGGAAATGTTAAGAAAGATTAAGGGAAGCGAAGGCCATTATGCGATCAGAAGGTGAGCCGGCCGATCCTCTTTCGCCAAGCCTATGAGACGACCCAAAAAAGATACCGAAGGAGCCCGCGGGATGAAGAACCTGATCGGCGTTTTGTTGGCCATCTGTTTTTTCTTTTTCCTCTTCTTTTTGATGCTCGCCCTGACTACTCCCAACGGACCGATCATAAAAGACTGGCAGTATATCGGGCCCTTCTCCGCGTACGAGGCGCAATTCCCGCTACAGATCGAGCAACGCGGCCCTTTTTCCTTCCGACTCCGTTCCGAAATCCGCCGCGCCCAAGAATCATATCTCATCCTGTACAACGTTTACGCCAGCCGTATCGATCTGGTACGCGACGGTGTCGTGATCGATTCGATGGGGCAGTTGGAAGATGATGCCCATTTTTGGAGCGCCTTACCCATACCGTTTCAGTTCGGCGAAGAGGGGCGCGGGAGAACAGAACGCATCGAGTTGGTCGTGTATAGTCGCGAAAAAGCCGCCATAGGACGGGCGCCCTTTATAGTAGCGAAGCAGCCCTATCAACGGCTAAGCGGTATATTGCAGGTATTCTCCTACGATATGTTTCTCATTTCCATCGGGATCTGTTTTTTCATCAGCTTCATGCTGGTCTTGATGGGAAAGTTGACCGATTCTCGCACGACTTATATTGCGATCGGTATGAGCGCGTTTTTCAACGGCCTCTACCTCCTCGGGTACGTTTTTCCGGATTCTTCCGCGAGTACGGGCCTGAGTAAGGTATTCACGATATTGCAGCCGATCACCCTCGTGGTGTGTTCTTATCTGATCTGCGTGGGTATCGAGTCGTTTCTGACAGAAAAAATCTCACTTGCGAAAAAAATCCTATGGATCAACGTGTTCGGCATCTTCGGGTATTCTTTGCTTTTTTTCGTACCCATACGGCACATACAAATCTTCAATCTCTACTTGTGGGAAATACCCTATCTGACGCTCCTCTTAATCAATATGGTCGTTTTATTAGTCGTCTCCTTTCGTTCGCCCCACGGAGCGAGATTCATCGTCTCCGTAACGATGTTCGAATTGACCGTGGCTTACGAGCTGATCCGAGTCTTCTTCTTGGGTTTGCCACAGATACCGCTCATCGGATACGGGTCACTGACGGTGATCTTAGGGTATGGGTTAATATTCGTTTGGGAGTTTCAGAAGACCTATCTGGAGCTGCAAACGACCTCCAACCAACTCTTTGCCTCCTACGAAGAGATGACGGCGATGAACGAGGAGCTGGAGAACTCCTATCATGAGCTAGACAAGAAAGTCGAGCAGCGCACTCACGAGCTGAAAGTCGCGATGAACGCGATAAAGCTCCTTATGGACAATACCGACGAGGGTTTCTTGTCTCTGGGACCGGACCTGACGGTAGAGGAAAACTACAGCTCTGAATGCGAAGTGATCTTCGGGCCGGACTTCACCAAGGAATCCTTTGAAAACCTCCTCTACCCTGGAAACGAGGAGCTCCGAGCGTTTATAAAAACGATCATCCCGAAGATACTGGCGGAGGAAACCCCTTCGACGAGAGCGATGTATCTTTCTCTGTTGCCGGAGGAAGTGACCGTTCGGGATCGTATCATCCAGATGGAATACCGTGTCCTCGAGAGCGTCGAGGATCTACAAAGCGATAAAAAGATGATGGTGATCCTGAAAGACATCACGGAAACTCGCATCTTGGAAACACAGATCGAAGAAGAGCGCAATACCCTCAAGATGGTGATCAAAGTCCTGGTCAATCGCGAAGACTTTCTCGAATCGATTCTCGATTTCAAGCAATTCGTCGGAGCCGACATCTTTCACGAAACCTTGCCCGACATCTATCGAATCGTTCACACCTTCAAAGGCACGTTTGCGAATTTTGAGATGAAACGCGCTGTGGCCGCTCTTCACGAGGTGGAGAACCGGATCAACGAAAATCGGGAGACCCTGTTGAAAATGGAAGCCCGGGAGTTGTTCGACTACTTGAGCCAATTGAAACTTCAAAATTGCCTTATAGAAGATATCGAGATCATCAAAGCGCATTTGAACCCAGACTTTTTTGACAAGGATCGCCAACTCCTCATCGAACCGGAACGGATCGTCAACATCGAAAAAGAAATCCTCGCAGAGCTGCCGGTCATCGATTATGAGAAGCTCTTGGTGGATTTGAAACGTCTTCGGTACATCCCGTTTTCGCAACTGCTTAATCACTACCCGGACTACGTTAGCCGCTTATCCCAAAGAATGGGGAAGTGGATCAACCCGGTTCAGATCACGTCCGACGAAATCTTGGTCGATAAAGAGCTCTTCAAGGAATTGGCGCGTAGCCTCGTCCATCTCTTCCGTAACTCCGTGGACCACGGAATCGAAGCTGTGGAAGAACGCGTCGAAAATGGAAAAGACGAATACGGGAGCATCACGCTGCTGATCACGGAGGAAGACCGAACCCTCAATTTGGTTTTCACCGACGACGGAAGAGGGATAGACGTCTCGCAAGTTTTAGGAAAAGCCGTGGAAAAGGGAATACTGACGGCTGAATCGGTTAACGAAGCCTCCGCTCAAGAGCGATATCAGATGGCTCATACCGTAATTTTTGCCGACAACTTGTCCACAACACAAGAAACGACGATTCTGTCTGGGCGGGGAGTGGGGCTTGCTTCTCTAAAAAAAGCCGTAGAAGACCTTTCTGGGACGATAGAAGTCCATTCCGTTCCCCACGAAGGAACGGAATTCACGATTCGAATCCCCTTGGCAGAGGAGAAGTTAGAACAGATTTCTCCGGAGACCATTATGCATCCGGTTCTTAAGAACGCGATCCAGACTCTTAAGTATTACGGAGTTTCTTTAGCCGACGAAGAATACGCCTACGCGCCAGTCGAAGAACTCGAGCTTTTCGCGGTTTCCTCTTTCATTACGATCGGCGGACTGTTCCGCTCCACCTTCGCCCTCTCTGTGGATCAAAACCTTGCGGAGTGCCTCTGGCGGTCTTTTTCGCTCTCAGAAAAAGAGGGAGAAGAATCGAACGCTTTGGAAGTCGAAGACGCCGTGGGCGAGATTTCGAACATCATCCTCGGGAACTCGATACGATCGATGGGGATACGAGACACGGGATTCGCGATCTTTCCCCCGTTTACGATGCGTGCGGTTGAGGCGACAGTACGATTGCCGGATAACAAGATTTGGTGTTGTCAGTTTCACACGAAATGCGGCCTGTGCAAGATCTATTTTGTTGGAATCGAGTCTTGAGGTTCCCGCCCGGATAGAACGCGAAGGGCTCGTTTAAAATCTTCGGGAAGCGGGGCCAGGAACTCCACGTAACGATGGCTACGCGGATGGAAAAAGCCTAAACGGAACGCGTGTAGCATCTGCCTCTCAACCCCGAACACCCGATCTTCCTCCGCATACCCATAGAGGTAATCGCCCAGAACCGGGGCGTCGAGGTGTTTAAAATGGACTCGTATCTGATGGGTCCTCCCCGTTTTGATCCGAATCCGCGCCAACGATACTCGGTTTATGAACTCACTGATGACACGATAATCGGTAGTCGCCTCTTTTCCAGAAGGGTCGATCCGCATCTTCAACCGACTTTTCGGATGCCTTCCTAAAGCGAGATCGACGGTCCCTGATTTGTGCGGGAGGATGCCGTGCAGGAGCGCCAAATACTCTTTTCGATTTTTTCTTTCTCGGAACTGCTCGCAGAGGGATTGTAAGCCGATCATCGTTTTAGCGACGACCAACGCCCCGGAAGTCTCTTTGTCTAAACGGTGGACGATTCCCGGTCGAGTCAAGCTCCCCGGGATCTGTGGAAGGTCACCAAAGTGAAATAGAAGCGCGTTGACCAACGTCCCGCCGGGTATCGTTGGAAGCGGATGCACCATCATCTTCGGCGGCTTGTCGATCACGAGGAAGTCCTCCTCTTCGTGAATGATCGACAGGGGGATGTTTTCGGGCAGGATTTCCGTAACTGGAGGGGTTGGCACATCCAATAGAACGATCTCACGCGCCTTCAAGCGATAAGAGGACTTCCGGATCACGCCGTTCACCGCGACCTTACCGCGGTCGATCGCGTTCTGAACCATCGTCCTGGACACCCAGCTCGGAGTTTTCTCCGTGACGAAACGGTCTAGCCGTTCCCCCGTCCGGCTAGGGTCCACCCGGTACTCCAGGATTTCAGAACTCTCTTCGTCGATTCGGTTCATGAAACGGCGTACTTTTCCAATTCCACGGCCATAACCATCGAAATGCCCATCGACTGCGTGATGCCGTAGAGAATATCGGCGCCTTCCATCATCAGTTTGTTGTGGGTGATCACGATGAACTGCGCCATATCCTTGTTCTTTTCGATGAGGGTTTTTAACCGCTCGACATTATAATCGTCGAGGGCAGCATCCACTTCATCCAGGATATAAAAAGGGCTGGGATTGATACGCAGCATCGAGAAGACCAAAGCGATCCCGACGAGCGACTTTTCTCCTCCTGAGAGTAAATAGAGTTTCTGGTGCTTCTTTCCGGGACGCTTCACGGAGATCTCGACACCGGTTTCCAGGATATCGGCGCCCGGCAACAACCTCAATTCTCCGTTTCCGCCTCCAAACAACGTTCGGATCATCTCGTCAAAGTTGCGGCTGATGGCGTCGAAGGTCTTCAAGAAGATGTCTTTGGCTTCCTTGTCCGTTTTAGCCAGGATTTCGTAGAGCGAGGCTTTCGCGTCAACCAGGTCCTTTCGTTGCCCGTCCAAGTCGGCGTGCCGTGCCTCGACGTCTCGGTGCTCCTCGATCGCCTGCAGGTCGACGGCGCCCAGGTACTTGATCTTTTGTTCCAAGTCCGCCAACTGCGCGGCTTTGCTTTCCTCTTCCTCTTCGGAGAACCGAATCCGCTCTACCGGCTCATCCATCTGGGCTTCCTCTTCGGGAGCGAGGCCGGCCTGGCTCATCTTTTCGTAGAGATGGCGATACCCAAGCTCCACCTCTTGGGCGACGAGTTCCTGCTTATGGATTTTGTCTCTCGCGGTGTCCCGTTCCTCTTTGAGCGAAGCGAGGGACTTTTCGAGCTCCTCCATCTTCTTCATCTTCTGCCCGCGTTCTTCTTGCTGGTACTTCATGCTGTTAAACAGCCCGGCCATCTCTTTGTTCACGCTGTCCAACTCAACGTCCATCTGCCGGGTTTTCTCTTTCAGAGTTTGTATCTCCCCATCGAGTGAGAGCAATCGATGTTTGTATTCGTCTCGCTTTTCGGTATTTTCGCTCGTTCGCGATTCGATATCGCCGATCTCGGCGCGGTACTGCCTTTGTCGTTCTTTTCGCGAATTGAGCTCCAGCTTCACTTCGTTCATACGTTCCTGCAGTTGTTGCATCGTTTGCTTCTTTTCTCGCAAAACCTGGCCGTATTTATCGAGCGCGCTCTGTAAGGCGGTTAAGGAGACCTTTCCGGATCCGATCTCCTCGATCGCTTTCTCCTTCCGCGCGCTGGCGCCCGCGATCTTGGCTTCATAATCGATCCTAAGTTTTTGTAATTCACCGATCTCTTTCGATAGCTCGGCCACGGCGTGATGAATCTCTTCTACGGTACGCCGGATGGAAGAATTTTTCAATAGGAGGTCGTTGAGTTCCGACTCCATAACGGCTCGGAGCCCGCTCAATTCGTGTTTTTGTTTCAGTTGGGCCTTCTCTTCCGTTTCTATCTTCTGGAGAGACCGGTTCGCTCGATCCAGCTCCTCCTGTAATTCGTGCACCTTACGATTCCTGACCAGGAGCGACGTGGAAGGCTCCAGGTCTAAGCTGCCACCGGTAATCGCGCCCGAAGAGGCGATAAATTGGCCGTCCAAAGAGACGATCTGGTTCTTCAACTGGTATAGCTTCTTTAGCCTTAACCCGTCGTCAAGGGTTTCCACGAGCAGGGTGTCCTTGAATAGGTACAACGGGAGCTTGGAGAAATCTTTGTCTATGGCGACGAGCTCCGCGGCGTAGCCGATCACGCCGGCTTCTTTCAGGAGTTTTGGGTTTTGTACCACCGGCTTGAACTCCAGCGTGTCGAGCGGCAGGAAGGTCGCGCGGCCCCAACCGTTGCTTTTCAAGACTTCCACCCCATACTTGGCGGTGGGCGTGTCGAGCGTGACGATGTTCTGCGCCTTTCCCATCAAGAGCACTTCAAAGGCTTTTTCATACTCTCGGTTCACTTCCAAGAGATTGGCGACGACGTCGATCATATTTCGAAAACCGATATCCGTTTCTTTTCTCTGAAACAAGGCTTTCACCGGCCGTGTGTATCCGGAAAACTCCCTTATCTGTTTCTCTAACAAGTTTTTTTCCAAATCTATGTGCTTGACCCTTTGGATCAGCTCGTATTTTTCTGTTTCGACCGCGCGAATCCTCTCTTCTACGGCAACCAAATCCTGTTTCAATCGATTCAGATCGTTAACCAGCTGCGTTTCCTTTTGAGAACTCTCTGAGATGGATCGTGCGAGCTCGTCGAGTTCGTTTTGGTGCCCTTCCAGGCGTTCGGTTTTTGATTCTATCTGGTTCTTGATCACGACCAGCCGCTTCGTATGGTCTTCGATGGTTTCTTCTAGACGCAACAACTCGTTTTCCAGTTTACCGAGGGTTTTGTCTTGTTGCGCGTACCGTTGCTGAAGCTCTAAAATCTCCTTTTCCTCTTCGGTGTATTGGTTCGACAATGATTCTTTCTGACCTTCCAATCCACTCAATTCTTCGGAGATCGACTCGATGTTGGCGTTGACGGAGTCGAACAGCAGCCGTAGTTCTTCGAGGCGATTGGTCATCTTCACGTTCTCTTTATCGATGGTGTCGAGCCGCGTGGAAGATTCGACGTACTGGCTCTCTTTTTCCGATTGTTGAGTCAGGTAGAGAGTACGTAGGTCCTGGAGGTGGTTTTGACGCTCTTTGTATTGTTCAAGAACGGAGGTGAAGCCCTCCATCTCCTGATTCGAGGAAGAGAACTCTTCTTTGAGTTCGTACCATTGCGACTCCGTCCGCGCAATCTCTTTCTGAAGGTCCTTCAACGCTTCTTGTAAGCGACAGGTTTCCGCTTCGCTCGCCCGCTTCTGATCCTTCAGTTTGTGGGTGAGGTGAGAAAAGTACTCCTTCTGTACGGCCTTGAGGGTCTGCGTGTATTCTTGGAATTTTTCGGCGCGTTTCGCTTTCAAATACAAAGACTTCCTTTGTTTGTCGAGTTCTGCCAGGATGTCGCCGATCCGATTGAGGTTATCCTCGACGCTCAGGATTTTCGACAGCGTCTCTTTTTTCTTTCTCTTGTAAACGGCTATCCCTGCCGCCTCTTCGATGAGGAGTCGAATCTCTTCTGACGAGCTGTTCAGAATCTTGTCTACCCTTCCCTGACTGACGATGGAGTAAAGCTCTTTTCCGGCGCCCGTTCCTTCGAAAAGGTCCAGGATATCCTTCCGTCGCGCTTTTTCCTCGTTAATGAAATAATCGTTTTTCCCGTCGCGGGTTAGGTGCCGCGATACCTCGAAGGATTTGTCTGCGTTGCGAAAACAGAGGGTGACATCCGCGTAAGGAGCGGCCACTTGGTGGTCGCTTCCGGCGAAGATGATATCGGTTTTTTCCGTCGCGCGGATGCTTTTGAGAGAAGGTTCCCCGAAGACCCACAGGATGGCGTCGACGATGTTCGACTTCCCTGAACCGTTCGGTCCGACGACCGCGGTTATCCCTTCTGAAAGCGACAAAGTCACAGGTTTCGCGAAAGACTTAAAACCGGCAAGTCGTATTTGGTCCAGTTGCATTTCGTTTTCCCCCCCACACAAACGAGACAACCACCTCAAAAACATAAAAGAATATTTGGTTAAATAATAGCATATTGCGATTCTGAAAGCAAGTATTTGTCATAAACGATCAAACCGATGCTTAGCAGTGTTTACCACGTACGTGGTCGCCTGTTCCAAGCGCCGCTGGAATGTATGTATCTCTTCAAAGCCGCGGGGCCGATGGATTCGGCGAGTTTTATAAAAGCGAGCGCGGTGCCAAGCGCGTCCCCTATGGCGCGGTGCCGCATCTCATGAGGAAGAACGATCCCTAGGTGGTTCAAGATTTCGTCTAATCGGCATCTTCCCCCTTGCGAAGATACCCATAGTTCCACCGTGTCGCAATACGCGTTCCCCAAGCCTTCTAACCCGTACTTTTCGGAGAAATGGTTCAGAAAAGAGAGGTCAAACGGCGCGTTATGGAAGATCAGAATCGCCTCTCTGGGGACCCACGCGAAAAAGCGCTCCAAAACTTCCTTTATGCCGGGTTTTCCTTTGACCATCTCATTCGTAATCCCGGTCAGTTTTGAAATTGATAAGGGAATAGAGACGCCCGGATTCATAAGTTCCTGAAAGACCTCGTCCTCGAGAATACGATCTGCCAAAACGGTTACCGCCGCGATCTCAGTGAGCCGGGCGCCTTTTCGGGGGTCGAGTCCGGTCGTCTCCGTATCGATTGCGATGAACCGGGTGGAGGCCGGATCGATCATTCGAGCTCCTGTATAGACGTGCGAAGTAGCCTTTCCGCACCCTCCTCATCAATCGTCGATAGAACCCCGATAGGCGCGAAGAGGTAATGTTGATCCCGAAACACCTTGACATCCGCGCTGGGGAGCAGTTCGTTCGGATACTGCTTCGCCAGCGATCGGACGGGGTCGAGTATCTGACGAGCGAACCGAGAACGGCTCAGTATGCCGCCCGTTCCAAACAAGGCCTTCACGTAGGTCAGATCCCGTCCCTCTAACGTCTTCTTTCTGCCTAGAGGCCCGTAGTAGTACTTTAACCTACCGGCGTGTCTCCGCAAAGCCGTTGTAAAGCAATATTTCGCTAGATAAGCCGCGAAAGTTTCCATCTCCGGGTTTTGCGGGTAAGGAGTTAACTGGCGCAATAGATCGCGGAAGTTGGGGTAGGTGACTTCTATTTCCGGGCCGATTAAGGATGCGACGTGAGAAGCGTTGACGTAGACGCCGAGGTCCCCTTCGACGGTTCTTTTCGCATAAGGCTCGGGTGTGGAGGCGTACTCCGCGAGTTCCGAGTTACCTTGCGTCACGGAATCTATGTCGGTGGTAGCGCCCCCGATATCGACGCAGAGGACGTCCTCGAAACGGCGCGCCAAGAGCTGGGCGGTCCGCATCACGGCGGCCGGAGTCGGGATGATCGGATACTTAACCATCTCATCTATTTTTTCCATTCCGCGGGCGTGGATGATATGCTTAGAAAAGAGATCTTGCAGGACTTTTCGAACCGGCTCGACGTTCAATTCATCCACCTTGGGATAGACGTTTTCCGTCAGGGTCACCCGTTTTCCGCCTTCCTCCAGTATTTTTCGTACCCGATCGGAAGCCGCGGTGTTTCCGGCGTAAACGTAAGGGCAGTCCAGCGGGCTTTTCGCAAACAGTCTGGCGTTGTGAAGAACGGTGTCGGTTTCGCCATGATCGACTCCGCCGGCGATCAGGACCATATTGGGCTTCATCGATCGGGTAGTTTCGAAATCTTCCTCAGAGAGTTTCCCCGCGGTGACGTGGACGATGATGGCGCCGGCGCCTAGGGCGGCTTCCCTCGCGGCTTTGACGGTCATGTCGTAGACCAGCCCGTGAACGGTCACTCGCAACCCTCCGGCCGCGCTGCTCGTCGCGAGAAACGTGTCCCAGACGAGGGGTTCTCCGACCTTTTGTTCTAAAAGTTTCAGAGCCCGTTCGATCCCTAAGGTGACATCTCCCTCCTGAACCGTAGTATAATGCTCTCCTTGTCCAAGAAAGACCGGATTGCGCGTGTTTAGACCGTCAACGGCGGAAAGGAGTGTGGTCGTTGAGCCTATTTCAGCAATGATCGCGTCGATATGCATCTGGCGCTCTCCCTCAATTCCATTTCTGAGATCGCTCGATATCTCGTTGAACAGCCTTACGCTTCAGATCCTCGCGCTTGTCGAACAGACGTTTTCCTTTCACCAAGGCGATCTCCACTTTTGCGAGGTTTTGCTCGTTGAAGTAAAGCTTTAAGGGTACGATCGTGAGACCCTTTTCCATCACTTTGGTCTTCCATTGGCGCAACTCGCGCTTGTTCAACAACAGTTTTCTGTCACGCTCCGGATCGTGATTGAAAAAACTTGCGTGCGAATAAGCGCTGATTTTGGCTTTAATGAGAAACAGCTCGTGACCTTTGAATTTGCAAAAGGCGTCGTCGAGGTTGAGATGGCCTTCTCGCAACGACTTCACTTCGGTTCCCAATAAGGAGAGGCCGGCTTCTTTTTTCTCTAAGATAAAATACTCTCGGTAGGCCTGCTTGTTATTCCGTACGATTTTCATAGAATCACTTCCCTAATTCGAATCCGGCAAAACACGGTGATTATAGCATAAACGGGGGGCCTGCGCGGAGAGGTGTGTGGGTCAAGCTATGGGGTGCCGCCAAGAAACAAGGCCTGAATCGAACGCAGGGTTTTTAGTCAAGGTTGTCATCGCGGCGTAAGCGCCCATTCTTTTCGTGGGGCCGACTTCCAGTCGGCCTGTCCCTCTGGGAACGTCAACTTTTTAGTTGGCATATCTTGAAAAACAGGGTCGCACAGAGGGCACGGAGAACACAGAGAGGACAAGCATCGCGGCGTAAGCGCCCATTCTCTTCGCGAAGGCGCGATACGCTTTTACGCAAGGGCATAGGGGGGATCGCCGGGTTATAAAAACCTCTTACCCCGCGAAAACGAACAAAATTCGGCGCTTACAAACGGGCGGTGTTTAAAGATGGTATCGCAATCACAGCGAACAAGGTCTCTTTCCCCTCCCGGCAAAAAAATAACGTTTCGGCCAACAAGAAGCCTAAAACGCTTCTTGTTGGCCGTCCCCGAAAAGGGCTTCGCTTCGCTTGCTGCGCCCCTCGCTCCGCCCTTTTCGGGGGAAAAACAGAACACAGGGTAAAAACCAGCAAAAGGTTAAAAGCCAACAGTTAAAAGACCGTCCTGGAAAGGCGAAAGCCAAGGCCGTAGTAGTTGCTGCCTGTCGGCGCGTCGTAGTGCCGAACCGCCGCGCGGCAGCTTTGCTCGTAGTTATACCAGCTGCCACCCCGATCCACCCGAGACGCGCCACAGCTTGGCCCTATCGGGTTCGTCTGCGGCTCTTTAGAATAGTAAACGAACCAGTCGTGGCACCATTCCCAGACATTCCCGCTCATATCGTACAACCCCAGTTCGTTCGGTATCTTCTCGCCTACCGGGTGCGTCTTTCTTCCTGAATTTTCCCAGTACCATCCCACTTTGTTCAGGTCATCGCTTCCCGCGTATTTATACCCCCTTGAGTTTTGTCCCCCACGCGCCGCGTATTCCCACTCCGCTTCCGTGGGCAATCGATACCCTTCTACTTGCGTGATGTCTGTCGTTACCTTTCCACTCCTGTCCAGCAGATTCCCGGCGCTGTCATACGCTTTCGCCAATCCTTCTATCTCACTCAGCCAGTTGCAATATCGGATAGCATCCCGCCATGTCACGTTGATCACCGGCCTTGCCCCGCGTCCCCAGCCTTCGTCATCCGGTTTCGTCTCCCCTGTCATCGCGCAGTACGCGTCATAGTCATCGAAAGTCACTTCGTACTGCCCTATCCAGAAATCGTACGTGAAGTTGACCGTGTGTACTGGTTTTTCATCATCCCTTCCCTCCGGGTCGTCTCTCGTGTTTCCCATCTGGAAGGACCCTTTCTCGACGAGAACCATCCCCGCCGGGGTGGCCCAGGTTTTCCCCGCCTTAACCGGTTGACTCTTCCCCGTCAGCGCGGCTCGAAGTTCCTCTACGTTCGGGTACCGGTCCGGTACCTTCGGTTCCATACATCTCCGGATGATGGTTTCTATCCTTCCGTTTCCCCCGAGCCCCAGTTCCACATTTTGCATCGCCAGGTCTACCGCGTCCGGTGGCCGCTTCCCTTCCAGCATCCGGTACATCGTCGCCCCCACGGCGTAGATGTCCAGAGGCGGGCCGAACACGGCTCGGCTCCCATATTGCTCCAACGGCGCGTATCCCGGCGTCAGTACCTGCGTCATACTCTTCGATTGGCCTAACGCATACTGCCGGCTCGCCCCAAAGTCGATCAGTATCGCTCCCCTTTTTGTCAGCATGATGTTTTGGGGCTTGATGTCCCGGTGGAGTATCTGCATTTCGTGAACCTGTTCCAGCCCTTCCAGTATCGGTAGCAACAGACTCTGTATCTCCCCTTCCCCCATCCGCTTCCCCGACTCCAGTTCTTCCTCCAGGCTCTTCCCTTCCAGATACTCCATAACGATGTATCCCGTCCCGTTCTCTTCGTGAAAGTCATAGACTTGTACGATGTTCGGATGGTTGATCTTTCCCAGAAGAACCGCCTCTTCCTTGAAGCGCCGCATCGTGTCAACACCGGTGGTAAAATAAGGAAAACGCCGATTAAAAATGTGAGGGGGCACAGATAGGAAATACGAGAATACACCTGTGAAAAACGAAAACGTCGTATACTTCCCTCGAGATTTAAAATTCT